>PVBE011715672.1_pt1 | contig 71592 bp, 61 predicted proteins | sample 1631181 | NCBI WGS metagenome assembly PVBE01 (sample SAMN08397723, study PRJNA350692) | Marine metagenome, whole genome shotgun sequencing project. | isolation source: water | place: Pacific Ocean | collected 2012-04
ATCAGGCCCGGCATCGCAACGTATAACGGCCCAGATATGGCGCCCGTCGGGGTCGACCTTCGCTTTGCCGACTGCTCCCATCACCCTTCCACCCGGCAGCTTCGCCCACCCTTCGACGATCGCATACGGATTCGTGGAGTTCTGCGCAGCGGATTGTTGCGGCACAAACATAGAAGCGAGTGCGAGCAGAGCGGCTACGGATACGATTGGATTGCGATAAGACATGGAGCACCTCGACGGGTTTTGAGTGAACTTTCGAGTATAAGTAGAACAAAAGCTATGTCAATTGGCAGAAAATTCTCCCTGCTAGTATTGAAAGCCTTCGAAAGTCCGCAAATCTCATCAAAGCTCCACGGCATTACCACATCTAGCAGCTTACCCATAGATAGGTCCTGCTTCTTATTAGTTATTTGACGGAAAGGTCTAGCACAATAGAGTTGGCGGCCTAAATGGCCGTTTTGGAGAGGCAGATTTGGGTGATTTCTGGGAAACTCCCACTGTCCGCTATGGGTCGATAGCTGTCATTCAGCTATTGCGCGTCAGAGCCTCATTAAACGTCTGCTCCACCCCCGGGGCACCCCCCATTTGTTCTATTTGGTTCCATCTAGGGCTATTACATAATATTCTGGACGAACGGTTAGGTATATTTGAGAGTTACTATGAAGCTCCTTACCTCTACAGCCCTCTTTCTTCTGCTTATTTCCCTAGCAAGTGTTTCTTATGGTCAAGTTGAGACTGTAAATTATCCCAATGGGGGTGTTTACGTTGGTGAAGTTGAGGGAGGAGGTCTGACTAGACGACCCCATGGGCTGGGAATTTTGACAACCGCTGATGGAAATATATATGAAGGCAATTGGGAGTATGGGCTACAACACGGTATGAGTACGCACACTAATCCCGACGGCGTCGTTACCTTCACTGGTGAATGGGTGCACGGAGCTGCACGAGTACCTCTTGCTACCCTGAGAGAACAAGAGAGGGAACAACTTGAACGAGAGAGGGAACGACTTGCGTTGATAGCTGCAATACACCTTTAGACCGTACTGGACAAGAATATCCCATTACTATAGGGTTTTAGGAGAATAGGTAGACCGTATTGGATCACAGTGGATGTAGTCGGAAGGGAAAATGGTGCCGCCACCAAGAGTCGAACTCGGGACCTGCTGATTACAAATCAGCTGCTCTACCACGGCTGAGCTATAGCGGCACATAGGGCTTTCTATATCAGGCAACCTCTTCGCCTGCCGTGCCTCGCTGACAAGGTCAGCTGCTACTCTCATTATCTACGGCTGAGCTATAGCGGCACAGGTCGCGCATACTACATAAAATATTATGCCGATTCAATAGCCTCGGCCCTGACCATGTAAGTCTTGCGGCGCACCAGGAATGGCCGCTCGATCAGCCAGTAGGTGCCAGCAGAGATCAACACAACCAGGGGCATCAGAATCAATGTGGTGTTCAGCAAGGCAGTACCGAATGGATCGGCAACTCGCAGCCAGACATCCCAGTCCCTGCCCATCAGAAAATCCAGCACTACGTAATGTACAAGGTATATCGAGTAGCTCACTGTTCCCAGAGCCACCAATCCCTTGCCGAGGGCGGCGGGAAAATGTCTGCCTAAGGACAGGTAGCCGATTATGAAGATTGCCCAGCAACTCGCTTCGATCGTGAGCCAGATAGCCCACTTGTCATTGTTACTGCCATTGCCGCCATACTGATTGAACACAAACAGGGCTGTCAGTACCAGAATCAAACCCACAAATGCGAGAGCATCAAATTTCCTGCCCTGTTCAAAATGCTTCACATAAAACAGTCCCGTGAGCATGCCAATCAGGAATTGGTCTATCCGGCCGAGAATCGTCCAGTAACTGACAACCAGCATGTCAACTCCCTGCAACATCAGGTAGTAGCGCAGTGTGAAAAATACCAGTATCAGTATTGGCAACAGATGCCAGTCAAACTTCTTCACCAATAGAATCAGCAATGGGAATAACAGGTAGAAATGCCACTCAACGGCAATAGACCAGAATACGAAGGTAAAAGGAGGACCTCCATCGATCGCCTGGGCGTTGTTGGCCATGAAGAAAATTGAATGCAGCAGGCCAGCCCAGCTGAAGTTTTCAGTGTTAAAGAGGATGCCAAGAGCGAGAAAAAAACAGAAAAAGCAGATAAGTACGGAGCAATCGATTTCGATAGAATCCTGTAAAATTCAGATCCCGATTAGTCGAGCCTACAGTAAACACAAATGCACTCAGCACGAAGAACAGAGAGACGGCCGTGTGACCTTCCAGGATTAATGAGGAAAATGGATTCTCGGCACGCGGCCAGAAACTCAGATCGTAGGGAACATTACTTTGCAGTTTGTGAGAGATTAAGTGACAGCCATGAAAGAACAGCACCAGCAACGCAGCGAACCCTCGCAGGTGATCGAGAGCGGGTATGTAACCAAAATTCGAACTTCTCATCTCTGTGGTAATCGACTCCTGACAGTGGAGCTAAAGCATACTAAGTAACAATTGAATTAGCGAAAGTAATCGCGCAGGCCACAGCCGTCTTCAGGCGTAATGAGTGAGTTACGAATAACAAAGCTAGTCCCGGTTTCAATGCTCGACATTAATCCATAAAAAGAACACATGGCGCTTTACTAAACATTCAGCATATTTGTGACCAGCTGTATTAGCTAAAACTTGAATACTGAGGATTTGAAACACAAGGAGTTACCGATCAATCCACTTGCAGCTAAGGCAACCCACTTTGCCAGGCAATTCAACAGTCGACCTGGCTTTGCTGAGATTTCCAATAACAGAGAATTCTCCCGGAACTTGAAAATATAGAGCGCTCGCTCGATTTTATTTTGAGAAAACAGTGCCGTAATCAGCATTCGGATGAAAGAAATCCAGTTTTTGAATCGTTGCTGAACCCCGCATGGATAGGGTTTTGTGACAAATTGTAACCACCTTAAAAAAGCACAAACTACTATGTTAAGATTTTTGCACTTTATGATTTGGCGGCATAAAGGATATGTCTCGCTAAGCATAAGGAGCTTGGGAGTTTTTCTTTGTTCCCCCCTTTTCTAAAGCATTGAGTGACTTTCAGGTTTCCTCTTTAGCGCTCCCACCGTTGCTACAATTCTGTTAGAAACTCAGTTTGACCTTGCGCCGTTTAACCGCTTTTGCCGCGATGCTTTCTCAATTGATGAAATAGGCAGAGAGAGTCGGCTGACATTACGCCGCTTTGAGGCTAGTCGAGTCCAGCAAGCAAACGGTCGCGCTGGGTTCGCCGTCGAGTTCGTTTAACTTCTTTAGGGATGTTGGCCATATAGAGCTGATGTTCGCTCACGGCAATGCTCTCATGAAGAAATGCGAACTTGGGATCATCTGCGGCCAGGGTTAATTCTGCAATTTGCAATCTAAGCTTGAAGATCTGGTGCGCCTTGCGCAGGTGCTCCATGCGTTTGCCATCGCGATTCATATTTATAGCACTAACGTACCAGGCCGAAATTTTCTGTAAGCCCGACTCGAGCTGTGGATCATCCATGTCATAGAGCCGCCGGTACAAATGTTCCAGATGAGCATAGTGCTTGCTTACCGCCTCCCAATCACCCAATTCCCTCTCGCTGCTAATCATGTTCTCCAACAGTGCCAATTGAGACTTGTGAAGCAGCCCATTATTCACCCTGTTTACCTGCCAGACCTTCTTGAATACCTTGAGCGCCGCTTCATGATCGTTTGCCTCCTGCATTCTCAAAGCCATATCGTTCAACGGCTCTTCCAATCGATAGTCATAGGGGCTGAACTCGAGCTGCAGGACCTCCAGCGGCAAGGGGAACTGGCTAGCCAATCCTGAATCGATGGAACTGAAGTTATTCTGCTGAGCAAGACTGGAATTGGAGAAAGTTGCGAGTGTTACGAGGGCAAAAGAAATGGCTAGTACGAAAAATCTCGCAGCGTCGAAGGGTAAAAATCTTTCTATTGGCGGCAATAATACTTCGATAATCTTCATATCTGTGCGCTCTTATTACGAATTACTATTGCTCATAACCTCCTAATATTCAATAAAAAAATAAAATATTTTACGGCCTGTTACAATTTTGTGACAATTTGTGACTTAAAATTATTAGAATTCAATAGCTTACTTTTCTGCGCGCCATCTTGGTGCAAACACGATAAATTCGAATTGTCTTCAATATTGCGGGAGTTCAACTCTCAGGCTGTCTCGCAATGTGCTATGCAAGCACAGAAACGACGCGCCAAACGTAGATTTTGAGGAATTCAGCGATAGGTACGATTGGCGATTACAGCTTCTGTTATTACCAGCAACATCACCAGGGTCAGGATCCACCACCAGATTCGTTGGGGTCTCTCCAGTTCTTCGATCAGTTGCGCAGTTTGAACTTCCCGTGACTGTATAGGATTGGTATCGGGGTTAATGATCGAATCATACAGGGTGGCGACCGCTGTTCTCGTGAAATTCGATTCCGCTGGAAGAATATTAATCGCGAAGCGAGCATTCTCACCATCCACACTGGCGTTAATCATGCCTGGAGTGGCGGCGGTAATGACGTAGCCATCATTGCTGAAGTCAATGCTATCGCCGTTGGAATCGACGGCGCTGACAGTCTCTGCTTCCCCGGATTGGTCGAGACTGAAGCTGTCCCCAATCTGATAGGCCCGCTGTTTAACCGGCGGCTGCACGAGGTGGCGCAGGGTTTGATGGACGAAGGGTAGGAACAGTCCCTGTAGCGGCAGATTATTCCATTCCAGGTCCAGGGATGAGGCAAACAGGATAACCTTGCCCTCGCCTATTTCGCGTTCCACCAATGCCGGCTCGGTGTTGTCGAACTGCATCAACACATCGGCATCTGCGTTGGGAAGCAGCGACCAGAGCCCCTGAAAGCGGGCTGACCAATCGCTGTCCAGCGGCCGTAGTATGGGATGACGCCGATCCCAATCGGCAATAACCAGATAGTCATCGCGACCGAGTACATCCTGGCTTTGCAGCGTAGCCGGTGCAATGTCGTCGAACTGGCGATTGAATAAATCTGGATTTACCCGGTCGCCCGGTGCAATCAGTATCGCACCACCGGTCTCTACATAGGCAGTAATAGCGTCTGCCTGGTTGCCGCTAAGGTCACCGACATTAAGCAGGACCGCCACATCATTCTGACGCAGTGCCGCCGCCGTCAATGCTGCGGGCTCAATAGTTTCGAGCTGAAAAGGAGATTCCTCCGTGCTGCTGACCGCCAATCCAAACCAGTGCCCTTCATCATCGAACCAGTTATCGGAAGCTTCACCGTTAACCAGCAAGACGCGGATCTTCGGCAGCACATCGACCGTGAAGAAATAGGCATTATCGACATCAAACTCGTCGCCAGTCACTCTGACCTCTCCGACGTGGGTGCCTTCGGTATCGAACACGGTAGTAAAGGCGATAACTTCTTCCGAGCGATCGCCAAGGTCTACCGGGACGCGATCCACCATTTTCCCATCGATACTCAGGGAGACTTCGCCCTGATCCAGATACAGCGTGCCGGTTGTGCGGACTCTGGCGAGAATCTGCTGTTCGCTGGCATCCTCGAGCAATTGTTCCGGTGAACGCACATCAGTTAATACCAGGTTACTGCTCTCGAGTTCACCGACATCGATGCCGGTAAAGGCGACGCCAGGCGCCAGCTTCCAGCCTTCTTCGGCCTCTTGCATGCCAGCCTCCTGAAAATCAGAGATCAGGTACACCGCCCGATTCTCATAGCGAGACGTCTCCAGCAGTTGATCTGCAAGCCGCAGGTTGGGCATATAACGAGTGGCACCGAAACCGGCTTGCTCTAGTCCGTTGATGACGCTGCGAACGCTGTCACTATCGGTATTCAGTTCCCTGACAATCTCGGCAGAATCCGAGAAAGCAATCAGAGCGACTTCATCCCCCGACGTCAGACTGTCGAGAAGATCCAGCGCCTCTTCCTTCGCCCGCGTGAAAGTCTCTCCGTATTGCATACTCATCGAAATATCGAGAAGGATGACGGCGGACTGAGGATCGGTATCCAGCAGCCTGGCAATTGACTGGTTGAACAGGGGTCGGGCAAACGCAATCACCAGCAAGGCGATAACGGCAGAACGCAACAGTAACAGTAAGATCTGTTGCAGTTGTTGAAACAGAATCAGTTTCTTCGACGTCTTCTTGAGGAAGCGGATGGTACTGAACATCAGCTTGGGTGGCTTCTCCCGACGAATGAGATGAATCGCGATGGGAATCAACGCGGCCAATAAACCCAGCAGGAACAGGGGTGTCAGAAATACCATTAGAAACTCTTCGCCCGTTTTGCCATATAGGAGGACAAGGCCCCATCGAGAGGCTCTGCGGTATTCATCAGGCAGTAATCCACGCCGCTACTCTGACATTTTTTGCGGCAATAGGACAGAAATTCGTTGATATTCTCCAGATAGGCCTTACGGATCGCGGCTGGCGACGCGATATAGGACTCGTTGTTTTCCATGTCGATAAATTCCGAGGCCTCGTTAAAGGGAAAATTCAGCTCCGCATCATCCATGATCTGAAAGGTAATCACATCGTTGCCCATACCACGGATATTTTGCAGAGTATTAATGATGCGTTCCTCGTCGTCCAGCATGTCGGTGATCAGCACCACCATGCTTTTCTTTGTCAGCGATGCTGCCAGATCAGACAGTGGTTTCACCACGTCCGTCTTTAATCCGGACTCTACCTGTGAGAGCGTCCTCAAGATGTGCATCAGGTGCGGTTGCCGGCATTTGGTCGGAATATAATCTCGAACCTGATCATCGAAGGTAATTAAACCCACCGCATCGCGCTGCCGCATAACAAAATACGCCAAGGCTGAGGCCAGGGTTATACCATAATTTAACTTGCTCATACCCCCTGAGCTGTAGTCCATTGACGCACTGGTGTCCAGCAGGATCACACATCGCACGTTCGTCTCATCTTCATACTGCTTGATGTAGAACTTGTCGCTGCGGGCATACAGCTTCCAGTCCACATGGCGCATGTCATCGCCACGCTGATAGTGGCGATAATCATTAAACTCCGGGCTGAAGCCTTTGTGGGGACTCTTGTGCAGTCCGGCGAGAAAACCTTCCACGACGACACGGGCCCGCAGCTCGAGATTGTCGAGACCAGCCAGCACGCTGGGGTCCAGAAAATTCAGTGATTCAGACATAAGGAATCGCTCGAGCCGCTATAGTTCGGAAGATGGCTCAGGTACCGCCTCCAGCAGGCGTTGAATCACATCGTTGGTAGTCACTCTTTCTGCCTCCGCATGGAAGTTCAGCAGGATTCTGTGACGCAATATCGGAGGAGCCAAAGCCCTCACATCGCCGTAGGAGACGTTGTAACGACCGAGCAGCAGTGCCCTGACTTTGCCGGCGAGGATGAGGTTCTGCGACGCACGTATGCCACCACCCCAGCTGACCCAGTCTCGAATAAAATCAGGTGCCTTATCGCTCTGCGGACGCGATGCATGGACCAGCCTCACTGCATACTGAATCACCGCTTCCGCGGCCGGCACCAGGCGGGCGATGCGTTGAAATTCCAGGATATCCTCGCCGCCCAAGGGGTGAGCCAGTGCCGTATCATGGGTCTGGGTGGTTTGCCTTACTACGGTTATTTCATCGGCCTCGGACAGATAGCCCAGTTCGATCTTGAACATGAATCTATCCAACTGCGCTTCCGGCAAGGGATAGGTACCTTCCAGTTCGATGGGATTTTGGGTCGCTAACACGAAGAAGGGCTCGGCCATAACATGGGTCACGCCTGCCGCTGTCACTTGCCGTTCTTCCATGGCCTCTAACAGGGATGACTGTGTCTTGGGGGGTGTACGGTTAATCTCATCGGCCAGTAGGATATTGGTAAAGATGGGACCCTTGACGAACTTTAACTTGCGCGTGCCGTCACTTTCATCAATCACTTCAGACCCAACCACATCCGCTGGCATCAGGTCGGGAGTAAACTGGATGCGACTGAAATCCACCTGCAGGATGTCTGCGACAGTTTTAATCAACAGCGTCTTAGCCAATCCAGGAACACCAGTAACGAGAACATGGCCACCACCAAACAGGGCAATCAGTAGCTCATCGATAATCTCTTCCTGTCCGATAATTATCTTCTTGATCTCGGCAACAATTTTTTCCCTGCCTTCCTGCATCCGCTTAACTAACGCGAGATCATCCTGATTCTCAATTTCCAATACTTCTTCTGATTCTGCTTCTGACATTTGTTATTCCTGTCGTTCAGTGACTAAATGCATAGATTAAAAAATTGATGCCGATCTTGTAGGCTTCGTTCGTGTACTTGGTAGGATAGCCCTCATAGAAGGTATGTTCCCAGCCGTCGCCGAGGTCGGTGTTGTAATTGGCGACCATCATCACCCGCCCATCGTCATCGAGTATTGCGTAAACTTCCGGCGGATATTCCGGGTCGTCGAGTCGCATGAAACCACCGAAGTCCCATGTCACCATGCGACCTGGTACCTGGGCGAGTTCATCAATGTCGAAAAAAATGTGAAAAATCTCGTGGCTGGTGTCCAGCTTCACGATCTCACGGTCGGGAAAGATCTTGGCTATCTCCACGAACATATCATTCAGATGTGGCTGCCCCCAGAAATCATCGACCATGACAAAGCCACCGCGAAACATGAATTCGCGAAGGGCTTCGATCTCTTCGGGTTGAAAATTCGGCCCGGAATAAGAGGAGCCAATTGGCACTCTTTTCCAGTTCATATACAAAAAGATATGTTCGTACAGAACCGGATCTGTTAGCTCAATATTAGTGTGATTGCGTGGATTGGTATCTACATTGGTGTAACGCTGTACACCTCTCAAGAAATTTTCATCGGAATCCGGATAATCCGTATCCCACCAGCCGCCACGCCGCCTGTATCCATATCCTCCGCGGCCGCCGCCGTGATTGCTGTACTGACCGCGAATCCAGGTGAATTCCGTAATATCAGTCCCGTAGATAGACATATCTTCATTATTCCCTAACGGCATCACCTGGGAGGTCGCCACGGGCGCGACAATCAGTAACAGACTGGCGCAGAACAGATGGCTTAGGAAAACAGATCGCTGCACTAATTCTCTTCCCTGTCGACGGATTGCAGCAGGACCTGTTGTGCGCGTTGGAAACTCGGTGCGATCTCCAGCGCATACAGCACATTCTGCTTGGCTTCAGAGATCTGACCATTGCGCAGATAGGCTTCGGCTAAGTTGGTGCGGGCCTCAACAGGATCATTGATTTCCAGCTTGACCAGCACTTCATACTCGGTAACCGCCAGAGCGCTATCATCGATACTCTCGGCATAGCGTGCCTTTAACTCGTGCACTCCGTTGCGATAGGGATCTACCTGGATGGCACGGTCGATATAGTAGGCGGCTCGCTCATGATTGCTCTGGTCGAGGGCAGCATCGGCGAGCACCATCGCCGAGTCGTAGTCATGCTGCAGGTTCTCCAGCAGCGTCTCCAGCCATTCAAGCTGCGCTTCGCGGTTCTGCTCCTTCTCATAGATTTGTGAGAGCACCAGCGCTGGGCTCGGGTAACCGGTATAGCTGGGTAGCATCTCGTAGGCAGCTTGCAGATAGAACTTAGCCTCTTCGAAGCCCTCTTCCTTAAACAGCACGATGCCTAATTGCAGATAGGCCTGGAAGTCACGCTCGTTTTCTTCGATGCGTGCGCGCATATGTTGTTTCAGTGAAGCGTTGTTATACAGTTCCGCAAGAATTGCGCTGGAATTCTCACGGACTCCGTGCCCGTGCCCCTCGCCTTCATCCGGCACATCCTCGGTATGCACATACACATTGATCTCTGCAACCTGCTGCTCGATCCAGGCATTGAAACCGGCATCGAATGCGCCCAAGGACTGATCAAATACTTCAGAAAACCGGTCAGTGTCTTCCTTTATAAAGGCGTATTGCTTGACCAGTTCCACCAGCTTGTCGAAACCGTATGCCTCGGTGATGTAATCGACCACCAGGTAGGACTGAAAATAGGCGAATCCCAGATCGGCATTATTACGGGCACCGGAGAAGCCGGAGTTGAGCTCGGCAACCGGTAACAACTTGTCATCACGGGCAGCACGCACCAGGTCCAGACCCTGGCTTCTACCCCAGTAGGGTCGGCCTTCCCGTTCTTCCCACACCGAGATGCCTTCGGACAACCAGCGTGGCATGCGATTGTCGGTCATCTGCAGGGTAATGATGTGCATGAACTCGTGCCATACAATTTCCTGCCAGTTGGCGGACAGGGTATCGGGTGAAATGAGGGTGATTACCTTACCGAAGCAGATGCCCACCAGCGGCCCGATGTCAGGCAAGCCTACGGAACGGACGGCAAAATCCTCCGTCTTCTCAAACACCTCTATCAGGATCGGTCCTTCAGGTTCGAAGTCGTACTTGGCTGTCAATGTTTCCCAGCCTTCTTCTAATAGTGGTTCGAGGTAGGGCCACAGGATATCGGCGTCGTTCTCGCTCATATGCACTTTGAAGTGCTCGCTTTCCTGAGTGGTGTAGGTATCCAAGGTGTCAAACACCTTCAGCATGTTCGATGTCATGACGTTAAACGGGTCATTCTCAAAGCCGATCTCCAGATTGGCCTTGCCCTCTTCTTCTTCACCCAGTCGAATCAGGTTGCTCCCCAGCAGGGTGTAGCCCTGCCAGTATTGCGGGTCGGCCTCGATGGCTGCCCTAGCGTACTCTACAGCTTCCTCGAAGAGGTATTTATTGCCGTGGGCATCCGCCACATCGCCGAGGAACTGGGGATTATTGGGGCTGAAAGCCTCGACCTGGGCGAGGTATTGCTGGTACTCATCAGTCCGCTCATTGAGGGCTGCCTGGGCAGCCAGCACGCTGAGGGTCTTGATCGATTCGGGATTGAGTGCCAACACGCGGCTGAAGTAGTCCTGGGCCTCGTCATCCCTGCTATTCATCAACAGCAATTGACCGTAAGTCTCCAGCGCCGCTACGGAATTTGGATTGATCGCTAATGCCCGCTGCAGTGCACGCTCGTCGCCAACTACTCTGGCGATACCCACCAGAGCCGGGGTGTAGCGACTATTGATGTCGAGAGCTTCCTGATAGGAACGCTCGGCGTCACTGGCGTTGTACTTCTCCAGGAACAGGTCAGCCCACAGGACATGGGCTTCGAGATTATTCGGGTTGGCGCGGGTCGCCTCGTTAAACAGGCTGTTGGCATCATGAAAGCTATCCATTAGCCAGCTGGCCAGGGCCACCATGGCCACGTCTTCAGAACTGAATACCAGCCCATCGTTGTAACGCTGCACGGCCTGATCGAGTATCTCATTCGCGGCCTGCTTCTCGCCGACCAGCTTCAGCAGACTGCCGTACTGCACCAGTGCTCGCACCGGGGGGTCCACCAGTCCACTCACCACAGCTTCCAGGATTGCCAGTGCCTGCGACGATTGCCCGATGCCTCTCTTAACCTCCGCCAGCTGCGTGCTTAACAGGGGGAAGCGCGCATATTCAGCATCTTCTATGGCATCTTCCACCACTGCCATGGCTTGCTGGTAGTTGCCCATCATGGCGAAGGCTCTGCTGGCGCCTACCAGTCCATCGTTGCGGTCCAGGCCATCTGCCATCTGAAAGATGTCACTCGCGGCAGCATAGGAACCCGTCATCATTAACTGTTCGCCACGCAGCAGAGGCGACTCACCCGTATTGGTCAAATTGTCCTGCCCATACACCAGTAATGACCATGGGAGAAGGACAAGCCCGAGGATGAATTGTCGTGCTACCGATTTACTGTGTAGTCTGTTCATTGAATTGTCCTGTTGTGCGTGCCAGCTCAACCAGCAACACTTCCATCTGCTGCCAATAATCGGCTTCCAGATAATCGGCCTTGCGGCCACGCAGAATAAATACTGAGCGCTCCAACTCCTGCATCTTTGCCTTCAGAGAAAGGGCCGCCGGTGACAGTCCTTCATTACTAAGCAGCAGAGTGTCGATATAGGCAATCTCCGCTAATCTGCCGTCCGCTGCATCCAGGGTGGGTTCCAGGGCAAACAGCGCATCGCCGTTGTCGTCCAGACCGGCGTGCTCTGGAGCTAGCCGGCCCTGTTCTTCGTACCAGGCTTGCACATTACTCTTGGCATATTCGAAGGCCTCCAGCATGGAAACACGATTGTTTTTATCCCGATCGCCATTACGACTGTCCAGCGCCTCGATAAAGTACCGCGAGAAGATAGGGTCATAGCGTTCCGATGGTGAGCGGGTCGATGAGATAATCACCCGCCCTTCGCCCGACAGCGAGGTGGAGAAACCATAGCTGGCGCTGGTGGTATTAATTATTGCAATGTCCTGTTCATCGAACTGGTCGAGCATCCCTGCGAATTCAATGCCGGTGATGTCCGGACCGACGATATTGAACTTGGCCTCTTCTTCTGCGCCGGAGCCGTGACCGATCAGGTACAGGGTGATCTGATCACCAGTCTCGACGCGTGCTTTGAGTGTCGCCAGGCCCTGTTCGATACCGTTTCGATCGCAGGCACCGTCGATGCGTTCTCCACCAGGGGAATCCTGCTCACCCCGATCAAGCAGCAGGGTAATCGTGTCGGAGCTGTAGCCGTAGTCCCGTGCCAGGATGTCGTGCAACGAGAAGGCCCACTGTCGAAACCGCGTCTGGTTTTGTTCGCCGGCCGACGGGCCCGCCATGATTACGGCGTACTTGGTGGATTCGGGGCTGTCGAGAAAGAAATTGGTGTTGTTTTCGATGGACAGTTGCGCCTGGGTATTGCTTTGTATGCCAAGCAACGACCAGCAGCAGCAACTTAATTGCAGTGCCTGTTTCAGTCGGTTATTCACGTTATCTACCCACCACATCTCAGGACAGTCCTCGCATACGTCTGGCAATCCAGTCTATACACATTATCAATATCAACAGCGCCAGCAACCAGGGCTGGTCCCAGAGATCGAATTGCACTTCGCGTGAATAGGTGTTGGGTGTAAATTCTATAGCGTCTGTCAGCCCGGCTGAATCGGACAGATTAAAGTAGCCGCCGCCACTGGCATCGGCGATACGAGCCAACAGTCCAGAGTCCATTTCCGCATTGGTATATTCTCGCAATGATGGAGTAACCACAAACGCCGCACGTTTCTCGGAGCTGTCTGCACTGGCATTTCCTGCTGCACTGGCCACGTCCACCAGCAGGCTGAAAACCCCCTCTTCCTGCACCGTAAAACTCGCCCGATACACGCCATCTTCTTCGATGTCCCATTCCATCGGCGTGTCAGTGATCTGATCGAGTGGATCGGTGGTCTGCATCCATAGCGTGGCATCGTTGTCAGGCTCATACTCGTCATTCAGTACTGTGGTGGTGACACTGACTTCATCCCCCACATTGTAGAACTCACGATCGAAATCGATACTTATCCGTTCAGGTGCAGAGACCGATAACCAACGCAGCAATTGACGCCAGATCGTTTCGTGAGACTGATCCTCGGAGGGCAACATCATCTGCCATCGCCAGGTGCTGGCAGTAGTAACAGACATGCTACGACCGCTCCCATAGCGCTGGGAGGCGATTAGCGGCAGTGCCTGCGCCTGATAGTTTAATAGCGGGTGTTCCAGCAGCACCGTTGCACCCGGTTTGATGCGCCCGCTAACATAAACGCCCTGCAATTGAGGTAGTGCTCCCCATAGGGCACGATTACTGGAATCGTCTCCGGCCAGCCTCATTAGTGGGGAAAATTCACCGTTATTGGTGAGCCGCGGATAGAAAAGTTCGCCAGTAGCATGCCCGCCACGACGAATTCCGCCACGCAGGTGGGGTTGCAGAAAATTCTCTTCGACCAAAGTAATAGGTAAAATATCGGCAATCGGAGTTCCGACAAACTCTTCATCCACCATGCCGCTCATCAGAAATCCACCGCCGCGTTCGGCAACGAAGTCTTCAAGCATCTGCAGTTGGTCTGCATTGAAAAAATTCTTTTCGATATCCCCCAGTATGATCGCCTCGTACTGGTAGAGCGATTCCCGATCTTCGGGAAAGCCACTGCTCAGTTCAGTCGGTGACTCTATACCCTGCCGATAGTATTTTTCGGGACCGGTTTGTAAATAGGTAGCCAACCGTAATGAGTTATCGTCTTCCAGAGCTCGCCGGATAAACTTGTACTCGTTACGCGGGTGTCCTTCTATATATAAAACATCGAGTGCCTGTTTTTCGGTATTGTCCACCAGGAAACTGTAATGGTTGTTTTGTTCGATTATCTCTCCGCTCTGCAGTTCGACTTGCAGGTCGTAGGTAATCAACTCCTGCCGCTCGGGAGTCAGTTCCAGTTCGAAGTACCGCGATACACCTTCCGCTCCCAGAATGACCACGTCTGACTCAACTACTGTTTCTCCATCCATAATGGAGAGTTCGACTTCCTGCCCCTGGTAGCCCTGATGGTTCAATGCAACCTGTACATCGAATACCGAACCCTCGAGTACGGTTTTCGCAGCCGAGACATCGACGATGCCGATATCCTGGGGAATGTCTTCCTGACCAACGCCGACGGTGAAGATCGGAATTTGTCGATTGCCAAATTCCTGTGCCTTGATCACCGGATCGATCTCACTGTTATCCGCCCCATCGCTAATCAACACCAGGCCACCTAGCGGTAATCCATTTAACTGATCGTCGACATAGCCCAGTGCCTGGTCTATGGAAGATGCTGTGCCCGCTTCGGTTAAGCCATCGACACCTGCAAAGCGTTGGGTATCCTTGTCGAACCGAAAGATGCGAATCTGAAAAGACGACCCTAAATCATCCAGCAGGCCGTCATCGAAAAATTGTTCCTCAACAAGCTGTTGCCGCGATTGACCGCCATCTAAATCGGCGATGGACATGCTCTGGGAGTCATCGATGAGCACTCCCAGATAAGTCTCCTGCGGCGACACCTGCAGTGTAGTAATCACTGGTCGAAGCAAACAGAACAGCAAGATGATCAGTACACTGGAACGCGTAGCCACGAAGAAGGATTTCCAGGCTGGTGACAGTGGGCGAGTGGTTTTCAGGTAGGTCAGCCACACTCCGACTACGATCAGGACAACGAGAACAGCGAATAAATACGGACTGATTCCGTAGGCAAAGCTGAATGTGCCTTCTTCGAGTGCAGTGAGAAGATTAGGTATGGTGTATTGCATTGTTACTGGGCCTGGTTAGCGGACCCCGGATTCTCTGACAATACACGGTAATACTCTTCGACGAGTTCACGATACTCGTCCGGCACATCCTCATCTACCGTGGCAAATAGCTTGTTATTGATATTATCCAGTTCCGCCTGAGCGCGCAGTGCGCCTTCCAGTTCCAAGATCGGCTGCAAGAGCCCCCTGAACAACTCCGGCTGGTTGAGGAAATCTTCTATACCCTGCTGCGTTAATTGCTGACGAATCGAGCGAGCATTACCCCATGGTGAATTATTACCGTCGGTAGTGACCCTGCCGCCGATGCCGGCCTGGTCCTGGTTTCCGCCACGAGCGCCACCTATCTGTTGTCGACCCCCCTGGGCATTAGCCCCGCCCGGTTGGCTGCCGGGCTGCTGCCCGCCGGATTGCTGACCACCCGGTTGCTGACCACCTGGTTGCTGACCGCCCGGCTGTTGACCACCACCCTGTGCCTGCTGCTGCAATTGTTGCTGCAGGCTTTGCGCGAGTTGTTGGGAGCGCTGCAGCTGATCGCGCAGCTCTCTGACGCTGGGTGTGCCAGCACCGGCTTGTTGACCTGCCTCGTTAAATGCCAGGGCCTGTTGTTCTAGTGCTTCAATTTGTTCCCGCAGGTCTGCGGCATCGCGTGCCGCCTGTTGAATCTGATCCGAGGCAGAATCTCCACGGGACGGGTTGAGCGCCGCCAGGGATTGGGCAAAATCTTCAATCTCGCCTTCCAGCTCTCGTTCAATATCAACCGATAAGTTCACCATGCCATTGCGAAGCACACGGTTGCTGGTCTGCATCTCTTCTCTTATAGGCCGCAGATCTCGCGACGCCTCCTGTGCTTGTGACATCAGGCGCTGATCGTCGCTATCACCGCGGGCGATGATGGCGCGCAACATGTCTTCGATCTCTTCCAGGTCGCGCTGTTGCTGTTGTTGTGACTCAATCAGCTCCTGCATACTTTCATCGCTGCGTACGGATTGGCGAGTCTGGCCCAGACCCTGTTGACGAGTGGCTTCCTGCAATGATTCCTGCAGATCACGCTGTTGTTGCAACAGCTGTTGGCCACGCTGTCCCAGATTTTGCGCCAGCTGATTAACTGAGCGTTCCCCTTCCTTGTTCATCTCGCGTTGCTGCTCGCGCAGATTCTCGAGTGCTTTCTGGCTGCGCGCAGCCGCAATCGAAGCAGTTTCGCTCTCGGCCGCTTCCTGCATCTGTTGCGCCGCACGTTCTAATGCAGTCTGCGGTTGCTGCTGTCCGCCCGATGAGCCTCCACTGGAAGAGGACTGTGCCTGAGACTGAGATTGGGATTGGGACTGGGACTGGGATTGCTGACCGCTCTGAGATTGAGACTGCGAGCTCTGCTGACCCCGCGACAATTGCTGTGCAAGTTGCGCAACTTCACGGCTCAGCTGCTCCTGTTGGCGCATCAACCGCTCCAGCTCCCTGCGCTTCTGTTCCTCTGTCATCTGCTCTTCGCGACGTGCCAGATTGCGCTGCGCCCGGGTCAGACCTTCCTGGCGTCGGGCCAGCTCTTCCAGCTTGTTGACCTCTTCCTGGTTTTCTTGGGAACCGCCACCGGCGCTGTTGGGAGTTTCGTAGCGATTCTCCAGCTGTCCCATTTCCATCTCGAACAGCTCCCGCAAATCTTCCCTTTCCTGTTGGGCACCGCCGCCTCCGCCACCACCACCCTGCTGCATGCTGATGTTGGTGCGGTTAATGCTCGCCTCTGCTCTGAGCAGATGTTGCAGCGCAAGCTGCTCCGGTTGCAAGGCACTGGTAACTTGCTCCAGGTCCAGCTCGCCTGCTGCCAGGTTCATCTGATCAATAGCAAGGGATAAGTTCTCCACCGCGGCATCATAGGTATCGTCGGAAAAATTCAAACGCTCTACCAGACGATCTATGGACATGCGCGCCCGACCGGTCGCCTCTTTTTGAGACTCAGCGATGATTTCGGCATCGTTGGAAAACGCTTCGGGGGACACCTTGCTCTGTCTGTTCTTCAGCTTCCAAGTTGCCGCAATAATATCTTTCTGAATACTGACCAGTGCGCTGCTGTCACCACCCTGACCACCGCCGGCACCTTGCCCACCACTCATGCTGGGATTGCGTCTGAATTCCTGATCGGTAGGAATGATCTGTAGAAAATAGATGTCGGAGATGACTTCAGCCGGTCCTTGCAGGCCGTTGTTATCAGCCAGGGTTAGAAAGTAGCTGACAAAATCGCCTGGCTCTACCTCGAGATCCTCCAGGTAGATAAGCTCGTTGCCAGACACACTGCGTACATTAGCTTCCGGCAGAAAATCGACTTCCACCTCCCCAGTGCCCACCACAGAGTAGTTCAGTGTAAACTCGCTCAGCCCATAGTCATCGCTGGCGCTCACTTCCAATATGACTTCTTCCAACGGCATGACTTCTTCGTCGCGACCGGGCCGCTGCAGTGCCAATTCCGGTGGTGTGTCTTCGATGGCACGAATAAAATAATCCAACGGGTTCTTGCTACTGAGATCGGAGAAGTCCGTGGCATGGATGCGGTACACACCATCCTGGTTGACGGTGAAGGAACCGGTACCGATATTGCCGTCGAGACTTAATTCGATATCTGGATAAGGCGGGTTTGGATTTACTTCTTCCTCATCCGCCCTATAACTCTCATCGAATTCCACGTTGGCGCTGGCTATCGCCTTGTTAAACGTCACGGTGAAGTCAATACGGGTTCCTTCCGGTACAATCATGTCGCCGCTGTCTTCCTCGAGGATATCCTCGATCTCGGTGTACTCCGGATAATCGAAGGCCAGATCGATCTGTTCGATCTGCGGCAGATCAAACAGGTCTATCTGGTATTGTGGTGAATTGTGCTCGCCCCGTTCATTGAAGGTGACATAGTAGGTGGTGTCTTCCTGCAAGGCGGGGATGAAATAACTATAAGTAGCGCTCTCGCTGCCGCTACCGTCGCGACTCATAGACGCATCGCGCCAGTTAACATTGTCATCCTGCAGGCGTAAATTGACCGCTCCGGGAATGGCATTGGTGACCCGGGCGATAATGGTGACGCTGTCACCACGTTGCATCTCCAGATCACCGGGCTCGATACTGATTTCAATGTCTGCGAAAACCTCCACCACCACTGTGGGCTCGGAGATAGCAAACGGCCAGACTAACCGGCTACCTGCAATCATCAGGATATCCGAGGTCAGGAAGATGCCTACTACAATGGCTACCACGGCGCTAGCCGATCCGAATGAGAACCAGGAACCCTTCGCGGGAGTGACGGTCTCCACTTCGTACTGCTGTTGCTGCACATGTGCCTGTGCGTCTTGCCACAGCTGCTGAATAAATTGTTGGGAGACTCCGGCCTTGCCGTGGACTAAATCTTCATCGGTAAATTCCAGAGAGGTAAGCAGGCGCTGTTCCAGGTCTGGAATATGATCTTCGACATAATGTGCCATACGCCTATCATCGGTATGACTTCGATTCAATACCCACACCAGGCGCCACAGCAATAGAACCAATCCGGCGAGCGAAACGATAAACAGAACAGTGATACCTGTCTTATCGAGTTCCTGCCAGGCAGCAAGCCCACTGACTGCCAACACCAGTGTTGCAACACCTATTACAAAGTAGCTGCCTTGCTTGAGGAAAAATAGATTGCTGCGACGGCGGCGAAGACTCTTTAAGATAGCTCGTAGACTTTCGAATGTGGGAGAAGACATAGAGACTCTTGTGTCTGATTTGTGGGAAGGCTTCCGCGCTATCGGCGCCCCGTATCTGCAACCAGAATACTACTCGATTACTGTAGTCAGTCCGAATAAATTATCTGGCAAATCTCAGCGCGATTCCGCGCAGAGTTACGTCTTTACTGACCGCCAGACGCAGCAGATTATTTCAATATTACGGCCTTAACTATCCCATTAACCCGCCCCGAAAAGCAAGGATTTAAGGGCGCCAATCTGGACAAAACCCAGCTAAATCAGTTAGTCGGAGTAATGCCTCAATCTGCCTCGACAATGGCCGAAAATAGCCACACATCGGCCTTTAAGAGTATACGTCCCGAGCGGGAAATTCTGTTATCTCTCAGGCAAATATCCCATCTCTTGCGGTTTATAGTGTTCGGAGTCCGCAGGGAAGACTCTTATGTTACGTTCAGTTACAGCGGCTATCAGCGCCTGCAGCGACCGATGGGTTGCGATGTCCTGCAAAGTCGTCCTGGTTGGTCTCGGCAACACCAGCGTCTCTGCTTCTGCTTCGGCCAGGGCAGCGGTTGGCGATATCCAGCGATGCTCTAGAATTTCATCGTTATCCACTTTCACCGACACTTCATTCAATAGCGGATAGACGAAGAACCAGGTGCTGAATCGGCGCGGCAAGCGTGGCGGTGTGGTCCAGTGGGCGGTGTGAATGAGCTGGCTTGCGTCGATATCGATTCCGGCTTCTTCTTTCGTTTCTCGTACTGCGGCATTCAGCGCAGCCGGATACTCCAAATTACCGTTGCCAGCTTCGAAATCGCTGGCATCGATCCTACCACCGGGGAAAACCCAATGACCGCCATGAAACACCAGAGATGAGTTACGTCTTAACAACAAAATCTCGATGTCGGATTGTGGCCGTGGCTCGCGCACCAAGACGACGGTAGCTGCCGGTACAGGTTCGATATCAGTCATGCCTTTCTACTAAGGATCAATAATGCCTGTGATGATAACGACAATTAACCCCTGCGCACAATTCTCTGGCAAAATGGGCGCAGACTCTGTTTTAACAAGGAATAATTATGGCCATTAGTTTTCAAGATCGGGTAGCACTGGTTACCGGTGCCGGTGGTGGACTCGGCAGACAGCATGCTCTAGAGCTAGGCCGCCGTGGTGCCAAGGTAGTCGTAAACGACCTGGGTGGCAGTGTCGATGGTAGCGGCGGGTCAGTGTCCGCCGCTGAAGCGGTCGCTCAGGAAATAACCAGAGCCGGCGGCACGGCTATCGCCAACAGCGCGTCTGTAACCGACCTCGAAGCGGTACAGTCAATGATTGACAGCACCATGGCTGAATGGGGACGCATCGATATTCTGGTCAATAATGCCGGAATCCTCAGGGACAAGACCTTCGCCAAACTGGAGCTGGAAAACTGGCATGCCGTGCTGGATGTGCACCTGACAGGCAGCCTCAATACGACTAAATGCGTATGGCCAATTATGACCGAACAGAATTACGGTCGAATTGTTATGACTACTTCCACTTCGGGACTGTTTGGAAATTTTGGGCAGAGCAATTACGGTGCCGCCAAACTTGGCCTAGTGGGATTCATGAACACGCTGCGCTTCGAAGGCGCGAAATACAATATTTTCACCAATTCCATCGCACCCATCGCGGCCACACGAATGACTTTGGACCTACCTGGTTTCGAAGACAGTGCCGAACGCCTGGCACCGGAGTTGGTGACTCCGGCGGTGGTATTCCTGTGTAGCGATCAGGCGCCGAATGGGCGCATTATCCAGGCAGCCGGCGGGCGCTATTACTCAGCCGATGTCAGAGAGAACAGCGGGGTCGATTTGGGGCTTAAGGCCACAGTAGAAGATATCGAAGAGAACATCGATAGCATTCTCGAAATGGCTGAGAACAAGGGAATTCTGGAGAGAACGGCCCACCGATAGAGTTAAAATGGGGTCTGTCTCGGTTTTTCTCTATTTTCCTCTATTTTCCTCTATTTTCCTATTTTTGATCCGCCTGAACCCGCTTAACGGACTCTCTCTCGCCCAGCAGTGCATTCAGCTCCTGGATGGCTGGGATCTCCTCCCGCACATCCCATTTCCAAGTCTTCTTGCACACCAGGGTTACCGGTGCCATTGCGAACAGGAAATAGAAGTCAGCGTAAGTAAGTTCCGTGCCTGCGATATAAGGATCGAAACGCGCAATTTTCTGTAGTGCCGCGAATCCCTTTTCCAGAATGGGCTTTACTGCCGCTTTCTCCTCATCACTCGCCGGTCGACCGAAGAATACATCGCCATAGAGACGACGTCCCGGTAACTCAATATAGAGTTCCAGGCATCGCATCAGTTCCTGCACCTTGGCTTTGGCAAAGACATCCTCCGGATAGAAAGAGGGTCCCTCTCCCAGCGCGTCAAGATAATCCAGCATGACGCCGGTTTCAGTCAGAAAACCCTGCTCAGTTTCCAGACAGGGAACTTTGCCCATAGGGCTCTTCGCCAGATAGTCATCCTCCTGATTCGGAGTGACCAGTACTTCTTCGAATTGCATTCCCTTTTCTAACAAAATGGCTTTCACCATGTTGTAATAGTTACTCAATGGCATACCGTACAACTTGATACTCATTTGGGTTCTCCGTAGATGAATGCAGAAATTACCCTGTAGGCTGCAGATTTGCAAAGCGAGGCATCGAACTAATGAGTTGCCTTGTTAGGGACCCTCTGAACAAGGTGCTTATTCGATAGCTGTTACTATGCGCAACAAGATTCTTCTACTGTCAGCCTACGATGCGAGCAGCCACAAATTGTGGCGACGGCGACTGCTACAGCTGTTTCCACAGTTGAACTGGACCCAGCTGGCACTTCCCCCACGACATTTCAACTGGCGCATACGCGGCAATAGCCTGCAGTGGGCGACAACCGAACTGAAAACACTCAACCAGCCCTACGATCTGTTAATAGTCACTTCCATGGTCGATCTATCCAGTTTGCGTGGATTTATGCCGGCATTGAGCAAGATTCCAACACTGATTTATTTCCATGAAAATCAGTTTGCCTATCCCGCTGGCGAGCAGCATCGAGAGAATGTCGAACATCAACTCGTTCCCCTCTACTCGGCGCTGTGCGCCGATGTAGTTGTGTTCAACAGTCAGTTTAACCGCCAGACATTTCTAGAAAGCGCCAGGTCTATCATTCAAAGATTGCCAGAGAAGTTTCCTGATTCGATTCTCGGCAAATTACAAAACAGCCAGGTAATACCCGTACCGATAGACACCAGAGAACTAAAGCAGGATCCGAAAAAGGACAAGCACGACGATTCGATATTGGAAGTCATCTGGAACCACCACTGGGAATACGATAAAGAAATTGAGTTACTGCTGCCGCTGGTAAAGCAGGTTGCGGCACAGCAGTTGCCACTTCGTTTCCACATTGTTGGGGAACAGTTCCGACAACAACCGCCGCAATTTGCGGAGATCAACCAGACCCTGGCCGAGCATGGGGCGCGCACAGGAATCTCACGAGGAAGTTTCGGCTTTGTACCTGAGCGGAATGACTATCTGGCACTATTACAACGTTGCGATGTTGTACTGTCCACTGCACTGCATGACTTTCAGGGCCTGGCAGTGCAGGAAGCGGTGGCGGCCGGATGCACTCCCCTGACGCCGGCTGATCTGGTCTATCCTGAATATCTCGAAGCGGCATTTCTGTTCAGGCGTGCCGCGCAGCAGCAAGCTACGGTACGGCACATCCTGCACAAGCTGCTGGCGTGGCAACAACTAAAAGCCTGCCACGAAAATCTACCCAGCGCCGGGCTTGAGCACTACACCATGGACTATGTGGGCCAGCAATATGTGGGACTATCTGAGAGGATGGGGCTTACTGATACAGCCCGAATGTCAGCCAACTAGTATTCAGTTAACCTGTCCCAGCAGTGGAAAGACAATCTCCTGATCGATCTGGATTCGATTGAAATCCAGCTCCGGATTGTACTGCCGCAATAGCCAGTTTGGGGTGGAGTAGCGGTTGCGTGCGATGCGCCCAACATTATCGCCCCGCTTCACCCGGTATTGCTCAACACCCTGAATACGATAGTTACTGAAGAACTGTTGCTGCAGAGTCGAATGAAAGCCGCGGCGCTTGAGCTCAAACTCGCCAATATTCACCCGCGAGAAGTCCAGCGTGAGTCGCTTTCCGATAATGACAGGATCGCGAAAAGCCATGTTATTGAGGCGGCGAATATCCCAGGCTCGAATGCCTAACCAATCGGCATAGTGTCCCAGTGTTTCGGATGCCTGAATCTCAACGGTATTATTGCTGGCTACGGTGTAATCGGAAGGGTCGGCCGACAAGGCTTCGGTGAGTTGTTCGTTGCTCTCAGCCACATCCAGTTGCGGATCGAGGGCGATAGCCTGCTCCTCTTCTTCAGTCACCGGCAGTTCCAGCTCCTGGTTATCCGGTAACACTGCCGCCGGAGGCAATAACTCCTCATTGAGAGCCAATTGTACCGCTGGCTCTTCGATTATCTCCTGGGGCTGTGGTTGTTCGGGTAGCGGGGGTTCGGCAGCTGCTACGGCGATTCCTCCACCATTACCACCCACCTCAGTTGCTGGGTCACCCACATCATCGGCAAACTGCACCAATGTCGGTGGCGTGGGAACCAGATTGGCATCGATTGACGCCAACAGCTGCCCTTCTGGCTCGAATCCAGGCAGTCTGAGCTGCTGACCAGGGTAGATGCGATTGCGATCCTGGATGCCATTAATATCCAACAGCGCCTGCTCCGTTACCCCGTACCGCGCTGCGATCAGGGAGACTGTATCGCCGCGACGCACTGTGTAGCCGCCATCGCCCGAAACCGCCGCGTTCACATTCGCCGCCAGCAACTGGTCGTCGATATTATCCTGTGGCAACAGCAAACGCTGCCCAATCGCAATTCGGTGTCGGCTTGGCAGCTGATTCAAGGACACTATCCTGGAGACACTGGTACTAAAGCGGCGCGCGATAACCGACAGGCTATCGCCGCTCTCGACCACGTAGGCAATATCCGGGGTTTGGACGGGAAACTTGAAATCGGCCGGTATCATGGCCAACAGGTTTCCAGGAGCAACGGCTTCCGTTCTCAGCTTGATGGGAAAATCCACCGGAATGCGCTTGTTACCCTCCCATACGGCTGGCCGTAGTGCCGGGTTGTCGGCCTGCAACTGTTCCAGACTGATGCCGACCGACCTGGCAAACACCTCTGCGTCTATATAGGCATCGGTCGCCACTTCACGAAACTGCGGCGCAGCGTTGAGGCGCACGTCCCCGAAATAGCGACGCGCTTCATTCTCGACGTGATTCACCGCCAGAAATTGCGCATAGAAATTGCGTGATGCAAATCCAAAGGCACGACCGCGATAGTTGGCCACAATTTTCTCGATATCGGTAGTACCAGTCTGCCGCACTGCACGCGCGATACCAGCCGCACCGTGGTTATATGCAGTAAGCGCAAGAGGCCAGGTACCCAGCACTGAGTAGTTGTACTCCAGCAGACTCATCGCCGCGTTAGTGGCAATATAGGGATCCATGCGCTCATCGACAATGTGATCGATGCGCATGAAGCGCTGTCCGGTGGCCCGACCGAATTGCCACATTCCGGCTGCCGAGGCACTCGAATACGCACCCGGGTTGAATGATGATTCGACGTGGGGTAGCACTCCCAATTCGATGGGCAGATTTTTCTCGCGGATTACTTCATTGATATGCCTGCGATAGGCACCGGAGCGTTGCAGTCCACCGAGAAAGCGGTCGGATTGCCCGAGTTGAAATCTTACGTTGGAGGCGGCGGTACGCAGGGTCTGGTTACTGACATCGTCCGGCCAGAGAGCCAGGATTTCCTGCTGAGTGCGGGTTAGATTGTCCCGCTGGCCTGTTGCCAGTGTCTGCAAATCGTTGCGGATACGATCACGGGTATTTTCCCTGTCCCGGCGCCTGTTGGAGCTGCGGGTGTAGATGACCGACAGATTCTGAGAGTCATGCAGAAAGCCATTCTGGGTATCGACCTCGGTGTAAACGCGGATCCAGAAATTGATTGCAGGTTCCAGTTCGGGAGGCCGTGGAAACAGCTCGGTTGACTGGGCAGCAGCCAGGATTGGCGTCAGCAGCAGCGCACCCAGTACGAGACGAAGCGTCAGTCCATGAAGCCCCTGAGCAATTGATTGAATGTGGATTTTTGCACTATAAATCAAGCGAATCCGGCCTCTTTCTCCGCGCTCGTTGTTGACGAGCTAAACCATAGCAATATTGAACAACCTCGCCAAGTGGTAATTAGCAGATCTCAGGGAGTGTATCGCCTCGGAATAATTCAACTTGATCGCTGGCAGAGAATAAAATCCTTGCGCGGCTGCCATCGACGTAAGTAAATTCTCGGAAGCAATCGATTTGTGCAGTTGAGGACTAAGGAAGGCCGTCGAGGTCGGCGCCTTCCTTGATGGGAATCATCAGGTCTTCCCGGGTTACGTTCATATAGATAATGACGTTCGAGGCGATGTAGACTGAAGAGTAGGTACCGATTATCACACCGATTATCAGTGCTATTGCAAATCCCTGTGTTGCTTCGCCACCGATAAACAAAATAGAAAAAAGTACCAGCAGTGTGGTAAAGGAGGTGATCATTGTTCTACTTAATGTCTGGTTTAGCGACACATTAACCAGCTCAATCGACGACCCTTTGCGCATGCGCCGAAAATTTTCACGAATGCGATCCGATACCACGATCGTATCATTAAGCGAGTAGCCGATGATGGCCAGCATAGCCGCCAAGGTGTTGAGATTGAACTCCATCCCAGACAGCGAAAAAATTCCCAGCGTAATGATAAGATCGTGAGCCAATGCAACCACCGCACCCACCGAGAACTTGAACTGGAATCGCACGGCGATGTAAACCATGATGATACCCAGTGCTACCAACATCCCGAGACCGCCGTCCTCGGCTAATTCCTCACCGACCTTGGCACTCACGTAGTCCGAACCCAGCAGAGTAATCTCGTCATCACTGTTGTTACTTAAGACTTCGGCGATGACTTCACCTACCAACGCAGCCTGTCCCGCCTGATTTTCAACAGCCACGCTCTCATCGACCGGAAGCACTACTCGTATTTCGCGGTCCGAGCCAAATTGCACGACCACGGCATCCTCATAACCATTGCCCTGCAAAATTCCATTCACTTCGCTCAGTACTACCGAATCAGAGTAATTAAGTCGCACCGAGGTTCCACTGGTGAAATCGAGCCCAAACTGCAACGAATTAGTCGCCAGGGAAATTAAGGAGATTACAACGAGCGCTGCAGAAATCATCGCCGCCGGCTTGCGGACACCCATAAAGTCAATTTCCTTATCGCCGATCATCTGTGTTTTCCATAAAATATTTGTCAGGTAGATTCTGCATTCTGATTAGTTCTATATCTGCCGATGGATAACTGCTGTACTGCGCGCCCGCCATAGACCAGATTAACAAGCGCACGTGTACCGACGATAGCGGTAAACATTGAAGTCATAATGCCTATCATGAGGGTTACAGAAAATCCTTTTACCGGCCCGGTTCCAATCGTGAATAACACGGCCGCTACCAGAAAGGTCGTCAGATTGGCATCGATGATGGTAGTGAATGCACGATCATAACCTGCATCTATCGCCTGTTGCGGTTGTACGCCATTGCTCAGTTCTTCTCGGATACGGGTGAAGATCAGCACATTGGCATCCACCGCCATTCCCACCGTGAGGACGATGCCGACAATTCCCGGCAGTGTCAGGGTTGCTGGAATTATCGAAGACATTACCGCAAAAATGAGCAGGATGTTCATGATCAATGCAGCATTCGCCGCCAGACCAAATCCGCGGTAGTAAAACAGCATGAAACCAATTACTAATGCTGCGGCCACCAGCACACCTCTGAAACCTGCCTCCAGATTCTCTCTTCCCATGGTGGGTCCGATCACACTCTGTTCGACAATGGTCATCGGTGCTGCCAGGGAGCCGGAGCGAATCAAATCGGACAATTCGTTGGCTTCACTGGGGTTTAGTCCGGTAATGACAAAGGTTCGCGGCAGCGCGGTTCGTATGGTGGCATGACTGATGAGGCGTCTGTCTTCGTAAAATTCGGTTTCTTCGATCTCTTCGCCGTCTTCGTTAAGCGAAATAGTGGTGCGCGACTTGGTTTCGCTCAGCAGTATATCCATCATGCGCCCGACATTATCGCGTGTCACACGATTGATCTGGTTGCCACCCTGGGCATCCAGATTTATCTGCACTTGCGGCAGACTATTCTGATCCAGAGTAGAGCGTACATTGCTGATCCGGTCGCCCTGCAGGATTACGTCGTTATCGACGTTAATGAGTCTACCCTCGCTCTCGTAGGTTTCATAGGAGAGGCTCGGCGCACCGATCTCGGCTTCCAGGTGAAATTCAAGTGTCGCAATGCGCTGCAAAAATCTGATGGCCTGCGCAGGATCCTGGATACCTGGCAATTCAACCACTATTCGATCGGCTCCCTGTTGCTGCACGGTGGGTTCCGCTACGCCCAGAGCATCTACGCGATTCCTGATGGTGGTGCTATTGGCCTGCAATGTATCGCGCTGTATCTGCAACACGGTGTCAGAAGTCAGGCGCATATCGAGAATGAAAACCCCTCCCGTTTCTCGATTCTGAAATTGGATCTCGGGGAAATTATCTATCAGTTCCGGACGCGCCTGGCTACGCGCTTCGGCATCGGCAAAGCGTACTTCGAGATGGGAATTGCTGATCAGATTAATACCGCGGGTTCGAATGCGTTCTTCGCGTAATATGGTCCGCACATTGCTGAGGTTATCTTCCATGCGTCGTTGCTGCGCCGCTTCCAAGTCCACTTCCATGAGGAAGTGCACGCCACCCTGCAAATCCAGACCCAGGTTCATCTTTCCTGCACCAATGGCCTGCAGCCATCCCGGAGTTGTCGGCGCCAGGTTCAACGCGATGATGTAATCATCGCTGAGTGCCTCTTCGATGGCGGTCTTGGCGCGCAGTTGGTCATCCACGTCGGCGAAGCGCAACAGAATATTCTCCTCGCTGACTTCCTCCCCGAAGAAATCAACCTGAGCCGCTTCCAATGCCGTGGTAATGACCTCCATGTCCGAAGCATTAAGAGACAGGCTGCCGGTCGTCACCTGAATCGCCTCATCATCTGGATACAGATTGGGCACGGAGTACAACAGCCCCAGTATCACCACAACCAGGATCAGGATGTTTTTCCACATCGGGTATTTGTTCAGCATTTTAAGTCCGCAACACTTCAGGTCTCATCTGGATAATGCCCAATCGTTGGGGCTAAATCTGCTTTATCGTACCCTTGGGCAGGGCAGCCGAGACTGAGGATTTCTGCACTTTCAATTCGACCCCTTCGGCGACCACAATCGCAATATAGTCGTCACTAACCTTGGACACCTTACCGAGTAAACCCCCTGACGTCATGACCTCATCCCCCTTGGAGATGCCTCCGACGAGTTCGCGGTGCTCCTTGGATCTTTTCGACTGGGGACGCCAAATAATCAGGTAGAACATCAGAAGCATCCCGCCGAACAGCAGCAGGTTATACATCGGCGAAGCGCCTGACGCTGTTCCTGCGTCCTGAGCGTAGGCGGTAGGAATTAGTAAGTCTGATAGGTTCATGACATCTCTCGTTAATGCTTTATTCGATTCTGTGTGATTTGTCGGATAGTTGCCCTAAATTTTTCAGGACTGTGCGTTTGTTCATTCCCCACATTGTTGGGGTGATTGCTCGATATTCAAGGCTTTCCCATAAAATTCAGCGCCCTAGGGATCCTGCTGATCCTGGGCAAACTGGCTGGCGAAGGCGCTCAATCTACCCTGTTCTATGGCCTCACGCAAACCCTCCATGAGCCGCTGGTAGAAGTGCAAATTGTGGATGGTATTGAGCTGGGAACCCAGTATTTCCCGGCACTTATCGAGATGGTGCAGGTAGGCCCGACTAAAATTCTGGCAGGTGTAGCAGGCGCAATTCTCATCCAATGCTGCGGTATCCTGACGATAGCGAGAATTACGCAGTCGCAATAGGCCGTGTGAGGTAAACAGATGTCCATTGCGGGCATTGCGGGTAGGCATGACGCAGTCGAACATATCGATGCCCGCTGTTACAGCATGGACGATGTCCAGTGGCGTACCGACGCCCATCAAATATCGCGGCTTGTCCGCCGGCATAGTGGCACTTATATGGCTCACGATCTCGCGCATCTGTTGTTTGGGCTCTCCCACAGACAAACCACCGATCGCATAGCCATCGAAACCGATGACCTGTAGTTCCGCCAGGGAGGCATCTCTGAGGTCTTTGTACATCGATCCCTGCACTATGCCGAATAAGGCGGAGCGGTGATCACGATGGGCCTGCTTGCAGCGCTCGGCCCAGCGTAACGACAATTCCATGGATTCCCGCGCCTGCTTTTCGGTGGCCGGATAAGGCGAGCACTCATCGAATACCATAATGATATCGGCACCCAGTTGGTGCTGAATCTCGATGGCCGATTCCGGCCCCAGGAAGATCTCATCACCGTCGATGGGCGAGCGAAACGTTACGCCCTGTTCAGATATCTCGCGCATCTCACCCAGGCTGAATACCTGGAAGCCACCGGAGTCTGTGAGGATGGGCTTGTCCCATCCGATGAAGTCATGCAAGTCACCATGCTTAAGCACGGTGTCGGTACCGGGTCGCAGCATCAAGTGAAAGGTATTGCCCAGTATTATCCCAGTGCCGGTATCGAGAATCTGCTGCGGGTTCAATCCTTTGACGCTGCCGTAGGTACCGACCGGCATGAACGCCGGGGTAGGCACACGCCCGCGGGGAAACGTCATAGCGCCCGACCTCCCCTGCTGGTCGGTGGCGCATACTTCGAATTGCATGTGGCACTCAGTCATGGCTCAGTCGCAGACGCTCAATGTTCTCTGGTGGCACGGAACTGGATATCGGGCCAGCGTTCTTCCATCAGCTTAAGATTTACTCGTGTTGGCGCCAGGTAGGTGAGATACCCTCCTGCATCGATAGACAGGTTGTCGTGAGCCTTCTTACGAAATTCCTCCAGCTTCACCTTGTCTTCCGAATCCACCCAGCGGGCAACATACACGGTGACCGGCTCGTAGATGCAGTCCACCTTGTACTCATCTTTGAGACGAAACGCGACAACTTCAAATTGCAACACGCCCACCGCGCCAACTATCAGGTCATTGTTTCTGAGCGGCATGAAAACCTGTGTCGAGCCTTCCTCAGATAACTGTGTTAGACCCTTCTGCAGCTGCTTCAACTTGAGCGGTTCCTGCAATCGAATGCGCTTGAAAAGTTCGGGCGCGAAGTGTGGAATGCCCCGGAATTTTAGTTCTTCACCGGTAGTAAAAGTATCCCCGATCTGGATCGTGCCATGATTGTGCAAGCCAATGATGTCTCCCGATACGGCCTGCTCTGCCTGTGCCCGGTCTCCGGCAATGAAGGTCACGGCGTCGGCTACCTTAACGTCTTTGCCTATCCTGCAATGGCGCATTTTCATACCCTTTTGATATTCACCGGAACAGATTCGCATGAAGGCTATGCGGTCGCGATGTTTCGGGTCCATGTTTGCCTGAATCTTGAATACGAAACCACTGAAGTCTTTGCCATAGGCATTCACAACTCTGGATTCGGTCTCTCTATCCTGGGGCGCCGGTGCCCACTGAATGAAATCGTCCAGCATCTCTCTTACGCTGAAATTACCGAGCGCAGTTCCAAAATACACAGGGGTCAGTTGCCCCTTTAAATGAGCCTCCCTGTCAAATTCATGGCTGGCGCCTTTCACAAATTCGATTTCGTCTCGAAAGTCCTGCAGATAACTTCCCAGCAAATCCTGCGCCTCGACACCGTCCAATCCCTTGAGCTGCACATCCTCGGGAACCCGATGCCCCTGACCCTGCTGGTAGACGTGAATAGTATCGGTATAGAAGTTGTAAACGCCCTTGAACTCCTTTCCCATTCCCAGCGGCCAGTTGATCGGCGCACACCGAATCTTCAATACGTTTTCGATTTCATCGAGAATCTCGATAGGATCGCGAATATCCCGGTCGAGCTTGTTGACGAAGGTAAAGATTGGCGTATCACGCAGTCGACAGACCTCCATCAGCTTAATGGTGCGCGCCTCGACTCCCTTGGCGCCATCCACCACCATCAGTGCTGAATCTACCGCGGTGAGTACCCGATAAGTGTCTTCCGAGAAATCTTCGTGCCCCGGTGTGTCCAGTAGATTTACGGTGCGACCCCGGTAGGGAAACTGCATGACCGACGAAGTAACCGAGATACCCCGTTGCTGTTCCATCGCCATCCAGTCCGAAGTGGCATGACGATCTGATTTCCTGGCCTTGACGGTACCGGCTATCTGTATCAGCTTGCCGAACAACAGCAGCTTCTCAGTAATCGTCGTCTTGCCCGCATCGGGGTGGGAGATGATTGCCAATACCCGGCGGTTGGCAATGTGCTGTTGCAGCGAACTGGTCATGGTTGTGGGGGCGGTTTACGAAAAAGGCGCGATTATAGCAGTTTTGGTAACCTAGGCGGCGACTGGGAGCCCAAATTGCCACCGGTTTGGTTACCAGCTCAGTTGCAATACAATGGGCAACCACGTAATAGGAGACAAATATGGACTTTACCTTGTCCGAGGAACAGCTTGCCCTGCAGCAATCGGTCAGGCAATTCGCACAAAATGAACTGCCCGCCATAGCACGACAGATCGAGGAAGATGATGAGCCACCCGGGATCGAGCTGAGAAAGAAATTTGCTGAGCTGGGCTATCTCGGCGTGAATCTGCCTGAGGAGTTTGGCGGAGGTGGCATGTCCCATCTGGATGCCGTACTGGTATTGGAAGAGATCGCCAAGGTGTCCATCGCGGTTGCGTTCCCGGTATTTGAGTCTTGTTTTGGGCCCTGCCTGGCGATCGCCCATTTCGGCAACGACGCCATGCAGAGGCAGATATTACCCCAGGTGTGTAGCGGCGACATCATCGTCGCTGTATCCATGTCCGAGCCTAATGCCGGATCGGCGTTGACGGATCTGACCACACACGCTCGCATAGAGGGGGGGCAGGTCATCATCAATGGCACCAAGCGCTGGTGTTCCGGTGCGGGTCACTCCGAAGCCTACATAGTCTATTGCCGCATGTCTGATGCACCCGGTGCCAAAGGCATCGGTGCGGTCATGGTTCCGAAGCAGTGCGAGGGATTCAGCTTTGGCAAACGAGACCACCACATGGGTTTTCGAGGCGTCACTAGCGCTGACATGTACCTGGATGAGGTTCGAGTACCCGAAGAGAATATCCTGGTTCCGGCAGGTGGATTCGGCAAACTCATGGATGCATTCGACCTGGAACGCTGTGGTAATACAACCATGTCACTGGCCGTAGCCCAGTCGGCCTTCGATTTCGTGCTGGACTACGTCCAGGATCGTCAGCAATTCGGCAAGCCATTGGTGGATTTTCAGGCCGTACAGATTCAGCTTGCAGAGATGAAGATGAAACTCGACGCCGCCCGCCTGCTGTTGTACCGGGCCGTGGTCAATGCCGAACAAGATTTGCCCTCTATTGCCGAGAGTTCAGTGGCGAAGTGTTTCGCCAACGAGACGGCGCGAGAGGTGACTGGTAAGGCAATGCAATTAATGGGAGGCTACGGCTATAGCAAAGAGTTCCCTCTGGAGCAGAAGCTTCGGGATGCCTGGGGCTGGGGAATCGCCGGTGGTGCAATTGACATTCAGAAAATAAACATCAGTGCAGCGCTTGTCGGGCGACGCTTCAATCAGCGAGCCGGCTGATCGGGTGAATTCAGGAGACTAACAACATGGAACCGATGCGCTTTTTAGTCAATGAAGTGGAGTCAGCCAACAAGCTTAGTGGACTACTGGTCAGTGGAGAATTAAAGAAAGATGACAGTGTGGCAATTGCGCCGTCTGGTCAGCAGACTTCGATTCTGGCTATCCAGCAAGAGAGCCAGCAGCGGCAATCCGCCAACCCAGAAACCGCGCTGAGCCTGGAGCTTACCTACTCTGTCTCGATGCAGCCCGGCGACATCATTGTACCAGCCGATATCCGTCCTGAATTTGCGGATCAATTTGAGGCAAAAATTGACTGGCTGGATGAACAGGCTCTGCTGCCCGGCAGAACTTACACACTCAAGGCGGTGGGCGGTTCCGGCGAAGCCACCATCAGCAAGCTCAAGTATCGAATCGAGGCAGAATCCCAGCAGCAGATCGCGGCGACAACACTAAGCGCACAACAGTGCGGGGTTGGAAATATCGCATTGACCACGCCGATTGTCTTCGACTCATTCTCAATCTGTAACGCCACAGGCCAGTTCGAATTGCTGGATAGAACTACCGGTGAGCTGGTTGCCAGGGGTGAGATCAGGCACGGTCTGCGTCGTGCCAGCAATGTGCACTGGCAGGCGCTGGACGTAGACAGGCAGAGCCGCGCCAGCATCAAGCAGCAGACTCCCAGGATCATCTGGTTGACGGGGCTGTCTGGAGCGGGCAAATCCACGATTGCCAATCTGGTCGAGAAGAAACTAATCGCCAAGGCCAAACATTCCTATTTGCTGGACGGCGACAATGTACGCCACGGTCTGAACAAAGACCTGGGCTTTACCGATGCCGACCGGGTCGAAAACATTCGCCGGGTTGCGGAAACTGCCAAACTGATGCTGGATGCCGGTCTCATCGTTATCACCAGTTTCATCTCACCCTTCAGAGCCGAACGGGATATGGCACGCACCCTGTTCGATGAAGGTGAATTCATCGAGGTTTTCATCGACGCCAGTCTGGAAGTCTGCGAGCAACGCGATCCGAAAGGTCTGTACAAGAAAGCCCGCAACGGTGAGATCAAAAACTTCACCGGCCTCGACAGTCCCTACGAACCACCAAAGCATCCGGAGCTGCTTATCAACACCGTCGACCTCACCGTCGAACAGGCAGCCGATGAGATTATCGGATTTGTAGAAAATCTTCCGGGTTAAGAGGGATTAGGGTCCCTAGTGCAACACTGCACTGGAGGGTTTGGCTTTGCTCTCGGAAAATTCTGGATGAAGTACATCCATACGCTTCACCAGCAGCAAGTCGTGACGACACAGTCGATCATATTCTTCGATCTCTCGCACATCGATATCGTCCAACAACACACACACGACATCGTCGTCTTCCACATCGACAACTACGCAGGGTTTGAATCCACTAACTGTGTTAAGTGAAGCAAACGAGCCAATTTCAAAATTGTGAATTGGGTAGCTGCCATCGGTTTGCTTGAGCAGACCATAGGACGTGAATGCAACTCCGAACCCGGCAGCGGCAACAACGTGAATAATGTCGATAATGTCCGGGTCGGTTAAGTCCACGCGAACGGTGTCTGACATGGGCTGGTTATTGAGGAGTTGTTTCTGGTTGACCAAGCGCAGGAACAGGCTAATGTCTTCCTGATTCCACTCCAGGGTTTCTTCCTTTTCGGAACGGGCACTGTCAGACGAAAGACTCAGCACACCAGTTTCAATAGTGAGGTCTTTTATATCTGTCTCAGGAGGACAGGGAACTACCATGGAGACTGAACAGTAGCCTTCGCTACTCTCGGCACTGAGTCGCCACAAGAAAGGTATTTCGCCGCTTAGCTCAATCATTTGTTGCTGCTATAACAGAACTGTGCCGACAAACATAGCATATTTGGGCTCTCGGCAGAATGACTTCCTCGCTCAGTCGTTGCTCAACACAGTTGTCGGGAGAACTCATTTACTTAGCGTTCCTAGTTACCTGTTGTATTCAACAATAATTACTAAGCCTTTGAGCTTGAAAGGATTTCAAATCCATCTGAATTGGCACTTTTTTGTCCACAGATTCTGTGGATAAGTCAGTGCATAAATCGTAGAAAAAGCTCGCAAGCCTCGAAACTCTGTGTAAATGCCACAATCTGATCAAATCTTGATCAAACCATATATCTTTTAGATATCAGTAGCTTATGAATTTTAGAAGGATCGAACCAAAATAAAACCTGCTATTTTTAAGGGTTTTACGAGCGGCGGATCGTTTTTGTGCATAAAAACCCGAGTAAAACGTGTTTTTTAAAATAGAGTGCTTCATTTATCACTGTTTTTATTGAAGTTTTTCAATCTATAATACCGTTCGTTCATAAAGCATTTTGCATTACCCACCCTTTTCATGACATGAGTAAACATCGTTCCTTCCTGCTACCGAGTCTCGTGGCCAGTCTGGCCATCATCGTTGCAATCCTTGCGTGGGGCATTTTTCGCAAGACGAGTATGTATGAAGCCAGCCGCCAGCTAGCTATTAGCACCACCGAGGAAATTTTCAGTTCAACATCCGGCAATCTCCTGGTGCAGCTAGCTCACCCCGTACTGTTGGCACAGCTTCCTGCGGAATCGCTAAATGCATTCGTGGCTTCGGTGCCAAGAATCATGGGCTCGCTTGAATCGATCTCGTCGATCAGTGGCACCAGCGATGTCTCCTTGATACCAGTCAGTTTCAGCCCGCCGACGGCCAGCTACGAGATACAGCTCACTTTTGGTGAGAATAGGGTGACGGCGCTAATGGAATTGGTCTATGAGCAGGGAAATTGGCCGTTCACAGCCTGCCGAGTGGATTCGCCCATGCTATTGAATTGATTCGGTGGCTGGCTAGCTGTTAGTCCGTTATCAAGCTATAAACGGAAGGAACCAGGATGATGCCACAGACTAGAGCGAGTAGAACATCCCGATCTACACCGTAACTCAGCAACACTGCGTCAGGCTGGTTGAAAGCCACAACCCCCACCAAAGCCGCGACTATTACCAGCCAATTCTTACTCACTAACACCGCGGCGATAATAAATGCAGCGGAGAAAATGATGATATTGTTATCTTGAATCCCAAATCGCGACAACGTTTCGCTGGCAATTGTTATGCCCTATGTAATGAATACGACGATACCGCACACAATGGGTTTTATTGATTTGTGTATTTGTTGCATGCCTGCTTCCTTCAATGAAGTGGGTTTACTTTCTAAACGCTTATATAAGGGATGGGTTTGCGTTGAGACTAACTATAGAACGAAGAATTCACCCAATGAAATAGCAAAACCCCAGACTTTGACGCACTTCAAGCCGGAATTGTGATCGACACGACACATTGAGGTTAAATCCCACTAAATTAATGGGTAATTTTGAGCCTGATTGACGATCCTGTCCAAGTGGATAGGTTCAAAAACTGACTTATTCCCACAAACACAGCGGGTTTTCGGAGAAGAGTGGACAGCCACGGACCCAAAGAATGCGAGGGCTGGCTTATTCGGCAACGATCCGCAGCAATTGCTTATAGTCGCTGGAACCGGTGAATATCTTGTAGATGCCATCCTGTTTCATGGTGCGCATACCATCCTTGAGCGCCTGAGTTCGAATGTCATCCAGATCGGCTTTCTTGTAAATCATTCCCTGCAAATCATGGGTTCCTACCAACAATTCATGAATACCGGTTCGCTCCTTGTATCCGGTACCACCACAAACATCGCATCCGACAGGGCCCATTATTTCGTGCGTGCTGAAATCCAGGTCTTTGAAATCTTCGTCAAATTGTTCCTTGTTTCCGTACGAGTCGATCAGGTGGTCCAATTCTTTCTTATCTGGTTTATAGGGTGCTTTACATTTCGGACATAGGGTACGCATCAGCCGCTGGGCCAATACACCAAGCAATGCATCGGAGAAGTTCACCGGATCTAATCCCAGGTCCAACAGACGAGTGATCGTTTCCGGCGCAGAGTTCGTATGTAAAGTGGACAATACAAGGTGTCCCGTTAAAGACGCTTCAATACCAATACTGGCAGTTTCTTCATCACGCATCTCACCGATCAGAATCACGTCTGGATCGGCACGCAGGAAGGCGCGCATAGCCGTGGCAAACGTAAAATCGATCTTGGGAATCATCTGTACCTGCTGCAAGCCCGGTTGGGTAATCTCCACCGGGTCCTCTGCCGTCCAGATCTTGCGCTCCGGCTTGTTGATATAGCCGAGAACGGCGTGCAGCGTAGTTGTCTTACCAGAACCGGTAGGCCCTGTTCAGCTTATCGAGCGGCATCGCACTACCGGCGGCGAGAAGACGCATCACGGCACTCTCACCCTGTACCGTCGATACGGTAGCGACACGCAGTTCCAGCTTCTTGCCGCGCACCTTCAATTTACACTTACCATCCTGGGGCAAACGCTTCTCGGCGATATTGAGCCTGGAGATAACCTTGATACGGGCAATCATTGCGGCGCAATGCTCCTTGGGAACCTTCAGAAGCTCGCGACAGATACCATCAACCCGGATTCTGACTCCGCCTGGCGCGGCGTCCTTGCCTGGTTCGATATGAATATCGGATGCGCCCAAGCGATCCGCTTCAGTGATGATGCGGTTTACCAGTTGGATAATCGTCGGTGTAGCGGCAAGACCTTCGTCTTCTTCATCATCACTATCTTCAACATCAATGTCACCATCACCCATTCCGGTGAAGATATCGTCGAAGCCTTCCTCAAAATCTTCACCGCCTCCACCGCGCAGAAACTTGATGATGTGTTCCGGCAGCCCAACCCGAAACACATAGTTGCGGGCATTGACGACACCCTGGATTTCCATGATCCGCTGGTAATCGGATGGATCATCAATAAGGATAACTGCTTCTTCCTTATTGCCAGCAACCGGTAACCACTGGTTGCTCTTCAGATAGCTGATGCCGATGTTTTCCAACAGGTCCACTGGTAATTCGTGTTCCGAGTCGTACTTCATGTAGGGAACACGGTAGTAATACTCCAGAGATTTACCAATCATGTCCGCCTCGATATCGAAATCCTCCATCAGGGCACGAGAGACGAAACCCCCGTAAAGTGATGTCCTGGTCTGCAGTTCTTCGAGTTCGACGGCGGAAATTTTGCTCTTCTGTACCAGGTAGTCATATGGACCCTGGGTGCTTTGCAGTGAAGATCTGAATTGCTTGGCCAGCATCTGGCTGACCATCATGGCGTGCTTTAGATCAGTCTTGGTGAAATCGCGGTCGCCTTCGAAGTTGATCAGCTGCATGACACCTAACAGGATCTCATCTTTAATGGGCACAACAATCTGCGACTTAACCTTCCAGCCGCGTGCCTCACTGAAGCTGCTATCGAATTGCAGCCGCGGATGGATATCAGTCAGCTCCTAGCTATCCATGACATTTTTGACGACCAGAGAGCGTTGACTGAGTGCCACATAGCCGGACAGAGAAGTCGTGCTGAAGGGAACCCGAATTTCGAAATTCTCATCATCATCAGGGTCGCCGCCCCGAATACTGGAGAGAATCTCCTTGCCGTTATCAACCGATTGATAAATGGTAAATAGCCTGACACCGAGCAGGTCGAGCAGGTCTTTCTCGACCTCCTTCATCGCCACCTTCAGCTTCTTGCTGTATTTCAGACGCTGGTAGATTTTAGAGAGCTTTGCGACGAACTCGTCCTGCTGTTTTTCCGCAGGCGCGTCATCCGGGGGCTCAATTTCTACTTCATCTGTGGTTGCTGTTTCCGCCATATGTGCTTTTTTCTACAATCCAGCCGATTTAATCATCTAGTGAGAGGCAATCCAGGCTCAATACCACGCTGGATCTCTGTATCCCTTGTAGTCTGGGGTCCTTGATAAGACTATCGGCCTCTATCGTAATCTTTTCTGACAAATTGTGGAACAAATCAAAATGCCAGCAATTTCAAGCAGTTTCAACCGATATTTGTGGATTCTGCCGGGCTGGTTATCGCTTATTTCGGGGGCTCTGGCCCAAATTCCTAGTTTTAATGAAGAACACACGCAATGGCTGGGAGAACAAATCTTTCTGAATGAGTGTGGCGCACGTTTCGAATGCCTGACCAGTTGGAACCCCGGAGAAAACTTTCCATCTCTGGGCATCGGCCATTTCATCTGGTACCAGGCCGAACAGAGTGAGCCGTTCGAAGAGACTTTTCCAGGGCTTCTCGCCTTCTACGATGAACAGCAAGTTGCGCTGCCAGTGTGGCTTAGAGAACCGCAGCAGCGTGAATCGCCATGGGTCAGTCGTGAACAGTTCATGGCGCAGCAGGATAGCCCTCGACTGCGAGAATTGCGCACATTCCTGGCTGCCACCAAGGACGTACAAAGTGACTATATCAGCCGGCGTCTGGAGAGATCGCTACAAGAAATCCTGAGGCGCTTTCAAGCGCAGCAACGCGCCGAGATGGAGAATCGGATTTACAGTCTCGCCAGCAGTCATCCTCCTTTAGGCCTGTACGCGCTGATTGACTATGTGCATTTCAAAGGCACTGGCCTCAACCAGTCCGAACGCTATAGGGACCAGGGATGGGGATTGCTGCAGGTACTTCAGCAGATGCAATCCTCTGCTGTAAGCCTGGAAAATTTCGTAGCCTCCGCTGAGATCGTGCTGCAACGAAGGGTCGACAACGCTCCAGTGGAGCGTAACGAGCAGCGCTGGCTGGCGGGGTGGGTAAATCGTTTACAGACTTATTTGCCACTCCCTTCCCTCCTTTCTCTCAGTTCCCTCAGGTCAGGCAGTTCCGACCATTGAAGGAGAGTGTGGCGGGAAGATAGCTTGCCGCAGTGAGCAGATAGCTATAACCTTCGGCTTCTTAAATAGGAGGGTGAGGATACGATACCGCGCCTATGAGTTTCGAACGACCCAATATCGAGAAGATGCAGGGCTACGCACCCGGTGAGCAAAGGGACGGTAGTCAGGTCATCAAACTCAACACCAATGAGAATCCCTATCCGGCCAGTCCCCAAGTGGAGGCTGCCCTGCGGGCGATACAGATAGAAAATCTGCGCCGTTACCCTCCACCACTGGCCAATACATTTCGCACTGTCGCCGCCAAGCTCCACGGAGTTGCTACGGAAAACATCATTCCAACAAACGGCGGTGATGAACTGCTGCGGCTGCTGCTAACCACCTATGTCGATACAGATGAGACGATAGTCATTAGCCAACCCTCTTATTCGCTCTATCCCGTACTGGCAGAAATTCGGGGCTGTAAGCTGTTGGAGATTCCACTGCGTGATGATTGGGCAATGCCAGATGACTTTCTGGATTCACTCCTAAAAAGTAACGCCAAGATGTGCATTCTGGTTAATCCACATGCGCCCACTGGCGCGCTGCTGACCGATGAGTACCTGGCACAATTGGCAGCAGGTTTTGCAGGCATACTGGTTATCGATGAAGCCTATGTGGATTTCGTCGATCCTGGCTTGGCGTATGATGCGGTTCCCCTGGTCAAGGCGTTCGATAATGTATTAATCCTTCGTTCGCTTTCCAAAGGCTATTCCCTGGCGGGCCTGCGATTCGGCTACGGTGTCGGGGCGACTTCGCTGCTCGATCCCATGCTCTATAAAACCAGGGATAGCTACAATACCGATACTGTTTCGCAACACCTGGCCATAGCTGCTCTGGAATCTTTCGCATATGCACGTGATACCTGGGCAAAAGTGCGGGAATCCCGAACATCGCTTAGCAAAGCACTCAACGAGCTGGGACTGGCCACCTCTCCCAGTCAAACCAATTTTGTGCTGTGCCAGGTACCGAAATCGATCGGCGCGCAGCCACTGTACCTTGCATTGAAGGAGCGCAATATACTGGTGCGCCATTTCGATCAGCATCGACTACAAGACGCCCTGCGCATTTCTATCGGCAGTGATTCGGAAAACGGTGCTCTGCTGGAGGCTATCCAGCAGATAATAGGAAGCTGAAATTAGGGACCCTCTGAACAAGTATATGGGGATTGCCCATGAGCACTGCAGACAAACCGACAAGTTCCAAAAAAATCCACTATTGTCCGAGTTGCAGAAAACCACTGCGCCCTCTGAAGGGCAAGCTGGGACCCTTCTGGGGCTGCACTGGTTTCCCCCAGTGCAAGACCACTCTGAATGATCTCGACGGCAAGCCCTCTACTGATGTCGATGAGCAGTATCGCTGCCCAAGCTGTACCCGGCGGTTGGTTAGAGCAGACAAGGGCAGCTATTGGTTTTGCAGTGGCTACAGCAAAGGTTGTAAAGTGACATTGGCCGATGACAATGGAATCCCTGAAACTGCTCATCGCTGCCCCAGCTGCAATAACATGCTGGTCAAACGGCAGGGAAAGAATGGATTATTCTGGGGATGTAGTGACTATCCGCGATGTAAAACCAGCCTAAGTGACTCAGCAAACAGGCCCGATTTTGATCTTTTCGCTGCTAAACGTTCGTAAGAAGACCGCCGCCGCTGTGGCGGGAATTGGCATAGCCGCGCTTTGCCTGTGGGGTCTGTCACTGTGGCAAGACATTTCGCTACAGGAAATGCTCAACATATTGCTGAGCACAGTGCTGATGTTGGGCAGCATAATTCTGGCGGCTGGGTTGCTGATCGTTGTCATCAAGCTGCTCGCCGCCGCAGTGCAGAAAATATCACATTTCGATGACGATGAAGATCGACTCAATTAGGGAGGTGGCAAACTGCGGGACATGATAATCGCGTCTTCCCTACCCTTGCCGCCCGGGTAGTAATTCTTTTGTTCACCGATCTGTGTAAAGCCCATCGACCGATACAATGTTATCGCCCCGTCGTTAGTGGATCTAACCTCCAGAAAACACTCCAGAGCATCCAGCTTGTAGGCACGATCCAGCAGTAAATTGAAGAGCTTGCGACCGAATCCCTGCCGCTGGTAATCGGGACACACACACAAGGTCAGTAAATGACATTCGCCGAGGGCAACAGACATGACTCCGTGCGCGACAATCTGCTGTTTATTCGCCAGTACCCAGCACTGGTAGCCAGCTCGCAGGCAGTCGATAAAAATTCGCTTGGTCCAGGGGTGCTCGTAGGCAGCCTTCTCATTCTGAACCACCAGCTCGAGGTCACTGTTGCGCATGTTTCTGGCAAAGAACTGGGTTTGGGGAGATGAACTGGGAGTCGGCAAAGTAGGCAGGGTTTTGTGAGGAGCGAAATTTAACTCGTATCGGAAGGACTGGCCTCAGCGGCCGCAATGCGTAATCGCTGCCTCAGCGGCTGCAGTCGTTGCCATACTTCTTTCTTAAGCATAGGAAAAGACAGCATTGCCTGTAGGCTGCTGGTTATGGTGAGATGATAATCTTCAACTTTGACCAGGTAGTCTCTTTGCTCGGCTTTTTTTGTGGATCTTAGCAACAAAGCATCGATCTGCCCGGCAAACACCAGCAAGTTGTCAAACCCATCAAGTCTTTTCCGCATGGCAATGAAACCACCCAGTGCTTGTCGGGCGGCCAGGCTGGGTTCGGTCTCGACAGGCAGCCCCTGGATGAGCGGCCAGTCGAAAGACTCATAGGCGAAGTTACAGGCATCGGTATCGATATTCAGCGCGAGCAGAATATTGCGCAACAAGCTTAGCTTGTCTTCGTTGCCATTGCCGGATTGAGCGTGGGGCAATTCGTCGATAACCGCAAATTGCTCGTTGATCCGATAGTATCGCAGGCTGAACTTGAGTGTGTCGGCCGCCACTTCCGATGTCTCTGCAGCAGATTGCGGTAGCGCATCCGTCGCGGCTTGATCGTCCTCGGTGCTAGTCGCATTGACGGTGGGCGGCGGCAGAGACGCGACAGACGTGACACCTTCAATCGGCCTGCGTATTGCCTCCCTAACAACTTCGACCGGTGATGCTGCAGACAGCTCGTAGTGCGGCGATTGTCTAGCCCCCGGTAAGGCAATCCTTGGGTAAACCACCTGGATTCCCATAGCCTCGAGATAGGCCTGTCTTGTAAGTTCGTTCATGGAATAATCTGGTGAGTCCTAAAGCGGACTGCCAATATACTGCTTTGATTCTTCTACAACAACTGCACTCCGCTTCTAAAACAACTTCATGCTGCTTCTACAACAACTTCATATCACTCGATTCCTGAATCTCGAGATTAATTGAAGTCAGTCTGTTTTCATGATTGAATCCGCCTTCCTTTAGACAGTATTCACCCCCATGAAAGCAGTTCTTTGTAAGACGCTCGGCCCGCCAGAAGACTTGGTTCTGGAGGAGGTGGCGGACCCGATTGCCGGTGACAACGAAGCCTTGGTGGAAGTCTTTGCCGCGTCACTCAACTTCCCTGATGGATTGCAGATTCAGGGTAAATACCAATTTCAGCCCCCTCTGCCGTTTACTCCCGGCTCGGAAGTCAGTGGTGTAATCAAGGCAATTGGTTCCGGCCTGGAAGGTTTCAAGGTGGGCGACCGCGTTATGGCTACACCGGGACTTGGCGGGCTGGCAGAGCAGGTCATCGTCAAGGCAGAGGGTCTACGCAAGATTCCCGACAGCATGGATTTCAAGGCCGCGGCTGGATTCGCCATGGTCTATACCACTTCCTACTACGCCCTGAAACAACGTGCCCAACTTCAACCCGGCGAGACCCTTCTGGTGCTGGGCGCCAGTGGAGGCGTTGGTCTGGCTGCGGTCGAGCTTGGCAAGCTGATGGGTGCACGGGTCATCGCCGCCGCCAGTTCTGATGAGAAACTCGACTTTGTAAAACATCTCAACCCGGACGAAGTAATCAACTACAGCGTCGATGAACTTAAAGAAAAAGTAAAGATGCTCACCGCAGGCCGCGGTGCCGACGTGATTTACGACCCCGTCGGCGGCGATTTGTTTGACCAGTGTTGCCGCTGTATTAACTGGAACGGCCGCCTGTTGGTCATCGGTTTCACCAGCGGAAGAATTCCCGAGTATAAGGCCAACCTCGCACTGTTAAAGGGATCATCCATGGTAGGCGTTTTTCTGGGGCGCTTCCGAAAAGAGGAACCGCTCGAGTACGAAAATAACTTTCAGCAACTGTTGAATATGTACGATGAAGGGAAATTGAACCCGATTGTCACCAAGTCCTTCCCGATGGAAGATTTCGTAGCGGCGTTTAATGTCTTTACCGAGCGCAAGGTGATGGGCAAGGTCACGCTGGAGATCAAGGCAGAGTAGCGGCGTACCATGTCAGACGATGGAAAGTTAAGCGATGAGGCAATCCTTCAGGAGTTGGAGGTGCTCGGGGAAATAGCCGTTGCACACAAGGCACCGGGCTCACCGCTGGCCACTCATTGTGAGACGATAAACGGTCAGCAATACGATGTGTTCAGCAATGTGCCCCATAACCTGGGGGAACTCTATGACCTGTCGCTGGAACAGGCAGATGAGACCTTCCTGGTCTACCAGCAAGAACGCTACAGCTTCAAACAAACCCACGACATGGCCCGACGCCTGGCGCGCGTCCTTCAAGACAACTACGCTATAACAAAAGGTGATCGCGTTGCGGTGTGTGCGCGCAACTCACCCGAGTGGTGCATCGCCTATATGGCCACGACCTTGTTGGGCGCTATCGTGGTACCGATGAACTCCTGGTGGCAAAGTGCCGAACTGGAGTACGGCCTTAAAGACAGTGGCAGCAAGTTAGTATTCGTCGATGAGGCGCGCTTCCAGCAACTCTCGACCTGTAAGCAAGCACTCGATATCGCAATCGTGCTGATAAAACCGCAAATCAACACAGACTTGCCGGAGTTTTACAGCTTGCTTCGCAACGTGGAACCGCTATCGAATGCCGAAGTCGCTGCTCAGAATATAATGCCTGAGGACAGTGCGTCGATCATGTATACCTCCGGTTCCACGGGCATGGCGAAGGGTGTGCTATCCAGCCACCGCAACATCATCAACGCACTCTACACCTGGAAATTCGTCAAGGAAATTGGCGAAATTTTCAGGCCGGAACTGGTGGAAGAAAACCCGGAGTATCAGCCGGCCATTCTCGCCAATGTTCCCCTGTTTCACGTCACCGGCAGCCATGCTCAATTCCTGGCCAGTTTTTCCTATCTGAGAAAGTTCGTGATGATGTACAAATGGAATGCAGAACAGGCCCTGGAGTTGATCGAACGGGAACGTATTTCGGTTTTCCATGGCGTTCCCACCATGACCTGGGAGATCATGCATTCCTCGAAATTTGACAGCACCGACGTCAGCAGCCTGCGCGCTGTGCAGAGTGGCGGAGCCCCACGTCCGCCAGGGCATCTCGCTTTGATGCTGCAAAAATTTCCTGAGGTGGCGATTCCAGGCCTCGGATACGGACTGACCGAGACCAATGCTATTGGCGCCATCATCACTGGCAAAATTTATGCAGCCAAACCCGATAGCACGGGTCGGCCCACTGCGCCGGTTACCAGTGTGCAGATAGTAGATGAGCAGGACAATGTCCTGGAAGCCGGAGATGTCGGAGAGATATGCATCAGGGGACCAACCATAATGCAGGGTTACTGGAATCAACCAGAAGCTACAGCCGAAGTACTCAAGAACGGCTGGTTCTACAGCGGAGATATCGGCAAGCTTGATAATCTCGGTTTCCTGATCATTCTCGACCGGGCCAAGGATATTGTCATTCGCGGCGGCGAAAATATCGGCTGTGCCGAAGTGGAATATGCCATCAGCGAACACCCCGCTGTGAGCGAAGTGTCGGTTTACGGCATCCCGGATGAACGCCTTGGCGAAGTGCCCTGCGCCACGGTCATGCTGAAAAAAGACCACAGCGTACAAAGCCAAGACCTGCAGGAATATCTGAAAACCAGGATCGCCAGCTTCAAGATTCCCATGCGACTCTTTTTTCAGCATGAACAACTGCCCCGAATTGCCGCCGGTAAGATTGCCAAGAAGCAACTCCGCCAACAGGCTATCGAACAGCTACAAACAGCGGATCCCCAAGCCTCCGAATAATCGAGAACTCTCCAGTCTCGGTCGCTGGCCTGTCAGGCTGCAGCATTGGATTGCTGTGACATTTTTTATTGAAGATTCATCCCCTGCCTCACGATAAGACTATTAGGCACTGTAAAAAGCAGCCTTTTCCAAAATTGCATGACACAGGAAATACCCAGACCAACTCATTAGGCCGAAACCAGAGAGAGGCGCCATGAAAGAGCAGAAATGGGATGACTCCTTCGAGGATAGTAGAGAATTCATAGAAACAACTGCCATCTTGCCGGAAGAAGAGCCTGATCTGAAAGTCGTCTCCTCATCCGATAAATCGCATTTTACCGAGTTGCGCAGACGTATAGAAGAACGCTTAGACTGCAAGCGGATCGATCTGCTATTTGACTTCGACGAACTGGACGAGCTACCCGACAGTTTTCAGTAGTTCGGGGGATCCTCTGAACAAGGGAGCCAATATGCGGTGGAAATTACGCTGTGACCCAACAAAACCGTGGCCTTGCCCTTCTCGAAAAATAGCTTGATTTAATCCTACCCACTCCAATCGATACTTAGTATGATTTAGCGCTTGTCCCTCATACGGTATTGAAATGACCTATTGTGTAGCGGTATCTGTAGATGCAGGAATGGTCTTCTGCTCAGATTCTTTAACCAACGCAGGTATTGATCAGGTTTCCACCTATTCCAAGATGTTTCGCTTCGGGCTCGACGGCGAAAAGCAGTTTGTCATTCTCACTGCAGGCAATCTGGCCACCTCCCAGGCGACCATCGGCAAGATCAAGAATGACATTAAAGCCCACGCGCAGGAAAATCTGCTCAACATGCGTAGTGTTGAAGATGCTGCCGACTACATAGGCAATATCAGCCGTGAGCAACAGGACAAACACACAGTCGAAGGGAAAAAATTTGAAGCCAGCTTCATCGTTGGAGGACAGATCGGGGATGCTCAGCATGAAATTATTCTTGTTTATCCCGAAGGAAATCACATCACCACATCTGGCGATACGCCCTATCTGCAGATTGGTGAGAGCAAGTACGGCAAACCTATCCTGGACAGAATCCTGACACCCGATCTGAATCTGGACACTTGCGCCATGTGCGCCCTGGTTTCCATGGATTCAACTCTACGCAGTAACTTGAGTGTCGGACCACCAATCGAGGCTCTGATCTACAAGACCAACAGCCTGGTGCTTGATACACCGCACCGGTTTGATGCTGACAGTGATTTCCTACGTGATCTAAAACGCAGTTGGGACCAGCGACTGAAGGATGCATTCCGACAGATGCCACCCATATCCTGGGCTGCTAACTGGGATAAATCAGGCCGTGAACGAAGCGGAGCTTCCTGAGCGTCAGCTCCGAAAGAACGAACGGATAAGCATCCTCCAGCCCCATACTCCTGTTGAGTGAATTCAGCATTATCGATAATCCAGACCATTTTGATAACATCTGATCTATGTTGTCCAATTGAGTAGATCCGTGTTGTACATTGAATTCTGCCGCCGTTTCCAACGTATCCACCATGTGCAGGTAATGAGACCAGACTTCCGCCCAGTCCTCCAGCGGATGCGCCTGGGCGTAGTGGCTGATCAGCTCGGGATCTCTTACCATCGATGATTTGTTAGCGTAGTAATTCCGCAGTGCTACTGAATAATCTTGTCTCTCGTCGCCAAATAGAATTCGGAAATCATTCACTGTTGATTCACTGGTGACTAATCGTGTAAAAAAGTAATGACCACTCTCATGGCGAAAATGCCCTAACAATGTGCGATACAATTCGCCAGTATATTGCCGAGTAATTTCTCTACTGACACAATCCGCTTCAGCGATATTAATAGTGATCAAGCCGTTATCGTGTCCCGTGTTTACATGTTCTTCGAAAACTTCAGGATTGGTGCGTTTGTCCTCGATAAATTCGAAAGCCAGCCCACCAACTTCTTGCTTGCTGCCAATAATGGGCAGTTGTAGAGAGAGCAGCGAGTAGATTAGTCGACGCTTGGCATGTTCGAGACTCTTCCACCAGCGACGCCGATGCGCCTGAATGAGGTTGGGTATGGTGTGATTCAATTCGCAGGAAACACAGTAACTGGATTTTGGCCTGGTAACGACCCAGTTACACACATCGAAATCTACTGAATTTTTGCACAGTCGCTTACCGGGATGGTCCGGTATGGTGTGCATCTGAAAATCCGACGGATCAAAACCTGTCTGACACCCACAGTGCAAACAACGTGTGTTCTCAAAGAACAGGGTCTGACCACAACTGCAGGTAAAATTCTTCATCGCTTACTTATTGGGCAGGAACCAGGTCGCTGCAATCATGTGATGAATGGCAGCTATTTCAATCTGCAGTTCATCGATGAATTGCAACAATCCCTGGCTCAGCATCTCCTCGATATTTCCCTGACGCACCATTCGCTTGGTTTTGTTTACCTGCCTGGCTACTTTGTTATTGTTAGGCAGGCGATCCAGTACTTTGGTGAGTGTAGTCAGGTTGTGTGCGGTAGCCCTGGGAAATTCTTCACTCTGTAACAGAAACTTCACCACATCTTCAGCGTTAATTCGGTAACGCACATGCTGTCGATACATCTGGTAGGCGCTCTGGGACCTCAGAATATTCATCCACAGTATATTTTCATAGGGCTCAATTGCTTCCGATTCGGTAGCCTTACCGCTTAATGAAGGCAACAGATTGCCTGAACCAACATCGACAATGCGGGTGGTCATGTCGGCTCGCTCCAGGGATCTGCCGAGACGCACGAAACTATAGGCGGCGTCTCGACTCATGGTTCCTGCCATTAATCCGGAAATCTGCTGACAGGATGCAATAACGGTCTCCAGAAATTCATAACGTGAACCCCGACTTACACCCTGATTGACATTTTCCCTGGCGAAGAAATACAGGTTATTTATCTGCTCGAACGCCTCCGTCGGCATAATCTCCCGGGTCGTACGTGCGTTCTCCCGAGTCAATGCCAGTAGATCGAGAATCGAATATCCATTTTCCTCAGACAGGAGAAAGCGAACTACACTACGTTCGCTGGCCTGCTTGTGACTGGAGTCGAACACCGCCTCGGTCCCGGTAATCTGTACCAGAGTATGCCAACCCAGCTTGGTCCCGGATGGCAGGTCAAGCAACAATCCGGAGAATACATTCAGCAGTCGCGCGGTGTTCTCGACCCGCTCCAGATATCGGGCCTGCCAGTAAACGCGCTCTGCAACTCGAGATAACAACATATCCGCCACAAGCTCCCGTGAGCTAGTTGTCTCCTATAATCCAGGTGTCCTTGCTGCCACCACCCTGGGAAGAATTTACCACGTATGAACCCTTCACCATCGCTACCCGTGTAAGCCCACCGGCAGTCACATAGGACTTGTCCGCCTGCAGCACGAAAGGCCTTAAATCCACATGCCTCGGTTCCACGACCCGCTCTCCAAGTACCGGTACCGTCGAAAGTGCTATCAGGGGTTGTGCCATATAATTACGCGGGTCCGCCTTGATTCGGCGGGCAAACTCGGCGAGTTCTTTCTTGCTCGCCTGAGGACCAATCAGCATGCCATAACCACCCGATTCGTTGGCCGGTTTAATAACCAGCTTGTCAAGATTCTGCAGCACATGTTGACGTTGTTTCCGATCCACACAGAGAAAGCTGGGGACATTGGGTAGAATCGGATCCTCATCAAGATAGTACTTGATGATCTCGGGAACGTAGGTGTAGATAATCTTATCGTCCGCAACACCGGCACCCGGCGCATTAGCAAGGGCTACGTTGCCTTTCAACCAGGACTTGAAGAGACCGCTGACACCCAGCACTGAATCCTTGTTGAACGCCTCCGGATCGAGAAACAGATCATCGATGCGACGGTAAATGACATCCACCTGCGACAGACCGTCGATCGTGCGCATGAAGACCTTGTCTTTCTCAACGACCAGATCACCCCCCTCTACCAGTTCGGCACCCATGCGTTGTGCCAGATAAGAATGCTCGAAATAGGCTGAATTAAATATCCCCGGGGTCAGGACTACTACTTCAGGGGAGTCGAGTTTACGCGGCGAAATAGCAGACAGCGTTTCCAGGAGCTGTGCCGGATATTCGGTAACCGGTTGAATGTCGTAGTAATTTTCAAACAACTCAGGAAAGACCCGCTTGGTAACCCGGCGGTTCTCCAGCATGTACGAAACACCCGAAGGAACACGAAGATTATCTTCCAGCACGTAAAACTTGCCGTCGGTATCCTTTATCAGATCCGTCCCACAAATATGCGCCCAGACATCAAATTTGGGTTTAACACCAACGCACTGCTTGCGAAAGTTTCCTGAATTCAGAATCAACTCACGGGGAATCAGCTTGTCCTTAAAAACCTTCTGATCGTTGTAGATGTCATGAATAAAACAATTAAGCGCCCTGAGCCGTTGCTTGAGTCCACGGTTGGTCTGATCCCATTCCTTCTGAGCGATGACTCGCGGAATGATATCGAAAGGCCATTCTCGATCGATATTACCTGCATCGCTATAGACCGTGAACGAAATACCCATAGTCTTGATAGCAAGCTCGGCCGCGGTTTTTTTCTCTAACAGTTCTTCATGGGTCAGCGAACGCAGATAACTGGCCAAACGCCTGGCAGGCTTACGCGCATAACCAGGACTACTGATTAACTCATCAAAAAACTCGCCCGGATTGTACGTCTTCCAATTGACCCGCATCGCTTACAAACTCACTCTTGTTGTGCCACTAAGTTAATTCATTCCGATGCCAGCCGCAACGTCAAAGGGAACCAGTCGCTGCGCCGGAATTCAATTTCTAAACTTCGAAGAGCTGTGTGAATTGTTTAGAAGCCTCTATTGCTTCCTGCACGATCCGCTCAACAATAAACTCAGCAAAACTAAATAGGCCAAAAGAACAACAACAGCGGCAATGCCACCACAACGATGACTATCTCCAACGGCAATCCCATCCGCCAATAATCCCCAAATTTGTATCCTCCTGGCCCCATAATCAACGCATTATTCTGATGGCCGATCGGCGTAAGAAACGCACTGGAAGCACCCACAGCGACTGCCATTAAAAAGGCATCAGGATTCAACTCGAGAGACAGCGCAATATTGTAAGCAATAGGGGCCATCAGGATCGCAGTCGCGGCATTATTTAACACATCGGATACCGTCATGGTGATAATCAAAATCATGGCGATAATCAGCACCGGTGACAGGCCACCGGCCACCGACAGAATTCCGTCCACTAACAAGGTTGTTGTGCCGGTAGTTTCCAATGCAGCCCCAATGGGAATCATCGCACCCAGCAGAATGACTACTGCCCAATCCACGCCATCGTAGAATTCACGCACCGGTACAATATTCAACAGAGCCATTACCACCGTCGCCGCCCCTAGCGCCAACTGGATGGAAATTAGCCCCGAGGCTGTCAGGGCAATTGCCACCACAAACGTCAGTAGAGCGGGCAACGACTTCGACGAGCGCTTCAGGTCGAGATCGCGCTTAGCCAGTGGATAGCAATGCAACTTCTTTATTGCCTCCTGCATTTCATCTTCACCGCCGTGCAGCAGTAGCACATCACCGACATTAAACTGGAAATCCCGCAGCCGATTACGATGGGGTGTGCCGGACCGGGAAGCGGCCAGAAGATTCACCCCGAATTTTCCATTGAAGCGAATCTCGCTTGGAGTGCGACCTACGATATTTGATTCTGGAGTGACCACCACTTCGGCGATCCGGAATTTCTCTGAATGAAGAATCTCTTTCTGCGCATTTTCTGCCGAGAGCATATGCAGCTTATGGGTAGTAGCGAAATTGTCTACATCCTCGTGGGAGCCCTGGATCATCACTAGATCGTTCGCAGCCATCACGTGGCGCCTATGCCGCCATACATCAGGAATTTGTTCGTGCTTGTGCTCCATGGATAGTAGATCCATTTTTTCTTCCCTGAGTAGATCCTTGAATTCGCCGAGTGTTTTACCCATTAGGGTCGTTTCTGTAGTAAATTTCAGTTCGAATAAATATTCTTCGACATCGAACAACTCCAGGCCGGCGGTCTGCTTGCGCACCTTTACCAGTTTCCAGCCAAGCAGCAACATGAAAAGAATTCCGCACACAGCAATGCCGCCTCCCACTGGCGCAAAATCAAACATCGTGAAAGATTCGCCCGTCATCTCGCGGCGATAGTTTGCGATGAGAATATTCGGCGGTGTGCCGATCAATGTAACCAGCCCACCGAGGATCGATCCGAATGACAGTGGCATTAAAACCGTCGCCGGAGGTCTGCCAGCTTTGGTCGTGGATTGAATGGCAATCGGCATCAACAGCGCCAGTGCACCCACATTATTCATGAACATCGACAGGAATGCGGCGAGAAAGGTGAGCGAGGCGATATGCAGGAACGGTCGTGACGATACCGGCTCAAGGACATCTGTAATGAATTCCACCGCTCCAGACTTAGTAAGCCCAAAACTGACAATCAGAACCAGCACCACGGTGATTGTGGCGGGATTCCCGAATCCTGAAAACAATTCCTCTTGAGGTATCAGGCCAGCAGCACTGGCGGCGAATAGCGCCCCAAGCGCCACGATGTCATAACGCCATCTGCCCCACACCAGTAGTACCAACAGGGCGAGTAGGATGCCTAAGAGAATTGACTGATCGACACTCAAAGAAATCGTCACTCGCTAACCAGCTGAAAATCAACCTCTCCCACGGCTTCGATCTCAGCCTGTAAATGATCTCCCGCAATCACGGCGGACACACCGGCGGGAGTACCCGTAAATATCAGGTCACCGGCCTGCAGTTCGAAGTACCGGGATAGTTCGTTGATAATTTCCGGGACTGACCAGATCATGTCGGAAAGATCTGCCTCCTGGCGCACCTCGTCATTGACCCGCAGCGCAATGCGCCCCTGCTGTGGATGCTTAACGTCTGCCACCGGATTGATGGCGGATAGCGGCGCCGACTGATCGAATCCCTTAGCGGCATCCCATGGCTTGCCTTTCTGTTTGGCCTCAGCCTGTAGATCACGACGGGTAAAATCGATACCCACGGCATAACCGAAGATACACTGCGGAGCTTCATCCACTGCAATGTTTCTTCCGCCTCGACCCAGCGCCACTACCAATTCAACTTCATGGTGCAGATTGTTGGTAGCAGGGGGATATTGCACGGCTGCGTTATCGATCACGATAGCGTCGGCGGGTTTGCTGAAAAACACCGGTGGATTCTGTTTAGGATCTCCCCCCATCTCTTTTACGTGGTCACCATAGTTCTGACCCACGCAGTAAATACGATGCACAGGGAAACGCTCCTCAGCACCCAACACGGGAACGGTTGGAACAGGATTAGGTGTAAAGACCAGAGCCATTAATCTCTATCCTTGTTGTTAGTTTGCTGGACATCGTAACGCGACCGCCAGATCCGCGACAGCTTGCTGCGCCAGATCAGGTAAAAAATTCAGCCCACTGCGCTGCTCTATAGACTGGATAGTGCTGCGTTGTTCGCAGTAGGGAGCCGTCACAGGCAGGTCATGATCAAACAGGAACGCTGCATATCGAGTCGGTGTAGCCACTATTTTGAAAAAGGCAGATGGGCTTTCCGCGATGCTATTAGCTTCGCGACCACCCACCCGGGTGCTGAGTGGGGCAGAAATTTCATACAGCGGTCCACTGATAACAAACAATTTACCCTCGCGCGCAGCAAGTTCATTAATGCTCTGTTCCAGCCTCGCCCAGCCGCCGGTGCGTAGAGCAGTTGGAATGGGCGTCATGTTGCTCAGGTTATTCAATTCGTCCCAATAAGGAGTGTTGGCAAAACTCGTTAATGGTGTTAACCGCCCACGATCTTCCGAATCGAATACAATCTCATTTATTCTGTATGACCGATCTGGTTGATCACGAAGATCGGGTTGAGAAAATCCCACTCCATCAGCCTCGCTTCCCTGGGGGCGGATTGTTGCGAGCAATAAATCATCCTGCTGCCACCATCTTGGTAGCAGGGAGGCCACGCCGACCGAATCATCCAGCACGCGGTACGCCACCCAGTCAGCAAGACCAGATTGGACATTGATGGATGCTGCATACAGATGCCGGACTATCATTTCATTGCTCGATGAAGTCCCTGTCGGACATCCGGCCATACAATGAGCGATATGTATTGTCTGGCCAGATCCGGGGAGTGACGCCAGCAATAGCGTGGTGGCACTAGCCCATTGGATAAGGGATCTGACTATGTACTTCATCACATTCTCTTAAAGTCTCATCGCTCAGCGTCACGTCCAGCGCCGCCAGTGCCTCGTCCAGCTGATCCACGGTGCGCGCACCGATGATAGTAGAAGCCACGAAATCAAAATTCATACTCCAGGCTGTTGCCAATGTTACCGGGGACATTCCAGCCTTTTGTGCTATTTCAAGATATTTTTCTGTAGACGCTAATGTGCCTTCATTTACAAATCGTTTGGCGATCGCCTGCTGGCGTGGATCATCCTCATTGAGGTAATCGCCGAAACGAGTATTGCTTGGCAATTGTCCATCGTTGTACTTTCCGCTCAGTACGCCGCCACCGATTGGAGAATAAGGTAATAGTGATACCTGCTCCCTTCTGCAGACATTAGCAAGTTCATCTAAGAAACGTCTGTTCAGAAGTGAAAAATTGTTCTGAATGGATTCGAAGCGTGCCCATCCCTCATAGTCGGAGATGGTATTGGACTTGGTCAGACCATAGGCATTTTCATTCGATGTGCCCAGGTACCTGACCTTGCCGGCTTGGACCAGGCGGTCCAGTGCTTCCATGGATTCGTCAATCGGTATTACCGTATCTGGCCAGTGCACCTGGTAGAGATCAATATAGTCGATCCCCAAGCGCCGCAGGCTCCCCTCCACGGCCAACTCGACATGATGCCGGTCGATCGCCGTCAGGCCTTGCCGTATAGGCGGAACAAACCATCCTGAGGCCGCTCCAGCTACCTTGGTTGCAACAATCAATCCATCTCGTGGCTTGGTCTTAATCCATTCGCCGAAGATTTCTTCGGTCAATCCCACAGTCTCAGGAGAAGGTGGCACCGGGTAGACCTCGGCGGTGTCGAAAAAATTGATGCCACGATCGAAGGCCGTCTCGAGAATCTTGAAGGATTCGTTTCGATCACTCCAGCTACCAAAACTCATGGTACCCATGCAGATTGGCGAGACTCGCAATCCGCTCCTGCCAACATAGCGATGTTCCATACTACTTCCTTCTGGTTTTAGGCCAGCGGTGGACAACTATCTCCCAGATAACCACCACCCCCGCAGTATCCGGGATCTTGCAGTTGCATTCGAATGCCGTCCGGATCCGAGAAATACAATTCCGGCGAGCCTCCCTCGGCGCCGCCTCGATTCGGCATTCTCATGCTGACCCAGTGCATCAGTGGCTGGGTATTTGCCGGGTCTTGCCGTGCGCTCAGACCGTAATCTGTCAGACGCGTGAGAACTGTATCGACATCGAAGCCTTGCATGCTGAAACAGGTATGATCGATGCGGCCGGCTTGTGCCGGCTGCCCTGCCTGGCTACCGCCCACATACATCAGGAACTGAACGCCATCGCCAACACCAATCACCGGCGATCCCGGACCCTGGTAGGCCTGAAACTCTTTTCCGAAGGTCGAAGTAATAAATTCATTGGCACGATCACGATTCGCCAGGAAGGTGGTGAAGTGACTCAGATCCAGCAGGCGAAACAGGCCTTCACCCGGTGCCGCTTCGACGTTACTACATATGTTCCCCAGGTCGCCACCACCACCGCAATGGTCCTGTGCTGAAAGCTGATAGTGGATTCCTTCGATATCGGCGAAGTAGAGATCCCTGGATCCGTCACTGCTGCCACCGACGCTTTGCCCTCTTTCATTGATCCAATAACGCATCGCCATACTGAGCGGATCTTGCCCGGTAGTCGGCACTTCGCCGCGGCTGATGCCATGTTGCCTTAACTGTGCAATAACATCATCGACATCAAAATTCGCTACGCTCAGACCAATTTGGCTGATTCTCGGTTGCTCGCCCGCACCGAGTGGAGCAATTGAAAAAAAGTGCGGACCGGCGCCAATACGCAGACAAATCGTCTCTCCCTGCCTGGACTGGATGGGCGAGCCGAACAGGTCCTGATAAAACTTTACCGAACGAGCGACATCTGCCACACGAATCTGAAAGGAATGCAGTTTGCTTACTGCTATTGGCGTTGAACTGCCCTGAGCCATACTGTAAGGAGCGGCCACTAAAAGCGGCAGTGCTTGCAGCAGAGTTCGCCGGGTTCGATTAACCGCAGCAGCTGGATCAAGCGAGTAATTTGTTTTTGGTGACATAAATTATCTTCTTTCTAAGTTTCTTTGGGAGAATTGATCTTGCCAATCTCGACTTGCCAGCGCTCCATGCCTCCCTGCATGTGGGCTACCTTTTCCATGCCCATATTCTGCAGAGAGAGTGCCGCCAGCGCCGAGCGCCAACCCTTGTTGCAATAGAGGATAAGCTCGTTGGCCTGCTGAAATTCGGCACGGTAGTAAGGACTATCTGGATCGATCCAGAATTCGAGCATGCCACGAGGGACATGCAACGACTGGGGTATCGAACCTTCCCGCTTTAATTCCCGTACATCCCTGAGGTCTACCAGTAATACCCCTTCCTGTTGCAGCCGTTGTTCCACTTCCGCAGGAGTCAGTGCCTGCACCTGACTCTCGGCTTCTTCCACCAGGGACATGAATCCCTTTTTAATTGCTAGCGCCACTTTAGTTAACGTTTCCAGTTTCACGCGCCATTCTTTCCTGTGCCCGGTGACCGGAAAGAATATTGGTCATTCCATAATTTCCTTCATGACAGGCATATTCGAAAATCAGGTCCGGGCTGTAATCGAAAATTATCTGTCGCGTATAGGCAGCAGTAAACATACCTGGATCATGACTGGTGATCTCATACTGCAATTCGTTCGCACTGACACGGGTCAGTCGCTCTACATTAATCTTGTCAGATGCATTGGGACCATAACCACTCTTGTCTGAATAATTGCTGGTCTCTATGACCAGCGTATCGCCATCCCAATAACCACGGGAATCACCATGCCAAAGTTTAATGTCATCACTCAGGTGTGGCTTGTCGGTCAGTGGAATAATACGGGCATCGTGCGCCATTTCCTGAACTATGACGACGTATTCCTGTGCCTGCACTATCTGCCAGTAGCTGTTGTAACTAGAACCCAGATAAGGCGCCCCAAAACTCAGGCAACGTTCACCAAGTGAGCGGTCCAGCCAGGAATCGGCAGGATGGTCTCTGCGCCGTTCCACCGCTGTGTTGATTGCCGCAATCGACTGTTCGGTTCTAGGTGGGTACTTACCATTGGGCGGGTCGGTGATTTGCGATGTACGATTATGAACGCTGCGGTTAGCCAGCCAGACCTGATCATAGTTACCGGTGGTTGGGTCATAGGATTCGGTTTCGCCCGATACAGCGGCAGAGAGCACCCAATCACCGAACAGGGCATCTCCATCCTCAGTAGCGATCTCGCCCACCCGGCGCTGCAGAAATTCGATGTCCTGAGCGGTCAGAAATTCCCTGTCGGCAAATTCATCCGGGCGTTCCACCGGAGTAATGCTGTTATTGGCCCACACACCCTGCAAATCAGGATGGCCATCGAGGGTGCGGGACAGTTCCCAGGTAGAATCCTGGGCTGCCAGCTTGCCACTCAAAAGACCGATTGTTGTAGCTAAGATTATGATAATACTGCATTTTTTCATATTGATATTCATGGTGCAGCTCCAAATAGGGGGACGCTCACGGCAGAACTAATTTATAACAGTTCTATGGCTGAAATCTACGCAATAATTGTGAAGTTGTTAGCATCCCCTGCCGCCCTGTATGATTGATAATCACGACACAGAGCATTACCACGTCGTCGACAGTACCGGTGGAGGCTACAGTATGATTGCCGAGGCCATGAAGCAAAGAATCGAGACCGATTCGGTGAACAATAGATAAAAGTGAAACAGCAGGGGTACTCACAATGAACGAAAGAGACCTGAAACTAGTAATGCGCGCCAAACGACAGATCGACCGGGAGGCGTCACTACGGTCGTTTCTCTGGGTTGGCCTGGTATTTTGTGCCGTATTGAGGATGCTGGGCATCGTGGCACCCTCACTCTATATATTGCTATTCGTTATTCTCTTCGTTTCCCTGGTATTAAACTCCGAGGTCATCGCCAGCTTCGGCATGGTGTCTAAGACAGATCTCGTCAGTCTGATTGAGAAACACATACATAACAATCCGAAGGTCCTGGCGCGTTATGCGGGAGTGAAGAGTAAATCCTGACCAAATTCGCCGACGAAGATGTGTCCGCTTGATTCAGACTAGTCTGTATTCAACTGCTTACTGCAGAGGATTACTAACTACCGCCGCGATGACCTCACCATGGCACCCCCGCCAGAAACCACAGCCCCGAACACATTGCCGGCAGAGTCCACCGCAACGCCTTCAGGATTCGAACCCTCTGGATAGGCTGCAACAGTGCCGTCGATGAAGTAATCGACTATCCCGTCCAATAAGCTGCCGACGCGGATGCCGGCCTCCCAGCCCGGATTGCGCGTATTATCAAATTCCGATTCTGAATCGGCGACAAAAATAATGTCATCGTCGGTGATATAGATACCGCTGGGTCGGCTGAAGGACTTGAACTCGCCGATGTAATTGCCGTTCAGGTCAAAAATCTGCAAGCGGTTATTTCCACGGTCACCCACTACCAGGCGATTACGGGAATCGATGTCGACGGCATGGGGGGTCTTCAGTTGGCCGGCTCCGTCACCCCATCCGCCCCAGTATTTGATGAGATTGCCGTTGCGATCGAATTTCACAATGCGAGCCACCGTGTCCGGGGTCGCCGCCGCATTCTGCCCACTATGGCCATCGCCAACATAGATATTGCCATCGGCATCGGTGACCACATCGCAGGGAGTCTCCAGAAGTGCATCGGTTCCATTTCCAGCCACACCCGGCCGACCAAGAGTTAACAGCACTTCCCCTTCCGGACTTAGTTTGTAAACTACATGACCCTTGCCGGCGGTAGCGGGATTGGCTGGATCCGGCCCTTGAGCATCGGTAACCCAGACGTTGCCATCCCGGTCGACATGCAGGCCATGGGGAAACAGCATCAGGCCACCACCGATGGCGGCGACCACATTGCCATTGGCATCGATTTTGACGATCGGATCCAGGTTTGACCCGGCACAGCTGTTGCTGCCACAGCGATCGATCGCCCACAGATGCCGTCCATCCGGGTCGATATCCACGCCGGCGGTGGAGCCCCATTCCCGACCATCTGGTAGCTGGGCCCAACCATCCACCGAACTGTAAGGGTTGGGTCGATTATTAATCGGCTCTAATTGGGCAATCAATACCGTGCTGGTGGTGAATGCAGCCAGAGCGAGGACTGTGCTGAGAATTCTTTGACTGAGACACATGACACTACTCCTCCATCCTTACCAGACAGAGAAGAATGCCTATTTTAGGACGAATGGTTGAGGGACTGGGTTTAACCCCTGCTTCAGAGAGTAAAGCAGTGTTCTGAGCGATGCAATGGGTCGCTCATCTACAGGTTTCAGTTCGCCAGCAGGATTTCGATCTGCTGCTTGATGTCGATCTCGTCACCCGGTTGGTAACTGCGGAAAGACTGAACTATTCGACCTTCTCTATCCAATAAGTAGGACACAGGCAGAGATCGCACCCGGTAGGGAATGCCTATAACTCCTTCCGGGTCCGCCAGCACGGGGTAGGATACCGGGTGGTCCTCGAGGAAAAAGATGCCATCTTCGGTGTTCTCATCGACATTGATAGCGATAAATTCAAATTCTGTATTGCCAAGCTCCTGATACATCTTGTCATAGGCGGGCAATGACGCCAGACAAGGTGGGCACCAGGATGCCCAGAAATCGATAAACACCACCTTGCCGCGGTAATCGGTCAGACTAATAGATCCACCACCGTTGCTCCAGCATCGACAAATACAAACGTGGGAGGGTCGGCGGTTAATAGATCGAAGTTGGCCCAGTAAGACATACCATCAACATCCATCGATGGCACGGCGAGTGTGACTCCGTCAAAGGTGCTGGCACCTGCCGTATTGGCGTCGCTAAGTAGCACGCCACTGGTTACTAGCAGCTCGATGGGGCTTGATCCGTCTACCAATGTCAATTCAACCTGGTAGGCATCAGAACCTATTGATACGACCGGCAGGCTAAGGACATTGCCATTAAGCACAGCTTTTTGGGCAATCGCGCTTTGCGTTAAAACCAGAGAAACAACTAAATTAATTCCCCACGCAAGAGTTTTTTTACATCCATCCTTTCTACACATTTGTGCTGCTCCTCAAGCATTGCAGGCCTGTTACCACGAAGAGTTGTGGTATTCCCGCTTATTTCCACCAACAGACCGGTACTACTGGGGATTGCTTTCAAGGCACCACTACTGGTGCATCGAGGATGCCTGTTCGCCCTGATTGACAGGAGGAGGGTGATTACCTAATACCCGGCGCAGCACGAGGGCAATGATTAGCAAGGCCAGTGCCAGGCCCAGCAACAATAGCTGGCTGAATCCAAACAATCCTCCAGCCGGCAGGGCCAGGACCAATCCTGAGATGCCTACCAGCAGGCGCACCAGGATACCGCTGGGACCGGTACCCAAATTACTGATACCAATCAGATAACCCTGCAAGGCAGCAGACACCAGGGCAACTCCGACCAGCGCTGTGCTGAAAGCCTGCAGATTTTCCAGCGCAGTACCCTGTAATAACAAGGCCGGATTGAATACGAAGAAAAACGGTACGAAATAAATAATGGCACCGAGGCGCATCGCTTCGATGCCGGCACGCATCGGTGACACTTGTGCTACCGAAGCCGCGGCGAAAGCCGCCAGCGCTACCGGAGGCGTGATAAAACTCAACATCCCCCAATACATGACGAACATATGACTGGCCAATGGATCCAGACCGGAATTAGTCAGCGCCGGTACCAGCACAATGGCGAGAAAGATATAGGCAGCTGTTACCGTCATGCCTATGCCGAGGATGAAACTGGTCAATGCACCCATGACCAACAGTATCACCACGTTGTCGCCCGCCAGATAAACCAGGTCATTGGCGATCGTACCGGCAATCCCGGTTACTGCCAGGCCTCCGATAATGAGACCGATAGCGGCGAGAATACCCGCCAGTTCTGCCAGCAATTTACCCATCTGCGCCACCAGCTGCATAAATTTCTCCAGAGACAGCCGGTGTGAAGTGAACTGGTTGATTACCAGTAACAGCCCGGTGGCGTAAAATGGCGCAACTGCCTCCCGCTGCAGAACCACCAGCATCCAGATCAGCGCGACAAACACGGCGATGAAATACCAGCCATCCTTGAACACCGCCCCCAATTTGGGTAGCTCTTCCTTCGGCAGACCCTTGAGATCCTTGCGCGCGGCATAGGCATCGATCTGCATAAACAGCCCGAAGAAATACAAAACAGACGGCACGATGGCCGCCACGGCTACAGTCACATAACTGATATTCAGGAAGCTGGCCATGACAAAGGCAGTAGCTCCCATGACCGGCGGCATAAACACCCCACCGGTGGATGCACAGGCCTCTATTCCGGCGGCGTACTCTTTGCTAAACCCGACGCGGCGCATCGCAGGTATGGACAGCGGACCGGTTGTTAACACATTGCTGATGGGTCCCCCGCTCATCGATCCCATCAAGCCGCTGGAAAAAATCGATACCTTGGCGGGTCCTCCGCGCATGTGACCCAACAGTGCAAACGCGAGATTGATGAAAAATGAACCTCCACCGGTAAACTGCAGCGAGACTCCGAATACCAGAAAACCGAACACCAGGGTCGCAAAAACCTGCATGGGTATGCCGAACAGGCTCTCCGCTCCCATGATGTGAAATATGGCCGCATCGGTTACAGAAATGCGCAGTGCGGCGATAACATCAGGCAACAGATCGGCAAAGGTAGGGTAGAGGGAGAAAATAGCCACAATAACGAACACCGGCCAGCCACCGGCGCGACGCCCGGCCTCCATCACGATAACCCAGGTCACCACTGCCAACCACACACCGACCGGTGGCGCCGTGTACTCCCACGCCTCCAGGACGATGCGCTCGGCATAGAAGGCGAAGTAGGAAAAGATTACGCCGATCACGACCATGATGGCGATGTCATACCAGGGCACATGGTCGGGGCTGTGTTTACTACCGGGAAAGGTAATGAACACCATGCTCAACATAACACCTGTTATGAGGTACATATAACGGCTGTCAAGCATCACATAGCCGACAAAGAAACCAAGATTAAAAATCTGGTTAATGGCGAGAGCAATCGAACAGGCGGTCATCACCGCCATTGTCATACGCCAACGGTGTGGCAGCTCGCGGTAGCGTAGCTTTTCTATCCTTCGGTCCGGCTTGAGTACTTCAGCGCTGCTTGAGTCTGATAAATCTGACATAGAGATTGGTTCTACAAACCTTCCCCGAGAGTGATCAACCCAGCTTTCGCCAGCACCTGTTCCCGGGTAGCCAACCAGGCTTGTTCAAACTCAGTATAGCCTTCCGGCGCAGTGGGTAGAAATAGCTCCCAGGCCTGCTGCAACGCCGACTGTCGTTGCAGGTTTTTCTGATGCTGTGCTTCTGCCGCATCGGTCCAGACACCAATCTCACGATAGTACCTGATAGCACCGGGATGAAAGGGAATAAACGCCTGATCAAATTTCTGTCTATCCATGCGCCATCCAGTAGCGCCAGGTGCATTATTTTTGTACTCATCGAAGTGCAGATGCATGACCTTGACGATGCTATAGGCCAAAGTCTCATCCGATGTCTCCAATCCAACCAGTAGAGGATAGGCAGAGGAGAACACTTCGATGCCTTCGGGAGGAATAGTTGGGCCTTCCAAGGCGATGTGGGGAACATACCAGGGCAACCGTGCGCGCACACGGGCCACCGCTTCGGCATCAACATGGGGCAATTCAGGAAATGTCAGACCTCGAGGCGAAGCCTCCAGGCGTAGAAAAGGCGGTGAATTGCATGCCCCACCCACTACATCGGCCCGGTTGTTCAGAACTGCCTCGGCGGAGGCATTGTAGCCACCCACCTCCACCGCTGTCACATCATCCCAACTCAGATTGGCGTAAGAAAGTAGCGCTGCCATGGCGTTGTTCAGGGAAGGAGAACCCTGGATAAAGGTAACCCGCTTGCCTTTGATATCGGCGACTGAGTTGATGTTGGCGTCCGTGGCAGTGACCAGTGTATAGGAACAACTATCGGAATAGTTGGACATCAGCGCCCGAATCGGCTGGGGCCCCCAGATTTTCGAGGCAAAGTTAAGCACGCCCTCCTGGGCATACACTGCCTCGGAGCCACCGGCGGAGAAATGCACGCGATTGGCACGCAGGGTAGCCAGACGTGATACGTCGTTGCGCCCCGGAATCACCCGCAGATTAGTCTGGTACTGGCGCTGTAGGATACTGCCGATAGCGACCGCCTGACTATAGCCCCCGGTACCTGTGCCATAGGCGGACCAGGCGATGGTCTTGGGAAATTCGATGCCATCATCGGCAGCGCTGACAACGTTACCCAACAATAAGCTCAATAACGTGGCAAGCAACGAGTGCTTAGAAAGTCTAATAAATAAAGAAAGAAGAGTAGTTACTAACTGCGGCATGGACATCACTCTGGCTTGTTATGCTCCGGCAAGCATAGCGCAGCTGTCGGGGCATTGGAAAGTTTAACACTACCCATAAAAAAGGCACTGTAGCGGGATTGCTGCAGTGCCTTTTTCTATGCAATCGGTCTTGCTTAGCGCGTTACGGTCACATTCACGTTCTGGTAGGAGAACATCGAGCCGTCGCTGGCTATGCCACGCAGTACATATTCGCCGGGTTGATCGAAGGTAACCTCGGCCGTCCAGCGGTTGCCTTGGGGTACTTCCGGAATACCATACGGTGGTGACCAGGGTGAATTCGCATAGGCGCGCGAATCCATATAGGTCTTGAACTGCGCGGGTTGAAAAGTCGCATTTCTGGCAGGTCCCCGATAGACAGTCCAGGAAAAGCGTAAGCCTGGCCCGCTCATGACGACAATCGAAGACGGTGGCCGATAGATTTGACCGGGCCTGGAACCCAGACCGGGCCGGCGTTCCGGCAGGTTGTCGGGATCGCTGGCCTGCACGGCCAGATTCAGCGGCTCACCGACTCTTACAGTTCTAAAGCTCTCACCTTCGACACGAAGATCGGGCGGAATATTAGTGCGCAATCGGTCATCGAGGCTACCGAAGGCACCACCGACTTCCGTTGAGATTACTTGCGGATCTATTCGATAATCCGGCTTCAGCGAACCAAAGGCGCGAGCCATATGACTCCTGGTTTTCAGTGTCCAGACCATTTCACCGGTGCCAAAATCTGCCGGCACATCGATAGTAAACAGGAAGGGATTGCGTCTCGGATAGAAATGAGTTGGCTGGCCCTGATCTGCATTGGAGAAATCGTAGCCTTCTACTGACAGATCATCCAGTTCTCCTTCCCCGACTATCGAAAAATAATTTTCAGGCCCAATATCTACATCGAACTCCTGTTTCCAATTCGAATTCATGTAACCGAAGAACAACTTGAAGCTACCATCATCATTCGGCCACCAGCCTTCGTAGGCTGGTGAGGCAACCTCACCGGTCAATTGCATCAAGCGACCTTGAGCAAGGGCAGACTGATTTGCGAAAACCAGCGCCAGCAACATTGCCAGCGCGATTTCCAGATTTGTTTTTAATCTGCTGCAGTGTCTCATGGTCAATCGTTTCCTTGCGCAACCGACTGTTCCACAGCAGGCGCCCAACACAGCGGGCATCCGACATCGTAGTCGTTGCGATCTTTCATATTGGCTCTGCGCGTCGCCATCTCAGCCTGGAACTGTTCTTCAGTCAGACTCACCGAGTAACCGAGATCGATGAACATATTTGACACTGAGCGACGACCTCCTCCTGCCCAGTTACGTGGGTCGGCAAGATTAGGATTGGATGTGGTGGTATCCATGTAGGCAGTTGTGTGCAATATGGTGCCCTTAGGTAATAGCGGAGCCTTGTCATCCTTGTACATATATTGCTTCACCCAGTTGTGGTCATAACCGACACAGTTCAGCGTGAAATTATTGTGGCCCCAAATCGCCTCGAGACACATACGTACGCCCGGTGCGTGCAGGTGAGGTTCGAAAGCCATGACCTTGGTGTGTTGCTGCAACACCACATAGTTATGAATCTGCTGGTTCGCCTTGTTGGGTACGATGTCCACATCGACGCCATTGCCGGTTCGAGGACCGCGGCGTGTATAGACGGGTTCATAACCGACAGGGAAGAAAGTAATACCGAACTCGAGGTGTCCAGTTGTCTCACGGCCGTTTGAATGCATGTGGGCAGCTCCCAGATGCAGTGCCGAATTTGCTTGCAGCAGTCGGCCAGCCTTTTCTGAAAAAACATCCGCGTTGCGACCTACTTCATGGATCGGCCAGCTCACTCGAGAATCCTGCTCCACGTAGGAACCGTCCCCACTAAGGATACCGCTGGTATAGGTCATATGGTGGAAAATGTACCGTCCACCCACCGTGTTACTGTCCAGATCGGCAGGTACATCATTGAACTCCCGCACCTCGATGGACCTCACATAGCGGTCTTCGGACAAGCCGGTTTCTACCAGGCCAATATCACCCCACCAGTCCGGGCCGATTGGAGGACGTGTTACATCCGGGCCCCGTAAAATCAGGTCGGGCTCACCCACAGTCCATGCATCGCTGTCGCTGAAAACCACAGGGGCTGGCTCATTGTCAGGATTGCCACGCTGTGCACCGTTCCGGGCCCAGGCCTGGATCATCGCCAGGTCCATATCAGACAGGGAATAATCACTCTCGAAACCATCGATGCCGATGTCTTTCTCGACATACCAGGGAGGCATGGCGCCCATGCGGTCACGAATAGCCGTGCGATACATGATCACCGGTGCCCAGGGCCGAACTTCCTCGTAGGACATGAAGGACATCGGACCACCGCCACCGGGCCGGTGACACTGAATGCAGCTACGCTGCAGAATCGGTGCGATATGGTCCGCATAAGTGACATCTGTGGGTTGGATATCCCAGTCCGCCACATCGTAGTAATGGGGCTGGTGATTGGCCACGCTGGCATCGTGTGCCTGGGCGAATACTACGACCGGCGCGAACAGTACAGGGAATAATAAAAAGGCGAGAAATTTTCTGGCTCTCATTGCAGGGTTCCTCAATTTGGTTTTCTTAGATTGAAAACTTCTTAGCACACCAGTGTAAATGAAAACAACGCGTTACGGTGTCGCTGGTAACACAGTTGTGTTCATTTCAGCTGGATTATTGTTGGAATCAGGATAAAGTCACTGACCCAAATTGTCCACCAGTTTAGGCTGCTTAGGGCCATTTCCACAATCCGCTGAAATCCACCGCAAAGCTCGCAAACAGGGGGATTACAGGGCAAACGCCATAAGCGTCGTGCCGGATGGAATCAGCACATACTGGACTCCGTCCAACATATAGGTGGTGGCGGCGGCACCCCAGATACGAGAGCCGGTTTGATAGTGCCACAGGTTTTCACCAGTTTCGGCGCTGAAGGCCATGAAATTCCCCTCGTGGTCGCCGGCGAAAACCAGCCCCGAAGCGGTGCTCATTACCCCACCAAAGCTCGGCGAAGGATAAGTGAATTCCCATTCCAACTCACCGCTGTGAACATCCAGTGCTCGCAGGGCTCCGTAGCCCTGCTCACTGTCGATAAACACCGTGCCGCCGAAATTAGCCTGGCCACGAGTGTTGGCAGGTTCTTCCGGCACATAGGTGGCGCAGGTTTCCCGGGCCGTCAGAATAAACAGATCCAGCCCCGGGAAAAATGTCGGTGGGTAGAAATTAGTCGAACCCCAGGGATCGGGCACACATCCCAGGCTGCCGTCGTTCACCACTATCGGACGACCATCGGCGCCGATTTCCCGAGCCCAGCTGGTCGCCGTGAATGGTTTGCCCAGCAAAAATTCACCGGTCACACGGTCGAGTACGTAGAAGAAGCCGTTACGATTGCCGACCATAACCACCCTTCTTGGCTCGCCTTGCCACTCGATATTTGCCAGCACCGGCATGTGGTTCGAGTCCCAGTCATGGACATCATGGGGCGTGAATTGATAGTGCCAGCGGATATCGCCAGTATTGGCATCCAAAGCCACGATGGAGTCCGTGTACAGATTATCGCCGGGGCGATTCTCGTCGTAATAGTCCGGATTCGGGTTGCCGATGCCCCAGTAGATAAGATTGAGGTCCGCATCATAGCTGCCATTCATCCACGTGCCGCCTCCACCAGCTGCCAGGATTGCAGGGTCGGCAGGCCAGGTCTCGCTGCCGGCTTCACCAGGACCGGGAATGGTGTTAAAGCGCCAGATTCTTTCACCCGACACCGGATCGAAGGCATCGATGAAACCGCGGGTTTGATACTCGCCGCCGGAGATGCCGACGATGACCTTGTTATCGAGCACCAGCGGTGCCATGGTCGATGAATAGCCCACCTGATAGTCAGCCAGTTCCCGCTCCCATATCACCTCGCCAGTTCTCCGATCGAAGGACATCAAGTGAGCGTCTAGTGTCACCATGAACAATTGATTGCCCAGCATACCGAAACCCCGGTTCACCGGTGCGCTGGCACCGTAAGTGAGATCGCCGGGGAGATTGCGCCGGTACTGCCAGAAGGAGCGGCCGGTGCGCGCATCGATCGCCCAGGCATAGTTATTCGACCCGGTTACGTACAACACACCATCGTCCAGCAACGGCGTGGTCTCAAATCCACGACCGCGAGTAGTAGTGCCAGTCTGAAACGTCCAGGCCGGCCGCAACTGATCGACATTATCGGTTGTAATCTGAGTGAGCGGGCTATGGCGCCTGCCGCTATAGTCACCGGAATAAGTTAACCAACGGCTCGGATCTTCGAAGCCGCGCAAGATGTCTTCAAATGTCGGCCCATCCGCATCCTGCGCTTGAATGAACGTCGGCCAGGAAACCAGACCTGCGATGATGGGTAGTACCCGGATAAGTATTTGCTTCATATTTTTTCCAGTCTTTTTTTAAAGCCGGTGTTAGCGAACCGATTGCAGATAACTCAAAATGTCATTGATGTCGGTCTCGCTCAGTTGGCTTTCCGAAAACGATGGCATTAGCGATGGTTCATCGCGGCTCAATTCACGCAACGCAGATTTTGAGAATCCACGTAACACCTGATTGCTGTCCATCACCTGGATGGAGAACGCATCCTCACTCTTGATCGCACCTCGCACGCGCTCGTTATCATCGGTCAGCAACGACACCGGCTTATAGCGGCGGGCGATATTGACGCTGGGATTGCGGATAGAATCAGTCAGCGCTGCTTGTGCTCGACGCGCTGTGATAGCCGAAAGATCGGGGCCCAGACTTCCGCCACTACCATCCACCCGATGACACAGCAAGCAACTGCTCTGGAACAGTTCCGAGCCCCTTGTTGGGTTTCCCACGATCTGCTTCGACGTGCCGGTGACGGCGACACTATGCAGGTAGGAGACCAGCATCCAGATTTCTGGATCGGGAAAACTGTGGGGGGGCATGATGCTGCCTGGAATACCGTTGCGAATCATCTGAAAGACGACCTGGTCGGTAGATTCCGCACGAGTCCAGATCATCGTTAAATCCGGTGCATCGATTGTTTCTATGCCTTTGGCATCGGCACCGTGACAGCTTGCACATTGCGCTCTGAAGATCCCCCCACCAGCGCGAGCGGCTCGGGGATCTGCTGCCAATGGATTAACTGTCTGAGAGAAGGCGCTGTTCGCGCTGAGCAGGATAAAGATCAGCGGTATGAGCTGTCGTCGATATTTCAAATAGCGCGCACTGTTCACGTTTCTTATTATTCTCTTGGAGGTTTCTTGTTATTATTTTCTTGCCCTCAGGTTCCTGCTACTCAACTAGAGATAAAAACCCCAGAGCTAAAAACCAGAGACAGCGCAGAATACCATCAACTCTATCGAGAAGCGACGCGCAGACTTTATAGCCACGATTCAGCTACAGTTGGTAAATTCCGCTGTCATTGACATTGCCAGCCAATAAGTTAATGCTATGAGCGACAAAGTGTGGCAACTGTTTCCACAAAACAACAATATCGGAGGGAGTGATGGGTCGCAATTCGAAGCAGTCGAAACTCAAAGAAACAATTACTTCAGTATGCGCAGCACTGGCGCTGGGCGTACTGGTTCTCGGCACTCAGACTGGCATAATTTCAGCACAGTCCAGCAATTTCCAGGGAGGCGCGCCTGAAATAAGCCAGACGCCTGACATGCGCAACATCCGCATCCTGTTTCCGGCCGGTGTCCGCTCGTCCTGGCACACCCACAGTTGGGGGCAATTATTGATGATCGAAGAAGGAATAGGCCTGCACCAGATTCGCGGCCGTGCCATCGAGGAATTTTATCCCGGCGAACCCTTCTGGACTCCAGCCGACGTTGAACATTGGCATGGTGCCCATCCAGAAATCGATGCTCACCAACTGACTATCTATGAAGGCAGTGTCGAGTGGCTGGATCCGGTAACCGATGAGCAGTATCGCGGCGTTCGCATTCGTCCGCAGTCGCGCTCAATGCGTTAAGACGATTTGCTGCAATAAAACAAAAGGTGGTTCGTGTTCGAACCACCTTTTTTCTTGTCACTATCGGGATCGGGGCAATGCATCGAGTCGCCCGTAAGCCCACCGTCTATGTTACGCGACCTGCTACCTGACTCCCTGCTGCATCGCAAAGTGCTCTGGTATTTATCTGGCGTCATTATCGTCGCCGTCGTGTTTCCCACCCTGTTCGAAATCGTTTTCGCTACCGCGGACGAGATTTCCTATAGTGCCGGGACCGGCTTATCCACCTGTGGCGATTTCTTCAATGAAGACGAGACAGCAAGGGATTCTTGTACCACTCCCTTCGCACTGGTGATTGGCAATACTGGAACCAACACGCAGGAAATAGTTGAAATTCGTGTATCTCCCTTGCCTGACTACGTCGGCCTGAGCAGTTCGACACAGAATATCGTGGCAACAGCGAGACGCGCCGACAATCCGGTGATTGTGGAATATCACACCGCAGAGAGCTTGCATTTCACTCTCCAGAATCTCGCAGCGAACAAACTTGTTGAGATTTTATTAATCACCAGAGGAGAAGAACAGGGTCGGCTACTGGAGAACCTGACAATAGATATCGACGCCACTGGAACCATTATTGAAACTAACCCTAGATTGACTATTATGGCTCGGTTCGCCCGCAATCTGCTGGGACTGTTTTAACGATTTGCGCCTTAAAGCAATCAATAACAATAAAATAGCTTCGACGATCTTCTTCAGCGCCGCAAGTGTGCAGTGGTTTACTCGTGAAGACAATTAGTCATATACTGCAGCGTCAAGCCGGACAGTTTCTGGCCTTGGTGGATCGGAACATCATGCCTACTCATCTCTTTAAAACAATTTCAATTCCTTGTGGCTGCGCCCCGTTCACTTACTGTGGGTAGACGCTCCGCACGCCCGGCTCTAATCGGCCTGGCAATCTCAGCATTACTGCTCGGATGTGCCGACCGAACGCCAGTCTTCCATGCAGATGACAACCCGCAACGCTTATCCGACTGGAACTTGTTTCAGTTGACTGAGAGCGAGCTGATTCCCAGTGACAAGAGCCTGGTCTTCAGACCCGCTAACCAATTATTCACCGACTACGCGCAAAAACTCCGCACCCTCTGGATACCGGATGGTCACCGGGCATCGCTGCTGGACAATGAAATCGATTACCCGGTCGGGACCGTAGTTAGCAAGACTTTTTATTATCCTATGGACGCGCAGGGTGAACTGTTAAAAGAGACGGATCTTGCCGAACACAGAGTTGATCTAGAGCGCAACAGACTGATCGAAACCCGTCTGCTGGTGCGTCGGGAAACCGGTTGGGACGCGTTTCCCTATGTGTGGAACGAGCAACAGACCGAAGCATTTCTTCGCGTGGCCGGCACCAGCACAGCCATTTCGTTAAAGAGTGACACCGGGACCCTCGACTTTAGCTACTTTATTCCCAATGAAAATCAATGCGGGGGTTGCCACGTCACTTCACACCCCGATGGCGGCATGCAACCGCTTGGTCCTATCGCCAATCAACTTACGTCCCGTTTCAGTGAATCCAGTGATTCACCCCTGCTACAGATTGATGCCATGCTGCAAAGAGGCTGGCTTACGGAGCGACCGGAGATTTCCATACCGGTATCCTGGCGCGACGAGTCTGCCGAGCTGGAAACACGCGCTACTGCCTATCTGAACATGCAGTGCGGCCACTGCCACAACCCGGAAGGAGCCGCCGACACTTCCTCGCTTATTCTGGACGGCTCCCATTTGCTCCCAGTCAATATGGGCGTATGCAAGACGCCCGTTGCCGCAGGTGGTGGTGCGGGCGACATGCTGTACAGCATTGTCCCTGGAGCGCCCGAACGCTCTATTCTGCTTTACCGCATGCTCTCCAATGAAGCTGATGAGATGATGCCGGAGCTGGGGCGCTCGCTAGTCCACAGCGAAGGTGTTGCATTGATCAGCCGCTGGATAGAACAATTGCAGGGCTCCTGTCAGTAACAAATTCACAATATCAGAGGCCTATAGAAACATGACTTCTCTAAAGATGTACTCATTTGGCCTGATCTGTACTCTGTTGGTAATTTCTAAAGCCGCTGCCCAGGAAAAAGTAAGCCTCAGCGGCACTATTGAAACACTTGCCAGCGCCCAAGCCTGCGGAATTTGCTCTCCTACCCACTCCGTCGTAGACACCAGCGGCACCCTAAGCCTGCAGATCGGCAACACCTTCATCGACCTCAGTAAGGTCAGTGACGATGGACA
>PVBE011454034.1_pt1 | contig 71554 bp, 62 predicted proteins | sample 1631181 | NCBI WGS metagenome assembly PVBE01 (sample SAMN08397723, study PRJNA350692) | Marine metagenome, whole genome shotgun sequencing project. | isolation source: water | place: Pacific Ocean | collected 2012-04
CGGTTTTATCTGGGTACCCTTCATTATTATTGCAACGCTGTTAGCGTGGTTCGGGATGAACGATATTGAGTCCGCGAAGTCGTCTTTCGAGGAACAGACCGTTATTTTCACCCGCAAGCATAACTGGGTGATGTGCTGGCTTTACACCGGGACATTCGGTTCATTTATCGGTTATTCCGCGGGGTTTCCGCTGCTTGCACAGCTGCAATTTCCAGCCGTTGATGCGCTCAAGTACGCGTTCCTGGGCCCGCTGATAGGCGCCCTGTCGCGTGCCGGGACTGGCTGGATATCCGACAAGTTCGGTGGTGGGCGCGTGACCTTCTGGACCTTCGCCCTGATGATTGTAGCGGTAGGCGGGGTCATCTATTTCCTTGGCATCAAGGAGCAACCCGGGGCTTTCTGGGGATTCTTGGCCATGTTCATGGTTCTGTTCTTCGCGACCGGCGTAGGCAATGCATCTACATTCCAGATGATCCCCATTATCATGGGCCGGGAAATCCCGAAACTCATGCCCCATCTGTCGGGCGTCAATCAGGCACGCCAGATATACATGGAGTCTGCGGCGATTATCGGATTCACGTCGGCGATCGCCGCCTTCGGTGCATTCTTTATCCCGAAGGCCTACGGTACGTCGATTTCGTTCACCGGCAGCCCTGTGTTTGCACTTTGGGGGTTTATGCTGTTCTATATAACCTGTATTGCAGCCACGTGGTTTTGGTATACGCGGCGTGACGGGCTTTTATATAATCTTGAGCATCAGTAGCATTAGTTTGCGCTGCGTTGAGCCCGGGGGGTCTCTGCGACCGGGTTGACATGAAGCAAAGGGATATCCGGAATATGCGTCAGTCGGTGACCGGGTTTTTGCTGCCGCACGGTTGCTGGAAATAGTGCCAGGTGGAGATATGGGACTTTTAAACTAGGGGCAAATGATGGCTATTTTAATTGCTGGCATCGTCATGCTTGTGGGTGTGATTGCAATTTTCCTGATTACCGGTTGGTTGATTTCCGGTGCCAAGCCGGTCGAGTCGGCGGAATCAGTAACTGCCCGGCTCTACAAAGTCCGGGGCCGGTATTTTCTGCTGTTGATGGCTGTCCTCGTCATTATGTTGTCGGTGACTCTAAGCAATTTGCCCTACAGGAGCCAGGTAGCCGTAGAACCGGAATACATCGTGCCCGTATCCGGAAGGATATGGTACTGGGAAATCGGGCCGATCCAGGATCGCGATGGAAATCCGCTGCAAGCCGGGAGCGGGCCGATGGTACTCCCGCTTGGGAAACCCTTGGAATTTCAGGTGACGGCGGAGGATGTGAACCACGGCTTCGGTGTTTACGATGAGGCTGGCCAGTTAATCGTCCAGACCCAGGCCATGCCGGGATACGTTAACAAGTTAGTGCACACGTTCACGGAGCCGGGCGAATATCATGTGCTGTGCATGGAATATTGCGGTATCGCACATCACTCCATGGTTACCACTATCACGGTCGAATAAATCCGGGACGGGAGGAAAGTGAAATGAGCAGCGACACGGGACAGGGCAGAGGTGTAAGGCTTTGGGCGGGTGCTTATTCGATTACTGCGTTGATCGTGTTCGTGGTTTTGGTGGTACTCGGGCTCATCATGCGATTATCCCAATCCGGAGTCGTTGCTGTGCCAGCGGACTACTTTTACGCCATCATGACGCTACATGGGCTGGGCATGGCGGGGGTACTCTACACAGCCGGTTATGCTGCAATCTGGTTTCTCGCCTCGAAATACGTGCAGCCCAATATGGCTTTGATGCGCTTCAATTTCGTGCTGATACTACTGGGTGTGGTAGGCCTGATCGCAGCTACCCTAATCGGTCGGTTCGGGCCCGGATGGTACATGTTGTACCCATTGCCGTTCCTGCCAACCTGGCCCACGTGGTCAATTGGCCTGGCGGTGATTTCCGTGATGTTGCTGGGGGTGGCCTGGTTGTTGGGTCAACTCGATGTGCTGCGGGTGATTGTGGGCAGGTATGGATTGACTGGCATGCTGGGTTGGCAGTATTTAGGCAAAGGAGAGCTGCGAGAGGATTTACCGCCGGTGGTGTTGATCATAGCGGTTAGCATGATCGCGGGTGCCGTCACGACGATAGTCGGCGCAGTCATGCTGATGTTGTATCTCGCTCAATGGCTGGCACCAGAGCTTCAGTTTGACGCGCTGCTGATGAAAAATGCGGTGTTTCTGTTTGGTCACACGCTGGTCAATATCACCATGTACTGCGGTGTCGCAGTGGTTTATGAATTACTGCCGACTTTTTCGGGGCGTCCCTGGAAAACGAATCGGATTGTTGCACTGTCGTGGAATGCTGTGTTGCTGCTGGTATTGGTAGCCTTCTTCCACCACCTCTACATGGACTTCGCCCAGCCAGTCGCCTTCCAGGTCTTTGGGCAGCTGGCGTCGTTCTTTAGCGCCGTTCCGGCTACTGTGGTCACCATTTTTGGTGTGATGGCCCAGGTTTATCGCTCTGGCATCCGTTGGAGCTTCGTGCCTTTGAGTATGATCCTTGGATTGACGGGGTGGGTTATTGGTGGACTGGCCGCTGTGGTGGATTCCACCATTGCGGTCAACATATTTTTTCATAACACCATGTGGGTTCCTGCTCATTTCCATACCTACTTCCTGGTCGGGTTCGTATTCATCTTATTTGGCTTCATCTATCAGCTTGTAGGATCCAAATCTGAGCTTATGGGCAAGCTCAGTCTGGGGACGATGCTGGCCGGAGGTTATGGCTTCCTGCTGATGTTCTATCTGGGTGGTCTTGAGTCTGTACCCCGGCGTTTTGCCGACTACTCCTCCATCGGTATCTCTTCTGTCATGGAGTTTGGCCAGATGAGTGCTTTAGTGGCCGCGCTGTGTGTTGCAGTTTTTATTATTGGCCTGTTGCTGTATTACACGGCCGTATTCCGGAGCTTGGGGGCATGGTTGGCAAGGATCCGGATGGACAACTGAAATCGTTACCGACCAGGGTCGTCCCGCCGTTACTGATTCTGGTTGTATGGCTGGGCGTGCTGTCCTGGTGGACTGCTGGTTTTTCTGCTTTCACGACGTTCTCCTACACCCTGCAGGCTGCGGGGCCCCTGCCCCGGGCTGCGCCCTCTTTTAACATTCGGGACCAGTTCGGGGTCGTGCGAGAGAACTCCGCGTTCAGTGGCAGGCATGTTTTGCTTCAGTTCTCGTACTTGAGTTGCGGCGACGTCTGCCCACTTTCCATGGCCGATTATCACCGGATGCATGCTGCTTTGAGCAGCAGGATGCCGGATGAACTCTTGTTGCTGACCGTTAGTGTCGATCCCGTTCGGGATACCACGCAAAGATTGTTTACTACCTGGAGTCACCATGGCCGACCCTCCGGATGGTATATGGCTGCGTTGGCCTCTCCGCTCGATGACAGAATCCGCGCCGACCTGCGGCGGCTGGGTGTTTGGGTCTCAAGCCGGGATGATAATCAATTCAATCACTCGGCCCAGGCATTCCTGCTTGATCCTGAGGGGCAGGTCGTGCAGGTCTTTGAGGGTCCCGGCAATAGCGACCGGATAGTTGCGGCATTGCGGGAGAGGTTACTATGATTTGGCGCGTCTGCTGGGTGATTGCCGTGGTCGCGACGCTCGCTCCCCCGGTTGATTCCTTTCTGGACGGATCCATGTCGCGCCACATGCTGCTACAGATGCCCCTGCTCGTGGTGCTGGGGTATGCGGCCGGGTTGGCTTGGCCGCTGCCCCGGTTCCGTCATGCGTCACCGGGGCTTGCTGCGATTTTCTTTGTCATGGGGAGCATGGTGTTCTGGATGCTGCCCCGCTCTCTGGATGCCGCCGTCACACTAGCCTGGGTGGATCAGGCCATGCATCTTAATATGCTGGCTGTCGGTTGGATCCTGGTAATTGGTCTGCCCCACTTGTCGTTTCATGTGAAAATGGCATTCGGCATTTACAGTCTGGCCATGGCCTTAACGGCGGGGGTTGTTTATGTGGCTACCGTTGTTCCCGTTTGTTCCGCTTATTCCTTACAACAACAAAATGAGGCCGGCACTTTGCTGCTCTGGGTCAGCAGCGCACTTCTTGTCTTCCTGTTGGGCCGCGGGGCCTATCTGCTTGCGGCGATCACCTTCAATGATCCGGAGGAAGCGCGCAACGGCAGCACCAGTCGCTCGCCAATCGCCTGATATTCGCGTCATGTGGCCGCAGCTAAATTTAATGCGCCCGGCATTGACGTGAACTGTTCGGCTGGGGCGGTTCTGGCGCTATTGGCCTTACTGCTTATATCAGTGCCCAGACCAAGGTAACGGTGCCCACGATCCATGCATACCAGGCAAATACGAAGAAACGTTGCGAGCGCAGCAACCAGACGAAGGCGGTCAGGGCCAGTAATCCGAAAATCAGCGCAGCGAGCGATCCAAACATAATACTGTTCATTAATCCGGGCTCTATGCTGTTTAGTTCCGGCAATAGCAACACGCCGGCACCAGCCATCGCAATCATGCCGAGCAGGAAAGAAAATTCTGCGGCCGCAAGTGGATTCAGCCCCAGCGCCAGTGCTGCGGCAACGGTTGTGCCGCTACGGGAAATTCCCGGTAATATGGCAACAGCCTGTGCGCAGCCGATTAACAATGCCGCCCCCCAGGTCGGTACATCCCGGCCGTGGCTCCTGATCGTAAACCGGGTACTCCAGACCGCAAAACCGGTTAGGATCAGACAGATCCCGACGACCAGCAGCGAATTGAACTGTGCTTCAATCCAGTGCCGGAACAATAATGCAACGGCCACGGCAGGCAAAGTGCCGATGATGAGTTTGCCCGCATACTCGAGGGCATCCCGGTTACCCGTGACGGTACCGTGAATAAGTGTCAATACGCGTTGGCGGTAGAAAATCAGGATTGCGAATAGCGTGGCAATGTGGACAGCGACTTCAAACAGGATACCCGCTCCCGGGTTGCTGCCCAGTAATTCCTGTGCCAGCACCAGGTGTCCGGAACTCGATACGGGAAGAAACTCAGTCAGCCCCTGGACGATCCCCAGCAGAATAGAGTTGAGAATTTCTCCCATGATATTTTCGGCTCCAATCCGGCCGGGTTACATCAGGCCAGCCTTTCAGTAATTGGTGTCTGGCCGGTTAATGGTTAAGTATGGTGTTAATGTTAACCTATTGTTGGCACATCCTCAGCGTAACGTATCGACAGTGGAGTAATCATGATGGAAGCAGATGATGATCTGAACCAGGTTGAGCGGGATAATGAATCGATTGCCCGGGAATTCAATGCCGTGTGGTCGGCTCGCGACTGTGATCATTTGTTAACACTACTGGCCGACGATGTTCGCTACATGGTCTACGAAGGTGGACCCGAATATGTCGGGCCTGCGGCGGTCGAGGGTGCTGTCCGGCCGTTCATGGCCAAATACAAGAGCATCGAATTTGCGATCAAGCGCCTGCAGGTCATCGGACCTGTCGTATCGCATGAACGTACCGAGCACTACTATGGGCCGGACGGACAATTAGATACGCGTTTTGAAGTGGTGGGTCTGCTCGTCATCAAGGCTGGCAAGGTGGTGATCTGGCGCGACTATTCACTGCCGGGCGCAACGCAACTGGCCGGACCACTGTGCACACAAAAATAGCGGTGCGGGTCAATTACAGAACCGTGGCCGGTATTAATGTGTGATCGGAAACCATGAAATCTGGGTACAAGGTTGATATTAGTTGGGGCAAGGTCCTGAAACCTTGGGTCAGATCAGCGCTATGCCTGGAATAATGGCGATATCTGGTTAATTAAGAGCGTTGATAAAAAATATTGATTATTTAAGGGTAATTGATTCCAGCTTAAAGAATTGAGTGTGCAGTAGTGAAAATTTATTAATATGTGCCTTGGTTACTGAGTATTGGTGTCTTCAGATGGAAATTAACAAGCTCAGAAGATTTGTTGTCGCATCTAATCCTGCTGGTAAATCTGATTTCAAGACTCAGCTTAGAGGTATTCTCTGTGAGTATGATTTTGCGAAAAATATTGTGACAGATTTGGGTGGTAAGCAAATATCTTGTTCTTTTAATGATGGGCAAATTCGTATCACTTCAGAGCAATCTCTTAATTCATCAAGTCGAATCACTCTCGGATCTGAATTGGATAAGTTTGAAAATCGTAGAGTTGTATGTGACTGGAGAATGTCTGAGATAGACGTTCGTACTATAAGGCGTGCAGTCCTGCATTTCGGAATGAAGTTTGCAGATTCTGGTTTAGGCCGGGTGCATATTGAAGACTGGTTATTGGCTGAAAATAGCAGCCTTGATTTTCCAGATAATATTGAGGGTCAGAACCACCATATGTGCACAACCCGCATGGGTAGCACACAGCTTGATGGCGTTGTTGATTCAAATCAGCGTGTATTCGGGATAGATAATTTATATATCGCCGGATCAAGTGTTTTTTCTACCAGCGGTCATGCTAATCCAACTTTTACGATAGTGCAGATGTCTTTGCGTTTGGGAGATCATATTACTGACATTCATAGTGATTTCTGATTCTGAGTGCCTGCATATAACATCAGTCGAGGCGTTGGTTGCCTTCCTGAATGTTGGACGTATGTCCGCTTTCGCTTGCCTGGCTGGAGAAGGCCCGATGTCAATGGCCATGTGTCCGAGCAACCTTAATCCATAACAGAGGTTCCTGCTCAACAATGGTCCGTTGCAAATATGATTGCTGTTCATCTACAGAACATCAGCCCGCAACAGGTGCATGTGGTGATTGTGATTCGGCTAACCTGCTGCCAGTTTAGCGGTTGTTGACGAGGGCAGAGGAGAATGCAGAACAGCGAGATTAGCCAACGGTCGTGGCCGAGCAGCGGCAAGGCATGGTATGCGGTCAGCGTACTGCTGGTTGCATTCATATTTTCGTTTATTGATCGGATTATCATTGCGCTTCTTGTCGAGCCGATAAAAGCGGATCTGGGTATCTCTGATTTTGGCATCGGTATGTTACAGGGGCTCGCATTTGCCGTCTTTTACGCATTTATAGGTATTCCAATCGGACGCTGGGCCGATCATCACAGTCGACGGCAGATCATCACCATTGGTATCTTTTTGTGGAGCTTGATGACGGCAGTCTGTGGTCTGGCACGCAATTTCTGGCAGTTGTTGCTGGCCCGTGCCGGTGTCGGCGTTGGTACTGCGGCGTTATCACCGGCCGCCTATTCGATGATTGCGGATTATTTCCCCCGCGAGAAACTTGGCCGGGCACTCGGTGTTTACCAGGCCGGTGCTTTTGTCGGGGCCGGTCTGGCGTTCCTGGTTGGTGGGCTCGTCATTCGTTTTGTCATGAGTAGCGATGGCCTTGTACTGCCCTTAATCGGTAACGTGCAACCGTGGCAGATGGTGTTCTTCGCTGTTGGTTTGCCGGGGATTCTTGTTGCATTGTTGATGTATACCGTTGATGAGCCCGAGCGGCGCGGGGGGCTTGTCGGCCAAAAGCAAAGCCTGCCTTTATCAGCGGCCACGGCGTATGTGGGTCAGCATCGTCGGTTCTTCCTGTCCCATTTTTGCGGATTCGCATTACTGGCTGTTCCAATCACGACGATACTGACCTGGGTGCCGGCCTATTACACGCGGGTGCTCGGTTACTCCTTGCCGCAGACCGGTCTGACACTGGGGGCTATCCTGATCATTCTCTCCCCGGCAGGGGTCTATACCGGTGGTTGGCTGGTTGATACTCTGCAAAAACGCGGTTATGCCGACGCGACCTTTCGGGTGGGCATCACGGCCGGTATCCTGTTACTGCCACTGAGTCTTTTAGCTACTTCCGGTTCCAATCCAACCATCGCACTCTGGTTGTTTGCCCCGTTTGTGTTTTGTGCCAGCCTGTCACTGGCGGTCGCGCCGGCGACTTTACAACTGGTCGTGCCAAATCAGTTGCGTGCGCAAATTTCGGCTACGTGGATGTTGGTACTCAATATCGTAACGGCTGGTATCGGGCCAACCGCGGTCGGTTTTATTTCATCCTATCTGATCGATGATCCGATGGCCGTTGGCCGGTCGATTGCGATGGTCAATTGCCTGAGTATGCCGATCGCAATTTTTGCATTGTGGAGCGGGCTCAGGTATTTGCGCCGGGCCGTCGCGGCACTCTGAGGTTGCTCCGGTTAGCTATTCAAGGCTGAGTAATTCGCCTCGGTGATGGCCACCCGATGCATGACTCGCGGTTCTTTGCTCAGGTCCGGCATGTCGGCATAAATGCCGCGGTGGATGGTTGATATATTGTCCCAGAATGCCAATGAACCCTTGCGCCAATGGAACCGCACCATGAATTCCGGGCGCACCATTTTCTGAAACAGAAATTCCAGCAGATCCTTGCTTTCATCCGCATTCAGCCCCTTGATGGCCGAGGTCATCAGCGGGTTGATATACAGGCATTTCTGCCCGGTATCAGGATGAATGCGCACCATCGGATGTTTCACCGGCGGGTTGCGATCACGCGACGCCTGCCAGGCTTGCGGCCCTGCCTGCTTGATCAGCTGTGGCCCCATGATATCGATGACATCATGGATAGCAGTAAGTCCTTCAAGAAACTCTTGCATCGGTTTTGACAGGCTTGCAAAAACACTGACCGTATTCACCCACACGGTATCGCCGCCGGCTTTTGGAGCCTCCAGCGCATACAGGAATGAACATCTTTGTGGTATGGCGACAAAACTGTTGTCGTGATGCCAGTCGACGTCACCGGGTATGGATCCGGATTTCGACATGTTCTGCAGGCGAATCTCGGGGTAGCCCTCGACGGTTGGAATAAACTTCGATATGTCGATTTTGCCGAAACGCTTGCCCAGCGCAATGTGTTGCTCGGGGGTCAGTTCCTGGTCACGGAAGAACAGTACCTGGTAGCGGTGCCAGGCATCGCAGAATGCGGCAAAAGTGTCATCATCCATCGGTTGCGCAAGGTCAAGTCCGCCTATTTCTGCGCCGAGTGCCCCACTCAGAGGGGTTATGTCGAAATACTTCTGGTCCATGTTGATTGCCTCATTAATAAAATCTTGTCAGTGCATAGGTTACCCATAATGAGAAATTAAATCAACTGCTTTAATTGATTATTTTGCTTCTGGTTCCCATTATTGCATCGCCGCATCCATGGAAAATGTCATCCAGCAGCAATTTTACTGATGGTTTCGAGTTGCTCAGGATTGGGTTGCCAACTGGCCGCCGCTACATTTTGCTGGATTTGCTCTGGTTTGGTGACCCCGGCAATAACGCTGCAGACATAAGGTTGTGCAACGAGCCAGCCGATCGCAATTTCAAGAACACTGCGGCCGATTTCTTCGCCGTAGGCAGCGATCTTTGCCACGATCGCATAGCGTTCATCGGTGGCAAAAATGCCGCCGCCACCCCATTTGCCAAAGCGGGTATCAGCCGAAGCTTTCTCACCGTGCTTGTACTTGCCGGTTAATAAGCCGCTCTCAAGTGGGAAATAGGGCAGCACACCGATACCTTCACGTTGTGCAACCGGTACCAGATCCGTTTCAATATCACGGTGTAACAGGCTGTAGCGATTTTGCGCCGTGACAAAGGCTGTGCTGCCGTTGCCGAGGGAAAAACCTGCAGCATCCGCAAGTTGTGCGCCACTGTAATTCGAACAGCCGATTGAGCGAACCTTGCCCTGCTGTACGAGCTCTTCGAGTGCCCGCAGGGTTTCATCAATGGGTGTGCCAGTGTCGGGAAAATGGTGCTGGTACAGGTCGATGTAATCCGTGTTCAGCAACTTCAGGCTTGATTCAACCGCTTGCGTGATGAATTCGGCCGAGCCACCGCCGTCTGCTGCGCCGCCAGCGCCGGCTCTTGTTGCGCCGAATTTTGTGGCCAGGATGATGTTCTGACGCTGATTGCCAAGGGCCTTGCTGAGCATGGCTTCGGCTTTGCCTTCCGGGCCGCCATAGGTGTTGGCAACATCAAAAAAATTCACCCCCGCATCGAGAGCCGCGGATACGATACTGTCTGTCGTGGCCTGATTACACATCATGCCGAAGTTCATACAGCCGAGTCCAACAGCCGAAATTTCAATACCTGAGTTGCCCAATGTTTTCATTTCTAGGTTCCTTTTTGGGAGGTTTTTCTGATTTGGATTAACTTTCTTCTGGTTCTGCAATGGGTTCGCCAGACTGGGATCTGACGATTAAACCGGCAATAAGCAGTAATCCGTTCAGGATGCCCATAGCCGTGAAGGGTGCCGAACGGCCAATGTTGTCAAAAATAACGCCGCCATAATAGCCGACCGTCATGATGCCGATGCCACCCATCAGGCTGAAGACGCCGACCACTGCACCGCGTTTCTTCCAACCGGCTTCCTGGCCGAGTAATGAACCGGCAGTAACGATAACGCTGACTTCACCTGCTCCGAGCAAGATGGCCAGTATGAACATGGAGCCATCGAACGGGTCAGCGAACAGGCCCATTGCGGCGTAACCAATGGCGGCCATTCCCGATGCAATGCATAGCCCTGTAACCCGGTTCATCCGGTCGGTGAGCATGCCCATGCAATAAGCCCATGACAGTGCGGATATTTGCACGATACCGAACATCATGCCGGCACGGCCAACGGCTGCTGCAGTTGTCATGCCGTGGTCAACCCCTGCCTGGGTGACCCACAGAGTCAGGAAGCTGCCGACAATAACGAGATCACCGCGGCCGATAAAGGCTGCACAGTAGGCCAGAGCGAGGCGCGGGTTTTGCAGGCCTTGATTGATGCCATGTCGTAAGCCGGAAAACAGTGATTCGCGCTTTTTTCCGCCAGGTATGCCGCCGGAGAGACCGACACGCAGGACCAGTGCTGAGAAGACGCAAAAGCCTGCCGCAGACCAGAATGTTAATCGACCGGCCATAATTGGGTCGAATCCGTAGGACGTAAACCAGTCCGGTGCCTGGGTCAGGATGCCTGTTGAGATTAGCACGACACCCAGACCTTGCAGGACATTGCTGATGCCCAGCCATTTGCCACGCGATATTTCCTGCGGGACGTCCTGGATCGTAGTGCTGAGCATGACCGGTATCATCGCTACACCAACGGCAAATATCAGTCGGTAGAGAATAAGTTCATTCTCAGAAGTAGCTAACGGGTAAACAAAATATCCGCAAGCGACTATCAGGAAGCCCAGAACATAGACAAAGCGGCGACCGACCCGGTCCGACCAGGCCCCCATGAGGCCGACAAGGAAGATCGTGACCACTTCCTGCAGCAAGTGCAGACGACCGGTAACCGTACCCTGCTCAGAGAACGGGATGTTGACAATTTCTGTCAGGATATAAGGTTGCATCAGGCTCATGACCACGATCATGGAGACTGTGCTGAATGAAGCGTACATGACTGCGGCCACATTCATGCGAGAGAGTCCTGGTTTGATCCAGAACGGCCCGAATTTTATTCCGGATCGGTCAGCTTCGAACATGAAGACGCATACTCCTGGTATGGGGTGGCCCCCAGATTAAATCATCTGACTTAAGTTCTTGCAATAGACTCGAAGGTTTGTCCGTCGGTCTGGTTACTATTCTTTTCCTAACCTGGTCAGTGTGCTGGCGGTAACCGGTGCAACCAGGCAGCCGGTTGCCGTGTCGATCAGGTTGCTGACAAACAGATCCTGATCAATATGTTGCGAACGTGCCTGTAGTTCGCTGCCGCGTTCCCGGTCGGCCAGGGCGTGAATAATCATCTCCCACATCAGGCCAAATCGCTGACCAAGAATTAACCTGGGGATTTTGGGGACTGCCTCTTGCAACAGTTTAAATGCAATGTTGGCAGCATCTGCCAGCAGATTCTCCGAGAACTTGTTGGCGTTTGTTTGCGGGTGACCGATGGCCTGTGCCAGAAAGCGAATATAGAAACTGCCGCCTTCACTATTAACGATTTCCTCGGTAATCGGGCACACCAGCGTTTCAACAAGTTGCCTCGGTTGTGGTTGTTTGTCACTTTGTTGGCAAATTGTCTCCAGCCTGGATTGCCGGTTACGGTTAACGCGCTCCATCCGGTAATCGAAGATCGCACGTACAAGTGCTTCTTTAGAGCCGAAGTGATAGTGGGCCGCAGAAGAGTTGCGTTGCCCGGCTGCTGTGTTGATCTGGCGCAGCGATACCGCATCAATACCGTTCTCGGCTATCAGTCGTTCGCCAGCCAGTAGCAGCGCTTCGCGGGTACCTGAGCTACTCGGTGTTTGTTTACTTTTGGTCATCCGGAGTTAATTACCAGTAATGTGTCCACCGTGAATTCTTGACAAAGTGTGCATAGGCTTCACGCTTGCCTTCGGGCAGGTATTCCAGGTAGGCGCTGTGATCATATCGGGTTCGGTACTGATCAAATACCGGTTTATATAAATCCATATGTACATCCGGGATCCGATGTTTTTTGCGAAACTCGGCCATTGGCAGCATGGCAAATTTCTTGGTCTCGAATACATCAGCTTTGGCCAGCTCGACGCCGCGTGGGCCGAAAATTGATGAGCGGCCAGAGCCACCGTAAGACTCATCTTCGAAAAACCCCGGATGCCGGCCTTGCGTGCTGACGGAATTGTTCGCGATCATGGTGTAAACGCTGTTGTGGTAAGAGGTCAGGCGCATATCATCAAATTCAAAGCCGCCGGTAGCGACCCGGCACATGATCTCCGCGCCCTTGAATGCCATGCACCGGAACAATTCCGGTTCAAACTGCACAGCCGACATCGCGATGTTGCCAATGTCCGTCCGGACTACCGGGACAACCTCGTCGATACCATACATCTCGACAAAACGATCGTAGACATCGTAAATGACCGATGTGTATTGCTCGGAGCCGGGAAACATGCCGCGCACGTTGCGTTGCTTCCAGTGTTTTGCCACTACGTTACCGTCGGGTCCCATCATGACCATCAGGTGCAGGATATGGCCGGGCCAGTTCTCCGGGTCTTTGGCGTAAGTGCCGAAAACAATGTAGCAGTTATATTGTTTGGCCTTTTTGCCGACTTCTTCGATCTCCGGGCCCGGAACTTCCAGCGCGAAATCGTAGAGTTGATCACGGGTCCACTCGCTGAAGCCAGTGATTGGAAATTCATGGAATAACAGCAAGTCGCTCGGCATACCCTGGCCCTGAGCGATGTCGATGCACTCCAGGAAGTAGTCCAGGTTTTTGCGGATGTCCGGACCGGGATTGGTTCCGTCAACACCGCTGACACGGGTCTGAACGACACTCGCCACAATCATGGGGCGGCGAAGTTCTACAGTGGGGTAGGTGCCGTCTTCACGGACCATGGGTTCGGTTACTTCGGCCATTGGGCGCTTGCTCCTTGCTTATAGTCTTTACGCTGGTCAGATTAGGGCTATCATAGCCGGAATTGGCAGAGAGCTGTCATTTAGCCTCTGCCCCGGAACCATGCGGTGAACGTATGGATGTGTTGCACTATCGGAACGAGATAACAATGACAGCAGATAAGCAGGAAGGTGTAGCGGCCCGCACAGTCGATGGCAAAATCGAGCCCATACGGACCGGTGCCGAGTACATCGAGAGCCTGCGAGGCCGCAATCTGAATGTATACCTGTTCGGTGAGCGGGTGGATGAACCGGTCGATCATCCGATCATCCGGCCATCAATTAATGCGGTTGCCGAGACTTATGATCTTGCGACGCGCAACCCGGAACTCGCTACCGTTATGTCGCCACTGACTGACGAACGCATCAATCGGTTCCTGCACGTTGCCGGCAGTGCAGCAGACCTCGTTGCTCAGAACAAGCTGCAACGGCGTCTCGGCCAGCTTACCGGGACCTGTTTTCAGCGCTGTGTGGGGATGGATGCCACCAATGCTCTGCATTCCGTGACCTTTGAAATCGATGCCGTGCACGGTGGTGATTATCATGATCGCTTCAAGGCCTTTGCCATCCTGATGCAGCGTCATGGATATGTGATTGGCGGCGCCATGACCGACGTCAAGGGTGACCGTAGCAAGGCACCACATGAGCAGGATGATGCCGATATGTTTGTGCATATCGTCAGGCGCACTGCCGACGGTGTCTATATCAGCGGGGCGAAGGCCCACCAGACCGGGTGCGTTAATGCGCACTGGTTACTGATTATGCCGACGATGCGTCTCGGTCCGGACGATAGTGATTACGCCGTTGTCGGCGCCGTTCCGGCTGATGCTGAAGGCATCACTTATATCTACGGCCGTCAATCATGTGATATGCGCAGCATGGAAGCCGGCGATATCGATGCCGGGAATGCAAAATTTTCGGGGCAGGAGGCAATGATTGTCTTCGAGGATGTTTTTATCCCGAATGAATTATTATTCATGGATGGCGAATATGAATTCGCTGCAATGCTGGTGGAACGATTTACTTCTTATCACCGGCGTAGTTATGTCTGCAAATCTGGTGTTGGTGATGTCCTGATCGGTGCCGCCGCAACCATCGTAGATTATAACGGGGTAGAGAAAGCATCGCATATACGCGACAAATTGGTCGAGATGACGCACCTGAATGAGACAATTTACAGCACCGGTATTGCCTCAAGCTATCAGGCGCAGAAGATGAAGTCGGGGGTTTATCTTAATGACGATATGCTGGCAAATGTATGCAAGTATCATGTAACAAAAATACCGTACGAAATCGGCCGGATTGCACAAGACCTGGCCGGTGGTCTGATGGTTACCCTGCCGTCACAAAAGGAACTTGAACATCCGCAAATTGGCAAGATTGTTCGCAAGTATTTGAAAGGACGTAAGGAGATCGCGACCGAAGACCGGATTCGTATCCTGCGCCTGATTGAAAATATGACCCTGGGCCGTAATGCAGTAGGCTACCTGACCGAATCAATGCACGGTGCCGGCTCGCCGCAGGCGCAACGCGTTCAGATCGCCCGCCAGATGCAGACTGAGTTCAAGAAAAATCTTGCCCAGGTGCTTGCTGGTATCGCGCCGGATTCGGCAGAAGAATTGTCGGCAGAATTTTCCGACTATATGGCCCGCGTTTTTATTACGGACGACCAGGATGCTGCTGAATGAGTACCGATCGGAATGACCTGAGTGCGGTCATGCCGGTCAACCCACTCGCTAACCCGAGTTTTCGCCGCCTGTTTGCGGCCCAGGTCATTGCGCTGGTCGGCACGGGCCTGAGCACGGTTGCGCTGTCGCTCCTGGCCTATGAGCTGGTCGGCGGCAATGCGGCTGCGGTGCTCGGTTTTGCGCTGGCCTTCAAGATGGTTGCCTACATGGTCTTCGCACCGATTGTCGGCGGGCTGGCGCACCGGTTTCCGCGCAAGCCTTTCCTGATCATCATGGACATTATCCGGGCCGGTATCGTACTGGTGATGCCGTTCGTAACCGAGGTCTGGCAGATCTATCTGCTGATCTTCCTGCTCAACCTGTTTTCGGCCGGCTTCAAACCGGTGTTCTCGGCGACGATTCCGGATATCCTGCCCGATGAGCGCCAGTACACACGGGCGCTGTCGATGTCGCGGCTGGCCTACGACCTCGAAAACGTACTGAGTCCGACGTTTGCGGGTCTGGCGCTGCTGTTCGTCAGTTATTCCGAATTGTTTGTGACCAACTCTGTTGCCTTCGTTGTATCAGCGGTGTTGATCCTGTTCACCATTCTGCCCGGCAGCGGCAAGGTCGAAAGGCTCGGTGGTATCTGGGAGGAGGTCAGCTTCGGCATCCGTTCGTATTTCAAGACGCCGCGACTGCGCGGCCTGCTGGCGATGTATCTCGGCGTGGCCAGCGCCAGCGCGATGGTTATTGTCAACACGGTGATCTACGTGCGTGAATACCTCGGCGGCAGCGAGTCCGACCTTGGCTGGGCGCTTGCGGCGTCCGGTGGTGGTTCGATGATCGCCGCGCTAAGCCTGCCGAAGATACTTGATCGTGTGCCTGACCGCCCGGTGATATTGCTTGGAGGTTTGGTCATGGCGGTCGGTCTGGGCCTGATGTCGACCGGTCCCGCGTTTGAGGCCGTTTTACCGATCTGGTTCGTCATTGGATTCGGCTGGTCACTGGTGCAGACGCCTGCCGGTCGAGTTGTCAATCGTTCCGCGGCCTCAGGCGACCGCTCGGCATATTTCTCCGCGCAATTCGCGCTGTCGCATGCCTGTTGGCTGATCTTTTACCTGGTTGCAGGCCAGCTGGGTACGCGTCTGGGCGTAGAGACTACGGCGCTGATCCTGGCCGGCGGCATCGTCGTCTTTACCGTGCTGGCGGCGATGCTGTGGCCTGCGACCGACAGTGAACTGTTACGACACGCGCATGGAGAAGTTGAACACCTGCATGAGCATTCGCACGGTGAGCATCATGAGCACGATCACAGCGGCGATGAAGGTGAGGAACCGCACCGGCATCCCCATCGCCATGCGCAGCTCGAACACGAGCATCCGTTTGTGATCGATGATCATCACGTGACCTGGCCACAGTCCTCAACGCCTTAGGCGCAGCCGTCTTTTCCTGTGGGACATGCTGAGCAGCAGGCCCACAATTGAAAACCAGCCAACTATTCCGCCGCCGCCGGTCGCAGTATTTTCCGGGGCTGGCAGTTCAGTTGCACCCAGGCATGAAGCTGCCGCGATGACCTTGTCCATCTGGGTGATGCTGCAGCGGGAGAATTCATTTGCTATTTGGTGAGACACGCTCGGGCTCATAATGAATTCCATCTCCGGAGTCGAGGCACAGGCTCCGTCGGGGTCGCCATCGTGTGGAGCGCCCAGACTGTGGCCAATTTCATGGGTAATAATTATTGCCGACAGGCTGGCAGTATCACGACTAAGCGATGCGCCGGTCAAAGGGTTGCAGATACCCGAGCCGCCCGGTTGGCCAAGGTAACTGATGCCGGCAAGCGAGCTGTCAGTGTCGCTGGTAAGGATTCTTGTGGTCATCAGGTGTGTTTGACCGAGATCTGCCTGATTGGCGATGCGCCAGTCGCTGAGTTCATCAAGCAGATTTGAAGCAATGGAGGTTGCCGAGAACGGGTTGCTGATGTCAGGTGTTATGGAGAATATGCTGGCTACTTCGAGATCAATGCCAACCTGGTTTGCGTAAATGCCCTGAACAATATTGAATAAGGCTGTAATTTTACTTTCCGTTTCGCTGGCGTATTTTTCTACGAAGTAGGTGTCGGCAATGACCCCAACTTGCAGGCGAGGCCTGTTCGGGTAAGTTGCATTTTTCGTTACGGATTGCAGTTCAGCATTGAGCTTGATCAGTGCGCTTTGAGCGTCGATAGATCCCCCGTTTTGCGACATATCGCCCTGAGTCGGGCAGGCCAGAAGCCCGTCCGGTACCAGTATGTCGGCCAGGCGAAAGATCAGGTTGGGGGGCGTTTGTGCGGCTGGGCTCTCAACCAGCAGTTCGCTCATGCGGCGATGTGGCTCGATGAGATATGTATCGATGCCATCGGCAATGATGCCGCTCATTTCTTCACCGTCTTGCAGCAGGTTGAACCATGAGTCCGGCAGGCCGACCAGGTGGCCACTCAATTGTATTAAGTCAGGATTATGCGTAGAGCGCAAAGCAACAGGCTGTAGTGCAAAGCGCCGTCCAAAGGCATCAAAAATTATTTGCTCGTAATCATCGACAGTAGCAAGAGTAGTTGTGTTATTGCCCGGTATTTCTGTGTCAATGAGCTGGATTGGCTCATAGTAGAGAATTGAGATCGGACTTTTTTCATCAGCATGTGTCGTCGGCAACAAAGTGAGAGTCGATAGAATCAGTAAAGCCGACATCGACGTGCCGACTTTGCGTGGCGGAAATATGTGCATCAAACGATTTTAGCTCAAGGCAAAGCCGGCAGCACCTTTTCACCGATCATACGAATCGAATCAGCCGGATCGTCATGTATTCTGAGTGCAATTTCTGTAAATCCGAGTTCGGAGAATGTATGCAAGCGTTCCACGTGCCTGTCTATGTCCGATTCATCGCCTGCCAGGCTTAGGCCTTCAGTGAGTGCATCGACGACATGTTGAGCTACGCCCTCGATATTGCCGTGTCTTTCACGGAATGCTTTTAAAAATGGCCATTTGTTGGCGAGAATAGCATCGACTTCTTTCGGGTTAACATAAGGCTCGAGCCAGTCGCGTTCAAGCCAGCCGCGGATAATTAATTCCCGTCGTGATTCTTCGAGAGAGACTTCTTTATCCTTTTTAACATGCCAGGCAATGAAGTTACTGACGAGAAAATCGTCGGTTGTCCGGTCATTCTCGGCAAGTGAGTCGCGAATCAGTCGCATGCGTTCGCCCATCATTTCCGGTTGTACGTCACTCATCATGATGCCGTCTGCAACACCGGCGGCCATTTTAATCATTTGCGGTCCGCTTGCACCGTCATAGATGAGGGGTGGCGTATCCTGATGCCAGGATGAGACAAAGCCCCTCGCATGATAAACCTCACCCTCGTAGTTCAGCGTATCATCGCCGATCGAGCCTTTGATAATCTCAAGGGCTTCACGGGTGCCGGTGATGCGCTTTCCGTAGTCAACGTTAATAACCATCGGCCATTCTCCGCCGGCGCCCACTACGACCATCGCGCGGCCAGCGGAATATTCATTGAGGGTAAGAACTGCATTGGCGATCTTGGTCGGATGCATTTCATAGGGACTGACAATGACAATGCCTATCCTGATCTTTCTCGTTGCCTGTGCCGCCGGCACCATCGTCATGAAAGCGTCACGGGCACGAGCATAATTCTGGGCCCAGATACCGCGAAATCCATATTCTTCTGCGAGCAGGCTTAGTTCCAGTATTTGCTCCGGTGTCAGATCGGCTTCGAGAATGATATCGAGGTCCATGGCAATACCTTCTTATTTTCAGTGGTGTTTAAAAAGTAACTAACGTGTCAATATTTACATCTGACCAATCGTGGTTCTACTCTGTATCAAATCGATAAGCATCACCATCGGCCACTATGTGACCGGCAGTCGGTGTGGAGAAATGACTGCCGATCACCAGTACCGGTTCGCCGCAGAATTTTTGCAGGAAATACTCGCGGGTCTGCAGGGCCTGCTGACGGTCGAAATCAAACGTGCTGCACCAGCGGGGGCGGGCCATCTGGCAAGGGTGATGGATCAGGTCGCCGGTTATGATGGCATGCTGATTTTGCGATGATATTCTGACGCTGACATGACCGGGTGAATGGCCCGGTGTTGATTCAAGCCAGACCTCCTCAGTGATCTGGTGATCGGGAACGATCAGGTCGGCCTGGTCGGCGGCAAAAACTGGTCTGACCGAGTCGCCACAGTAATCGCCCAACGGTGTCACCGGTTGTTGATCGAGCCAGTCCCAGTCGAGTGAACTGAACAGGTAGCGTGCACCCGGAAACGTCGGGCGCCATTCGCCGTCGATCAGCATCGTATTCCAGCCGACATGATCGGGGTGCAGGTGGGTGCACGCGACGATATCCACCGCTTCGCGTGGGAATCCGGCATGGGCGATTTCGTCGAGGAATGCGCCCTGGCGTTCATGCCACTCCGGTACCGTGCGTTGCTTGTCGTTACCCAGGCAGGTATCGACAACAATTTTTTTGCCCTGGCTCTCTATCAGCAGAGAGAAAATGCTCGCTATCAGGTTGCCGTCCGCATCAATAAAATGAGGTTTCAGCCACTCGATTGGCAGAACATTAGCGGGTGTCGCCTCCGGCAACATGATCTCGGCCGCCATTGAGGTATCTTCCGTCTCAATGATGCGCGTGATGTTTACATCACCAATTTGCCAGCGTTGCATTCAGGGTTCTCCAGCACCAGGAGTCAGGATAGCCGAAATTTGGCCGGCAGCCGGGTTACACTAAGCAGCGATCACCCGTCGGTCGTCACAGGAATTATTAACTAGAACATGAGCAGATCTTTCGCTGATATTCAGGTGCGCCTTGACAAGCTCGAGCAACGTTCGATGTATCGGCGGCGCAAGGTAGTCGAGAGTCCGCAGGGCAGGGAACTGCTCGTCGACGGGCGTCGCCTGCTGAATTTCTGCAGTAATGATTATCTCGGTCTTGCCAACGATCCGCGAATCCGTGCCTCGTTCAAGGCTGGGGTTGATCGTTGGGGTGTCGGCGCCGGTGCTTCGCACCTGGTGTGTGGCCATACGGCCGCACACCATGAACTGGAAGACAGGCTGGCGGATATAACCGGGCGACCGCGGGCCTTGTTCTTCTCCAGTGGCTATGCGGCAAATCTTGGAGTTATCAATGCATTGGTCGGCAAGCACGATTGTGTATTGGAAGATCGATTGAATCATGCCTCATTGCTGGATGGTGGCTGGATCAGCAGGGCGAGATTTGAGTGGTATGAACATGCTTGCGTCGATGATCTCGATAACCGGCTCGCCGACGTTATAGCCGACGGGGGACGACAGCTGGTTATCAGTGACGGTGTTTTCAGCATGGACGGTGATCGTTGTCCGCTGGAAGCGCTCGTGCGTGTCGCCGGCCAGCGAGATGCATGGCTCATGATTGACGATGCACACGGGTTTGGGGTTATTGGCAAATGCGGTGTCGGATCCGTCGATCCTGCCCGCTACGATACCCGGCAGGTTCCGGTGCTGATGGCGACCCTGGGCAAAGCTGTCGGCACCTCCGGGGCATTTGTCTGCGGTGATGACAGCCTGATTGAATTCCTGATTCAGCGCGCACGTAACTACATTTATACCACCGCACTGCCGGCAGCCCTGGCTGAGGCCACTCTGAAAAGCCTAGAGATTGTGGCCAGTGAGCATTGGCGGCGTGAGAAACTCGCCGAACTTATCAGTCGCTTTCGCCGCCGTGCGGGCGAACTCGACATTACCGTGCTGCCATCGGATACCCCAATTCAGCCGGTCGTAGTTGGTGATGCAGTGGCTGTGCTGGCAGCGAGCCAGGCTTTGGCAGCACGCGGTTTCATGATTACGGCAATCCGCCCGCCGACCGTTCCCCTGGGAACTTCACGGTTGCGGATTACGTTGACGGCGGAGCATACGCACGAAGATATAGATCGACTGGTGACAGCGCTTGGTGAAGTGCTCGCAAGTAGTGCGAACATTACAGGATAATGCGATGACAAAGCTGCAACCGGCGGAGGGTCGATTGAACGGTTATTTCATAACTGGTACCGACACAGGGGTTGGCAAGACCCTGGTAGCAGCCGGTTTGCTGGTTGCTGCAAACCGGCAAGGCCTGGCTACGGTCGGTATCAAGCCGGTTGCAGCCGGTTGTTGCACGGCGGAAACAGCTTGCGGTGCGACTTTAATCAACGCAGATGCCCTCGCGCTGCAATCGGCGGCATCAATCGCCATCGACTATAACCAGGTAAATCCCATTGCTCTGCAGCCACCGATAGCACCACATATTGCGGCGGCGGACAGCGGTGTTCTCATTAGTGCCGGTAAACTTGTGCAGCATTGCCGGCGAGTGACTGCAGACAGTCAGGCACAGTTCGTAATTGTTGAAGGCGCCGGTGGTTGGTTGGTGCCGTTAAACCAGACCGAAACAATGGCTGATTTTTGCGTCGGACTTGGTTTCCCGGTCATTATTGTTGTTGGCATGCAACTTGGTTGTCTGAATCACACGTTATTGACCGTGCAGGCAGTGCGTGCTGCGGGACTGCCTATTGCGGGTTGGGTGGCCAATTGTATAGAGCCCGAGATGGCGGCTTTGGCGGGCAACCTGCAGTCATTGCAAGCTTTATTGTCCTTGCCCGCACTTGGCGTAGTGCCATACCTTGGCATGACGGCAACCGCGGACCAGGCTGCGAAGTATCTACAGTTTGATTTGTTGACAAGGGTTGGTAAGTGAGTGAGCTGATTGAATTTGACCGCGCACATATCTGGCATCCATATACGTCGATAACTGATCCGCTGGAAAACTTTGTGGTCGAGTCGGCTGCCGGTGTCAGGATTCGTCTGCAGGGCGGGCAAGAATTGATCGATGGTATGGCCTCATGGTGGTGTGCCATACACGGCTATAACCATCCGCAGTTGAATCGCGCTGTCCAAGAGCAGTTGGGCAGGATGGCACATGTCATGTTTGGCGGCCTGACGCATGAACCGGCGGTGCAACTGGCGAAGGCATTGATCGAGATGACCCCACCACCGCTACAGCAGGTTTTCTTTGCTGATTCCGGATCCGTAGCCGTGGAAGTTGCAATTAAAATGGCGCTGCAGTTCCACGCTGCCCAGGGCAGGCCGACGGCAAACAGGCTTATGACGATACGTGGCGGTTACCACGGCGATACATTCGGTGCGATGGCCGTTTGCGACCCGGTTAACGGCATGCATGAGAAGTTTGCCCCGCTATTGACCAGGCATTTATTCCTGGATCGTCCGGCGACCCGCTTTGGTGAATGTGTTGCTGAAGCGGAGATTGAAGCAGTTGAAAAGCAGATGCGGCAAAATCATGATGAGATCGCCGCCTTGATACTTGAACCAATCGTGCAGGGTGCTGGTGGTATGTGGTTTTACTCGGCCGACTATCTGCACGAAATTGCTGCACTATGTGCGCGTTACGATATCCTGCTGATAGCTGATGAGATCGCCACAGGTTTTGGCCGTACCGGCCGGATGTTTGCCTGTGAACATGCCGGCATTGTTCCTGACATCCTCTGTCTTGGTAAAGCGTTGACGGGTGGCTACATGACATTAGCTGCGACATTAACGACCGAGCGAGTTGCTCGCGGGGTGTCAGCGGATGATGGTGTGCTTGCTCACGGGCCAACCTTCATGGCTAACCCGTTGGCAGCGGCGGTAGCCGGCGAAAGCATCCGTCTGTTGCAGCTGAGTTCATGGCAACAGCGTATTGCCTCTATCGAGAGTCAACTCAATAATGAACTGGCGGGCTATACCGACCATCCGAGTGTCCGGGATGTGCGTGTGCTGGGTGCTATCGGAGTAGTTGAGTGCAACCACCCGATTGATGTCAGCAAAGTTCAGCAACGCTTTGTTGCTGCAGGTGTATGGTTGCGACCGTTTAATAATCTTGTCTACCTGATGCCGCCATACATTATAGAGCCGCAAGATCTGCGACAATTGACGGCTGCGGTGGCATTGGCGTTGCCTTGATCAGCGCTGTCCATGCCTGAGAGGATTTAATTAGTTCGATAGCCGGTTCTGGCTACATTGCACAAATTATTAAAATATTGCGAGTTATGCTGACTGTTTGCCGTGTCCGATGCTTGGATTCAGCGTGATCAATGCTATGCTCTCAGATTATGAGTCAAGCAGTAAATGCAGGGTAGTAAAGGGGGTACCTTATGGGTTGGTTATGGATGCAGCGATGGTTGTCCGGCAGTCTGGGTTTTTTTCTCGCGATGGGCTGGTCATTGGCGGCATGGTCACAGATCGAGGAAATCGTTGTAACCGTTCGGAAAAAGGGTGAGAACCTGCAGGATGTTCCGATGGCCGTGTCCGCCATGAGTGCGGCAGAAATTGAGCGTAAAGGCATTAAGGACATAGCCGATATCGCACAATTCTCAACCAGCCTCCAGTTTGATGAATCGTTTGCGCAGAGTGACACACGTATTTCCGTGCGGGGGTTATCGCCGACGCGCGGACGACAGAATGTTGCGCTGTTGGTCGATGGTATTGATGTTTCCAGTGAGGCAATCGTCAGTTCCGGTGGCTCATTATTGCTGAATACGCGCTTGGTTGATATTCAGCGTATCGAAGTGGTGCTAGGACCGCAGATGGCGCTTTATGGGCGCAGTGCATTTAATGGTGCAATCCAGTACATCACAAAAAATGCCGCGAAAGAATTTGAAGCAGATTTTAAACTCGATGTGAGTAAAACCGATAATTCAGGGGGCGCTCGCCAGTATGAAGCGATTGCAGGCGTTAGTGCCCCGATTTTCGGCGATGCATTGGGCTTCAGGCTCAATGGTGCGTGGTGGGACGATGAAGGTTCTTACCGAAACCAGATTACCGGTGAACGCATCGGTGGTGGTGAAGGATATGGTGTTGCACTGACGCTGAACTCGGAGATCGGCGACAACCTGTCGTTAAAATTCCGTGCTGAATATACTGATGATGATAGCCAGCCAAGTGCCCAGGCGTTTCTGAAGTTTAATACTGAACTGGATATCCCTCAGGGGGCGTTCGATGCCGGTGTCGCGGAATGTTTTCCGGATTTTGTAGATTTTGTGGCGACAAATCCGGCTAATATTCCGGGCTATGCAAATAATCAGAATTACCTCAATCGTGCTCTGCGTCTTATGGATCCGTCCTATTTCGAGAACATTGCCGCAGGCCTTAATCCGAATTTTGGTCCGGGTTCGCTCGATCCGAATTCCCCTGCCTTTGTAATTCCGGCGGCGGGCGGGCCGTACTGTGAAGAGCGTACACCGGTAAGAGTAGGCCGGGTACCCGACGGGGATTTGCTTGCCGTGACCCAGGCACCATTTCCGGTGACGCCCGGTCGCGATTACCAGGGATTTGACCGCAAAATGTATCGCCTGTCTTTTGTCGCCGCCTACGAGGCAGAGAGTTGGACGCTTAAATCACTGACGGGTTTGACTCATGATCGCAATATAGAGCAACAGGATACAAATTCATTTGCATTCTTGTCCCCTGATGCCGGTAATTATTTAGACGGTAATGTGAATTCATTTGCGTTCAACAACAAGAAAAAGACACAGCAATTCAGTCAGGATATCTACATGACGACGAGCCTGGATGGGCCTTTAAACGCTACGCTCGGTGCGCTGTATTGGCGTGAATGGGTCGATAATCGTTCAAACTCCATCACAGCTCAGGCTTCGGGATCACATTGCTTCTGGAACAGCGTTAGCGGGGTGCTTTTTGATATCGAGAATGCTTGTACCGGTTATACCGAAACACCGTCCGCACCATATCAGGAGGCAGGCGCTGAATTTCGCAAACTAAAAAAGAGTCCGGCCGATCGTGATACAGAACACTGGTCAATCTACGGTGGTCTGGATTTTGAATTTATTGAGAACTGGACGCTCGCTTTTGAGGGCAGGTATAACCATGAAAAGGTTGACGTAGAAGGCCCGATTTTCCTTGATCCGGGTGCCAGTGGTGGTCCGGGCGGGTTGAATCCGTGTGGTATCTTTTTCCGTCCGTGTGAGTCGTTTGATGCGTGGCAAGCTGACGGTAACTGGTTCTCCGATTCCTATTTTCCGTGGACCGACGAGGCACCGGACGGCACGGACCTGAATGCATTTTTCCCCGATCAGGCGTTACTGGACACGATCCCGGATTTGTGTTGGCAGCAAGATGCCGCCGCTGTTCAGCACTCAATCGACGCGGGGCCGTTCCAGATTGAGCGAGAGGCGGATGGAACGCCCGTCTGGCAAGATGGTGGCGTGGTGCCGGTTCTGGATGCGAACGGCAACGCAGTGCTGACTCCCGGCGTTCCCGGTCATACCAACGATACATTCAATCCGTGGTGTGTTGACAGTCTTTCGGACACGGACGACTGGTTTTCCCCCAAGGTTCGCCTTGAGTGGGCGGCAGGTGACGATATGCTGTTCTATGCAGCCTGGTCCCGTGCCCGCAAGCCGGGTGGTTTCAGCTTGCTGACCGTCGGTTCGTCCGGTCTGAACCGGGAATTGGCCGAGTTTGAAGCCGAGAAGATGGTGGTCTGGGAACTCGGTGGTAACACAAGTTGGCTCGAGAATACACTTGTGGTAAACGGGTCGGTCTTCTTTCAGGACTTTACCGATAAACAGGCGCTGACATCGGCATTGGGGAATGACGGTCGACTGATTTCCAAGATTGAGAATGCCGGGTCAGCCGAGGTCTGGGGTTCGGAAATCAGTATTGGCTGGAACCCGGTCGCTGAGTTTTTCGGTGGCAACTGGAGCCTGAACCTGGGCTGGACCTGGTTACCTAAACGTGAATATACGGACTTCGTGATTTCCTCGACGAGTCCAACTACAGCCGCTCACGCTCGTAACTGCACACCTGATGGGGAGTTGTGCTCTATCAGCTATACCGGAAAAAAACTGGAGAATTCGGCTGAGAATTCCGTGAATGGTTTCGTGCAGTACATGTTTCCGTTGACTGATTCGGTTAGCACGTATATTGAAACTGATGTGTTTTGGCAGAGTAAACGTTTTGTTGGTATCACCAATAATCTGTGGACAGATTCCTTCCTGGAATTCAATTTACGTGCCGGTGTCGAGAGCGAACGTTGGGAAGTATTGTTTTATGTCAATAACCTGCTGGACAATGACGTAGTTCGTTCTGTTGGTGGTGGTCCGGGACTCGGTTGTTGCTTCATACTGGGTAGCGGTCTCGATGTTGCGGGGGATCCGCCCAGGCCGAGGTCAGCTGTAATGGTCGATATGCCGCTGTTTAATACGGCGTTCCTGCATGATCCGCGCAGCATTGGCGCGCGGATTTCTTATGGCTTCGGTGGCGGTTGAGTCTTTAATCAGGCACAGACATTGACATGCCTCAAGGATCGACCTGCAGCTGAGAATAGCTTCTGGGCAGACTAGCTAGTTGGAGTCAGTATGAGAGACTTGCTAAAAAAGCTTCTGGATAATGAAATTTCACGCCGGGAGTTTGGTGTCGGGCTAACGGCGCTCGGGCTCAGTACCGCAGCCGTCAATTCAGTGCTCGCATCTACAGCCGAAGAGCCTGATGGGTTGCCCCGCAACGGTATCAAAGTTGAGGGAAACGGCGCCGATATTCTCGTAGAAACATTCATCGCCGCCGATGTGCGCTATGTCTTTGGAACCACCGGTACCGGCATGTCGCCATTTTTCGATGCGTTGAGCAAAAAAGAGGGTGTCGAATGGGTTATGTCGGTGGTTGAGTCGCAGGCAACCGCGATGGCGCACGGCTATGAACTGGCGAGCGGTACACCGGCTGTCGTCTTTGTGCCAGGCGTTGCGATTCCGAGTACGATGAACATGCTGTACAACGCGTATAAGGATGATTCATCGTTGCTGGTGTATTCCGATGGGCCAAGTACAGAAATTCCGTTTCGAGATATGTTTCAGCAAATGGAAGACTGGGTCGGGCCGATGGCTCAGTTCACCAAGTGGCTTTGGAAAGTGGAAGATGCTGAGCACATGGGCGAAATTGCTCAACGTGCTTACAAGCTTGCCATCACACCGCCGGGTGGGCCTGTGCATGTTCGTATTCCGTTGAATGTCCTTGCTGATCCTGTTACCAGGAATAATACAGTGTACCCGCAGCGACGCTTCTCGATCGCAGCCGAGATGCGACCGAAACCGGCTCTTGTTGAACAGACAGCCAGGGCATTGCTTGATGCCAGGCAACCGACGATTACGGTTGGCTCGGAAGTGACTCGGGCCGGGGCACAGGACGAGCTTGTCGAATTAGCCGAACTGCTTGGTATCCCTATTGCTCAGGGCTATAGTGTGTTCGGAGATTTTCCCTGGCGCCATCCGCTCTGGGCCGGTTTTCACGGGCTCGGCGTGTCCAAATCACTTGCAGGTACCGATGTTTTCATGAGTCTTGGTGTTCAGATGCCGGGGCCCGGTATTTTTACCTCACCGCCGCCACGCAAAGCGACCATTATTGAAGCGCGCGTTGAATATCAGAATATTGGTACAACGTATCCAACGGATATCGCAATTGCCGGCGGCATCAAAGAAACGATTGTTGACCTGACTGATGCGATCAAAGCCATGGCCAGCGCCGAGCGGCTGAAAAAAATCAGCACACCGCGGCTGGAGGCCTGGCGTGATCTGCAGGCCAGGGCTGAAGTGGCGCGGAAGGAAAAGGCTCGCAAGCATTGGGACGCGAGTCCCATGTCCTGGGAGCGAATGTCGGCCGAACTTGACCTTAATCTCGATGATGATGCGATCATCGTACCCGAGCTTGATTATCGAACCCCATTTTATTGGATGGATTTTGATCGGGGGAAGAAAACGGTCATTGGTCAGACAACCGGTTTTGCGCTTGGTTGGTCAATTGCTGCCGCGCAGGGCGTCAAGATTGCTGAGCCTGATCGACAGGTAACTTGCCTGGTCGGTGATGGTGCGATGTTGTTCGGTGAGGTTGAGGCACTCTGGAGTGCATCACGATACGATATTCCAATCATCATTGTCGTGTTTAACAACCGCAGCTATGATAACGAGCGTAACCGGATCCTGGGTCGGTCACCGCTTTATAGGCGCAAGGATACGCGTGACCAGTGGCGTGATATCAGCGGGTATCTTGGTGATCCGAATGTGGATTTTACCGGGCTGGCAAAAAGTTTTGGTATTGCCGGGGAAATGGCCGAGACACCGGATCAATTTCGCAAGGCACTAAAGCGTGCCCGGGCGGCAACTCGTGAAGGGCGTCCATATCTGATAGATGCGATTGTGATGCAAATCGATCAGCGCGGTCATCAAACTGAGAAAATATGGTATCCGCAGATTTCGTTTGCTGATCGGCGTGTGCGCAAGGTGTAACCGGCATTGATCTGGTCTGGTTGTCGGGCTGAATTGCGCACATTGTTGAGTTGCTCAGCGTATATGACATTTTCAGTGAAATCGAATGACGCTTGTAAGCAGGAGTGAGCGGAGTACGGCTGAAAGTTCCCAATGTGAGGTCTTTGCCCTGACGCTGAGCAAAGCATGACAAGCAGACTTTGTTCGCATGAACGGGTCTTTTTGGCGCAGACTGGATCGACAGACGGCGTTGAAAAAAGTACAGTCTGTTTCCGATCTCCCATCTGCACAGAACATCATGAAGTTTTCCAAATTTGGTAACCGGTTCAGGCGGCACACCGGTGCGCGGCAATTGATGGATGATCTTGGCGCGGCGATGGTGAGTGAAGAGCCGGTGATGATGTTAGGCGGCGGCAATCCTGCGCATATTCCTGAGGTTTTGCAGTTACTTGCAGAACGAACACGCGAAGTTGCAGGAAAACCGCATGAATTCCGGCGCATGATAACCGATTATTCAAGCCCGGCCGGCGATGACCGGTTTCGTGCCTCGCTGGCACGTTTGTTACAGCGCGAATATGGCTGGCCGCTGGGCCCGGAGCACATAGCGCTGACCGGCGGCAGTCAGTCCGGATTCTTTCAGTTGTTTAACCTGTTGGCAGGTGTATTCGATGATGGTTCGTTTCGGCGGATCCTGCTGCCGTTAACGCCAGAGTATGTTGGTTATACGGATCTTGGCCTGGCGGAGAAACTGTTTGTATCCAATCGACCGATCATTGAATATCTTGATGATCGACTATTTAAATACCATATTGATTTCGATTGTCTCAATGTTGAGGATGATATTGCGGCAATTTGTGTTTCACGACCGACAAACCCGACCGGCAATGTGCTGACTGATATTGAAGTTCGTCAATTGCTTGATATTGCACGTACTCGCAAGGTGCCTCTGATCCTTGACAATGCCTACGGGGTGCCGTTCCCTGGCATCATTTTTCAGAGTGTCGAACCGGTATGGGACGATAATGTGATTCTGTGCATGAGTTTGTCGAAAATCGGGTTGCCGGCTGTTCGCACCGGGATTATTGTCGCGCATCCCGATATCATTGATGCAATCACGAGCCTGAATTCTGTTATGTCTCTTTCTGTTTCAAGCGTCGGACCGGTATTATTAAATGATTTGGTTGAAACCGGGCAGATCATCGAACTCGGTCGCGATGTCATCAGGCCTTATTATCATGCGCGCGCTGATCAGGCGCTTGCTTGGATTCGTTCGGCACTTGATGGTTGTGAGTATTTTATTCATCGGCCAGAGGGTGCTTTCTTTCTTTGGCTGTGGTTGCCCGAGATGTCAATTACCTGTGATGAGTTGTACCAGCGGCTAAAAAAACGTGGGGTTATTGTTGTTCCGGGGCACCATTTTTTTCCGGGGCTGGAGGAAGACTGGTCGCATAAGCATGAGTGTATTCGAATCAGCTATTCCCAGCAGGCGGAGACGGTGTGCAGGGGTATTTCGGTTATCGGTGAAGAGGTCCGCAATGCCTGTCACTAGGGGAATTGTTGCTATCCGCTTCATCAATCCTTTGGCTGAAAAAAAGTATTGTTTTATTGAGGAGTATTTATGGCCGATCGAAAAGTAATGTTTGTATTTCCGGGCCAGGGTTCCCAGTACCGTGGTATGGGTAGCGATATTTGTTCCGAGTATTCTGTTGCCAGAGATGTGTACGCTGAGTCCAGTGATGCGCTTGGTTATGATATGGCCAGGTTGTCATTTGAAGATCCTGATAATGAAATTGGATTGACGCGGTTCACTCAGCCGGCATTATTAACTCATTCGGTAGCTTGCATGCGGGTTTTTGAAGAGCTAACCAACCGCCAAATTAAACCATTGATGGCTGCAGGCCATAGCCTGGGCGAATATACTGCACTGGTGGGGGCTGGCAGCCTGTCACTGAGTGACGGCCTGGCGCTGGTGCAAAAACGCGGTGCACTGATGGGAGCATATGGTGCCGGCGGCATGCTGGCCCTGACACTCGATTTGGAAACGGCACGACCTATAGCCGATCGTTTTTTCTGCCAGGTCGGCGGTTGTAACTTGCCCCAACAGACCGTTGTTGGCGGCAAGCAGCAAGACCTTGAGGAACTGGCAGCCTACGTTACGGAGAATTATCCACGCAAGCGTGCGGTACCGCTTGCAACCGAGGGTGCATTTCATACCTATTTTATGGTCAAGGCCGCACAGTTGTTCCGGGAAGTTCTGGATGCTACTGATTTTAGTGAACCGAATTACCAGGTGTTGGCGAATTACACCGGTAATGTGCATGAATCGGATGTGAGAGGTATCCGCTCGCGTCTGTTTTTCCAGTTGATCAGCCCGGTTAAGTGGGTTGGGTGCATGCAGACAGCTATAGGACAGGGTGTCGATACTTTCGTCGAGTTTGGGGGTGGACTGGGTGCATCAGAGGATCCGGCCGACAAACGACCTAACCTGGAGAGTATCATCAAGAAAACGCTGCGCAGCAATAAATACGAAGCCGATTATTTTGCCGCAATCAATTGCAATACATTACGAGCGGCAGCAGAGCTACTGTCCGGCTAGGTCGCAGAATTCAGACTTTCTTAATAAATTGTTGTTTGCTTGGTGTCGTTGTCGGCCTAAAGCAGGCTCTTTTCCTCACCGAATATCGTTTCGGCAAAGTTTGCATCGAGGTCTTCAAGGCGCAGCATACCAGTTGCGCTGGTATCAGTGGCATCCATTGCAGGTACGTTCGATTCTGCTGTTGATTTTTGATCACCTTCGGGTTTTTTCTCATCCTCTGTCAGTTTCATAGACGATGTTTTGTCTTTACCTGATGATGTGTCCATGTCGAGCGCTGCTGCCATCAACAAGGCTGTAGTTTCGCTGATTGTTGCTGAATCTGCCTGGTTTCCCTGCGTTGCGGTGGACGTTTTGCTATTTGATGCGGATATTTCAAGTGGACTGAGTTCTTCCTTGTGGCTATCAACCGTTCCCTGGTTGGCGGCCGCAGGTTTGGCTTTTGCCGGTGTTGCTGGCGCAGGCTTTTTCGCCGGAGTTGCTTTGTTGCCGCTTAACAGTCGCCAGCCAAGCAGTTTGGTAACTTCGGTAATCATACCTGGAGATATTGCTTTAGCTCCGGTTTTGGCCGCATGACTCAGTACCGCATCCATCAGGGTATTGATCAAGCGTGGTACGCCACCGACATACTGGTATATCATAATGGCCGTGCCGTGTGTCAGGATAGAGTCGGGTTGGCCGCCGGCTCGTTCCAGTTGTTGTTTGAGATAGGCATCGGTTTCGGTAACCGTAAGAGGTCGAACCCGGTGGCGAAATGTCACACGCTGACGCATATGAATCAGCCCGGGTGTGTCGAGAAGTTTGTGCAGGGCGTGTGGCCCGAGCAGTATGATATTTAATTGGCATTCAGGCTCACCTGCCAAATGTACTAGTTGCAGAATTCGCTTGGCGCGCTCGATCGTCAGGTTTGAGATATCGATAACCGCAGTGATCTTACGGCCTTGTTCATCGTTGTACCGGGCGATCGTTGATTTTAGCCGGTACAGGGAAGTGGCCTGATCTCCACCGCCACTTTCACCGCCAAGATTCAACAGCAGCAGGTCATAGAGTAGATCCGGATCAGACAGACGCATGTCAATATGGGTGACGAATGCCTGGTCTTCAACGCGTTTGGCGGCCGCTGAGACAATTGTTGTTTTGCCTACACCCGGCCCGCCAGTGATTACGCCAACAGCACAGCGGGATAACAGTATTTGCTCTATACGTTCTAGGGTTGATTCAAATTCATCGTTCAGGGTAAAAATCCCGTCAGCGGAATAATTATCGAACGGCTTACGGTTTAAATTAAAGTGTGCTTCGTACATCTCGTGCCTGATTCGGTGATAGCGGATCTGCTGATTATGTTGGCTAGTGCCGCCAGGCGCGTTGATCACTGTCACAGATTCGGTTGACAGTCCTGGGAGGTGGATTTTTAAGTCATTGATCTATAAGAGTATAATAATGCAGCAGTCTGCGGTGGACAGGGGTGGCTGAGCAGCCTGATGCAGTGCCTCAGGTTTGCTCCAGTTCAATCAGGGTGCCGCAAAAATCCTTTGGGTGCAGGAACAGCACCGGCTTACCGTGGGCCCCATTTTTTGGCTTACCGTCACCAAGCACGCGTGAACCGCATGCTATGAGTTTATCGCGAGCCTTAAGAATGTCATCAACCTCATAACACAGGTGATGCATGCCGCCAGTTGGGTTGTCGGCGAGAAATTTTGCGATCGGTGAACTGTCGCCGAGTGGTTCCAGCAACTCGATCTTTGTATTCTCCAGTTCGACAAAAATTGTAGTGACGCCGTGTTCGGGAAGGGGTATCGGTCTGGAGATGCTGGCCCCAAGGGTGTCACTATATAGCGTTGCCGCTGTCGCAAGGTCAGGCACAACAATAGCAACATGATTTAATTTTCCGATCATGAGTTTTCATTATCCTGTTGCTGGAAGGTGCTGATAATTTCCTGTGCCGCGACCCATGGTGAGATTTTGCCAAGGGTAACCTGTTGTTCGAGTTCGGCAACTTTGGCACGAATCCCGTCATTCTGGCGCATGGATTCAAGTAATGTTGAGGATATCTCATTCCACAGCCATGCTTTGGCTTGCTGGCCGCGAGATTTATTTATGATGCCGTTATCGGTCATTTTGTTTCGGAAATCATCGATGACTTCACGGATTTTAACGATACCAATATTATGCAGTGCCGAGCATGTTACTACCGGCACTATCCAACCCTGCCGGCGCGGGTGCAGAAAGCCGAGTGCCGCGCGATAGTCTGCCGCCGAGCGGGCCGCCACACTTTCGAGGTCCCCATCTGCTTTGTTGACAACGATTAGATCGGCCAGTTCGACGATACCGCGCTTGATGCCCTGGAGTTCATCTCCACCACCCGGTAAAAGCATCAGCAGAAAGAAATCGGTCATCTTGGCAACATCGGTTTCGGATTGGCCGACACCGACTGTTTCGATCATGATGACGTCAAATCCTGCCGCCTCGACGATGCGCATGGTTTCACGGGTATAGCGAGTGACGCCGCCGAGCATCGTGCCGGCAGGTGACGGGCGGATGAATGCATCCGCCCGTTGCGACAATGTTTCCATCCGGGTCTTGTCGCCAAGGATTGATCCACCGCTGATAGCTGATGATGGATCAACTGCCAGTACCGCAACCTTGTGACCCTGATCGATAATGTGGTTGCCCAGGCTTTCGATAAAAGTTGATTTACCGACACCGGGGGGACCGGAGATACCAATGCGGATGGAATTACCCGCATGGGGTGACAAGATAGTAAGTATTTCGTTGGCCGGTTTACGGTCTTCAACGCGTGTTGATTCTACGAGCGTAATTGCCCGGGCAAGTGCCCGGCGGTCGCCGTCGCGAACCTGCCTGGCCAGTTGTTTAGGGTTGGCTGGACTCATATGTTGACTGGTGCTGGTTCATGATTGGTTCTTTCCCGGTGACTACTCAAAGGCCAGGATAGGCTGGTCGACAACCAGGGATTCGCCCTCGGTTGCCAGCAGTTTTGCGATGGTGACATCATCTACAGCACGCAGGCTGTTTTCCATTTTCATGGCCTCGACGACGGCGAGTTCTTCACCGGCCTTGATCTCATCGCCTTCAGATACGGCTAGTTTGACGAGTAGTCCGGGCATGGGTGACAAGAGGAATTTTGATAAGTCCGGCGGTTGTTTCTCAAGCATGAACCGGGAAAGCTCGGCTGCAAGCGGGATGGCGACCAGGGCATCTATCTGTGTGCCCCGTTGTGATAATCGGTAGTGGATCCCGACTCGATCAAACTGGAAGCAGACCGGCTGACCGTTCACCTCGGCGTGAATCAACGGCTGACCAATCTGCCAATCGGTGATGATACGAAATAGTTCGGAACCCAGCGAAACCTCGTATCCGCCCTTAATGCCGGTTACTTTGATCGAATGGTTCTGCTGCTGGTCTATCATGACATCGAAATCTTCCCCTACCTGACGCTCATGGCTGGGCAACTGACCGCTTAGTCGCGCAGCTCTATCCATGTAGGCTTTGTGTACTGCACCGGCAAGGGCAATTGGCAGGTTGGGGTCAGCATGAGGAACATCAGTGGCATGAAAACCATTCGGGTATTCTTCGGCGATGAAATTGGTTGTCAATCGACCCTTGATAAACCGTGGGTGGGCGATCAGTGCATTCAGGAAACTGATGTTGTGCGATACGCCGCGAATATGATAGGTATCAAGCGCATCATTCATATTGGCAATGGCTTCATTGCGATCCGCACCGAAGGTAACCAGTTTGGCGATCATCGGGTCATAAAACATTGATACCTCGCTGCCTTCCTCGATTCCGGTATCGACCCGCACGGTATCGGTTTCAGCAGGAGCCTGATAATGAACCAGGCGGCCGATTGAGGGTAAAAAATTGCGCAACGGGTCTTCGGCATAAATGCGCGCCTCGAGTGACCAGCCATTCAGGGTAATGTCTTTTTGCCGGATGGGCAGTTCCTGGTTATCTGCAACCCGAATCATCATTTCGACAAGATCAAGGCCGGTGATCATTTCCGTTACCGGGTGCTCGACCTGCAGCCTGGTATTCATTTCCAGGAAGTAGAAGTTCTTGTTGGCGTCAACAATGAACTCGACGGTGCCGGCCGAGCAATAATCTACGGCTTTGGCCAATGTAACGGCCTGTTCACCCATTGCTTTACGGGTTTTCTTGTCAACAAACGGTGACGGGGCTTCCTCGATTACTTTCTGGTGGCGTCGCTGGATTGAGCATTCGCGTTCACCGAGGTAGACGGTGTTGTCATATTTGTCGGCCAGCACCTGAATCTCAATATGTCGCGGTTCTTCAATAAATTTTTCTGCGAACACGCGATCATCACCAAAGCTTGATTTTGCTTCATTCGTTGCGTGCTCAAATCCATCCCGGCAGTTATCATCATTCCAGACGACGCGCATGCCTTTGCCGCCACCGCCGGCACTGGCCTTGAGCATGACCGGGTAGCCGATTTCCTGAGCAATTTTGACGGCATGATCCGGCCCGTTAATAACCTCGGTATAACCAGGGATCGTGTTGACGCCGGCTTCTTTGGCCAGCAGCTTTGAGGTGATCTTGTCACCCATGCTCGTAATGGCATGCTGTTTGGGGCCAATGAACACGATGCCCTCGGCGTCAAGTCGGCCGACGAAATCTGCATTCTCAGACAGGAATCCGTAACCGGGGTGAACGGCTTCAGCGCCGGTTTTCTTGCAGGCATCGATGATTTTATCAATGACGAGATAGCTCTCGGATGATGCTGATGGACCGATAGGTACGGATTCATCTGCCATACGAACGTGCAGGGCACCTGCATCAGCATCGGAGTAAACGGCAACGGTCTTGATGCCCATGGCTCGGGCTGTTTTTATAACGCGGCAGGCGATTTCACCGCGGTTTGCAATTAGTATCTTTTTGAACATATTGGTTGAACACTTATAAAGGAATGTTGCCGTGCTTACGCCACGGGTTTTCAAGTTTCTTGTCACGTAACATCGCAAAGGAGCGGCAGATTCGTTTGCGAGTTGCGTGTGGCATGATGACATCGTCAATAAAGCCACGTGCGCCGGCAATAAACGGGTTGGCAAATTTCTCCTGGTACTCGGCCGTGTGCTTGGCGATCAGATCTTTATCGCCCAGATCCTTGCGGAAAATTATTTCAACGGCGCCCTTCGATCCCATGACGGCAATTTCGGCGCTCGGCCAGGCAAAATTTACGTCACCACGCAGGTGCTTCGATGCCATGACATCATATGCGCCGCCGTAGGCCTTGCGGGTAATCAGCGTAACTTTCGGTACGGTGGCCTCAGCATAGGCATAGAGCAATTTTGCGCCCTGTTTAATGATGCCGCCATACTCCTGGGCGGTGCCGGGCATAAAACCGGGTACGTCGACCAGGGTAAGAATCGGGGTATTGAATGCATCACAAAAGCGCACGAAGCGACCACCTTTTTTCGATGAATCGATGTCCAGGCAACCGGCCAGCACCAGTGGTTGGTTGGCAACAACGCCAACGGTCGAACCTTCGAGGCGGATAAAGCCGATGACAATATTCTGTGCAAATTCAGGCTGGATCTCGAAGAAGTCACCCTCATCGGCAATCTTATAGATTAGTTCTTTGATGTCATAGGGCTTGATTGGATCGCCAGGTACAAGTGTGTCGAGCGATGGCTCACGTCGGTCGGCCGGGTCATCGGTTGGCCAGATCGGGGGTTTTTCCTTGTTATTGGCCGGGATGAAATTCATCAACCGGCGGGTCGTCAGTAAAGCCTCGACATCATTGTCGAGGGCCAGGTCAGCGACTCCCGACTTGGTGCTATGCGTAGCAGCGCCGCCAAGTTCCTCAGCCGTAACGGTTTCGTGAGTGACGGTTTTGACTACATCCGGTCCGGTTACAAACATGTAGGAGGAGTCCCTGACCATGAAAATAAAATCCGTCATCGCCGGTGAATATACGGCGCCACCGGCGCACGGACCCATGATGACCGAGATTTGCGGGATAACCCCGGAAGCGAGGACATTTTTTTGGAACACGTCTGCATAACCGCCGAGCGATGCGACGCCTTCCTGTATGCGGGCGCCTCCTGAATCATTCAGGCCGATGACCGGTGCGCCGACTTTCATCGCCTGATCCATGATTTTGCAGATTTTCTTTGCATGGGTTTCCGACAGTGAGCCGCCGAAGACCGTGAAGTCCTGGCTGAAGACAAAGATCAGGCGGCCGTTGATAGTGCCATATCCCGTTACCACACCGTCGCCCGGCACTTTTTCGGCCTTGTCCATGCCAAAGTCCGTGCAGCGATGTTCGACAAACAGATCCCATTCTTCAAAGCTACCCTCGTCGAGGAGTAATTCGACTCGCTCGCGGGCAGTTAACTTGCCTTTGGCATGCTGGGTATCGATGCGTTGCTGGCCACCGCCGAGCTTTGCGGCGGCGCGCTTTTCATCCAGTCGACGAATAATGTCTTGCATGTTTGTGCCTTTATTGGGGTCAGTAGTGACTATAACAGGGGTGTGGCTACAACACGTTTGTGGCGCGCTAATCGCCGTGCGCCCCGGGGTAATTCGTATCTCATCAAACTGCCTGTCGTCGTTGTTTGATCAATCCCAGCAATTCCCCGGCCGCCACGGGTATATTCGTGCCAGGTCCGAAAACAGCAGCAACACCGCTGTTGATCAGTTCTTCGTAATCCTGTGGGGGGATGACTCCGCCACAAACAACCAGGATATCTTCGCCATCCTGCTGTTTGAGTGCTGCAATCAATTGCGGTACCAGCGTCTTGTGTCCGGCTGCCTGCGAGGATACGCCGACGGCGTGGACATCATTCTCTATGGCATGGCGTGCAGCCTCTTCGGGGGTTTGGAATAATGGCCCGATATCGACATCGAAGCCAATGTCCGCAAACGCAGTTGCGATAACTTTTGCGCCACGATCGTGTCCGTCCTGGCCCAGTTTGACAACCAGCAGGCGAGGGCGGCGACCTTCCTGTTCGGCAAAGGTGTCGACATCGCTTTGAATCTTTTTGTACTCGTCATCACCCTCATAAGCAGATCCGTATACGCCACTGATTGAATGAATCACGGCTCTGTGCCTCCCATAAACTTTTTCCAGTGCATCTGATATTTCTCCGACACTGGCTCGTGCGCGTGCTGCATCGATGGCCAGTGCGAGCAGGTTTTCCTGATCGGACTCGGCGGCAGCAGTCAGTGTATCAAGCGCCGTGGCACATGTGGCGTCATCACGTTCGGCACGAATCTTGATCAGGTGCCTGACCTGGGCGTCACGAACGGCGCTATTATCAATATTCCGGATTTCAATCTCCGGTTCGTCTTCGCGCTGATATTTGTTTACGCCGACGATGACTTCTTCACCACGATCAATGCTCGCCTGACGCAAAGCCGCAGCCTGTTCGATCCGCAGTTTGGGCATTCCCGATTCGACAGCTTTCGTCATGCCGCCAAGCGCTTCGACTTCGTCGATCAGTTTACGTGCCTCGCTGACCAATGAAGCAGTCAGGCTCTCAACATAGTAGGAACCTGCCAGCGGATCGACGACTTTTGTGATTCCCGTTTCTTCCTGCAGAACCAGCTGTGTATTGCGCGCGATATGCGCGGAGAATTCGGACGGCAATGCGAGTGCCTCATCAAATGAGTTTGTGTGCAGTGACTGTGTGCCGCCGAGTGCAGCAGCCAGGGCCTCAACGGTAGTGCGGATAATATTGTTGTAGGGATCCTGGCCGGCCAGGCTGACGCCGGAGGTCTGGCAATGTGTGCGCAGCATCAATGATTTGTGCTGCTGCGGGGAAAAATTTTTCTGCATTAGTTCGGCCCATAGCAACCTGGCGGCACGTAATTTTGCGGCTTCCATGAAGAAGTTCATGCCGATGCCAAAGAAAAATGACAGCCGCGGTGCAAACTGGTCGACTTCAAGTCCGCTGGCGATTGCCGTGCGCACGTATTCTATGCCGTCAGCTATGGTGAAGCCGAGTTCCTGCACGGCTGTCGCGCCGGCCTCCTGCATGTGGTATCCGGAAATTGATATCGAGTTGTAGCGAGGCATGTGCTTTGCTGTGAAGCTGATGATGTCCGCCACGATCCGCATCGACGGTGTTGGTGGGTAGATATAGGTATTGCGGACCATGAACTCCTTGAGAATATCGTTCTGCAGAGTGCCGGTTAGCTGGTCCGGCGTGACACCCTGTTCCTCGGCCGCAACGATATACATGGCCATGACGGGCAGGACGGCACCGTTCATCGTCATGGATACGGACATTGTATCGAGTGGAATGCCGGCGAATAGAATTTTCATGTCCTCGACCGTGTCAATGGCGACGCCGGCTTTGCCGACATCACCGATGACACGCGGGTGGTCCGAGTCATAACCGCGGTGTGTGGCCAGATCGAATGCGATTGATAAACCGGTTTGTCCGGCCGCCAGGTTCTTGCGGTAGAACTGGTTTGATGCTTCGGCCGTTGAGAATCCGGCGTATTGACGAACGGTCCACGGCCTGCCCGCGTACATTGTTGCGCGTGGACCGCCCGTGAACGGCGCAAAGCCGGGCAGGCCATGCAGATGATCGATGCCATCAAGATCCTGTGCCGTATACAGCGGCTTGACCACGATACCTTCTGGCGTATGCCAGGTCAGGTCTTCATGGGCCTTGCCGCGACCCTCTTTGTCGGCCAGCGTCTTCCAGTCATCGAGAGTCGGTTTGTCGAACTCTGCCATTCCCTATTCCTTTATCTGCTTCTCGTTCATAGCTGCATGTAGCTTGAGCACGCGGCGGGCATCTTCTGCGTGCAGGTTCTCAATCATGCGGCCATTGATTACAGCGATGCCCCGTCCTTGTGCCGCTGCGGTTTCCCAGGCGCTGATGACCTCGGTGGCAGAGGCCACCTCGGTCGCAGAGATGCCGAACACACGGTTGGCAGTCTCTATTTGCCTGGGGTGGATCAGAGTTTTACCGTCGAAGCCAAGTTTCCGACCCTGTTCACAGGATCTGACGAATCCGTCATTGTCAGCCAAGTCTCCAAAAACACCGTCAAGTATATCAAGACCGTAGGCCCGGGCCGCCAAAATACAGGTAGTCAGGGCCGGTAACAGCCCCATCCGTTCCGGGTCGGGCGGAATTCTGAGGTCTTTGGCCAGATCGGAGGTGCCCATGACGATAACCTCCAGGCGTGAATCGGCGCTGGCGATGCTGTTGATCTTCAGTATGGCGCTGGGGGTTTCAGCCATTGTCCACAAGCGCATATCATCCGGTGCGCCGTTGATGGCCAACAGGTCACTCAGCTTGCTGAGCAGGTCTGCAGCGTCGATTTTTGGTGCAAGCATGGCATTTGCGCCACTGGTGGCAACGGCCACCAGGTCATCTTTCCACCATGGAGATTCGTAGCCATTGATTCGAACCACGATTTCACGGTGTCCGTAGCCACCGGCAGCAATAGCCGCAACGACATTCGCCCGGGCTGCCTGCTTGGCATCTGGTGCGACCGCATCCTCGAGATCCATGATGACGACGTCAACCGGCAGTTCTCGCGCCTTGTCCAGCGCACGCTGGTTTGAGCCGGGCATATACATTGCCGTACGCCTAGGTTTGATAGTTATGCTCATGACAATGTTTGTCCATATTGTTGGCGGAGCGTGTTTTTTTGTACCTTGCCCATCGTATTGCGCGGTAATTGAGTTGTAAAAAAAAGACGCTTGGGTCGCTTGAAGTTTGCGAGTCGTTTGCGAAGTGTTGCCATCATGTCTGACTCACTGGCATTGAATCCCGGTTCAGTCACGACAATTGCAATAACGCTCTCGCCAAAGTCTGCATGAGGTATGCCGATGACGGCTGATTCGACAATGCCGTTGAGTTCATCAATGACCTGCTCAATTTCGCGCGGATAGACATTGAGTCCGCCGCTGATAATCATATCTTTGCTGCGGCCCATGATTGTCAGGTAACCGTCAGCACAAAAAAAACCCTGGTCGCCGGTGCGAAAGAAACCATCGGCAGTGAAGTTATCCGTGGTAGTTGATTCGAGTCGCCAGTAACCCTTGAAAACATTTGGTCCCTGGACCTGGATGTCACCGGTCGTGCCCGTTGCAACAGGTCGCTCATCCTCATCGACAATGCGAATTGTAATACCCGGCAAAGGAGGGCCGACGGTACCAGGCCGGCGCTTGCCAGCGAGCGGATTAGAACTCAGCATTGATGTTTCGGTCATACCGTAGCGTTCGAGAATCACATGGCCGGTGCGGGAGCTGAACTGCCTGTGCAACTCGACCGGTAACGGTGCGGAGCCGGATATGAACAGCCTGATCGAGCGGCAGGTATTCGGGCCGAAGTCTGTTTCATTAAGCAGGCGTGAGTAGAAAGTAGGGATGCCCATCATGACCGTCGTGCCGGACAAGCAGCGCAAGACCTCATGAACATCGAATCTGGGCAGGAATGTCATCGAGCAACCGCTGGTCAGCACGCAGCCCAGAGCGACAAACAGACCATGCGCATGATAAATTGGTAATGCGTGCAGTAACCGGTCGGCAGCAGAAAATCCCCAGCTATCGACGAGGGTTGCTGTATTGGCTATAAGATTGCCGTGTGTCAGCATTGCACCTTTCGGTTTACCGGTGGTGCCGGATGAATAGAGCAGAATTGCGGTCGTATCGGATTCACAGTCCAAAGTAGTAAATTCGTCTGCCGCACTGTCAATGCTGTCAGCCAGGCTGCCCTGTCCGGCCCCGTCCATGGTGAATACCTGGTAGTCGTTTTTACCGGCCAGGTTTATGAAAATATCTTCATTGGCCGGGTCGCAAATAATGACCCGAGGTTCGGCATCATTGACAAAGAATTCAAGTTCAGCAGGTTGGTAGGCATCGTTCAGCGGGTGATAGATAAACCCGCCTCGCAGGCAGGCAAGATACAGCCAGACGGCCTGTGGCGATTTAGATGTCTGCACCGTGATGCGATTACCGGGCTTGAGCCCGATTGTGGTCAAGAAGTTTGCGATACGCGCCGACTCGCGCCATGCGTCTGCATAGCTGAATGAAATTCCGCTGGATGTCGTCAGCAGCAACCGTTCACGGTCAGTTGGCTGGTGCCAGGAAAAGGTGGTGAAAAGATTCATTATTTTCGAAATTGGGTCGTTGTAACCTGCTCTGGTGTTACGTTTGACGCGCCAGGGCCGGATGGGTCAGATTATTTTGATTCGTTGCCAGGAAAAATTATATAAATGATTAATTTTAAAAGCGAATCGGTGATAATTGTCGCTGCTTGTAAGGATTTGGTCGTTGCCCGCTAACGAATCAGCTAAAACTGTTGCGTTATTTGCAACCTGTCTCGTCGACCTGTTCCAACCGGAGGTCGGATTTGCCGCCGTACGCCTGCTTGAGGCAGCCGGATTCAAGGTCAAGGTGCCTGATCAGGGCTGCTGCGGTCAGCCAAATTATAATGGGGGGGACCGGGATGGGGCGCGGCAGATTGCGGTCGGACTGATCAGGCAGTTTGCCGGCTACGATTATGTAGTCACACCATCCGGTTCATGCGCAGCCATGGTGCGTTGTCACTACCCGGAATTATTTGCCGATGATCATGAACTGGGTCGCCCGGCGGTTGAACTGGCACAAAAGACCTGGGAACTGACAAGCTTTCTTGTTGATATTGCCGGCTACGACACTGGTACTGCTGCGTTGGATGCATCAGTGACCTATCACGATTCTTGTTCCGGATTGCGAGAGCTGGGTATCCGTGAGCAGCCACGCCGGCTGTTGTCAGCGGTGGCCGGTATTGAGTTACGAGAGATGGAGCAGCCGGAAGCCTGTTGCGGGTTTGGGGGATTGTTCTGTGTTAAGTACCCTGAGGTGTCTGATCGGATTGGCCGCGTTAAGACAGATTCGATTTGTGCGGTTGATGCCGACTATGTTGCGGCCGGGGATGTCGGTTGCCTGATGCAGATTGAAGGGAAATTGCATCGCCTGGGGGAAAAGAAAATTAAGGTTGTCCACGTGGCTGAAATTCTGGCTAAAGCACTTCCCGAAGTATCTCCTAAAGGTTCACGCAGGGCAGTCGATGCGGACGACTAGTAAACATTTTCGCGCGCAGGTAACAGAAGCGCTGGGCAACGAAACGTTACAGGCGTCACTTGAAGGTGTGCGTCGCGTGATGCCGAAGATTCGTGCGGCTGCCGTAGATCAATGTGATGATTTTGCCGGATTATGCGCACAGGCTGAGGAAGTCCGCCAGCATTCGATAGATCATCTCGACCAGCTATTAGAGACCTTTGAGCAGCAAGTTGTTGCGGCAGGCGGGCTGGTGCACTGGGCCAGAACCGGTGAGGAAGCGACGCAGATTATTGCTGATCTCTGCGCGTCCGTAGATTGCCGCAGTATCATCAAGAGTAAATCGATGGTTAGCGAAGAGATTGAACTCAATATTGCACTGGAATCTGCCGGCTACGAGGTGACCGAAACCGATCTGGGCGAATACATCATTCAATTGCGAGGTGAGAAGCCCAGTCACATTCTCGCCCCGTCTTTGCATGTATCGCTTGCAGAGGTTGGTGAGACATTTGATGCCAAACACGGTATCGAGCGTGACGTACCGCCGACGGATGCGGATGAGATGCTGCTGGAAGCGCGAGGCGTATTGCGTGAGAAGTTCCTGTCGGCCGATGTCGGCATTACCGGTGCAAATTTCCTGGTGGCCGAAACCGGTGGTGTGGTGGTGGTTACCAATGAAGGTAATGCGGACCTCGGTATGAGTCTGCCGGATACCCATATCGTGGTAACCGGTATTGAAAAGGTCATACGGTCATTAGCCGACGCCGGAGTGCTGCTAAGGGTGCTGGCCAGGTCTGCGATTGGTGAGCGCCTGTCAAACTACACCACCTTCATACATGGAGCCCGTCAGGACGGAGAAATTTCCGGGCCCCGTGAGTTTCATGTCGTGCTGGTGGATAACGGTCGCAGCCAGTTGCTTGGTAGCGGATTTCGCGACATGTTGCGGTGTATCCGCTGTTCGGCTTGTCTGAATCACTGTCCGGTGTATACCGCGGTCGGCGGCCATGCTTATGGGTCGGTTTACAGCGGTCCGATGGGCGCCATTCTGACTCCCGCCTTCGCCGGGTTGCCCGGCACAGTGCATCTGCCGAATGCTTCGACGTTGTGCGGATGTTGTGAATCGATTTGCCCGGTCGGCATACCGTTGGTGAAGCTGCTCAGGCATTGGCGGGAAGTATCCCATACGCAATCGTTACCGACGGCGGGCGAGCGATTCATGCTTGGTTGTTGGCGGCTGGCGAATCGCTGGCCCTTTATCTACCGCCTGGTGACCACTCTCGGCGTCACCCTGGTGCGCAGCCTGTCAGTGGCTGGTGACGGTCGGCAGCGCTGGCTGAAACGCCTGCCATTTTTTGCGGCCGCATGGACACAGCATCGCGACATACCGGCACCGGTCAGCAACTCATTTCAGAACCAGTGGCGGCAAGCCAAGGGTGGCCGCAAGCCATGAATAACAAGATCGCGCGTGATGAAATCATGACTGCGATACGCTCGGGTAGCGCATCGCAGGTTGCGCAGGCAGGTCCGGAACTGGTGCCCGCCGGTGGCAGCGAAAAGCTTTGCGGGAATGATCGGGAAACATTAATCAACGACTTTCAGCGCTACGCGGCTCAAGAAGCGGCAACCAGTGAGCGGCTTGCCGGGGTTAATGATATTCCACCGGCTATTGCAAGGTATCTGCAGCAGCAGGAGCTACCGTTACAGGTAATTGCGGCCGGCGAGATTTTTCCCGGGGGTGTGGACTGGAGCCTGGCTGCCGAACTGGAAATTATAAATCGACCCATTCGGCCGGATGGGGATACTGTCGTGACGGGTTGTTATGCGGGACTTGCCGAGGCCGGTGCTGTTGTAACCGTATCGTCGGCCAGTTTTGCCAATGAACTGCAATTTCTGGCTGCAACCCATATCGTGGTGGTGCCTGTTGAGCGGATCCTGGCCGGTTATGATGAGTTGTGGTTGGTTGCCAGCAAGGAGTTTGCAGCCGGTATGCCGCGGTCGATGAACTGGATTGTGGGCCCATCGCGTACCGCGGATCTTGGGGTGCCTAGTAAGCTTGGTGCACATGGGCCGGCGCGGGTTCATTTGTTGGTTGTTGCTAGGTGATGTGGTGTTTCCCTGGTGGGCAATTTGTGCCCGGGATACCCTTCTGAAACGCCGCAGGAGCGGCTTTAAGGTTTCAGAAGGGTATCCCGGATCCAGAATGCCTTAGATACGGTTGTCGAACGATGAACTAATTTCGGTATTTGGATCATGAGTTTTCCCAGATGTCTTTTCCGTTACGTATAGTTATATTTTCAGCAGGGGGGCTCTGTTAGCATTGTGCGGTGATACCCGGCCAGAAAGTTAAGGAGAGATCTACAAATGAGTTCAGATAGTGATGCTTTTGTCGTCAGTCCAATGCGTGATAACTGGTACCAGGCCAGTTCGTATTACACATCATCATTCGCCTTGATTACGACAGTCAATGAGGAAGGGTTAACGAGTATCGGGCCTTACCAACTGAGTTTCCCGTTTGAGGTTATTCAGCGTCGTTCGTGGATGGTCATAAGTCGACCGGGTTCGAATACACATACCAATGTCGGTCGAAGCAAAAAGTGTGCGCTGAATTTTGTTGAATACAGCAAAGATCAGATTGAGACGATACTGAAGTTCGGTTATCCCGGTCAGGAACCGGCGGAAAAAATGGCTTACAACACATTCGACCTTGTCGACAGCCCAACTCCCGGCCGTGAGTCGAATAATGTCTTTCCAAAAATCATAAAAGAGGCCTACCAGGTCTATGAGTGCACGCTTGATGTTGATCGTACTAATGAGAATCCGATTCTTCGCGATTCTGTTTCGGCGCACTTGTTGTTGAATATCGACAATATCCTGTTGAAAGAACGCTGGTACAAGAATCTGGAAGGTGGTGGTACGACGATGCCGGAGGTTCCGCTGACCTATGGATTTCGTGGGGCATCAAAATTCTGGTTTGGAGAACGTGCAGAACCGTATGCTTTGCCTATACCGGACCTCGGTCCCCAGCATGAGGTTGTGCATTATGAGGCCAATCGAATCGATGATGAGGTGCGGTTTACCGAAGATGCGTGCAAGCAGTTGACCGGTATTCCGAAAGCATTTTTAACTCAGGCCTTGCAGGGGATTGTCGATGTGGCGAAACAGCAAGGGGTTTCGATTATTGATCTTGAGTTTGTGCAGAAGCTTAATGCGGAACGCGCTGACTGATTTGGTTCTTTTGGAGATCGTTCTCAGGTTGTCAGTGGGGCAGGCCGGAGCAAGCGCAAAATTTCCTTAATCATAATTATGCTCGATCTGTGGAGTTGGCTTTCGGGGGGCGTTCGAGTATTACAGCAGTTTGATAATGTTGTGCTTACGGAAGTATGGAAATTGTCTTGAAGTTTGCTGCGAGTTGTTCGGTAAAATATTGAGAGTTGAAGAAAGTTTGTGGATTGCCCCGGCGATTATAGACAATACTATTGAATCTGGATTTGCTCGCTTGCCGAAAGAATTTTATTGCGTGTGCGCTTTGCGACAGACGAATTTGTCCCCAGCAATTCTGGCCTGATTTTCTGGCGATTTCAGGCAGTGTATTTTTTATGTAGTCGGGTTCAATGATGGAAACAAGATGTTCATCATGGATGGTTGCATAAAGACGCCCCCCGGGTCTCAAGATGCGTCGCAGTTCCTGTAGCCATGTCGAAGCAAGATCATCGATATGAGTGAATACAGAAGCCGCATAAATAAAATCAAAATATCGATCTTCGAACGGTAAATGCGGGATTTCTGTTGTTGTGGCAAAGTGGAATGGTGGTGAAAGATTCTGACTGCACCATGCGATATGATCGGCGCTGACGTCTACCCCCCCATACTTCCCCTTTTTCTGCAATATCCTTCAGCCAACGAATCATTCTGCCCCCTGCGCAGCCAAAATCCAGAACCCGCGTGCAGTCGTTGACAGGAAATCCGCTTGCTTCCAGGTCTTTTGTCATTGAGTTGGTGTTGTATTGGCCAACTTCAAGGTAGCGCTGTTCGGTTTCGGCGTAACCGAACCATAATCGCCGTGGAGGGATTGGCAGGCCATTTTCACAAACGGGTTCATCGCCCGAGGGCGGTTTTAGTGCGTAATAGTCGGCGCCCTGGGTAAACGTAAAGAAATGTCTGTGGGAACCCAGAAGTGTCTGGATACGAAAGCGAAGCCAGGTTTTTATTTGCTCTATCCGGCTTATCGAAAATTCAGAATTACGTGCCTCAAAGGTTTTTAGCCGGTCAATAATTCGTTTAATCATGAAGAAAATATCCGCATAGTCAATTTGTAAATGGGTGTTTTTTCAGTTATGCACTCGATTAGCAAGATGTCTGCTGGGGCCTTTAGCTGCTGCTATTGAAGGTCGACTAATGTGAGGATCTGAATGCTTGTTAGCAGGGTTTGTCCTGCTACAGGCTATAGTCCGGAGGTCCTGATGTTGCTGCATTGGGCTTGGTCTGATCTATTTTTAAAAACGCCGCAGCAGCTTCAAGTTCGGCAGCCGGGATTGCGTTTTGTTCGGCAAGGGCGGCAAGTGCAGCGTAGGCGATGTATTCGGCACTGACTTCAAAGTGAGTGCGCAGGTCGGGACGTGATTCACTCAGACCAAAGCCGTCTGTGCCGAGCACGACGTAAGGTCCGGGTATCCAGCGGGCGATACTAAGTGGTAAGGATTTTTGATAATCAGATGCTGCTATAAAGACACCTTGTTCTTCGTTGAGTAACTTGCTGACATAGGGTTGATTGGTTTCATTGCCGGTTTGCAGCAGATTGACACGCTCGGTGGCAAGTCCTTCACGGCTGAGTTCGTTGTAACTCGTCACGCTCCATATATCTGTTGAGATACCGTAAGTTTCGAGCAGATCCCTGGCCTTCAGGATTTCCGTCATGATTGCGCCACTACCGAAAAGATGTGCTTTGCGTCCGGCCTGGACCTGGTTTGTCGAGCGGGCAAAACAGTACATGCCTTTGACAATGCCATCTTCGCTATTGTCCGGCATGGGCGGCATAACATAGTTTTCATTGTGAATCGTAATGTAGTAAAAAATTTCTTCCTGCAGGTCGTACATGCGCCGAATGCCATCACGAATAATGACGGCCAGTTCATAAGCGAATGCCGGGTCGTAACTCAGCAAATTCGGTACCGTATTGGCGGTAATCTGAGACTGACCGTCTTCATGCTGCAGACCTTCTCCGTTCAGTGTCGTGCGACCGGACGTGCCGCCAAGCAGGAAGCCGCGCGACAGCATGTCGCCGCAACTCCAGATCATGTCGCCGACACGCTGGAAGCCAAAAATAGAGTAGAAGACATAGAACGGAATGGTTGGAATACCGTGTATGGCGTAGGCTGTTCCGGCGGCCAGAAATGATGCCATTGCGCCGGCTTCACAAATGCCTTCCTGCAGTATCTGTCCGTCCTGAACCTCGCGGTATGGCATTAGCGTTGTGCTGTCGACCGGTCGGTACTTCTGTTCTTCGGCGGAATAGATGCCGACCTTACGGAACAATGCCTCCATGCCGAATGTGCGTGCTTCATCCGGGACGATCGGTACGATGTAGCGGCCGAGTTCCGGATGGTCGAGGAGTTTGGCCAGCATGCGCACAAATGCCATCGTGGTCGACTGCTCGCGTTCCCCGGAGCCCGAGACCTGGTCCTTGAACAGGTCAAGGTCCGGTGCTTTCAGGGTTGCGCAATCGATACTGCGATTGGGCCATGGTCCGCCCAGAGCGGCGCGGTGTGCATTCAGGTAGGCCAGTTCTTCGCTGTCGGTCGGTGGCAGGTAGAATTCAGCTCGCTTTGCGGCATCATCGCTGATCGGGATACCAAGCCTGCGGGCAGTATCGACCCGTTCGTTGGCGCTTAGATTTTTTTTCTGATGTACGGCATTGGAGCCTTCGTAGCCTTGCATGCCGTAGCCCTTGATCGTCTTGATCAGGATGACGGTCGGACCGTCCTGGGTGCGTGTGGCTTGCTCGAAGGTGGCGTAGATTTTCTTATGGTCATGCCCGCCACGCCGGATACAGCGGATTTCCTCGTCCGATAGTATGCGCATGATATTGGCAAGGTTCTGGTTGTCACCGACCCAGTGCGTGCGTACTTCCTCCCCGCTGGAAACCGAGTACATCTGGTAATCACCGTCGACTGCCTGTTCCATGCGGTCCTGTAGTTCACCGTCATAGTCGATGGCGAACAGCTTGTCCCATTCGCCGCTCCAGATGACTTTCAGCACATTCCAGCCGGCGCCGCGGAAGCTGCGTTCGAGTTCCTGAATGATTTTCCCATTGCCGCGAACCGGGCCATCAAGTCGCTGCAGATTGCAGTTGACGACCATAATGAGGTTATCGAGTTTCTCGCGCGCCGCAATGTTTATTGTACCGAGTACTTCCGGTTCGTCAGACTCGCCATCACCGATGAATAGCCAGATCTTGCCGCCGTTGTTCGGCTTCAGGCCGCGGCGTTCGAGGTATTTTGCGAAGCGCGCCTGGTAGATTGCAGTCGGGGTCGACAGTCCCATCGATGCCGATGGCATTTGCCAGAACCCCGGCAGGTTGCGGGGGTGAGGGTAGGACGGCAGACCACCACCGGTTTGTAACTCGCGGCGAAAATTATGGAGTTGTTGCAAAGACAGTCGGCCCTCAAGAAAGGCACGGGCATAAACACCCGGTGCCGAGTGCGCCTGGATACCGACCAGGTCGCCGCCATAGTCGTCGCTTTTGTTGCGAAAGAAGTGGTTTAGCCCGACTTCCATCATGGTGGCCGAGGATGCATAAGTGCCGATATGTCCACCGACCCCGGTGCCGCTGTCATAGCCGCGCAGAACCATTGCCATGGCATTCCAGCGCAGAATATTTTCGATACGCTGTTCGATTGCAATATCACCCGGGTAAGCAGGTTGCTGGTCCAGTGGTATGGAGTTGCGATACGGCGTATTCAGGGTGGCATCGCGAATGATGACATTTTCATCTGCAAGGAAATCCCTGACCGCTTTAAAAATAATTTTGGCCCGCTCCGGGCCTTCTGCCCGCAGCAACGAATCCATCGATTCCAGCCATTCCTGTAGTTCGATGTCCTGAGCTTCTATTTCGTTACGCCTTGACGCCATTGAGCGCTGACTCCGTAATTATAATTATTCGCTATTTCCGTTTAGCCTGATGGTTTGGCTCGACAGGATCGTGGCGAGGTTGTAGCCTGAGAACAGGCGCTTACACTTTGCTTGTCGAAGTATAGCCTAACCCGTTGGTCTCAGTGAACAAGATGCATAAGTAAATATTAGTATATATATGAATTTACTTGTTATTTTATGTGGCAAACAGAACCTTCCATGCATGATTATTGCCTGGTTGCACGGCGGGCCGGGTCGGCAAAATATGCTGGGCGGGTGGTTTGATGGCAAGGGATTTGTGCATGGGCAATAAGCTGAAGCCTGTAACAACCGGGGCGCGTATGGATTCCCGGCGTCAGTTGCTGCGATTCATGCTGCAATCGCCATTGATTACATCGGGTGCCTCGCTTGCTTCATTATGGCCGGCGGTCGGAATGGCTCGCCCTGAACTCGCGGTTCCGGATGCGGTGAACCGTACGCTTGATGTCTTCCAGATGAAGGCAGCGGCACGGAAAAAACTGGATATGCGCGCCTGGCACTTCATTGTAAACGGCGCCGATGACGGCAAGACAATGACTGCAAATCGGCAGGTTTTTGATGACTGGCAGATTCGCGTCAGGCGTCTCATTGATATCAGTCAGGTAGACCAGTCCGTTGAGGTGCTGGGTGAGTCGTTGCATTCGCCTATCATCCTGGCGCCGATCGGCAGCCAGCAGTTAATCCATGAGACAGGTGAAATTGGCACGGCGCGAGGTGCAGGCCGACACCTGATGATCTGTTCCACAGCGTCGAGCTTTTCTATTGAAGACATTGCTGCCCAGGCAACGGGACCGCTGTGGTTCCAGCTTTATGCGAGTAAGCACCGACCGTTTATGAAGGCTTTGCTGGATAACGCGGAACAGGCCGGATGCCGGACGCTGGTGTTGACGATCGATGCGCCGACGATTGGCAACCGGGAAGCAGAGCGCTGGTTTCGTACCGCTGGTAACGGTAAGGGGCCGCGTTTGAGTATGGGTAACTTTGATAACTACGCAGGGAAGAAAAATATCGGTGATCCGTCCATGACCTGGGAGATTGTTGACTGGTTGCGCGCCAATACGAGTATGAAGATTGTACTGAAAGGCATTGTGACCCGGGAAGATGCTCGCTTGTGCCGCAGGTATGGTGTTGACGGCATTATTGTGTCGAATCATGGCGGACGGCAGGAGGAAAGCAATCGCGCGACCCTTGATTGTCTGACTGAGGTTATTGACGGTGTTGACAATGAGATTGAGGTGTTGATAGACGGGGGCTTTCGGCGTGGTACGGATATTTTTAAGGCGCTTGGGTTGGGTGCCAGGGCTGTTTGCATCGGGCGTCCGCAGGTTTGGGGGTTGGGGGCATTTGGTGAGAAGGGCGTTAGTCGGGTCTTGTCATTATTGCGTGCCGAGTTGGTGCGGATTATGAAGTTTGCCGGGGTGACAAGGGTTGCTGATATTGGGGGGGAGTATTTGCAGAGGGGTGATTAGAGGGTTGCTTGCGCGCTGATTTTGTTGGTTTTTAGTCTTTCCCTGGGCGGTATTTTTCCGTCGGTTATCCTTCCGAAACGCCGCTAAAGCGACTTTAAGGTTTCGGAAGGATAACCGACGGAAAAATACCTCAACACCTTCGTGGAACGATGACGGAGGCCAAGAGCACGTACCACCCAATCGACTACCCTGATCAGATATTTCCCGCATCGTACCCCGCTGTCCAAGGTATTTTTTGTCCGTATACCCTTCCAAAACGCCGCTAAAGCGACTTAAAGGTTTTGGAAGGGTATACGGACACAAAATACCGCCCAGGGAAATCGCTACAACATAGAACCGCGACTAAAACCACTTCTTCTTAAGTTTGATTGGCACGTGCTTTTATGAATTATTCAAACAGCTCAGGATTCAGCACGGTGTCCATGGTCTCGTCGTCCGGGAAAGCATTGGGATAATCCAGGTTGTAGTGCAAACCTCGGCTTTCCCCGCGCATCAGCGCGCTGCGGATGGTGAGTTCGGCGATCAGGGTGAGGTTGCGCAATTCGATCAGGTCGTTGGTGACCTTGAAGTTGCCATAGTATTCAGTGATTTCACTCTGCAGTAATTCGACGCGGTGCAGGGCGCGTTGCAGTCGTTTGTTGGTCCTGACGATACCGACATAATCCCACATGAAACGACGCAGTTCGTGCCAGTTATGTGAGACGACAATTTGCTCGTCCGGATCCGTAACCCTGCTTTCATCCCAGTCGGGGAGGCTGATTGGTGCAAACTGTGCAACGTCAAGATCGGTAAGGATTTGATCGTGTGCGGCAGCGGCAAATACAGTGCACTCGAGTAGTGAGTTGCTGGCCAGTCGGTTGGCGCCGTGCAGGCCGGTACAGGTGCATTCGCCGATGGCGTATAGACCGGGAACATCTGTCGATGCTGTTTTGTCGGTTACAACGCCACCGCATGTGTAGTGTGCGGCCGGTACGACCGGAATCGGGTCGCAGGTTATATCGACGCCGAACTTGCTGCAGCTGCGTGCAATGTTTGGGAATAATTGCAGAATTTCTTCAGTCGGCTTGTGGCTGATGTCCAGGAACACATGGTCTAAACCGCCACGTTTCATCTCGTAATCGATTGCCCTGGCAACCACATCGCGCGGTGCAAGTTCGCCGCGTTTGTCGTGGGTCGGCATGAAGCGTGTGCCGTCTGGTAACAACAGGTGACCGCCTTCGCCGCGAACCGCTTCGGAGATCAGGACCGATTTGGCCTGCGGGTGGTACAGGCAGGTTGGGTGAAACTGAACGAACTCGAGATTCGCAACCTGGCAGCCGGCGCGCCAGGCCATCGCGATGCCGTCGCCGGTGGCCGTGTCCATGTTACTGGTATACAGGTATACCTTTGATGCGCCACCGGTCGCAAGTACCACTGCATTGGCGGCAAGCGTTACAACCTGGTTTGTCTGGCGATCAAGCGCGTAGGCACCGACGCAGCGATTGTGCCCGGTTGGGGTGATTTTTTCGGTTGTGATCAGGTCGATGATGATTTTGTTGGTCAATACTTCAATATTCGGGTGACTCGTGACCTGCTTCTGCAAAGCGGTCATGATTGCATTGCCCGTAGCGTCGGCGGCATGCACAACTCTGCGTTTGCTGTGGCCACCCTCGCGAGTCAGATGCAAGGCTGTGTCGCCGCCTTCTTCTGAATGTGTGAATGCAACGTCGTGATCCACGAGCCACTGAATACATTCCGGTCCGCGCTCGACAACGTATTCGACAGTTTCCCGGTTGCACAGTCCGGCACCGGCCTCGATCGTGTCTTCTGCGTGGGCAGCAATTGTGTCGCTTGGGCCAATTGCGGCAGCAATTCCACCCTGCGCAAAATGACTTGAACTCTCTGTAAGAGGCCCCTTGGCGACCATCGTGACCTTGCGCCCCGTGATTGCCAAACGCAATGCAAGCGACATGCCGGCCAGACCGGCACCGATAATGAGTACTTCACAGTTCGGTTTCGACATCACAAAGTCAGGCGATTGCCTATGGAATCAGTGATTGTAGTATATCGAGGAGGTTGTGCTGGTGAAATTGCAGCTAGACCGCCAGCATTCTTTCCAGTGATCGGCGTGCCCGCTCAGCGGTATCTTCATCAACCTCAATCTGTGGTGCCAGTGTTTGTAATGCAATGAGAATTTTGGGTAGGGTGATGTATTTCATATGCGGACAGAGGTTACATGGGCGGATGAAATCAACATCCGGATACTCGATAGCAACGTTGTCGCTCATTGAGCATTCCGTAACCATGACGACCTGTTTGGGCCGTTTCGTACCGATGTGGTCTATCATGCCGGCGGTGGAACCGACGAAATCAGCTTCTGAGAGAACATCGGGCGGACATTCAGGATGTGCCACGATATGTATGCCCGGGAAAGTTTTGCGGTAACCGCATAATTCATCAGCGGTAAAACGTTCATGTACTTCGCAGGTGCCTTCCCAGAGAATGACTTCAACGTCCGTCTGCTGTGCCACATAACGCCCAAGGTAGCCATCCGGCACGAAAATAACCCGCTCGGTATTCAGTGACTCGACTATCTTCACTGCATTACCGGATGTGCAACAAATGTCCGCTTCTGCGCGGACATCAGCATAAGCGTTGACATAGGTGACCACCGGAACCCCGGGATACTGTTCTTTGAGCTTGCGAATATCTGCGCCACTGACGGACTCTGCCAAAGAGCAGCCTGCCGACAGATCCGGGAGTAAAACAGTCTTCTCAGGGCTTAGGATTTTGGCGGTTTCGGCCATGAATTTGACGCCACACATAACGATGACGTCGGCATCAACCTTGGCTCCTTGCTGTGCGAGTGCAAGTGAATCGCCGGTGATATCACCAACCCCGTAGAAAACTTCAGGAGTCTGGTAGTTATGAGCCATGATTATTGCATTACGAGTTTTCTTCAACTCGTTAATCGCCGCAATCACCGGGGCGTGGATCGGCCACTCAACATCCGGCATGACATGTTTGATTCGATCATAAATCGGCTGGGTCAGTTGTTCGACCTCAGGCGTAAATTCGAGCGTTGTATGATTGTTCGTCATTTGTTCTTGCATAATAAATGACCGTCAGGTCGGTTCGCTGTTAATTTCCGTAAGTATAAATATCCGGGCACGGAATAGACACGGTATGCAGGTATTGTTGTTAGCAATCGTTCCCAGGTCTTCAGATTTTTGACCACTGAGCGGTTACCGCTGGCCTGGAGTTACTCATACCGGCAAGACTTTTCCTCAAGGTGCGGGCGTTATGGATCGGTCCGAATTGCGCACAGGCGTTGGCGAATCGCCGGTCGTGGCGTATCGATACGTCCATGGTCATATGCTGCGACATGCAGATCCGTCGCAAAGGCTTTGAGCAGTTCGCCGGGGTTCAGCAGGAAGGCCGGATTTTTTGGTCGACCCAGGTGCTCGTTGCCGACCGCGAAAGTGTCATAGATCAGCGTGCCGCCAGCGGACAAAGCTGCGAGAAGATCGGGAAATAGCGGACGATACAGGTAATCTGTGACAATAATAGCGTCGAAATAACGGCCTGCAAATGGCCATGGCGAGTTCTCCAGGTCGTGCTCGATAAGTTCAACTTTGTCGTTCGTGGTGAGGTCGAGGATTCCGGACAGATTAAGATCGATTGCTGTGACCCGGTGTCCGAGATTGGCCAAATAACGGCTATGTCGGCCTTTGCCGCACGCCAGATCAAGCAGGTCGGATGATGGCGCCAGGCGCCCGGCATGATGCCGGACCCAGGTTGAGATATCTTGATGGTTGTGGTTCCGCATGGGTTGGGGAACGCTCAGATGGTGAGGCTCAACGATCCGGGAGTCAGTACTTTTGCAAATTTAGCAGTAACGGCAGCATTATGCTGCTCGATCCGAATTACACTACACGGCATTGTATGTAAGATATTCAAAGGTAAGGTTGATGTTTATTCTTGTCATTGAGTTTCTCGCACTCATAGTAATTTGCTATGTGTTTTTTGTATTTGCGACCAAGGAGCGAAATGCCGGGAAAGATGCAAAGTCGATTCCAAATTGGGCTGTTGCGGTGATGATTATGATACCGCTTGCATTAATTCTGTTTATATCCTGGTATATCCAGCTGGGATTGGCCTCGTAGCGGTTCCTGAATCAGTGCGCTAATACTTTGGTCGGGAACCCGCAGGGGCTTTTGCGCCTGATGTCCTGCGGGCCAGGTGGCCGTTGAATTTATGCTCACGAGCATCGCGCGGAAATATTGCATCGGAGCTTTGAGCGCTTGCGGAACTGCCGGGTAATTACAAGAGAATTCCATGACCGCTTGTCGGACAACATGCATAATAATGTGCTAATTTGATAAATAGTGTTATAAAAGTATCGTCTAATAGGAACTATTGTTCATTCGAGTAATTCATTGGCTGCACTATCGTATACTAACCCTGTAGAAAATACCGGGTTGCTGACTCTTGTCGGCAAGAAGGTCAGGAGTTTGCGGGCTCTGCGGGGCCTGACCCGCAAGATGCTGGCAATGCATTCTGAAGTTTCCGAGCGATACCTGGCGCAACTGGAGCAGGGACGCGGGAACATTTCCATTGCATTGCTGGACCGGGTCGCTGCGGCCCTGAAGATCGAAGCCGCTGAACTGCTGCAAATTCGTGACCACCAGACCGCTGAACAAGTGCTGGTATCGGAGTTGCTCGGGGAGTTGGGACCTGATGAGCAGAAACTTGCGCTGCAGATGCTCTACGAACGGTTTTCATTATCGACCAATCCGCAACGTCGCGTTGCGTTGATTGGTCTGCGTGGTGCGGGTAAAACCACTATCGGAACCCTGCTGGGCAAGCGTCTGGGTTTGCCCTTCATACACCTCGTCGGAGCCATTGAGACCTTGGCCGGGATGGATGTCCCGGAAATTTTTGCCTTGTCCGGGCAGGCGGGCTATCGGCGGTTGGAAGAGCAGGCCCTGGTCGAAACACTCAAACGTCATGATCGTTGTGTGATCGAAGCGGGTGGCAGTATCGTAGCCGAACCGCGGCTTTTGAATATGCTGCTGACTACCTGTCATATAGTTTGGCTGCGGGCCAGGGCTGAGAAGCACATGGAACGTGTCGTCGACCAAGGCGAGCGGCGACCGATGCTCGATCATGACGATGTCATGTCCGATCTGCGTCTGATACTCAGCGAGCGCGAGTCATTTTATGCCAAGGCTCACGTGACCGTGGATACATCAGATCTAACCATTGAAGAAAGCCTCGATGCAGTTGTCCGGACATTACCTGATGGCATCAAGCAGACTGATCAGTCTGCAGGATACCAATACATATATGACAAGAATTGCCAGCACCGAGTTTAACGGGACTACTTATGATGCGGAGGTTATGTAATGCCTGAATTCGGATTAATCATCGATGGCAGGAAAGGGTCTGCTGATGAGTGGCTGGATATCAGGAATCCTGCCACTGGTGAACTGGTGGGGCAATGTCCTGTAGCAACCAGAGCCCGGCTTGATGAGGCTGTGGCGGCAGCGTCGCGGGCCTTCAAGAGCTGGAGCATGGTGCCGGATCAAGAGCGGGTTGAAGCCGTGCAGAAAATTGCCGGCGTGATCGAGGCAAACGCAGGTGAACTGGCCGCATTGCTGACCCGCGAGCAAGGCAAGCCACTCAAGGGCATGGGTTCGGAGTTCGAGTTGGGCGGCTGCATTGCCTGGACCGGAGCCACGGCGGCGCTGCAGTTGCCGGTCAAAGTACTGGATGATTCTTCCCAGGCTCGGGTTGAATTGCATCGCAAAGCGATCGGCGTGGTCGGTTCGATTACACCCTGGAACTGGCCGTTGATGATCGCTATCTGGCATGTCATTCCCGCGATTCGCTCAGGCAATACCGTGGTGATTAAACCGTCACCCTATACACCGCTGAGTACGTTGCGGTTGGTCGAACTAATCAGCGAAGTACTACCCGCTGGGGTGATCAATGCAGTTGCCGGCAAGGATGAACTGGGTCAGGCGATGACCGAGCATCCGGGCATTCAGAAAATAGTTTTTACCGGTTCTTGCGCCACGGGCAGGAAGGTGATGGGTAGCGCGGCCGATACATTGAAACGCCTGACCCTGGAACTGGGTGGCAATGACGCTGGTATTGTTCTTCCGGATGTTGATCCGCCTGCCGTCAGCGAAAAAATCATTGGCGGAGCGTTTCTCAATAATGGGCAAACCTGTGCCGCCTTGAAACGGCTTTATGTTCATGAGTCGATTTATGATGAGATGTGCGCGGCATTGGCCGCGGCTGCGAGTCAGATTCCCATGGGCAACGGGCTGGATGAGAACAACTTGCAGGGACCCATTCAGAACAAGATGCAGTATGACAAGGTTTGTTCGATGGTGGATGAAGCTGTGGCGATGGGTGGTCATGCTTTGTGCGGTGGCAGCCCGACCGGTGGCCCAGGCTATTTCTACCCGTTGACAATTATTCGCGATGTCAGCGAGGGATGCAGATTGGTGGACGAAGAACAATTTGGTCCGGCTTTGCCCGTGATTAAGTACAGCGATATCGATGATGCAATCGAACGGGCCAACCGGTCTGAAAATGGTCTTGGTGGCTCGATCTGGTCCGGTGATCTTGATAAGGCCGCAGAACTTGCCGGGCGCCTTGAGTGTGGAACCGCCTGGGTAAATATCCATGGAGATATTAGGCCTGATGTTCCTTTTGGTGGCGTAAAGCAGTCCGGGTTTGGTGTTGAGTTCGGCCAGGAAGGGCTGGAGGAATATACATCAGTGCAGGTGGTGAATATCGCCAAAGGTGGAGTGTAATGAATACCGGACGAATACTGGTTATGGCATGCTTGTTCTGGACAACGGTAACGGCTGCTTTTACTGCAGAAACGTTAGGCAGGGTCGAGCAGTTGCCTTCATCTTATCCGGATCACTGGGTGATCGCCCATGATGCCGCATTTTTCCATATGCTGGAAGGCAGGATGGTGGTGCTGGATGCTGATGCCGAAACGGCTGCGCAGCAGTTTAAGGGCATGGTCAACAGTTCCTTCATTGGCCAGTTTGCCCAGTCGGTCTCGCGGTCGGAGATGTATGTTGCAGAAACCTTTTATAGTCGCGGTGTGCGTGGTGAACGTACCGACGTAGTCACGATCTACGATAAGGCAACGCTGGCACCGGTTGCCGAGGTCATTCTGCCCGGTGGCAAGCGTTCCAGCAGCATGCCGGAAAAATACGCACTACAGTTGATCGATAATGAAAGGATGTTGCTGGTCTTCAATCTGACCCCTGCGACATCTGTAACTGTTGTAGATGTGGCGGCGCGCAAAGTGCTGAATGAGATACCGACACCCGGTTGCGTACTGATATACCCGACGGGTAAACGCGGGTTCAGTTCGTTGTGCAGCAATGGCCGGTTTTTCGGTGTGGTATTGGATGAAGACGGAGAGGTGGTTGAGAAATATCGCAGCGAGCCGTTCTTCGATTCAAATGTTGATCCGTTGTTTGAAAAGCCGGTTATTGTCGATGGTGTTGGCTATTTTCAGACCTTTACCGGGGTTGTATACCCGGTCGATTTGAGTTCAACCCGACCGGTTGTCGGGGATGCATGGTCTCTGGTCGGCGAGGCAGATGAGGGCTGGCGTCCCGGTGGCTGGCAGCTCAACGCGGTTAACGGATCGAACCTTTATATACTTATGCACCCGGAGGGCTATAACGGTAGTCACAAGGACGGCGGGCCTGAGGTCTGGGTATTTGACCTGCACAGCCGTCAGCGGCGCGCACGCATTAAATTGAAAACCTGGGGTGTATCCGTGATGGTCACTCCGGATCAGAAACCACTGATGGTTGTCACCAATGCGGAAATGGCGCTGGATGTTTATAGCGCCACGACGGGAGAGTACCTGCGTACCCTGGGTCCCCATGCACAGGAAACACCGTTCGTGGTGTATCAGGCAAACTGACATGGATCCTGTCTACAATCATGTGATCAGCCTGTTGCTAAGCTGGGTTTTTATCTCGGCAGCCTGGCACAAGTTGCGCCAGCCGGATCGTTTCAAAGTCGTCCTCGATAACTATCAGTTATTACCATTCCCGGCGCATACCTTTTATGCGTGGATTGTGGGTCTCATGGAAGCGGCGATCGGTATCGGCCTGTTGCTTGGAAATGTTCGGACAACCGCGGTGGTAGCGGGCATGGTTGTGTTGACAGTCTATGCGCTGGCGATCGGGTTCAATCTTCTGCGTGGTCGCAGCGACATTGATTGTGGTTGTTCGGGTCCGGGGAGTCAGCAGCCGATTAGCTGGCATCTTGTTGTGCGCAATATTTTCCTGGTGACACTGGCGGGGGCAACTCTGGTTGCCATGCCTTTACGGGCACTGGTCTGGATCGACTGGTTGACGACGATATGTGCCAGCTTGCTGGCCATTGTGATCTATCAAGGTTGCGGGATTTTACTTGAGAATCAGCTGAAGCTGAATGAAATGAGGCGGGGAACATGACAGCACTGGCAATATCCAATCTGCTGCTGTGGGTTGCGTTGATCGTGCTGGTCGTTATCGTAATTGCGCTTGCCCGGCAAATCGGCGTGCTCTATGAGCGGGTCGCACCGGCGGGCGCTCTGATGATTAACAGTCAGCTCAAGGTGGGTATGAGCGCACCTGATCTGACCCTTGAAACGATCACCGGCAAACCGATATCGGTGGGCGCCGGGGCTGTGAAGAGCCGCTCTCAATTGCTTTTTTTCCTGTCACCGGATTGTCATGTTTGCCACTCGCTGTTGCCGGTTATTCGCTCTGGCGCAAAGAGCGAACAGGCGTGGCTGGATCTGGTTTTGTCCAGTGATGGTGATGATGCGGACCACAGTGGATATGTTGCCGAGCATGACCTGACAGCATTTCCTTACGTAGTTTCCAGATCACTGGGCATGGCTTACGGGGTAGCCAAATTACCTTATGCGGTACTGATCGATGCTGACGGGAAAATTGCCTCGATGGGGATCGTTAACTCACGCGAACACCTGGATAGTCTATTTGAAGCCAAAGAGCAGAATGTGGCCTCTATCCAGGAGTACCTCGGTCGTACTGAGCGCACGGGCAGACAACATGAAATAGCAGGGGATCAATGATGAATTGGTTAGACCGTTGGATACAAAATTCTTCGCGCACTCTGGCACAAAATGCTTCCCGGCGGAGCATGATCAGAAAGCTGGGTACGGTTTTGGTTGGTGCTTCCGCAGTGCCCTTGTTACCCGTAGCGCGTGCTGCCGACAATACTGCACCAGTGTCAGAAAGCGGTGACCCTAACAGTTGTGACTATTGGCGTTACTGCGGTATTGATGGGTTTTTATGCAGTTGTTGCGGCGGGACTGTCAACAGTTGCCCGCCAGGTACAGAGATGTCACCGATAACCTGGATCGGTACCTGTCAGAACCCGGAAGACGGAAAAAACTACATCGTGTCCTACAACGATTGTTGTGGCAAATCATCATGCGGGAATTGTCTGTGTACCCGTAATGAGAGCGATAAACCCATGTACCGACCCGATGCGGCCAATGACATCAATTGGTGTCTGGGCACAAAAAGCACGATTTACAATTGCTCCACCGCGATTCTGGTTGGTGTGGCTCTTGAGAAACGGGAATAGAATGATGAGACCTTTTTTATTGTTCACAATTTTTTTGCTTCTTGGTGGTGGGGTAGTAGCCGACCCGGGTATTGACAGGGCGGAATTCAACTATTTTGTTCATTGTCGTGGTTGCCATGGTCCGGAGGGAATGGGTTCTTATAATCTGGTGCCCAACCTTAAAGGTGAGATGGGCAGGTTTCTAAGCGTTGGCGGTGGCAGGGAATTTTTAGTGCAGGTGCCCGGTTCGGCAAATGCGGCAGTTGGCAATGAAGAACTGGCCGAACTGCTTAACTGGATGCTGGTAAAGTTTTCGCGCCGGGAGTTGCCGGATGAGTTTCAGCCCTATTCAGCAGAAGAAGTAGGCAGGCTGCGAGTGGAACCGCTGATGGAAGTCGATCAACACCGTGCGATGCTGGTTGCGTTGATGCCGGAGCAATAATACGTGGACCTTGAAGTGGGAAAAGTTGAGATAGTGTCTGCGCCCGAGACCCATACCATGATGGGGAATGAGGCGCTCGCTCGCGGGGTTTGGGAATCCGGTGTGCGGGTTGCGGTAGCCTATCCCGGTACACCTAGTACCGAGATCATGGAGGCCGTAGGAAAATACCCCTGTGAAGATATTGAGGCACAGTGGGCCACCAATGAAAAAGTAGCACTTGATGTTGCTATTGGTGCTTCATTTGCAGGTGAACGCGCCTTTGCCGCCATGAAACACGTGGGGCTTAACGTTGCCCTCGACTCGTTGATGTCGCAAACCTATATTGGTGTGAATGGCGGACTGGTGCTGGTAGTTTGCGACGACCCCGGCATCCACAGTTCCCAGAATGAGCAAGACACACGATTACTTGCTGCGCTGGCAATGGTTCCGGTGCTGGAACCAAGCGATGCACAGGAGGCTCTCGAATTCGTGCGCATTGCATTCGAGATCAGTGAGCGTTTTGATACGCCGGTCATCGTGCGCAGCACGACCCGTCTTTCACATACACGAAGTGTAGTAGAGGTGGGAGAAAGATTGCCGGTATCCGCTTTCGGTTTCAAAGATAACCCGCTCAAGAATGTGATGATTCCTGCTCATGCGCGACTGCGTCATCCAATGCTTCTGGAGCGTGAGCAGGCGCTGGCTGAGTACTGCATAAGTTCGCCCTTGAACCGTTGGGAAGAGGGGTCTGCTGATTACGGGATTATTACCACAGGAATCTCCTACTCCTATGTGAAAGAGGTGGCGCCGGATGCCCATGTTTTGAAACTGGGGATTACCTGGCCCGTCAGGAGCGAAAAGTTGCGTGCATTCTGTGCTTCGGTGAAGCGAATCCTGGTTGTTGAAGAACTCGAACCGGTGGTTGAACAGGCGGTACGGGACATGGGATTTGAGGTAGAGGGCAAGACTCTGTTCTCTCGGGAAGGAGAGTTTTCACCCAGGATAGTACACGACGGCCTGGCTAAAGCCGGTTTGCTGCCTGCTCAGGTCGGCGCTCGCGGATTGAATTCGCAGCCGCTGGTTCGACCTCCGGTGCTTTGCGCCGGCTGCCCTCATACAAGCAGCTATATGGCATTGCGCACGGTTGATGCACGGGTGTGCGGTGATATCGGTTGCTACACATTGGCGGTAGTAGAGCCGTTGCGAGCGATCGATGTTTGCGTTGCCATGGGCTCCAGTATCGGAATGGCAGTGGGTATGGCCAAGGCGGGAACGGAAAGCAAGCCGATTGTGGCGACTATTGGCGATTCAACGTTCCTGCATGCCGGTGTCCCGCCGCTGATAGATGCGGTTTATAACCAGGCCAATATCACCGTGATGATACTGGATAACCATACTACTGCGATGACCGGCGGGCAGGATCATGCCGGCACGGGCGTCACCTTACGCGGCGAAGCGACCGAAAAGGTTAATTTTGAAGAACTGGTGCGATCTGTCGGGGTGAAGTGGGTTCGTTATGTGGACTCATATGACCTTGCCTCCATGTACCAGACCCTGAGGGAAGCGACTGAGTTCAAAGGAGTTTCCGTACTGATTTCTGATCGCCCGTGTGTGCTTGACCCGGTGAAAATCCGCGGTGAGGCATACCGGATCAAGAGTGAGTCCTGTGTTGCTTGTCAGGCCTGTATGAATCTTGGTTGTCCCGCGATTGCGTGGATCGACGAGACGTATGACGGTCATCGCAAGGTAGGCATAGACACCGGACAATGCATGGGATGCAGCTTGTGCGCCCAGGTTTGTCCGAGCAATGCGATCCAGTTGGCGAGTCTTTAATGAATAATCGCGAATCGTTAAAGGCGGATATACCTGCCACCAGCGTCGCTGCGGAGCGGCCGACTAATGTGTTGATTGTTGGTGTTGGCGGGCAGGGCGTGATTATGGTTTCCAAGGTACTCGCTTCCCTGAGCCAGGAACTTGGCTACCAGGTGAAACAGAGTGAAGTTCATGGCATGGCCAAGCGCGGTGGCGCGGTATTCAGTCACGTGCGCTTTGGTTCCAGCGTGTTTTCACCAACCATACTGGAGGGCGATGCCGATATCCTGGTGGCGCTGGAGTGGGCTGAAGGACTGCGCTGGTTGCCCTATCTCAACCAGGAGAGCGGGACTTTCATTACGGATACACAGCATATAATTCCGCCCTTCGCCTGTCGTGACAGGGGCAGGGGCGCGGTTTCCGGCTACACCCGGGAAACCGTACCCGAGGTCATGGATAGCGTCACCAATAGTTTTGCGCTCGATGCCGCAGAGATTGCAACTGAACTGGGCGTGCCGAAGGCTTCCAATACGGTGCTGCTCGGCGCCCTGTCCACTGCGCTGGAGTTCCCGGTCGCCGCCTGGAAATCTGTGATCAGCAAGTTTGTTCCGTCAAAAACCATTGAAGCCAATACCCGGGCATTTGATGCCGGTCGCGAATGGGCATTGTCCTTCGATCGTGAAACTCAACTCAAAGATTGGACGGATCGTACCAAACAAGATCCGGAGAAAACCACGGATTCGTCTGCCGATGTTGTTTCCACGCTGGAGATTACTGAGGCGTGGTGTAAGGGGTGTGATATCTGTGTCAAGTTTTGTCCCGAGCGCTGTCTTGCTATGGATGCGCGGCAGATTGCAATTCTGACTCATCCTGATCGTTGTACTGGTTGCCGGATCTGCGAATGGCTTTGTCCCGATCTGGCGATTACCGTCCACACATCTAAAAACAATATTTCAACCTGACTTATGAGCGCTAATCAGAATTTACAGAATCTTCAGGGCAATCACGCCTGTGCCTTGGCGGCCATTCGTGCGGGATGTCGTTTATATGCGGGCTATCCGATTACTCCTTCCTCGGAAATAGCTGAAAGCATGTCGGCGGAGTTGCCGAAGGTGGGTGGTGTCTTCGTCCAGATGGAAGATGAAATCGCATCCATGGGTGCGGTGATCGGAGCTTCTGCGGGTGGGGTCAAGGCGATGACCGCTACCAGCGGTCCGGGGTTTTCCCTGAAACAGGAAAATCTCGGCTATGCCGCGTTAACCGAAATTCCCTGCGTTATTGTCAATGTCATGCGCGGCGGTCCCAGTACCGGTATGCCGACACGACCGGCTCAGGGCGATATCATGCAAGCGCGCTGGGGAACCCATGGGGACCACCCGACACTGGTACTTGCCCCATGGTCGGTGGAGGAGGTCTATGCCGAGACGATTCGCGCCTTCAACCTGGCTGAGTTGCTGCGTACGCCGGTGATCATCCTGTTCGATGAGACGATTGGGCACCTGGTTGAAACAGTGGATCTGACACATTTTCTGGATCTGGAAATCACTGATCGAAAATGGGCGGATAGCAAGACTAAAGGGTTCAAGCCATATGCGGATCCGGGTGACGGCATACCCGTGATGGCGCGACCGGGAGATGGGCATCGGGTCCACACCACCGGATTGACTCATGGTGAGAACGGTTTTCCAACGCAGGATGCCGAACTGGTGGCACAGTTTATGTCGCGGTTGCTGGGCAAAATTGAAAAACACCGGGATGAGGTTGAGCATATCGATGTGCGGCATTGTGATGACGCGGATGTCGTCATCGTGGCCTACGGTATTACTGCCAGGGCGGCACATCGAGCGGTCGGAATGCTGCGTGAGCAGGGTGTCAGGGCAGGTCTGTTCCGACCGTTAACATTGTGGCCGTTTCCCGAGGCTGCATTCAAAGCGGCGACCGGGCATGCCGATCTGGTTCTGGTGCCTGAAATGAACGCCGGGCAACTGATTCTTGAAGTGGAGCGGCTGGTCTCTGAAAAAACCAGGGTGGCCGGGGTCAATATTTTCTTCGGTGATCCCATAACCCCGCAACAGATCGTCGAAAAAGCCGAAGTGGAATTAAATGATGAGTGATGTGGCGCAAAATCAGTTCAATATCAAAGAGTATATTCGGCAAGATCTGTTTCCGCATTTCATGTGCCCCGGTTGTGGTCATGGAATTGCACTGCGGGCACTTCTTAATGCCGTGCATGATCTTGACATAGACAAGAACAAACTGGCTGTCGTCAGCGGGATTGGCTGTTCCGGGCGAGTGGGTGCCTACATCGATGCGAATACCTTTCATACGACTCACGGTCGACCGCTCGCCTTTGCTACCGGGCTTAAGCTCGCGAGGCCTGACCTGGAAGTCATAGTCATTACAGGGGATGGCGACTGTCTGGCGATCGGCGGTAATCATATGATTCATGCCTGCCGGCGTAACCTGAATCTTACTTGTCTCATGCTCAACAACGAGGTCTATGGAATGACCGGTGGACAGGTTTCGCCCACGACTTCGATGGATCGATTCACGACGACAACCCAGTACGGAAATTACGAACCGGTATTTGATGCATGCAAACTTGCCGAAGGGGCCGGTGCCGGTTTTATCGGTCGGGAAATGACGCTACAGACTCCGGCTCTCCGTGACCTGATTAAAGAAGCCATTAGCCACCAGGGATTCTCTTTTGTCGAGGTGCTTTCGGATTGCACAGAAGTCTTCGGCCGCAAAAACGATCTGGGCGAATCGGCGGAGATGGTTCTGGCTCAGAAGGCGGGTTACCGGTCGGATTCCTATGGCACCGTGGTGGATGAGCCGTTCAAACCGCGCGGGATGCAAACCGGTGTACTGCTGCGGACAGAGCGCCCGGAGTATGCTGCTACGTATCAGCAGCATAATGCGGAAAAACTGAAACAATGAGTGACTTCCAGATTCGTCTCAGCGGTAGTGGTGGTCAGGGTTTGCAACTGGCGGCCAAGATACTTGGTGGAGCCATACTGAAAGAAGGTAAAAGGGTTGCCCAGTCAACCAGTTACGAGCCGACTTCCCGCGGCGGGCTCAGTCGCTCGGATCTGATCATTGGTGAAGAGGCGGTGGAATACCCGCTGGTAACGGATCTTGATTGTTTGCTGATTCTCGATCAGGTGGCGGTAGATAGTTCTGTCGATGTGATTCGTCCGTCTACCGTGGTACTGATCGACAGTGAGCGAGTGACTGTTGCCCCGCAAGTTGAATGTAAGCTGGTTTCTCTGGAACTGGTGCAGGCGGCTTATGCTGTTGGTAATGTTCGTACGGCAAACATCATTGCACTGTCGGTGTTGGCGGAACTGTCGGGATTCTGTCGGGCAGCTACGTTACAAAAGATTGTGGAAGATAGCATGCCGACACGATTCGTCGCTCTGAACCTCGACGCACTGGAGGCAGGAGTCGATCTGGCAAAAGGTATAGAATTTCCAGCGTAAACAACGCTGAGTAAAAAAATAATGAACGTGATGGCGGCTGAAAAAAAAGACCTGGATCACATTGAAACAGCGAGCAGGGATGAATTGCAGGCCTTGCAGTTGTCCCGCCTGAAAAAAAGTCTGTCACATTGCTACCAGAACGTACCCCATTATCGAAAGACTTTTGATGCGGCAGGGGTTCACCCGGATGACCTCAAGGCGTTGACCGATCTGAGTAATTTTCCGCTCCTGAGTAAACAGGATCTGCGTGAAAATTATCCGTTTGGCATGTTTGCGGTGCCCAGAGAAGAGGTGGTGCGGATCCATGCGTCGAGCGGCACAACCGGAAAACCTACTGTGGTCGGTTATACCCGGGCAGATATTGATGTGTGGGCCGGCGTGATGGCCCGCTCGATTCGGGCGGCCGGTGGCCGCAAGGGCGATATCGTGCATGTCGCATTCGGTTACGGGCTTTTTACCGGTGGACTTGGCGCTCATTACGGTGCGGAAAAGCTGGGTTGCACGGTTGTGCCTATGGGTGGCGGACAGGGCGCCAAACAGGCGCAACTGATCCAGGATTTCAAGCCGGATATCATTATGGTTACGCCTTCCTATATGCTGGCGCTGGTCGAGGAGTTTGTGCGCCAGGGGATCGACCCTGCGGATACTTCTCTGCGTATAGCCATGCACGGCGCAGAGCCGTGGAGCAACAAGATGAGAGGCGAAATCGAGCGTGTGTTCGATTTGGATGCGCTGGACCTTTACGGGCTGTCCGAGGTTATTGGTCCCGGCGTCGCCCAGGAATGTATTGAAACCAAGGATGGGCCAACTATCTGGGAAGACCATTTCTACCCGGAAATCATCAACCCGGAGACTGGAGAAGTGGTGCCCGACGGTGAGGTCGGAGAGTTGGTATTCACTTCGCTGACCAAGCAGGCGATGCCCATTGTGCGTTATCGTACCAGGGATCTAACGCGTTTGTTGCCCGGTACAGCGCGCACGATGCGACGAATAGAAAAAATTACCGGCCGCAATGACGACATGATGATTATTCGCGGCGTCAATGTTTTTCCATCTCAGATCGAGGAGCTGGTGTTACAGGATGAGCGCCTGTCGCCTCACTACCTGCTTGAGATCATGAAGGACGGACCGCTTGATGCCCTTACGGTAAAAGTCGAGACACGACCTGTTTTCCATGAGGCGGGTCAAGATGCCCACAGTGCATGCGCAGCACATCTGGTTGAGGTGGTTAAGGAATTTGTTGGCGTAACGGTTAATGTAGAACTGGTGGCACCGCTGGCTATTCCGCGGTCGATGGGTAAGGCACAGCGGGTTGTGGATAAGCGCGGATAGTAGCGGCACATAATGAGCGGCATATTGCCGGTGGTGAGAACGGCAAAATCTGCTTTTGGCCGGCAAACGAAACCCAGATGATGTTCGTGGAGTTTGATCAACCGTAAAGTAAAGGTGTCCACTACGCCCCACGATCTTACCCAATGCTTCCTCGATTGCATCGACACTGGTGTGCGCGCTTATGATATGTCCACCGGTGACCTGCTTTACGACACCCAGATCATTCGTTAAGCCTGTGTTCTGCTGAGTCAGGGGATGGCCTATCGACCAGGTCGAAAGTGCCAGCATCTAATAAGCTGCCCCATACTGATGCATGACCGGAGCAGCGCGCCCTCTTATGGTGCTTCACACAGCTTTTTCGCAGGTTGATATTTCTTAAATACATGATTTACAAGTAATTAAGAGAATCTGGCACGGTTCCTGCTTAGTACATTCTACTAACTATTATTATGCCTGGCGTCAGCCACGGCCAGTATTTATGCGAAGGGGAATGACATGCGACACATTTGGAGTATAGCGGCGGTAATTGTTTTGGCGGCAGCGGCGGTAATTGCGCAGGCCGAGGTGACTGGCAATATCGGTTGGGATAGTGACTACGTTTTCCGTGGCGTACCGCAGAGTGAATCGTCGGCCAGCGGTGGCATCGACTGGGAAGGCGATTCAGGTTTCTACCTGGGTACCTGGGCCGCAGATGTTGGTGATGGTCTGGAAATCGATTACTACGGTGGCTGGGGGGGCGAAACCGATAGTGGTTTCAGTTATTCCGTCGGCTACACGCTGTATGACTATACCGGCGACTTCGATGAGGAATACCAGGAAGTTAACCTGGGTGTCGGCTTTGGTTGGCTCTCGCTGGATATTTCCATAGGTGAATGGGACGGCGACGGCGACGGCGACGGCGACGGCGACGACTACACCAACTACGAACTAACCGCTGAACGCAATGGCTTCTTCGTAACGCTTGGCAGTTGGGGTGACGACTTTGACGGCGATTACCTCAAGCTGGGTTACGGCACCGAGATCGCCGGCATAGATGTGACTAGTTACTACGTGTACAGCAACGGCGACCTGATTCCCGGCAGCAACTCGAACGTGGTCGTTCAGGTCAGCAAGAGTTTCTCTTTCGAGCAGGTTGCAGATGCTTTTAACGGCACCGAGTAACGCTTTACGAGCCAGCAAATGGAAAAAATATTATGAAACTCATTACAGCGATTATCAAACCTTTCAAGCTAGATGATGTTCGTCAGGCCGTCGCCGACATCGGTGTGCAGGGTATTACCGCCACCGAGGTCAAGGGCTTCGGGCGGCAACGCGGCCACACCGAGTTGTACCGGGGAGCCGAGTATGTCGTCGATTTCCTGCCCAAGACCAAGATCGAACTGGCCGTCGACGACAGCATTGTCGAGCAGGTTATCGAGGCAATCATTAACACGGCCCGAACCGACAAGATTGGCGACGGCAAGGTGTTCGTAACCAACCTCGAGGATGTCATCCGCATCCGCACCGGTGAATCCGGCAGCGAAGCGGTCTGACGCGGGCATCGAATAGCAATTTATCCGATCAGGAGGATAATGAGAATGAAATTAACTAGGAAAACTGGCCTGACTGGCCGAGCGTTGAAAATCTGTCTGCTACCCGGGTTATTTCTGGTGGCCAGCAGTGCCAACGCGGATGAACTAAGTTCCGGCGATACGGCTTGGATGCTTACCGCAACCGCACTTGTCTTGTTCATGACGATTCCGGGGCTGTCGCTGTTTTACGCCGGCATGGTGCGCAGCAAGAATATCCTGTCCGTACTCATGCAGTGTTTTGCCATTACTGGCCTGGCCACGATTATCTGGATCATCGTCGGCTACAGCATTGCCTTCACCGGTGATGGTGCATTCTGGGGTAGCCTGGACAAAGCCTTTCTCAAGGGCGTAACCGTAGATGCCATGTCCGGTACGATCCCGGAGACCGTGTTCATGACTTTCCAGATGACCTTCGCCATCATCACCCCGGCGCTGATCGTGGGAGCATTTGCCGAACGCATGAAGTTTTCCGCGATGCTCTGGTTTATGGGCATTTGGCTAATACTCGTCTATGCGCCGATTTGTCATTGGGTATGGGGTGGCGGCTGGCTTGGCGAAATGGGGGTACTGGATTTTGCCGGTGGTACGGTGGTGCACATCAATGCGGGCATTGCCGGTCTGGTGGCCTGCATCATGCTGGGCAAGCGTGACGGGTATACGAAAACCCCTATGTTGCCGAACAACCTCGGTTATACGATTGTTGGCGCAGCCATGCTCTGGGTCGGCTGGTTCGGCTTTAATGCAGGTAGTGAACTGGCAGCCGACGGCACCGCCGGCATGGCCATGGCCGTTACCCAGATTGCTACAGCTGCCGCCGCACTCGCTTGGATGTTCAGTGAATGGCTGTTCCACGGCAAGCCCAGCGTGCTGGGCATTGCCAGTGGTGCAGTCGCAGGCCTGGTCGCCATCACCCCGGCCTGTGGGTTCGTTGGTCCCATGGGGGCCCTGGCTATCGGTATCGCGGCTGGCGTGCTTTGCTACCTGGCCGCAACCAAGTTGAAAAATGCTTTAGGTTATGACGATTCTCTGGATGTTTTCGGTGTACACGCCATCGGCGGCATTGTTGGCGCATTGCTGACCGGGGTTTTCGTGGCCGGCCCCCTGGGCGGCGTTGGCCTGGCAGAGGGTGTTAGCATTGGTCAACAAGTCGGTAAACAGGCGATCGGCGTGGTTGCAACCATCGTTTACACCGGGGCGGCCAGTTTTATCATCCTCAAGGTGATCGATGCGGTCATTGGCTTACGGGTTTCCAGTGATGAGGAAAGCGAGGGTCTGGATATCGCGCTGCATGACGAGCGTGGTTACAATATCTGACTTTATCTGACGGCAGCCGGTTCCTGTTTTGCCAGGCTGCGTTCTCCCGAGGCCGCGATAGCAGTATCGCGGCCTTTTTTTTACCCGACAATAAATGGGGTCAGAGTAAAAACCTGCTAATCAGGGTCTAAGTTGGCCAGGTCTCGCCATGTTTCGCGGTAGTTTTTACTTTGCCTCCCTCGCATTCAACTCCTCAGGTCAGGATGAACAAAAACACTCCTTTAAGCCATTGTTATATCTGTCCCATAGGCACCGACGAGGTACTAGTTACTTTGCGCATAATTCTGTCTATGGGAATAAATTTATTTTCGAGAAATTGAACATAAACTTTTGTAATATCTACACTTACAGGTTTTAAGTTTTTTACATAATGGATGGGAGTTGCTTGCAATGGTGTGTCGCAGTATAAAAAAC
>PVBE011510681.1_pt1 | contig 71519 bp, 56 predicted proteins | sample 1631181 | NCBI WGS metagenome assembly PVBE01 (sample SAMN08397723, study PRJNA350692) | Marine metagenome, whole genome shotgun sequencing project. | isolation source: water | place: Pacific Ocean | collected 2012-04
ACGACGCTTAATCTCTCTTACTTTTGATTTGACACTTTGTTTTTTAGTTGCCATAACTTGAATTTTTATTGGTTATAAATTTATGAATTCTGTCCATAAAGATTTAAACCAATCTGTCCAAATTAGGGTGAAGACTTACACTTCCACCAGAAAACATGAATATTGATGATGTCATTTTAAATGAAAAAAGGTTACTGCATCCATCAGAATAGTTCATGCCTGTAGATGTTGTGCCATCATTAGTTCCACCTTCAAATACTTGAAAACCTATATCATAAATAGAACTGTTACCATCATCAACTTGCATGCTTAGGGCGAATTTCTTGTTGTATTTTAAAGGGGCTGTAGTAGCTTCGTAATCTGCTGGATTACTTTCAAAGATTATTGTGACGGTAATATCTTCAAGGTTTTGTGCAGCTGTGTAGTAATTGTAGAATCCCAAACTCATCATTAAAAAGAGTTTTATTAATGAGCTTTTTTTAACCATAAATTTGACCATTTCTTAGTTAGTTAAAATAAGGGATGAAAGTACTAGCATAACTAGTAAAAGTAGTAGAAAATGGTACTGTGTTTTTTTAAATGCGTAATTAGTTTTTCACAAAATGTTAAAAAGCACGCAAAAGATTACATGGTAATTAGTATACATTTATTAATTATTCACATGTCAAATCGCACTACTAAACTTAATAACTTTAGTTACTCAACTTTACGTTTAAAACAATTTTAAAAATTGACAATCCAAAATTGTGCCATAATAAAAATGTTATTATATTTGTCTTGATAGAATTAAGACTAATTGCAAATGCTGAATCAACGCTTACAGCAAAAATTACTTCAAAAGCTTTCTCCACAGCAAATACTGCTGATGAAGTTATTACAAATACCAACTGTAGGATTGGAACAGCGTATTAAGCAGGAAATTGAAGACAACCCAGCCCTCGAAATTGATGCCAATGAACAATCTGATGATGGTCAGGAGATAGCGGAGGATAAGCCGGATCCAGAAGATAAAACCGATGCTAGTGATACAGATTTGGATGACTATAAAGCCAAAGATGATGAATTCGATTTTAATGATTACATCAATGAAGATGATATCCCTTCATATAAATTAAAAACAAATAATTATACTTCCGATGAAGATCGGAGGGAAGTTCCTTTTGTTTCGGGTGTCAGCTTCCATGAAAATCTGCAAAATCAGTTAAGTTATCGTCACCTTAACGAATTAGAAACCCAAATAGGAAATTATATTATCGGTAATATTGACGATTCAGGGTATCTTCAAAGATCGGTTGATGCAATTGTAGATGATCTGGCTTTCACCCAAAATATAGATATAAGCAAGCAAGAAGTTGAAAAAGTACTTGACGTAATTCAACAATTCGATCCAGCAGGAATAGGTGCAATTGACCTTAAAGAGTGCTTATTAATTCAGATTAACCGTCAACTGGAGGATTCCCCTTCTGATAAGCTGGAGCTCGCAAAAAAGATCATTACCAGATATTTCAATGACTTCACAAAAAAGCATTATCAGAAGATAATAAAACGGGCAATGATTAGTGATGAACAGCTTAGAGAAGCTATGGATGTAATACTGAAGTTAAACCCTAAACCTGGTAATTCATTAAGCGAAACATCAAAAGAGAATCATTACATCATCCCCGATTTTACAATTACTAATAATGGTGATAAACTCGAGCTTTCACTCAATTCATGGAACAATACCGATCTCAAAGTAAATGGGTCGTTTTCAAATATGATGGAAAATATTGGAAAACAAAAGAAAAGCAAAAAACAACGCGAGGCCTACTCTTTCATAAAACAAAAAGTTGATTCCGCACGTTGGTTTATTGATGCAATACAGCAACGTCAGAACACCCTATACTCTACAATGAATGCAATAATGGAGTATCAGTACGATTATTTGCTTACAGGGGATGACACTAAACTAAAACCAATGATTCTGAAGGATATTGCTGAAAAAGTAAATCTTGATATTTCCACTATTTCACGAGTTGCAAACAGTAAGTATGTGCAAACTCCATTCGGCACTCTATTAATTAAGAGCTTTTTTAGCGAGTCTATGCAAAAGGATGATGGTGAAACTGTATCCACGCGTGAAATAAAAACAATATTGAGAAATATTATTGATTCGGAAAACAAGGATAAACCTTTTACTGATGAGTATCTTACTACTAAATTAAAAGAAAAGGGCTATCCTATCGCACGACGGACCGTTGCAAAATATAGGGAACAGCTTAAAATACCTGTAGCACGATTACGTAAAGAACACATAGTTAAGCAAACTTGATTTATTAATAGCGATAATTGAAGAAATAGTGATGTTCACAAATGAAATAATGAAAATATGCTTAGCAATTAATTAATGACCTAAGACTGGTTGCCAATAATCTGTTTAACATGAATCTCCGTTTGGCTAAAATTGTATCTGCTGTTTTTCACCCTCTATTGGTTCCAACATATACACTGTTGGTGATGATTAACCTCCAAATTCACTCAATATTGGTAATGCCTTTAAAATACAGGTATATTATTGTTGTTTTTGTATTTCTTACAACTTTCGTATTACCATCAATAGTAATATTCATTCTCTTAAAAGTAGGAAAAATTAAAAACCTGGAAATGGATACAAGACAGGAAAGAACATTACCAATGATAATAATTGCCGTAGCATTTTATGGCACTTATTATTTTCTGAAACAAACATCACTAACAGGCCTCATGGCACTTTTTATGGCTGGAGCTACAGTGCTTGTCCTCATCTGTTTAGTTATTAATTACATAACGAAAATTAGCCTGCACATGACTGCTTGGGGAGGTATGTTTGGAGTCTTTTTAGGATTTGCTTTAAGCCATCATTATAATTTATTAGCAATATTGTTCTCTATATTGTTAGTAATTGGAATAGTAGGAACTTCTCGATTAAAGCTTAATGTACAAACACCAGCACAGGTTTACAGTGGATTTGTATTAGGAGCAGGTATTATGGTATCGCTATTTTATCTGATTTGAAAGAAATGCACAAAAAATCAGATGTGATAATACAGTGCTATTATAGTTAACTATTACCACTAAACTCTAATAAATAAGCTTTTATAAATTCGCTCAAATCGCCGTCCATTATATTCTGAACATTTGAGGTTTCATAATTTGTACGCAGGTCCTTTACTAATTTATATGGATGCATAACATATGAACGAATTTGTGATCCCCATTCTATTTTCTTTTTGTTTCCTTCAATTTGTGCAATGGCATCTTGCTTTTTTCGGAGTTCTATTTCATAAAGTTGTGAGCGAAGCATTTGCAAAGCTTTTTCACGATTTTGTAGTTGAGATCGTGTTTCCTGACATTCAATTACAAGCCCTGATGGCTCGTGATGTAACCTCACCGCTGTCTCTACTTTGTTAACGTTTTGTCCACCGGGGCCTCCCGACCTAAAAGTATCCCAGCTTATATCAGCCGGATTTATAGCAATCTCAATTGAATCGTCAACAACGGGATAAACATATACCGATGCAAATGAGGTATGTCTTCGGTTTGCTGAGTCGAAGGGCGATAGTCTTACAAGTCTGTGAACTCCATTTTCACCCTTTAAGTATCCAAATGCAAACTCACCGTTAAATTGTAATGTTACTGATTTAATTCCTGCCCCATCACCGGCCTGATAATCAAGTTCTTTAACTTTGAAATTATTTCGTTCGCCATAACGAATATACATTCGCATAAGCATTTCTGCCCAATCCTGACTTTCTGTACCTCCCGCTCCAGGATTTATTTTTAGTATTGCGTCAAAAGCATCTTCTTTATTGCTTAGCATTTGCAAGAATTCCAAGTCAGTAATCAAAGTACCGGTAATGATAAATTGGTCATCAAGTTCCTGACGTGTAGCTTCAGACATTTCAAAAAACTCCTCCATAACGGTGAGGTCATTAAATGATTCCTGAGCTTTGTTAAAGGAATCGACCCATCGCTTTTTTTCCTTTATTTTTTTAAGATGTTGTTCTGCTGCTTTTGGATTATCCCAAAATTTAGGTGATTGTGTTTTTTCTTCTTCTTCTTCGATCTCCATTTTCTTGCGATCGATGTCAAAGATACCCCCTTAAAGCATCAAGCCTCTTGAAAAGTTCTTTTCTTCCTTCTGTTGTAAACATATTATTCTGATTCAAATATTTTATTTAGCTATTTCAAGGTTTTTTAAAAACAAATCACTCCTTTTAAATTTCATTCTTAATTACTTTCCACACTAAATCAGGTTGAAAACCTTTTTGTTGCGCATATTTTACCAACTTAGAGTTCCGACGGAAGTCATTATCATCATCAATATTTTTGGATGACAGTATTGCTTTTAACGTTTTTATATATTCGTCCTCATCCAGCGAATTAAGTGCAATTTGTATTGTTAGTTCAGGAATTTGCTTTTGCCGGAGAGCGTAACCAATTTTGTTCTTTCCCCATTTGTTATTACGTAATTTTCCAGTTGCAAAGGCAAATGTAAAGCGCTCCTCATTAATAAAATCTTCCTTTTTAAGTAGGAGGATAATCTCAGCGATAATCTTTTCACTTACATTCCAGCTTAATAATTTTGATTTCAAGTCAAAAATTGAGCGTTCCTGATATGCACAAAACTTTCGTGCTTTGTTTAGCAAAAATGTGTGTTCAGGTGCCATAATTTAAGTTTTAGTAAGAAACTAATAACATCTCGATTATCTAATTTATGAAATAATGAAGTGTTACATCAAAAGCAATTACTTCATTTGGCTTAATACTCCCTAATCCGCTTGACCCATATGCCAATCCAGAAGGAATTACAAGTTTTATACTACCACCCTCCCCAATTAATTGTAGTCCTTCCTGCCATCCAGCTATTACCTGGTAGAGGCCAAGAGTTATATTATTTCCTTCATCAAATACTACATCTTCAAGAGAATAACCTGTATATGAAACATTGACATTAGAATTAATTGTTGGGTGATCATTATCTCCTGGATCAACAATAACATAGTATAATCCACTAGATGTATATTGTCCATCTAATTGTTTTTTAATCACATAAGCTTCAATTAATCCATGGTCTATTTCCGATTGATTCGAATCCTTTTTGCAGGAAAACATGATCATACTTAGAAGTATGACAGAAATAGTAACAATAAAACATCTCTTCATCATAATTTTAAAATTTAAGAAGCAAATTTACATTTTTAGGAGAACGTGTCAACTCAATTTTTAATATTTGAGTTAGGAAAAAAGCACTTAAAATTCTAGATGTTAAATTATTTTACCAATTTCTGTAATTGTCTTGCAGTATATTGATTTATCTTTGTGAAAAATGCAACTAATTAAATTTATTACAATGAGAAAATTATTAATTCCAATAATGTTGATATTTCTAGTGTCATGTAGCTCTCTTCAGGTTACAAATAACTGGGATAAATCGATTGATTTCAAAGAGTTCAAAAACTTTAGCATGTATCCTTGGGACAAGCAAAATGATAAACTCATAAATGAGTATGACAGGCAAACTATTACTTTGGCGGTAATAAGCGAGATGGAGCGTAGGGGATATAAGCATTTAGAAAAAGGAGGTGAATTGATAGTTTCAACTTTTGTGATTTTACAAAATAAAACAGATTACCAAGCATATACAAATCATTATGGTGGATACGCAGGCTACGGTGGTGGCTGGGGTTATTATGGTTCGCCATGGGCATATGGATATGGCTGGGGACCAGGATATTATGGCGGTACTACTACAATAAGGTCAGTTGATTACGTACAAGGAACCTTGATAATAGATATTTTTGAGTTGGGTAATAAAAAACTCGTTTGGCAGGGGATAGGTACCGGTGAAGTGGATGATAACCCAGCCACTCGGGATAAAAAGCTGCCCAAAAGTATTTCTCATATTTTCAGGAGATTCCCTATTCCTAAAGGGAAAGGATAGTTCCCTATTAAACCGAAGTAAAATTTTAATTTTTTAATAACTGATCAACCAATTTAGGTACGCCAATTCCGGCTTTTTCTGTAATTATTTTAAGGTTTGATATACCTGGTACAGCAAATGCCTTTGGGTCGATATAATATTTTGGAATTTCGTTACTTACATAATTTATTAGGCTTGCAGCAGGATATACAACCATTGAAGTGCCGATCACAATCAAAATATCAGCGTCTGAAACGATAGATATTGCTGTTTCAATCATTGGTACACTTTCACCAAACCATACAATATGTGGTCGGAGTTGATATCCTAATTCGCACTTATCACCCTTTTTTAACTCCCAATGATCTAAGGTATAGACTAAGTTTGGATCATGAGTGCTGCGGACTTTCTTTAACTCACCATGTAAATGCAACACATTGGTTGATCCGGCTCGCTCATGCAAATCATCAACGTTTTGTGTTATAATTTGTACGTTAAACTTTTCTTCCAACTTAAGCAGCCATCTATGTCCATCATTAGGTTCAACTTCGAATAATTGTTTTCTCCTTTGATTATAAAAATCAAGGACCATTTCTTGGTTATTTTCCCAAGCTATTGGTGATGCTACTTCTTCTATACGGTGGTTTTCCCATAATCCGTTATTATCTCTAAAAGTGCTAACACCGCTTTCAGCACTAATTCCGGCTCCTGTTAGTACAACTAGTTTTTTCATATTGTAAGGATAGGATATATTTTTGATAAAGATAAAAAATAAACACAAAAAAAAACGCTCTCCGAAGAGAGCGTCTTAAGCCTAAACAAGAATCGCAACCATTAATGATTAGGCAATATTTTCAGACTATAAAAGGTTCATGTCGTCAAGTACTTTCATAACACTCTTTACAGAATTAGCAGAAGCTTCCAGAAGTGCCTTTTCCTCCTCGTTTAAGTCGATTTCAATTATCTTTTCAATTCCATTCTTTCCTAGCGTCACAGGTACGCCAAGGTAGACATCTTTTTGGTTGTATTCTCCATTAAGTAGTGCGCAAACAGGAAAAACACGGTTGTGGTCGTTAACGATAGCTTCACACATTTGAGCTGCTGCAGCTCCTGGAGCATACCATGCAGATGTACCCATTAATTTAACCAGCTCACCTCCTCCACCTTTGGTGCGTTTAACGATTGCTTCTAATTTATCCGCATCTATTAATTCAGTAACAGGTATTCCACCAACAGTTGTATAACGTGGTAATGGAACCATAGTATCGCCATGTCCACCCATTAATAAAGCTTGGATGTCAAGCGGAGAAATATTTAATTCAGTTGCAAGAAAAGCACGATAACGTGCAGTATCTAATATACCTGCCATACCAAATACTTTCTTCGATGAAATATTCGCTGTTTTAAAAGCGGCGTATGACATTACATCCAAAGGATTGGAAACAACTATCACGATAGCATCAGGGGAAAATTTCAAAGCTTGCGCAACTACACTTTTTACGATTCCGGCATTTGTTGAGATTAAATCGTCGCGACTCATGCCGGGCTTACGTGGTAAACCGGAAGTGACAACAATAATTCCTGATCCGGCAGTTTTAGTATAGTCGTTTGTTACACCGGTTACTTTAGTATTATAGCCATTGATTGGGGCAGTTTGCCAAATATCAAGAGCTTTACCTTCTGCGATACCTTCTTTGATATCGATAATAACAACTTCTTTAACAATATCTTTGTGAGCAATAACATTAGCCACTGTGGCTCCTACATTTCCTGCTCCAATTACTGTTATCTTTTCCATTTTAATTTGATTCTTTTTATGTTAGACTTTTTTCATTACCGCAAATGTAATAATATTTCTCCGTGAGCAATGCTAATATTGACTATAAAAATATGTAAAAGCTAATTTATTTAAAGTCTAAATTGTTAACAGAATTAATTAAAGGTTTGAAGATGCTAAGATTAGGATTACCCATTGTTTAAGATTCCAAAAAATGATTATTCTCAAGATATCCTAAATTTATAAACTGTAAAGATCTTTCAATGTTCAAGAGCCTAATTAACGATTATGAAAAACCGAAGGTTCTAGTTTTCTTAACCTGCAGATAAATCTTCAGCTCCAGGTAACATACCTTCCAATTGCGATGGATCATGAATAAGTACTGGTATATGCTGTGGACATATCCAGTAGTTAGAACCTTTAAAATCAAGCGCTACTAATGGAACCTGGTATTCATCATTTTTGCAGAATAAGCAAACTTTTTCTTTATTGTTTTCCATAATTTTTCTTTTTTTGATATTAAATAATTTAAGCGGCAAATATCCTAAATAATCTGATATGTTAAACAATAGATCATTTATTATAAAAATAGAATTCGTAATTTTGCATAGCTTGTTTGTAATTTTTAAAATAGAAACAGTTATCCCATGATACTTTCATATCTACGTATCAAAGGGTAAAGCAATTAACTTGGTTAAACAATGAAAATCATCAAAAAAATATTTGTAACAATAATTATCATTTTGATATGCTTTGGTGCAGCGAGTTATTTATTGCTAAGATCCACCAAACCAAATTATTCAGGTAAAGTAAGTCTGCCAGGTCTGAATAAAAAAGTAGAAATAATTATTGACGAATATGGTGTTCCACATATTTATGCTGAAAATTCACACGACGCATATATGGCTCTTGGTTATGTCCAGGCACAAGAGAGGTTATTTCAAATGGAAATGATAAGACGTGTAACTTCAGGAAGATTATCGGAATTATTAGGCGAGAAATTTCTAAACACTGATAAAACAATGCTAACGCTGTCCATACGTGAAGCGGCCAAAAAAAGTGCAAATAAATTTTTTAATGAAACTAGTGCACCATACAAACAGGAAACTCTTGCTTATCTAAAAGGAATAAACAGTTTTATCGAAAATGGCACCCTGCCAATTGAGTTTACTTTGTTGAATTTCAAACCCGAACTATTTAAACCTGTTGATGTTTACACGGTATTAGGTTATATGTCTTTGTCTTTCACATCTGCTCTTTCACAGGAACCAATAGTAACTCGTATACTAGAAAATCTTGGACAGGATTATCTAATTGATTTTGGGCTTGATTCTATCTCAAACGTCCAACATTATCTTGATACTACCAGTCAAACAAAACATTTAGGCAACCTGTCAAGTGAGATACAAAAAACCTTTAATACTTTACCTGTTCCTGTTTGGTATGGATCAAACAACTGGGTGCTTAGTGGCATTAGATCAAAATCAGGAAAAGTACTACTGGCAAATGATACACATATCAGGTTTTCACAACCAGCCGTATGGTATGAAGCATATATTGAATATCCCGGATTTTCGATGGCAGGTTATTATTTGGCAGGTGTTCCTTTTGCAATTACTGGTCATAACGATCGCTTTGCTTGGGGTACAACAATATTTCCATTCGACAATATGGATCTTTATAGAGAAAAACAGAATCCTGATAATCCGAATCAGATTTGGGTAAACGATCACTGGGAAAATTATAATACAGTTATCAATAAAATTACTGTGAAAGGAGGAAATGATGTTGCATTTGAAATTCGCTCTACTCGCCATGGACCTATTTTGAATGGCGTTTACAATAATATTGCGAAATACGACGAACCACCTATTTCAATGTGGTGGGCATTAAATAAAATGGAATCTGCTGTTCTTGAAGGTTTGTACAAAATTAATAATGCTTCTGATATGCAGGAGTTCGAAAAAGCAATGGAGTACATTGATTTAATTGGAATGAACATGATTTATGGTGATAATGAAAATAACATTGCATTATGGGCTGCTGGTAAAATACCTATCAGACCAGAGCATGTTAATTCTAAAATTATATTAGACGGTGCAAGTGGAAATGATGAGATTCTTGGCTATTATTCATTTGATAAGAATCCGAGAATCATTAATCCGGAAGATGGGTTTATTACAACCTCAAACGATGAACATGAAAGGGTTGATGGTATTTTATATCCAGGTTATTATTCTCCGGGGATCAGAGCAAATCGTATTAAGAGATTGATAAATTCTCGTGACAAGTGGGATATAGAAGGTTTATCATCGATTCAACTCGATAATACTTCAGAAAAAGATACAATGCTTGCTGCTTTGATATTATCGGAGGCCAATACCAAAAAGGTTTCAAGCATTGGTCCAACATATGCTTTAGCCATAAATCAGTTACATAGCTGGGATGGCAAGACCGATGTAAATAGCATTGGTGCAACCATCTTCAGTAATCTGGTTTATTTTATTATGTATAATACTTTAGGTGATGAACTTAATGAGCAGGATTTCAATAGTTTTATAAATTCATTTCTAGTACGTTCCAGAATGTCAGCATTATTTTCGAACGAAAATTCAATTTGGTTTGATAACAAAACAACCTTAAATACAAAGGAACTTCGAAGTGATATTTTTACATTATCATTAGAGGAAACTATTTCTTCCTTGTCAGCCCAGTTAGGGGATGATGTGAGTACATGGAAGTGGGGCAAGGTTCATACGCTTACACATATACACCCTATTGGTTATGAAGAACCACTCGATCGAATATTTAATATTGGTCCGTTTGCTAAATCAGGTGGAAATGATGTAATTGATAAAGAAGGTTATAGGTACAACAAAGCAGGAGTTTATCCGGTTGTTGATGGCCCTGCGATGAGATTACTTATTGATTTTGCTGATACAGATCATGCATGGTCGATTATTCCAACTGGCCAGTCAGGAAATGTAATGAGTCAACATTATTCTGATCAGGCCCATATGTTTAATAATGGCAAGTACCGTATCATTAATACAAATAAAAATGAACTCAATAATGAAAGGGTTCTGATACTTGAACCTTAAGGTAGTTCGATAATTGTCGGAACTATGATTTATTTGATTTCTGGATTTCCCTGATTTTTCTGTTTGAATTTTTTATTGGCAAGGCGTTTGAATGTTAAACTTTTGGTTCCGAAATTGATAAGAACCCTACTTCCAAATCATATGCCTCCAAATAATTTATTGCTTGAGCCAAATGAACATCTTCTAAATTAGTAATTGCTTTTAATTCCATTGATATTATTTCTTCACATAGAAAATCAACCCTTCGTGTACCAATCTGTTGTTGCTTATAATAAATGGGCATTTCAAATTCTCTGCTGAAATTTAATCCTGTATCGATCATCTCAATTTCTAATGCCCGTTGATAAATTACTTCTTGAAAGCCATTGCCTAATTCAGAATGAACTTTCATTGCACAACCAATTATTTTAGATGTCAGTTCTGAATATTTGTATTCACTTTTAATCATAGCCTATCAAACTAATCATAGATTAATCAGTGGTTCAGACTTTTTTCTGGTCCGTTTACTCTTCTTACAATTAAAGAAATTTGGAGAAGAAAGTAAAATACAAAAACTAATACTCCTGTTAAGAATATACTAGATACAGAAATAGATATGTTTATTGAGTTTATATAATTGACATAAGTATCAAAGAATGAAAAGTTAAAAGTAGTAGGTTCTGAAAGAAATAAAAGCACAAAAATAGTACCAACAATAGTTCCAATAAAAACCCATCCTTTCCAGGAAATAATTGAACCTGTACTCTGAACTTTACTTTCCTTCAAACTTAAACCTTCAATTTTATTCATTACCGAAGGAATAAAATCATCACCAGGTTTTTCAACTGAAGCAATTTTTACTGCTTTTTTAACAAAATCATCTGTATTATCACTAACTGTATTCATAGTAATCTATTTTTTTCTGTCCAATTTTATCTTTTAGTTCTACATAAAGTTTTTGTCGGCTCCTATGGAGCTTTATTTTAACATTATGCGTTGATAGTCCCACTATTTCAGATATTTCTTTAATTTGTAACTCTTCATAATAATACAAAGTTATAATTATCCTATCAGTTTCCGGTAGTTTTAATATTGAATTGTTAATGATTTTTCTTTTTTCTTTTATGTGTATATCATGTTGAGCATCAGATAAGTCAGAAATATTAAATTCAACAAAGTCATCAATCTCAATTGTATCTACCTTTCTTTTTTGAGATTTGTATTTGTTAATTGATGCATTATATGTTATACGGTAAATCCATGTAGATAATTTTGACTTCATATTAAAACTATCCAATGAGCTATAAACTTTTAGAAATACATCCTGTGCTAATTCTTCATCTTCTTCACGGTTTTTTAATACCCTGTATGCCAGCGTGTAAACCATCATGTTATATCTTTTCACTATTTCTTCAAAAGATTGAACATCTCCAGCTAGAATTTTTGGTATAAGTATGTTCTCATCTATTGATCCCATTGTACTTTAGACAGTAAACTTATTAATTGGTTACATAATTGTTATTCTTTTATTTTTTGTAACCAAAATACAAAACACATGTCAAAGATATAAAAGACTAATATTAGTCAATCATATAATCTTAAAAATTAGAAAAATGGAAGTAGCAATTGTATTTATTAGTGCGTTTATAGTGGTTTTCGGAATTCTTTTTCTGTATTACACCACAAGACATAAAGAGCGTCTTGCCTTAATTGAGAAGGACAAAGATGTAAGTGTTTTTATGAGCAATAAAACTCCCTCTACACGATCGGCATGGAAAATTATCAGTATGAACCTTGCCCTTATTTCAATAGGTGTTGGGATTGGAATTCTTTTCGGTAACTTTTTATATAGCATTGCCGGTATGCAAGAAGAGGTAGCATACTCAGCTTCAATATTTCTACTTGCAGGAGTAGGTTTGTTAATTGGAACATTAATGGCTAAGAAAGAAGCAAGCTTGTAAAGAATCTTGAGTTTATCAGCAATCTATCACCCTGTACATTTTTCCAGTATTATAAGGCTGTTAACCCAAATGTACTGGTAACGACTAGGTTTGAGTACTGGCAAACCTATATACTAAACAGTCTCATCATCTTAATGTTATTTGCTTAATAACATTTCCTTGCTGCAGAACATTACCACTCTTTTTCTTTTAATTTTGTACTTTAATTACAAATCGCAATTAAAATGCAAAAAGAGAGACTTTTTGAAACATTTCCTCCTGTCTCAACCAAAGAGTGGAAAGAAAAAATAAAAAAGGATCTTAAGGGTGCTGATTATGACAAAAAACTTGTTTGGAGAACCGACGAAGGATTTAGGGTTCAACCTTACTACAGAAGTGAAGATTTAGGCAAGTTTCCTCACATCAGTATTTTCCCAGGAAATTTCCCATTTGTCAGAGGAAACCACATCAAAAATAACAACTGGCTTGTCCGTCAGGATATTCTAGTTGAAAATATTGAAAATGCAAACCGGAAAGCACTTAAAATTGGATTAGCGGGTGTTGATTCTTTGGGGTTTTATTTTGAAGATGATTTTAAACCTGATGATAATAGTGTTGAGAGACTCTTCAAGGATATCCCTCTCGATAAGAAGGAAATAAACTTTGCAGCAAATTACCCGCTCGAAATAATTGATATCATTTCTTCTCTAGCGAGCAAATCCAATATTAATCCCAATAAAGTTAAAGGAAGCGTTGAATATGATCCAATAAGCTATTTTAGCTTAAACGGTAGATTTCACAATACGGCAAAAGAGGACCTTGCATTGTTGAATAAACTGCATACTTCATGCAAGCACATACCGAATTTTCAATATTTATGTATTAATGCCACGATATTTAATAATTCTGGAGGAGGAATTGTTAGCGAGCTGGCTTTTTCTATGGCAATGGCTGCAGAATACCTTACCTATCTTACTGATAGCGGACTGGATATTGACGATATAGCACCCCATATTCGATTTCATTATTCTGTTGGATCTGATTATTTCATGGAAATTGCAAAGTTTAGAGCGGCAAAATATCTTTGGGCAAATATTGTCAATGCATATGGGTTAAAGAATAAATCAAATGCAACAATGTATATTCATTGTAGCAATTCAAGATGGAATAAAACTATTTACGATCCGTATGTAAATATGCTTCGAACCACCACAGAATCTATGTCAGCCATTATCGGAGGAGTTAATTCATTAAGTGTGTTGCCATTTAATTCTGTTTTCGAAACAGAAACTGAGTTTTCTGAACGTATAGCCCGCAATCAACAATTGGTATTAAAGGGAGAATCATATTTCGATAAAGTGGCAGATGTTGGTGCAGGCTCCTATTATATTGAAAGTCTTACTGATAAACTTATCCACAATGCTTGGGAGCGATTCCTTAACGTTGATAAAGAAGGTGGTTATATAAAGGCTTTCAAAAAAGGAAGTATCCAAAAAATTATTGCTAACGAAGCTTCAATAAAGGATGATGATGTTGCAACTCGGAAAAGGTCGCTTCTTGGGACAAATCAATTTCCTAATACTAGTGAGTCGTTTAATTCAGATTTTGAACTTCTAAAGAGAAAAACCAAACCTGAAAATGATGGAGTACAACCACTTGTAATTTATCGTGGTGGTGAGAAATTAGAAGAAATACGGTTAAGTACTGATAAATTTGCTATTAACAATAAACGGCCTGTAGCTTGGATGTTTACATATGGTGATCTGACAATGCGTAAAACTAGATCACAGTTTGCAGGTAATTTTTTCGGTTGTGCAGGTTATGAAATAGTTGATAATCCTGGTTTTAATAATGTTGAAGAAGGTATAGCTGCAGCCATAGTTGATAAACCAGAAATTGTTGTTATCTGTAGTTCCAATGAAGAATACAAAGATATTGTAGAACCAATTTATAATGCACTGGTTGATAAAGCAGTAGTCGTTTTGGCTGGTTATCCCGAATCACAAATTGATCGATTAAAAGAGATTGGATTGACAAATTTTGTACATGTAAAAAGTAATGTGCTTGAAGAATTAAAGCGGTATCAGAAGTTATTAATTAAGGAGGAACTTTGAAAAGTAACCAATACGATGAAACCTGATTTTGAAAAAATAAATATTGATAGCTTTTCTAAACCTAAAGACTCAAATGCAGATTGGGAAGCTAACAATAATATACATCCTGACTGGAAGACTTCTGAAAACATTGATATAAAACCTGTTTATACATCTGAGGAATTAAATGGGATGGAGCACCTTAATTATGCTGCAGGTTTATCTCCATTTTTGAGAGGTCCTTATTCGACAATGTATGTTACGCGTCCCTGGACAATAAGACAATATGCAGGTTTTTCAACCGCCAAAGAATCCAATGCTTTTTACCGCCGTAATCTTGCTGCAGGGCAAAAAGGATTATCGGTAGCTTTCGACCTTGCAACTCACCGTGGTTATGATTCTGATCACGAACGTGTTGTTGGTGATGTTGGTAAAGCGGGTGTTGCTATCGATTCGGTTCTCGATATGGAAATATTGTTCGATCAAATACCGTTGAATAGTATATCAGTTTCCATGACAATGAATGGAGCTGTATTACCAATACTGGCATTTTATATTGTAGCGGCATTGGAACAGGGTGCAAAGCTAGAAGAACTTACTGGAACCATCCAAAATGATATTCTTAAAGAATTTATGGTTCGCAATACCTATATCTATCCTCCTGATCCGTCTATGCGCATAATTGCGGATATTTTTGAATATACTTCACAAAAAATGCCGAAGTTCAATTCAATTTCAATTTCTGGTTATCATATTCAGGAAGCGGGTGGAACGGCAGATATTGAGCTTGCTTATACCTTGGCAGATGGTCTTGATTATATAAGAACAGGACTTAAAGCTGGATTAAAGATTGACGATTTTGCTCCTCGACTTTCTTTCTTTTGGGGATCAGGAATGAACCATTTTATGGAAATCGCCAAACTCCGTGCCGGACGTCTATTGTGGGCTAAGATTGTTAAGCAATTTAATCCTAAGAAACTAAAATCAATGGCATTGCGTGCACATACTCAAACGTCAGGATGGAGCCTTACAGAACAAGATCCCTTTAACAACGTCGCTCGTACTTGTATTGAAGCTCTTGGTGCGGTATTAGGTCATACACAATCTCTTCATACGAATGCCCTGGATGAAGCAATTGCACTCCCTACCGATTTTTCAGCACGAATAGCCCGTAATACTCAAATTTATCTGCAAGAAGAAACTGATATTTGTCGGTCGATTGATCCATGGGCAGGATCCTATTATGTTGAAACTCTTACTAACGAACTCGTACACAAAGCATGGGAACATATTGTGGAGATTGAAGAAATGGGAGGAATGTCGAAAGCCATAGAAACAGGATTACCAAAAATGAGAATCGAAGAAGCTGCCGCACGCAAACAGGCTCGAATTGACGCTAATAAAGATGTGATTGTTGGTGTAAATAGTTATAAATTGGAAAAGGAAGATCCAATAGAAACACTCGAAATTGATAATAATGTGGTACGTCAGTCACAAATAGAAAGACTTAATAAATTGCGTGCCGAGCGTAATGATAAAGTTGTTCAGAAAAATCTGGAAGCAATTACAAGAGCTTGTGTTACAGGCAAGGGTAATTTATTAGAATTGGCTGTTGAAGCTGCAAAGAATCGTGCAAGTCTCGGAGAAATTTCGTATGCTTGCGAAAAAGTTATGGGAAGATATAAAGCAGTTATAAGATCAGTTTCGGGTATTTATGCCTCCGAAGCAGGTAATGACGCTTCGTTCAAAGAAGCACATAAACTTGCTGATGAGTTTGCGCGAATAGATGGACGTAGACCCAGAATTATGATTGCTAAAATTGGACAGGATGGCCACGACCGGGGAGCAAAAGTTGTTGCTACCGGATATGCAGATATTGGTTTTGATGTTGATATCGGACCACTTTTCCAAACTCCTAAAGAAGCTGCAAAGCAAGCTGTTGAAAATGATGTTCATATATTGGGTATTTCAAGTCTCGCCGCAGGCCATCGCACCCTTGTTCCTCAAGTTATTACAGAACTTAAAAAGCTTGGAAGGGAAGATATAATGGTGATAGTTGGTGGGGTTATACCTCCACAAGATTATCAATTTCTTTATGATGCTGGTGTTGTTGCAATTTTCGGACCTGGTACTGTAATCTCAGATGCAGGTGTTAGTATGCTTAATTTATTGATTGAGGCGAAAAAGTAAGAGAAATTCCTAAGGAATGAGTCCAACCTTATTGTTTAAATTTACAAATTGAAAAAGACCTCTCAACGAAACTGTTTATCTCAAATAAACATTTATTAGTGCCCTCAAACAACTCATCATTTTATTTATTTGAATTCTTGCTGAATTTATCTTAATAAGAAACAAAATAAACTTTTAACATAATTTAAGTTTCCAAAGTTTATTTTTATGTATTTTTGCCAAATTAATACAAAATAAATTTTGTTACAAATGGATAAATTCATAATCCTGATTTCTATTATTGTGGTAACAATTAATGTTAGAGCACAAGAAATCAGACATCTAACAATAAAACAGGCTGTTGAATATGCTATGGAAAACAATTACCAGATAATTAATGCTGGCAAGGATGTTGAAGCAGCAAAGTATATTGTTAAGGAGTCAACCTCAATTGGACTGCCCCAAGTTGACGCGTCTGTTAATTATAATGACAATATTGCCCGTCCGGTAATGATTTTGCCGCCAGAATTTGTACAGCCCGGTGAGTCGGACAAGATTCAGTTTGGAACTAAGTATGATGCAAGCTTAGGAGCTTCAGTATCACAATTATTATTTAGTGGAGAATATATCGTTGGGCTTCAAGCGGCAAGAAAATATCTAGAGAAAACAAATACTGACTACTTCAAGAATAAAGTTGATGTTAAGCAACTGGTGTCAAACTCTTATTACGCTGCGTTGTCAGCTACCGAAGGACTTCGGATAGTTGATTCAACATTAACAATTACAAGAAAATTAGCTAATGAGACCAGAGAAGTTTTTAATGTTGGTTTTGCTGAGGATATTGATGTTGACCAGTTAGATTTATTGGTTTCTGACCTTGAGGCTTCAGCTCTTTATTTAAGTAGCAAGTTTATTATTTCAAATGCTTACCTAAAGTTTTATCTTGGTTTAAAAGATGCGGACAGTATTGTACTAACTGATAATATGGAAAGTATAATATCCGCAAGGCATAATTCGGGACTACTGACTAACCCATTTAATATTAATCAGAATGTTGATTTCAGGTCTCTTACCAAACAAAAAGAGCTTAGTTTGCTTCAGGTAAAATTGGAGAAAGCATCATACATGCCATCTATTGCAGCTAACCTAAATTACCAAACTCAGGCACAGAGAGATGAGTGGAACTTCTTTAGTAATGATGGTGGCTGGTACTCAAGCTCGGTTTTTGGTGTAAAAATGCTAATACCTGTATTTTCTAGTGGCAAGAGAAGTTCAAAAGTAAAACAGGCAAGAATTGCATATGAACAGGTGACAGTGATGGAGCAGCAACTAACTAGCCAGTTAAATTTACAATACGACGCTGCAATAAATGAGTACATGAATGCTTATAGAGTATTTGAAAATAAGCAAGTTAGCAGAAAAACAGCTGAAAAAATTTATAACAAAACAACTCAAAAATATATTGAAGGTATGTCTACGAGCTTAGATATCCTAAACACACATAACCAATTTTTAAATGCAGAGAATGAATATATTAATTCGGCGCTTTTACTTTTGAAAACGGGTGAAGAACTTGAAAAAATTCTTACAAAATTTGAATAATATTTATGGACGAAAAAGTAAAAATAATTATTGAAAGGGTTGCAAATCTATTTTGTGAGTATGGTATCAGAAGTGTAACTATGGATGATATTGCCCACACACTTACGATTTCTAAGAAAACTCTTTACAACTATTTTAAAGACAAAGAGGAACTTGTTTGGGCAATTCTTAAATATCTGAATGAGGAAAAACAAATTGATTTCTCAATACATGAAAATAATGATGCAAATGCCATAGAGGAATTATTTTACCATTATGAAATTCAGGTGGAAATGATTAAAAATCACAAGCCTGCATTTGTATACGATTTAAAAAAATATTACCCTGAAATTTATATCCATTTTCAAAAGATAAAGCATAACCGAATTCTTGACAGTGTAAAAACAAATCTAATTAAGGGTAAGAAAGAAGGACTTTACAGGAACGACTTAAATGAAGATATAATCTCCAGACTAACTTTGATGCGCATAGAAGGTATTTTAAATTCTGACATTTTCAGTATAGAAGAGTTGGTTTCAACGAATTTATTTTCTGAGATATATAAATATCATCTTTTGGGTATTGTAAATGATAAAGGCAGAAAAATGCTTAAGCAAAAGTTTAACAAAATTGACGAATCAGTAAAAATCAGCACAATATGAAACAACTAATATTAATATTTACAATCAGTATTTTCATTATTTCATGCTCTTCGGAGGATGAAAATAATTCTGATGCAGATAACCTAAGATTGTACAAGACGCAGGTTAAAGAGTTAAATGAGAAAATATCAGATATTGAGCAGGCCAATAATGACAAGGAATATTCGGGGATCAAAATACCTGTTAAATTGGAATCATTGTCGCTGCGACCATTTTCACATAATTTCACCGCCGTAGGTGAACTCGAAAGCATCAATGATGCATTTATTAGCCCGGAAATTAATGGTCAGATTACTTCTGTATATGTATCGGAAGGACAATATGTTCAGAAAGGACAGTTGCTTGCTAAACTAAATACAGTAATTATTGAAACAAATATCCAGGAAATTGAATCACAGTTAAGTCTCGCAAAGACAATTTATGAGAAGCAATCATCTTTATGGGAAAAAAATATAGGCTCAGAAAGGCAATACCTTGAAGCAAAGAATTCTTTCGAGAACCTTCAAAATAAACTTAGTACTTTAAAAGCTCAATATGATTTGGCTATAATTAAATCACCAATAAATGGCATTGTAGAAGAAATCTTTCATAAAAAAGGAGAGCTGGCAACTCCAGGCATGCAATTAATGCAAATTGTTAATATTGATGAGCTTTATGTTACTGTTAAATTGTCGGAAGCATATCTTCCAATAATTAAGAAAGGTGATATTGTTACCATTTCATTCCCAGCTTATCCCGGACTCGAATATCGCAAACCTGTCTATCGAACAGGTAATGTGATCAACAAACAAGACAGGACATTTATTGTACAGATAAAAATAGCTAACAAAAATGGAAAGCTTAAGCCACATCTTCAGGCCAACGTAAATATAAATGATTACAATATTGATAATGTGATTGTACTTCCTACAATTCTGATTAAGGAAGATATGACAGGATCATTTATATACATAGTTGAGACAGCCAATGGAAAAAGTATAGCTACAAAAAAGTATATTAAAACAGGAATTTCATATAAGGATAAAACCGAAATACTTGACGGATTAAGTGCTGGCGATATGATAATTACCGATGGTTATAGCAATGTGTCAAATGGATCAGTAGTCAATGTTATACAATAACAAAATTAAATGTATCATTCAAATTAATATACTTTAACGGATGAATAAAACTGAAAATAGCGATACAGACAAAGTTATACGGAATTTCTGGTTATCAACATGGGCTCTTAATAATAAAAATACTGTTTACCTTATAACAGTAGTAACAATATTCTTTGGATTCTATTCTTATGTTTCAATGCCCAAAGAACTTTTTCCGGAAATAAATATACCTACGATAATGGTCCAAACCCTGTATCCTGGGAACCCTCCTGTTGATATAGAAAATTTAATTACCAGACATCTTGAGAAAGAAATTGAATCTGTCAAGGGTATAAATGATATGAATGCAATATCCAGTCAGGATGCGTCAAATATTTTTATCGAGTTTAATACAGATGTGGATATTAAGGTTGCCCTGCAGGATGTAAAAGATGCAGTTGATAAAGCAAAAAGCGAACTCCCTGATGACCTGCCTTTTGATCCAATGATTGAAGACATCGACTTGTCGGAGTTCCCTGTTGTAAACATAAACCTGTCTGGTGATTATAGTGTGAATAAGCTCAAGGATTTTGCTGAAGATATGCAAGATGAATTTGAGACAATTTCAGAGGTATCTAAAGTAAACATTACAGGTATTACCGAAAAGGAGGTTAAGATTATTCTTGATCCATTTAAGATGAATACTTTACAGATAAGCTTTAATGATGTTGAAGAAGCTGTAAAATTTGAAAACATGTCCTTATCAGGTGGTGATATGCTAATTGGAGATATTAAACGTACTATAAGGATAATTGGTGAATTTACCGATCCTGCTGAAATTGAAGACATAATTGTAAAAAGTGAAAAAGGAAACATTGTTTATTTGCACGACATAGGTTATGTAGATTATGGTTTTAAAGATCGCGACAGTTATGCTTATCTAAACAGCCAACCAGTAGTCTCTCTTCAGGTTGTCAAAAAAAGTGGAGAAAATTTACTCTCTACTATTTCCCAGGTAATGGAACTTCTTGACGAAGCAAAAAACACCGGTTTAATTCCTGAAAATTTAGTGATTACTGTAACTAACGATCAGTCGGATATGGTAAAAATGCAGCTGAGCAACCTCGAAAACAGCATTATCATGGGAATAATCTTTGTTGTTTTTGTTTTATTCCTGTTTTTGGGAACCAGAAATTCACTATTTGTTGGTTTCGCTATTCCGATGTCGATGTTTCTTTCATTTATGATAATGGGGCTGATAGATTACAGAATAAATATGGTTGTACTCTTTTCATTGATACTTGCACTAGGGATGCTTGTAGATAATGCAATTGTTGTAACGGAAAATATATACAGGTTTGTTGATAAAGGATATCCAATATTAGAAGCTGCTAAACAAGCTACCGGCGAAATTGCTATGCCTATTATTTCTTCAACACTTACTACTCTTGCAGCATTCTTTCCATTACTTTTCTGGAAAAGTATTATGGGCGAATTTATGTCGTATATGCCGGGAACATTGATAATTGTTCTTTCCTCCTCCCTTATTGTGGCCCTTGTCATAATACCTGTAATCTTTACCGTTTTCTATAAAAAAGGGGCAAATGTTTCTATCCCCAAGCCGAAAAGAAGTATAATACTAATGCTAATATTAATCGGCCTTGCTTCGATATTTTATGTTTTCAAAATTAACTGGGTAGGAACATTGTTATTAATATTCACTTTTATCGGATTATTAAATCTTCTTTTCCTCTCACGGCTTGCTTTATGGTTTCAAAATGTTGGATTGGTTTGGCTCGAAAACTCATATATTAGATTCATCAAATTTGCCTTACATGGAAAAACACCCATCTTTCTTTTATTTGGGACAATTGCTTTAATGATATTAACTCTCACATTCTATTTTGGAAGTGATCCAAAAGTTAAATTTTTTCCTTCTGCCGACCCAAAACTTATAAATGTATTGGCCGAGATGCCTATTAGTACTGATATAGAAGTAAGTGATTCGATAATGCGAGAGCTGGAAGAAAAAATATTTGAGGTATTAGAACCTGATATGGATATTGTTGAGTCAGTATTAACAATAACTGGAAAAGGGGCTATTGGACAGGATGAAGGTTTTACCGGACGTGGCGGAGCACCTAATAAGGGATTGATTACAATTAACTTTGTCGACTTTAAGGACCGAGGAGAAAAGAGTACAGTTAAAACACTTGAACGAATGTCCGAGGCATTGGTTGGTTTATATCCTGGTATAAATCTTTCAGTAGAAAAACTAAAAGAAGGGCCTCCAACTGGCAAACCAATAAATCTTGAAGTTAGCGGTGGCGATTTTGATGATTTATTACAACTTACCGAAGATATAAGAACTGAAATTAATAAAGTTAATATTCCCGGTATAGAAGGTTTAAAAATCGAACTTGAAGTGAGTAAACCTGAATTACTTGTTAACATCGACCGTGAGAAGGCAAGACGATATGGGTTGTCAACTGCACAGGTGGGAAGCGCTATACGGACAGCTTTATTCGGTAAAGAAATCTCTGATTTCAAAGATGGCGAAGATGAGTATAAGATAGTTATAAGGCTTGATGATAAGTTTAGATACAATATCGCGGATATTATTAACCAACGAATAACTTTTAGGAGTCCATCATCAGGTAAAATTGTACAAGTACCAATATCTGCAGTTGCTGATTTCAAATATAGCTCAACTTATGGGGCCATAACAAGGAAGGATCGGAGCAGATTAATAACTATCTATTCAAATGTACTTGAAGGCTACAATACTAATGAAATTAATACTGAACTCAAACAAATTATGGCCGACTATGAAATGCCAGCCGGAACCAAATATAAATTTACCGGCGAACAACAAGAACAAGATGAATCTTCAGCATTTCTAATGAAAGCGTTAATAATTGCTTTGTCGTTGATTATGATTATTCTGGTCTCTCAATTCAACTCGTTTGTAAAACCTACTATAATAATGTTTAGTGTTGTTATGAGTACAATAGGTGTATTTGGAGGACTTGCAATATTTGAAATGGAATTTATTGTAATAATGACTGGAATTGGCATCGTTTCTTTGGCAGGAGTTGTTGTAAACAATGCCATCGTGTTAATTGATTATATAGGCCTTTTGAAAATGAGAAAGAAAAAGGAACTGGGATTAGCCGATAACGAAAACATGCCTATAGATGAGGCAAAACAGTGTATTGTTAATGCAGGTAAAACAAGATTGCGACCTGTACTTTTAACTGCCATTACTACTATCCTTGGCTTAATGCCATTAGCTACAGGATTCAATATTGACTTCATTTCATTCTTTAACACATTTAATCCAGATATATATTTTGGTGGTGACAATTCAGTATTTTGGGGCCCAATGAGCTGGACAGTTATTTTTGGCCTGAGCTTTGCAACGTTCCTAACTTTAGTAATTATTCCTTCTCTATATCATGTGCTCTATAGTGCAAAGGTGAGCATGTCGAAATGGGGCAAAAGGAACTAAAAACAATACATTCAATTTTAACTATTTTTGCGATATAAAGTTGATGTGGAATTCTATATCTCTTAAACTTTTAATTTAGGAGGATTTGGCCATATCGGGAAATGAGTTTTGAATGTTTAATTTTGAATGATGAGACCAATAATGAAAATATATATTACAATAACTTTAATTTTTATTTCTGTTTTTTTATCGTTTTCGGTAATTTCTCAGAATTCTAAGGGGAAAAGGAAGCAAAAAGAACTTACCGAAAAACAGAGGTATGCTGAAGCTGATTTATTTGCTCAAGGTTTGATTGAAAAAGAAACAGGTAACCTGCAAGAAGCACTTGAGTTATTTGAAAAAGCCCTTGAAATAAACCCTAATGACGCAACTGCGCATTACGAAGTTGCTAGAATATTAGCGGCACTTGGAAGAACTGATGAATCTCTAATAGAAGTAAGGATGGCAACAAAGCTCAACTCCGAAAATATCTGGTTTAAGGCGTACTATGCAAAAGTATCGAGAATTAACGAAAACTATGATGACTACGTTACAGCTTATGAGGAATTGGTTGCTGATAATCCATTTGATATGAACTTTCTTTATGAACTAGCTTTTGCATATCAGTTTACAGGGGATTATAAAAGTGCAATTACAGCGTACGATAAGATTGAAAGTATTATTGGTGTCAACGAAAGGATAATAACTCAAAAAACAGAATTTTACACGAAAATAGGCGACCCTGAAAGAAGTATAGCTGAATATGAAAAACTTATAGCTACTAACCCTGATGACCCGCGATACTATGCTTTGATGGCTGAGTATTGTTCAAAAAATAACCTTGACGACAAAGCTGTTTGGGCTTATAATAAAATTGTGGAAATAGATCCTGATGACCCTTATGTTCACATTTCACTTGCTGACTATTATGATAAAAAGGGAGAAAAAGAAAAGTCATTTAATGAATTGAAGCAAGGACTTTCTAATCCTGTACTTGATCTAAAAACCAAGATTAGCTTATTAGTTGGTTATTACCGTGGAGAGTTAAGTAGTGAACAAAAACAGCAAGCGTTGGAGTTATCAGAGATTTTAAAGGAGGTTCATAATGGTGACCCAATGGCAAACACGTTTTATGCCTCCATGCTTTATGAGAATGGTGAATTCCAACAAGCAAGAATTCTTTTGAGAGATATTCTGAAATCAGGAAAAGTAAACTATGCTACCTGGGAACAACTTTTATTTTGTGATTTATATCTTGATGATTATGATTCACTCGTAATTGATTCAGAAGAGTGTATCGATTATTTTCCGAATTATCCACTGCCTTATTTTTTTGCCGGAGCAGGAAATTTTCAAATCAAAGATTTCGTAAAAGCCAAGGCTTATTTTGAATCAGGTAAGGAGTTTGTTGTGAACAACAATGCTCTTTTGGAACAATTTTATTCATCATTAGGAGACACTTATAATGAGCTGGAAAATTATGATGCATCTTACTCTGCATACGAAAAAGTTTTAAAGTTAAACCCACTTAACTCTATTGTTCTCAACAATTATGCATATTATTTATCACTTAGGAGTGAGGATCTCGATAAAGCAAAGCAAATGGCAGAAAAATCAGTAGAAATCGATCCTTATAACAGTAACAATTTGGATACATATGCCTGGGTATTATACAAGCTACAAGATTATAAAAGTGCACTCGAGTGGATCGAAAAGGCTTATAATAATAGTGGCAGTTCAAGTGGAGTTGTATTGGAACATTATGGCGATATCTTATTCAAGTTGAGTAAAGAAGATGAAGCTCTGAAATATTGGAAACTTGCTCGCCAGGAAAATGAGTACTCGAAGCTTCTTGACAAAAAAATTCAAGACAAAAAACTTTATGAATAAGTATATTAGTAAGATACTTTTTTTATTTCTTGTTGTTAGTCTGACCTACATTGGAACATCATGTAAATCGAAAAAACATGTGTTAAAAGAGTCCATAAAAGAATATGGATTTTCATATTTGTATGCAAGATTGCTTGAGAACCAAATACAGTTTAATTATTTAAATGCAAATTTCAGTTTGGTTTATAGGCAGGAAAAAAACAAAACCAACCTACGTGGTCAACTGAGAATGGATAGTGATAGCCTAATATGGATGTCATTTACTCCACTTTTAGGTATTGAGGCCGCAAGGGTTATGATTACAAATGATTCTATAAAGTTTCTCAATCGACTTAATAAAACCTATTTTACAGGCAAATTCGAACTTGTTGACAGCTTGTTGAACACCACTATTGATTTTTCATTATTGCAATCTTTACTTGTTGGGAACGATCTTGCTCAATATGATGTGAACAAATTCAGATCATCAGTAGATAATGGAATGTATCGTATGACCATTCGTGAGCGCAGGAAAATCAAAAGATATATTAAGAAGGGAGAAATTGAAACAAAGGTTCTCGTTCAGCAAATTTGGCTCGATCCGGAAACATTTCGTATAACACGTATTGATATTAAAGAACAGGGTGAAGACGAAAATAAAAAATTACAGGTTTATTATAGCGATTACATATACGTTAATGATCAGTTATTTCCTTCGAAAATTCGCATTGAAATTAAATCTCAAAAATCTATTTTTATTGATATTAATTTTAACAAAGTAGACTTGAACAAGCCATTAAATTTTCCATTTAAAATACCACGCAAATACGAAAATCTGCTTTTGATGCCTAATGATTAGACGATTTTACATATTATTCATTGTGATGATTGTTACCTTTCAGGGGTACACTCAAGAATCACAAAAACAACTTGAAGCAAAACGTGAAAAACTTAACAAGGAAATTGCATATACTAATAAACTTCTGGGTGAAACTCAATCGGATAGAAATGTGACAGTAAGTCAGCTAAGGTTGTTAAATGTTAAAATTAACCAGCGGACTGATTTATTAGCTACCTTGAAATCAGAAGTTTACTATCTAAACAGCAAAATTGAAAAAACCGAATCTACACTTTTTAGTCTTAATGAAGAATTGAAAAGTTTGAAGCAGAAATATGCTAAAATAGCATGGCATGCATTTAAATATAAAACGGCCTACAATAAACTTATTTTTCTTTTCTCTGCTGAAGACTTTAATCAGGCGTATCAACGTATGAGGTATCTTGATCAGATTAGTGCTTTTATAAGAACAGAGGCTGAACGCATTAAAAACACCGAGAAAGAGAAAAATGAAACCCTAAATAAGCTTAAAGTTGAAAAATTAGAAAAAAATAAATTACTTGATATCGAACAAAATGAGATATTAGAGCTAGAAAAAGAACAGGCACAAAAAGACCAGCTAAAAAGCGATCTTCTATCAAAAGAGAGGCAACTAAGAAGTTCTATTAAGGACAAAGAAAAGCAGACAAAAAAACTTGCTCAACAAATTCAGAAAATTATTTCTGCAGAGATAGCCGCCAAAAAAGATGTAGTTACAGGAAAAATTAATGAATTAACACCTTCCGAAAAGAAGTTGACATCTTCATTTACTTCTAACAAAGGAAAATTGCCATGGCCAACAAACAGGGGTGTGATATCAGAAACATTTGGAGTTCACAAGCATCCCGTACTTAAAAAAGTTAAAACAAAAAATAATGGCATTAATATTTTAACAGCCAAAAATAGTGACGCTCGATCTGTTTTCAATGGCAAAGTAGTTAGCATAACTAAAATATCAAATACAAACATTGCTGTGATTATTAAACATGGTGAGTTTTTTACAGTCTATTCAAATTTAGACAAAGTGTTTGTTAATAAAGGTGATGAAGTTGATACGAAAGAATTGATAGGGAGTATTCATACCAATTTAAAAGGTAGAACAGAATTACATTTTGAGATTTGGAAAGGAACTTCAATTCAAAACCCAGCATACTGGGTATCACAAAAATAGTTCCTGTAATTGTTCGTATTTATAAGTATTCACTAAGTTTTTGGCTTGTCATAAACGAAGTAAATTCATCCGACAGTTTCTCGATAAGGTTCTTTCTAATGCATTTATCAACAGGGCAAAAATGAGCATCAGGAGAGCATAATTTAATATTTGATTTTCCCTCAATAGATTCATATACGTCATAAAGTGTAACATCCTTTAGGTCAACCGAAATTATAAACCCACCTGTTGGCCCACGAAACGATGACAGTAAACCATCCTTTACAAGACGCTGAAGTACTTTTCCAATATGATGTTTTGAATTTCCAAGCTGCTTAGATAATTCGATAGCATTTATAGGCTTATCAGATTTTGCAATTAAAATCATGCTATGAAGTCCGATTGAAGCAGCATCAGAAAAATTAATAATATTTGCCATTTAATGTAAATTTTACCTGCAAATATACAAATTTGATCAATTTAAGCACTTAATATCCTAATTAATAACATATTGATATCAAGGAGTATACGAAATATTATTTATTTTATATAATTTATCAGGAATAATTTGAATGATCTATCACACTCCTTAATTGATAATAACCCAGTTTAACTTTACTGAAGAGAAGTTCCTGTTTTATTTATTAAATTCGCTCATTATTCAAAAAAGATTTGGAAGAGTAAGAAAACCTCCAATAGATTTAAGCAGAGCAATAAAAATGTATTGCTGAGAATACTTTAGTTGAGTTATACTATTAAGACGTGTCAGAAGTAAGCGAAAAACAAAGCCCAAAGAAATACTACTCATTATTGGAGTTAACACGTAGTATTGAGTCCGTTATTAAGAAAACCTATACAAGTTCATATTGGGTAAAGGCTGAAATAGCTAAACTTAATTTCTATCCAAAAAGTGGTCACTGTTATCCTGACCTCGTTGAAAAGGAAAAGGGAGTTGTGCTTGCGCAGATACGGGCTACAATTTGGGCCGGACAATTTAACGACATTAACCATAAATTTGTAAGTATTACGAACGAACCATTATCAGATGGCATGACTGTTTTAGTGAGGACTACAATAAGTTTTCACGCAGTTTATGGATTGGGATTACATATTATTGACATAGAACCGTCGTTTACTCTTGGTGAGATGGCCAAAGAAAAGCTTCTTTCAATTGAGCGTCTCAAGAAAGAAAATATTTTCACAAAGAACAAACAATTACAACCCGCTTTGATAATGCAACGAATTGCTATTATATCAGTGGAAACTAGTAAAGGATATCATGACTTTACTAAAATAATTAGTGAAAATGCATGGGGCTACTGCTTTTTTCAAATGCTTTTCCCGGCAATTCTTCAGGGTAAAAGTGTTATTAACTCAATTACTCAACAACTAAACAGGATTAAGATAGCGCAAAAACATTTTGATGTAGTTGTAATCATCCGTGGTGGAGGTGGCGATATTGGCTTAAGTAGTTATGATAATTTTAAGCTAGCCAAAGCAGTAGCTCTATTTCCTCTGCCAATAATTACAGGTATAGGACACGCCACAAACGAAACTGTTGTTGAATTAGTGGCTTTTAAAAATAAAATAACACCTACCGATGTGGGCTATTATTTAATTCAAAAGTTTCATAATTTCTCTGTAAGAATACAAAATGCACAGAGTATTCTAATTAACAAATCCAAACAAATATCAAATAGCGAACGATTAAAGCTTGAAAATATTAGTTCAATTTTTAAAAATAATACAGATAATCTTATTTATCGTAACAGGCTTAATTTGGTAAAAAGTAGTTTTGATTTTCGTCATATTGCATTATCATATATCAAAATGAAGAAGATAAAATTTGAAGACATATTATTGAGGTTTTCACAAGAATCAAAACAATTAATTCTTCTACAGGAAAAGCAGCTGCATGAGTTTGAAAACCGTTTGACTACTTCTGTAAAAAATTTCACACGATCGAACAATATTCAAGTGTCAACACTGTCAGACAAACTCCATCTACTAGAACCAAAATATATATTGAAAAGAGGATATAGCATTACAACGCATAATGGAAAAATAGTAACTAATCCCAAAAGCCTTCAGGATAATGATATTGTGGAAACACAAACTTATAAAGGAAGGTTTAAAAGCAAAGTTCAATCAATAGAGAAATCTGGTAAATAACAAAATAATGAAGAAAGATATTCCATACACTGAAGCCATCGAAGAGCTTGAAAAAATTGTTTCAAGCATTGAAAATGAAGACATTAATGTTGATGACTTATCACGAAAAGTAAAACGTGCAGCAGAACTAATCAATATTTGTAAAGATAAACTGCACAATACAGAAGAGGAAGTTAATAGTATATTGAAAGAAATAAATAACTGAGGAACCTATAGTACCATTTCAGGAACTTCTCCCTCCACAATTAGAGGTGCTCCGGTTTTTTCTAAAATTTCTTCAACGGTTACTCCAGGTGCTCTTTCAATAAGCTTGAATCCTTTATCAGTTACATCAATTACTGCTAAATCGCTAACAATTTTTTTAACGCAATTTATGCCTGTTAAAGGCAGTTGACATTCTTTTATAAGCTTTGGATTTCCATTTCTATCAGTATGAGTAGTGGCAACAATAATGTTATCTGCGGCTGCAACTAAATCCATTGCACCACCCATCCCTTTTACCATTTTTCCAGGAATTTTCCATGAGGAAATATCTCCTTTATCAGTTACCTCAAAAGCTCCTAGTACAGTTAGGTCAACATGACCACCACGTATCATAGCAAAGCTAAGCGAAGAGTCGAAAAAGGAAGAGCCAGCTATAGTAGTAACCGTTTGTTTTCCGGCATTGATCAAATCAGGGTCTGCTTCACCTTTTTTTGGGAAGGGTCCAATACCTAATAACCCATTCTCGGACTGTAGTACGACTTCTATATTTTCGGGAACATAATTGGCAACCAAAGTAGGGATTCCGATGCCTAGATTTACGTAATAACCATCTTCTAATTCCTGAGCTATTCTTTTTGCTATTCCATTTTTATCGAGACTCATTTTATATATATTTTGATTTTTAATAAATATTGAAACTTAAGGACGCATTAGATAGTGGCCCTAATCTGTTTCATAATTAATCGCTAACGGTTTCAAACTCAATTCTTTTTTCATAATCAACTCCTTTGAATATCCTTTGAACAAATATCCCTGGAGTATGAATCTCATTTGGGTTAAGTTTACCCGTAGGAACTAATATTTCAACTTCGGCAATAGTAATTTTACCTGCCATAGCCATTGGCTGATTAAAATTGTTTGCTGTTTCTCTATAAATAAGGTTTCCCATTGCATCACCTTTCCATGCCTTGACGATTGCAAAATCGGCACTAAGGGCATGCTCAAGTAAGTGCATTTTACCATTGAATTCTCTGGACTCTTTACCTTCACCTACTTCGGTTCCGTAACCTGCAGGCACATAGAATGCCGGGATCCCTGCTCCGCCAGCTCTGAGGCGTTCGGCTAATGTACCTTGAGGAATCAGGTCTACTTCTAATTCTCCTGATAACATTTGACGTTCAAATTCTTTATTTTCACCCACATATGATGAGATCATTTTTTTGATTTGATGCTTCCTGAGTAATTTACCAAGCCCAAAACCATCTATGCCTGCATTATTCGAGATACAGATTAAATCTGTTAAACCCTCATCAACCAAAGCATTGATAGTATTCTCAGGGATACCACATAAACCAAAACCGCCAAGCATAAAGGTCTGCCCATTTTGCATCCCTTCAATAGCTTCTTTTGCATTTTTTACTACTTTATTCATTTGTTATTTTTTCAATATAAACCTTAATAGACGTTTTTAACAACCAATCAATCTGGAGATTACAATTCTTTGAATTTCTGAAGTACCTTCTCCAATTTGTAATAAACGTTGGTCACGATAGAACCTTTCGATATCGTAATCTTTCATTAAACCATAACCTCCATGAATTTGCACGGCCTCATCGGCAACTTGTTTGGCAATCTCGGAGCAATATAATTTCGACATTGCAGCTTCTTTGGTATACGGTTTCCCTTCATCTTTAAGCCAGCAAGCCTTATATAGTAAGTTTCGGGCAAGTTCAATTTTAAGCGCCATATCGGCTAGCTTAAAAGCATTTACCTGAAATTTTGAGATCGGCTTTCCAAATTGTTTACGCTCATTTGCATATGCAAGTGCCATCTCAAATGCACCTTGAGCTAATCCAAGTCCCATAGCCCCAATTGAGAGTCGGCCACCATCCAGCGTATGAAGCATTATGTGCGATCCTTCACCAACTTTACCTAGAATATTTTCCTTAGGAACCTTTACATTATCAAAAAATAATTCAGCAGTATCTGATGCTCTCCACATCATTTTTCCGTGCATTGGGACGCGTTTGAAACCGGGAGTGTCCTTCTCAACTATAATTGTTGTAAATATTTTTTTACCATTTTTTTCACCGGACACAGCCTGAACTGTACACCCCATTGATATATCAACAGATGCGTTTGTTATAAAGATCTTCGAGCCATTAATGATCCAAGTGTCACCATCAAGTTCCGCTGTTGTTTTACTTCCTCTTGAGTCGGAACCAGCACCTGCTTCAGTTAGACCAAAACTCCAAAGAGCATTGCCGGTACATAACTGAGGCAGGTATTTCATTTTCTGCTTTTCGGAACCATAATCGATTAATGGACCTATCCCCAGAGAGTTATGCGCAGCAAGTGTTGCAGCTTGTGATCCATCAACCCGGGCAATCTCCTCAACAGCTATTATATATGATAATGTATCAAGCCCCTGTCCGCCATATTGCTCGGGAATATTTATGCCAAACAATCCAATTTCACCTATTTTTTTTGTCAGATCATGTGAGAATTCAGCTTTTTCATCTAGTTCTTTTGCTACTGGTTTAATTTCACGTTCGGCAAAATCGCGTACTGTTTCTCGGATTAATTGCTGTTCTTCGGTTAATTCAAAATTCATTATTTACTGTATTATATTTTTTAAGTTGTCCAGATTTTTTTGAACTCGCAAGTTAGTAAAAACCTATGTCACTATCTTTAATATTATTGGATTTCTTCGAGAACAACCAACTGAACATCTGAGTCAACCATATCACCTTCTTTTACAGCAACTTTTTCAATTATAGAGTTATGTGTAGCCACAATATTATTCTCCATTTTCATAGCCTCAACAATTAAAAGAATTGTACCGCGGGTAACTTCGTCACCTTCCTTTACGTTTACCTTTATAACTTTACCAGGAGTAGGAGCGAAGAGGCTTCCCTCGCCACTACTTTGGCTTTCAAAAAAACCATCTCCACTGTTCAGAATATCTGATCTTCTTAAGGAAAATAATGATCCATCAATACTAACAAAGCTATTTCCATGATGATCAGTTGATATACTTGCGTAGTAAGAATTTTTGCCAATTTTAAATTCTACTGAATCTTTATTTCTTGCAATCAGCTTTGTAAAAAATTTATTGTCTTTGTAATTGAAACTATAATTGTTTCCTTGAACATCTTCCAATTCCAATATTTCAACTTTATCTTTGGTTATAAAACTCAGTTGCATTACCTCTCGCCAATAACCAATAACTTCCCAAATACTCTTTTCGGCTTTAGTATCAATAATATTAAGTGTGAAAAGGGCCAAAGCGACTAACGGTATTTTTTCATCAATCTTTTCTTTAGCATGTTGAATACTTCTAATAATATCATTAGTATGTTCATCACAAAATTTTGTCGATAATTGGTTTTTGGCAAATGCATCATGTTTCAATACATTAATCAAATATGAAATATTTGTTTTGATTCCGTGTATAATAAAGTTCTTTAAAGCACTAATGCTATCATCGATAGCCTTTTGTCTGTTCGGGCCCCAAACAATTAATTTACTGATCATTGGGTCGAAGAAACTTTGAATTGTAGTTGCCTTGTCGATGGCAGTGTCAATTCTGATATTTTGTCCTTCAGGAAAGGCAAGTAATGTTATATTACCAGGTGAAGGTGCAAAATTATTTGTAGGGTCTTCGGCATATATACGACATTCTATTGCATGTCCATTTTGAACAATGTCTTTTTGTTTTATACGTAATTTGTTACCTGCAGCCACCAGAATTTGTTCCTCAACTAAATCGACTCCCGTTACCATCTCAGTGACAGGATGCTCAACCTGGATTCGTGTGTTCATCTCCAGGAAATAATAATTTAGGTCCTTATCAACTAAAAACTCAATTGTACCAACACTATTATACCCAACCTTACAGGCAATATCCACAGCTGACTTACCCATTTCTTTACGTACTTCGGGAGTAAGTGTTGGAGAAGGAGATTCTTCGATAATTTTCTGATAACGACGCTGGATAGTGCATTCCCTCTCAAATAAATGAATAACGTTTCCATAATTATCACCAATTACCTGAAATTCAATATGCCGCGGTTCTTCTATATATTTCTCAATATAAATTGTACCATCACCAAAATAATTTAAGGCTTCACGAGATGTTGATTCAAGTATATCTTTAAGGTCTTTAGGATCATAAACAATACGCATGCCTTTCCCGCCACCACCGGCAGCAGCTTTAACAAGGATAGGGAAACTAATAGAACTGACATTTTTCAACAAAGTATCAGTATCTCCGGTAATACCTTGAGTCATTGGAACACCTAACTCTTTCACAAATTTACGGGCTTCAATTTTATTGCCCATCAGGGTAATTGAATGAGTATTGGGACCGATAAATGTAATACTCGCACTATTGCATGCTTCAACCAACGTTGGACTTTCTGCTAAAAATCCATATCCGGGATGAAGTCCGTCACAACCTGTTTTCTTGGCAAGATCAATAATCTTTTCAATATTGAGATAGGTGTCACTTAGCTCTTGTTTTCCAATGCAATACGCCTCATCTGCCATTCGCACATGTAACGAATCACTATCCACCTCCGAATAAATGGCAACAGTTCCAATATCAAGTTTATTTGCGGATTTGATTATCCTTACAGCAATTTCACCACGATTAGCTATTAATATCTTTTTGAATTTTTTCATTATAAGATCATTCTGTTGTCCAATTTGGTTTTCTCTTTTCAAGAAAAGCAGCCATTCCTTCTTGTCCTTCTTCAGAGGCACGAAGTTTAGCGATCAGTTTACTTGTATAATCAATTCCTTCGTTTATATCTTTTCCAAGGATCTCTTTTATTAATTTTTTAGTTTCTTTAACAGCTTCGGGTGCGCTGCTTTCAAACTGCTTAAGTATTTCATCCAGTGGGTTCTCTTCTTTTTCGTTGTTATAAACATGGTTGACAAGATTCCATTTTTTAGCTTCCTTTGCTTTAAATCGTTTACCTGTCAACATCAATTCTTTTGCACCAAACTCGCCAATCCTCTTAATTACAAAAGGAGCTATAGTTGCTGGTGCAATTCCTAATTTAACTTCTGTAAAAGCAAAAGTTGTATTTTCTTCGGCAATAACAATATCACAAGCAGAAAGTATTCCATTTGCCCCGCCAAAAACTGAACCAAAAATTAAAGCAATTGTTGGTATCGGACAATTATAAACTGACCTAAACATAAGTGCAAGTTTTTTTGCATCTTCCACATTTTCATTAGTTCCCAATGTGGCAATCCTTTTCATGTAATTAATGTCGGCTCCGGCACAAAATGATTTCCCGTTTCCGGTTAACACAACTGCTCTTATATCTTTCAATTCATTAAATGAAAGAAACGCGTCGGTTAACTCAGCTATCATTTCTTCATTCATAGCATTGTGAACTTCAGGTCGGTTGAGTGAAATCCATGCAACACCTTCCATTTGCTCATATAAAATTGTTTTAAAGTTTTTTCTCATTTGTTAAAATTGGAATTTAAAAGATCATGCTCGAAACTATTCACAATTCATTGATCACTATTAACCATTACATTCTGAATACTCCAAATTTCTGTTCAGGGAATTTTTGATTTAGTGAAGAGGCGATTCCCATAGCAATAACTTTACGGGTGTTAACAGGGTCTAATATGCCATCATCCCAAAGTCGTGATGTACTGTAATACGCCGATCCTTCTCTTTCATATTTTTCCAATATAGGGTTACGCATTTTCTCGATTTCTTCAGGAGGCATTTCTTTACCCATTGCCCTGTATTGGTCTTGTTTAACTGTAACCAAAACATTTGCAGCTTGCTCCCCTCCCATAACTGAGATTTTTGCATTTGGCCACATGAATAATAGTCTTGGATTATATGCCCTTCCTGCCATTCCGTAATTACCGGCTCCAAACGATCCTCCAAATATTATTGTGAATTTAGGGACATTGGCATTTGATACAGCATGAACCATTTTAGCCCCATCCTTTGCAATGCCTCCTCTTTCAAACTCTTTACCGACCATAAAGCCGGTAACATTTTGTAGAAATATTAAAGGAATTTTACGAGATGTGCATAGTTCTATAAAATGAGTTACTTTTAGTGCTGATTCTGAGAAAAGTACTCCGTAATTGGCAATTATTCCAACAGGATACCCCATTATGTAAGCAAAACCTGTAACAACAGTTGTTGCGTATTTGGATTTAAATTCCTGAAAACGGCTTCCATCAACAATCCGCATTATTATTTCACGTGGATCAACAAGTTTTCGAAAGTTTATTGGTGCAATTCCGTATAACTCAACCGGATCGTATAGTGGTTCTTCAATGGGTACGGTATTAAGCTTCTGTTTATCAGGATATTCAGGATTTTCAAGAATATTACGACATATTTGGATTGCGTGCGTATCATTTTCGGCAAAATGGTCAGCTACTCCTGAAATGGATGTGTGAACCTCAGCTCCTCCAAGTTCTTCAGCAGTTACTTCTTCACCTGTTGCTGCCTTTACCAAAGGTGGACCTCCAAGGAAAATTGTCCCCTGATTTTTAACTATTATAGCTTCATCACTCATTGCTGGAACATAGGCACCACCAGCAGTGCATGATCCCATTACGATTGCAATTTGAGCAATACCTTGTGCGGACAATCTTGCTTGGTTATAAAAGATTCTTCCAAAATGATCACGATCGGGAAAAACAGTGTCTTGCTCAGGCAGATATGCACCACCTGAGTCTACCATATAAACACATGTAAGATGATTTTCCAAAGCAATTTCTTGAGCTCGCAGATGCTTTTTTACAGTATAGTGCATATATGAACCACCTTTAACCGTAGCATCATTTGCGATAATCATTGTTTCACGTCCATGTACAACTCCGATCCCGATAACAATCCCCGCCGAGTTGTAACCATTATTATACTGATTATAAGCAGCTAGTGGAGAAAGTTCCAGAAATGGTGTGTTAGGATCTAATAATAGATTAATTCTTTCTCTTGCTAATAACTTACCACGTTCTTTATGTTTGGCTACGGAACGTTTTGATCCTCCACAGGTATTTTCTTTTAGTATTGACTTATACTCATCCAACAAACTAACAAACTGCTTTTTGTTATTTTTAAACTCCTGTGAGTTTATATCAATTTTTGATTTTAATCTAAACAACTTTATAACTGTTAAGGATTAATAATTAAAAAACAGCTGATTTTCAGCCTTAGTATTAGGAGTGCAAGTTTAGTCAAAAAAGGGGAATAATGAAAGAATAAACATTCTAAATAGGAACCAATGTAAAAACTATGTGGTTACCTTAGTTCACAAATTTTAGAGTTAAGAACTCTCAACATTAGACCTTTTTTACTAACTTTGTCACGCTTACGGATCATCAATTTTGATACATTCCGGATAATAATTTGTAAATTGAAAATTAGTATTATGAATTACCCTAAAAAAGTTGTAATTGGAGATATTACCGTTAGAGACGGATTTCAACATGAAGAAATATTTGTTCCTACAGAAGCCAAATTATGGGTTCTGGAAGAAATGATATTATCTGGAATTAAGCATCTTGAAGTAACAAATTTTGGAAACCCACGAGGGATGCCTCAGTTTAAAGACGCTGATGAACTGTTTAAAAAAATACGAAGCAGTAAAAAAGTGGCTGGTTTACTTGACGATGTGAGCTTAACAGCTGTAACTATTCGTGAAAAAGCTGTTGAGAGAGCAATACAAGCAAAAAAAGAAGGATGGGGTCCTGATAGGATATTAATGATGGTTTCAACAAGTGAGTCACATCAAAAACAAAACTCAGGCTTAACACTTGCTGAATACTGGAAAATGGCTGAAGAGTGGATTCCTAAAGCACAAGATGCCGGTTTAACTGTTAACGGAACAGTAAGTACAATTTGGGGTTGCCCTATTGAAGGCCCAACTGAACTAAGTGCAGCTGTAGATTTTACACAAAGGTGGTTTGACATTGGCGCAAACGATGTTGAACATGCTGATCATGATGGTAGCGCCTCTCCTGATCGTGTTTTTAGTTATTTCTCGATGTTATTAGACAAAGTTTCTAACCCTCACAAACAAATTGTTCATTTTCATACTACCCGAGGATGGGGACTTGCAAATGTGCTTGCTGCTTTGCAGGCAGGTATGACAAACTACGAAGCTACACTTGGCGGTATTGGAGGACAACCTGCTAATTTTGTCGACGGAGTTCCTGTTTCAGGAACTGGAGCATATTATTACAAAGATGCTGAATCAGTTGGATTAGTATCTCTGGAAGACATGATTGTTATGATGGATGAAATGGATATTGAAACAAATCTTGATATTGACCGAATCCTCAAAACAGGAAAAATGGTTGAAAAAATTCTTGGAAAACGTCTGAGATCTGAAACAATTAATCAAGGAAGAATTCCAAAAAAACTGTCTGGAAGGAAGTAATTTTGTGAATAGCGAATATTAAGACTGCGGTTTTCGACCTAATCATCCCCCTTTCTGTACTAAGAAAATAGTTAAAGTGGTGCTTTTTTTGTTGGTATCACAATTGTTCATTATTCTAATTCATAGTATTACTATGTTATTTAATGTAGTGGTGAACAGGAATTTGAGACCAATAAATGATACAATTTTGGATATTGTGAAAGCGAATTAATTTAATAAAAAGTTTTTTTTCATACTTCAATATTCATTTGTACATTTGCACCTCAATTTTTTAAAAATAATACGATGGCAGCAATAGGAAGTATTAGAAAGCATTCAACTTTTCTTGTTATAGTAATAGGCATAGCGCTGGCGGCATTTGTTCTTGGCGATTTTGCTAAAGGTGGCGGAGGTTCACGTAATGTTAATGTAGGTGAAGTTGAAGGAGAAGAGATCACAATTATGGATTTCAATTATGAGGCTGAAAGGAATATTGATGCAACTATGCAACAACAGGAAAAGGATAGATTAACACCCGAAGAAATGTTTACTGTAAAAGAGCAAACGTGGAAGGGTATAGTTCAACGCATTATTTTGGATAATGAATATGAAGCGCTTGGATTGTCAGTAACTAGTGATGAACTATTCGACCTTATACAGGGACCTAATCCACACGCACTGATTAAGCAGTATTTTGTTGATCCAAATACTAAGGTATACGATAGGAATCTCGTTGTTCAGTATTTACAAAGTATGGAAACATTACCTGAAGAGGCTAAACAGCAATGGGTAAGATTTGAAAAATACATTAAAGATGATAGGCTGAGGCAAAAATTTAATATTCTTATATCCAAAGGATATTATGTTCCAAGTGATATTGCCCGTATAGCGTACAACGAAAAGAACGATAAAGCAGATATTGATTATGTAGCTGCAAAATTTGTTGATATAAAAGATAGTCTCTTTAATCCTACTGATGAAGATTATGCTGATTATTATTCTGATCATAAAGAGAAATATGAACAAAAAGCCTCCAGGGATATTGAATATATTATTTTTAATATAGTTCCTTCAGGTCAAGATATTGAAGATTCTAAAAGAGAAATGGATCAAATTGCTGAAGAGTTCATCGAAACTGTTGACGTTATTCGTTTCGTTAAGGTAAATTCAGATACACCACTTGATACCAGCTGGTTTGCAAAAGGAAAATTACCAGTACAAATCGATTCATTAATGTTTAACAGCAAAATTGGAACTGTTTCTAAACCGTATAGGTTAACTAATGCATTTCATGTTGCTCGTCTAATGGAGGTAGGGTATAGACCAGACTCACTGAAAGCTTCCCATATACTAATTTCCTATGTTGGCGCATATAATGCTCGATCGGAGGTTACACGGGATAAAGATCAGGCAAAGGCTTTGGCCGATAGCTTGTTTAATGTGTTAAAAAGGAGACCTGGTAGTATGGTTGAACTGGCAAAAGAATTTTCTAATGACCCGTCGGTTGAGCAAAATAACAGTGATCTAGGATGGTTCGAAGATGGTAGAATGGTTTACGCATTTAATGAGGCAGTTTACAATACGAAAATTGGTAAATTCACAATTGCTGAGACCCCATTTGGATATCATATTATTGAAGTCACAGGAAAAAAAGAACTTGTTAAAAAAGTAAAAGTAGCTACTATCGATCGAGAAATTTATGCCAGCGACATGACATACCAGAATACTTTTGCTAAAGCCAGTAAAATTGCTACTGAGTGTGAAAATGAGGAAGAGTTTAATGATTTTGTTACTGAGCAGAGACTGAATAAAAGAACTATGCCAGTTTTACGTGAAATGAGCAATTATATTGCAGGTCTTAAAAATCCACGACAAATTATTCGATGGGCATTTAATCCAGATACTGAAACCGGTAATGTGTCAAGTGTTTTTGACTTAGAAGATATGTTTGTAGTTGCGGTTTTAACTGCAAAGGTAGATGAAGGTTACCCAACTCTTGATCAGGTAAAAGAAAGAATTCAACTAAATGTTTATAATCAGCTAAAAGGTGAATATTTTACTAACAAGATGAATGAATTGAATGATAATTTTGAGGCAATAAAAACTGAAATGAATACTGTTGATAAAAATGTAAATCCTTTGTTTTTCTCAACACGTAATCTACCCGGTTTTACAATCGAAAATAAAGTTATAGGTGAAATATTTGGTATGGAAAGTGGTACAGTTTCTAAACCAATAATTGGCAACTCTGGTGTTTTTGTGGTTAAAGTTAATGATATTACTCTTTCTGGTGATATAACTAACTATTCACCAATAATTGTCGAACTTCAGTCTGCATTTATTAAACGAGTTGATCAGGATTATCCTTTCACTGCTTTAAAAGAGTCTGTTGATATTGTTGATAATAGAATAGACTTTTATTAACAAAGTTTCAATAATAGTCATATAGAAGTGCTACTTATCAAATGATAGGTAGCATTTTTTGTGATTTCAAACAACTACTGTGTGGCACCATGGCTTTTCCATATTTGAATAAGAACCTGCAATTTCAACAATGTGCCTGTTAAAATATTGTGGTAACATAAAATATCATTTACTACTTTTGTTTTAATATGAGCAAACCAATATTAATATTACTCTTCCTATTTATACCTATTTTATTCACACAATGTAAAAAAGATGATGAGAATTGGACCTATTGTGTTGATTGCGAAATTAGCGCATGGGTAGGGACCTATGAAGGTGCGGGTGTATATTTTAGCGATACTGATGGCAAAACAATTATAGATGTTCCAACAACAGTTACAATTGATAGTAGTTCAGCTACAGAATTAAAGTCAACAGTTACAGCAGAGAATTATTTTACTACTTCATTTACAATCGACAAAACAAATAATGATTATTACATCAACCAACCCGGTTCTTCTAAATCATTAACGCTTACACTTTCAAAAAAAGGAATTGAATATAAACTATCAGGAACAGTAAAAGTACATCATAATCAGGGTGATTCTTTATTTACCGATCACTCAATTTCATTTGATACGTTTAAAAATTCTGAAAATTAGATTGAAATTTTTCTGTTCGCATATGCTGCAGCACCAATAGCAACTGCCTTAGAAGTTCCAAGTCTACTTATCCCAACGCCAATCTTTTTATGAGGCAAATACATTACAGATTGTTTTGAATATGGAACTTCTATATTAATTTCATCTTTGTATAAAAACTCATTCATGCTAATTTCATTTTCAAAATTATATGCTTGGGTTTCTAGTCGGTCAATTGTCTGTCCAGTAATAGTATTAAATTTTCCATTCATGGTTTCTATTGCCTTTGGCAGAAAAAGTGAATGAGCACCTGATAGACCTCCTCCAATCACGATAAGCCCATCAATTAGGGTGATTGCATTTGCAAGAGTTTGTCCTAAAACCAACCCAAATGTTTCCCATGCTTGCACGGCAGCAGCTTGGTTTCCTTGTTTAATTCCTTTACCAATTTCGAATATTTCATCAGGATCAGGGCACAAATCTTGACTAATCCCTGAGGCTTCACTATAAAGGTTATTAATGCCACGAATACTGAGAGTTTCTTCAATACTCATTTCACTGTTTAGTACGTTATTTGATCTGTTTATTTCACCTCCAGCAGTGTTATCACCAATTAAAAGTTCTCCATTAATTACAATTCCACCTCCGGTACCTGTGCCTAAAGTAACACCGAACAGATTACGATATTGTTTGGTATTGCCATTTTCTTCTAACGCACTATTTATTTGTGGCAATAACCCGTTTATCGCTTCACCAAGGGTAAAAAGATCTCCATCATTATTTATATATACCGGAATTTTGAATTCGTTTTCGAGTATATCTTTTAATGCAACACCTCCTCTGAAAAAAGGAAGATTTTCAAGATCACCAATTATGCCCTTATCGTAATCGGCTGGGCCTGGAAAACAGAAACTAATAGCTTTTGCTTTATTACCTGTTTTTTGGTTTATGGTATTGAATCCTGACACTAATTTCTTGAAAAATTCATCAAGATTATTTGATGAAGCAGTTAATATAGTTGTAGCTGTTAATTTGTTGTTTGGATCAACCGCATTAAAAACCAGGTTTGTTCCTCCAGCATCTAACGTAAGTATTGTATTATTTATAGGTTGTGTCATTTGCTGATAGTTCAATTAAGTTTTAATTAATTTGGCTGTAAATATTAATGCGCTTCCAACCAGTTATTACCAGTATTCATATCGATAACGACCGGAACATCAAGATTAATAGCATTAATCATACTCTTTTCTACAATTTGACAAACTACTTTTTCTTCCTCTTTAAGTAAATCAAAAACAAGTTCATCATGCACCTGAAGAATCATCTTAGTTTTAAGTCTTTTATTTAAAAACTCATTGTAAATCTTAATCATAGCAACCTTTATCATGTCAGCTGATGAGCCTTGTATTGGCGCATTAATAGCATTTCGTTCAGCAAATCCCCTTACCACAGAATTAGCAGAATTAATGTCCTTAAGATATCGTCTGCGACCCAAAATTGTTTCTACATAACCATGCTCCTTTGCAAATATAATGGTATCGTTCATGTACTTTTTAACTTCAGGATACTTTTCAAAATAGCTGTTTATTATATCTGCTGCTTCACGACGTGGTATCCCTAATCGTTCGCTTAATCCAAATGCAGAAATTCCATAAATTATACCAAAATTTACAGTTTTAGCATTGCGGCGCATATCTGTTGTTACTTCATGATATTCTACTCCATATACTCTGGCTGCAGTAGCGGTATGAATATCACGGCCTTCGTTAAATGCTTCTATCAGTGCTTTATCTTTGCTGAGATGGGCTATAATTCGTAGCTCAATTTGAGAATAATCAGCAGCAAGTAGTACAAAATTATCATTTCTTGGAATGAACGCTTTTCGAATTTCCCTACCCTTTTCTGATCTAATTGGTATGTTTTGTAAATTAGGATTGTTTGAGCTCAATCTACCGGTTGCGGCAACTGCCTGATTGAAAGATGTGTGTATTCGGCCATCTCTTGGGTTCACCAAGGCAGGTAGTGCATCAACATATGTTGATTTGAGCTTTGCTAATGACCTATACTCAAGTATTTCTTCAACAATAGGATGCTTGTAAATCAGCTTAATCAAAATATCTTCGCCTGTTTTATACTGCCCGGTTTTTGTTTTTTTGGGCTTGCTAGTTATAGCGAGTTTTTCAAAAAGTACTTCTCCTAATTGCTTTGGCGACGCAATGTTAAATTCAGTATCGGCAAGTTCATAAATTTTTGCCTCAATCTTAATTATTTCGTTTTTAAGTTGTATGCTAAATTCGTTTAGAGCTGGAACATCTAGTTTAATCCCTTCTGATTCCATGGATGCCAATACAGGAACGAGAGGCATTTCTGTTTTATCAAAAAGGTTAGAAGTTCCGGTTTCCTCTAATTTAGGTTCAAACACATTTTTTAGCTGAAGGGTAACATCAGCATCTTCAGAAGCATATTCTTTAACTAGTTCTATATCAACTTCACGCATGTTTAGTTGATTTTTACCTTTTTTGCCAATTAGTTTTTCTATTGAGACCGGCTCGTAATTAAGATAAGTTTCAGATAATATGTCCATATTATGACGCATATCTGGCTGAAGCAAATAATGGGCAATCATCGTGTCGAAAAATGGTCCTGCTACCTGAACATCATACCAGGATAATATATTAATGTCGAATTTTATATTCTGACCAATTTTTATAATGTTGTTAGATTCAAATAAAGGTTTAAGTATTTGAACGAATTTTTGTGCTTCATGATAGTTTTTTGAAATCGGAATATACCATGCCTCATGTGGTTTCACAGCAAATGAGATACCAACAAGCTCAGAGTTGTTAGGGTCCAAACCAGTAGTCTCAGTATCGAAGCAAATCATCTTTTCTTTCAAAAATTTAACCACAAGTTCATTAGCTTTATCAATTGTATCAACTAGATGGTAAATATGATCAGTGTTGTAAATATTTTTAAGTGGTACTGAGCTACCTTCGTCTCCCTCTGTGTCAAAAAGTGAGCCTTGGACAGGTTGACTTGTTTCTTCTAAGCTAAGATCAGTAAATAGCCTCTTAGCAAAATTTCTGAACTCAAGTTCATCAAACAATTCTTTAAGATATCTAATGTCAGGATCTATTCTTTCGAGATCATTCTCATTAAAATCAATAGGTACATCTAAATCTATTGTAGCAAGGCGTTTCGACAAAATAGCTTGTTCTGAGAAGTTCTCAACATTTTCTTTTTGTTTTCCTTTTAGCTTATCAGTATTTTCAAGTAGTTTTTCAACACTGCCGAATTCACCAATTAACTTGATTGCAGTTTTTTCACCAATGCCGGGAACCCCTGGTATATTATCCGATGCATCGCCCCATAAACCAAGTATATCAATCAACTGTTCCGGGTTTTTAATTCCAAAGCGTTCGCAAACTTCCTCTACGCCCCATATTTCAGCTTTATTTCCCATTCGGGCAGGTTTGAACATAAAAATATTATCAGATACGAGCTGTCCGAAATCCTTATCCGGCGTCATCATATAAGTTGTAAAACCTTCAGATTCAGCTTTCTTCGACATAGTTCCAATTACATCATCGGCTTCAAAGCCATCAACCGATAGTATAGGAATATTAAATCCCTTGAGAACTTTAATAATATATGGAATTGATGCTGAAAGGTCTTCTGGCATTTTCTCACGATTAGCTTTATATTCAGGAAAACTTTCGTGGCGGAAAGTAGAAGCCTTAGTATCAAAAGCGACTCCTATATGAGTTGGGTTTTGGTTCTTAAGAATATCATACAATGTATTTGTAAACCCCAGAATGGCTGATGTGTTTTGTCCTTTGCTGTTAATGCTTGGATTTTTACTCAATGCGAAATAGGCCCTATAAATTAAAGCCATTCCATCTAGAAGAAAGAGTTTTTTGTGTTCACCCATTTAGAAAAAATTTAAAACAAAGGTAATTGAAATCTTGTCAACTTAAAGATGTTCGAAACTCTTTTTAGCAAGAGTCAGAAACACTTTTGAAGTAACTAAATTTACATGTCTGAAACAAAACTAAATACGGATGGCAAAAAGAAATAGTGGTAGCGATCAAACTTCGAGGGGAAAAAAGATTTTTGTTCTTGACACGTCTGTTATATTATATAATCATAATGCAATTAATGAATTCGATGATAACGATGTTGCTATTCCCATTACAGTACTTGAGGAACTTGACAATTTTAAGAAGGGAAACACAATTAAGAATTTTGAAGCAAGAGAATTTATAAGGTTTTTAGATAGCATTTCGGGCAAGACAACGATGAAAAACTGGAGGCGATTAAACGGTCCTGAAAAAGGTAAGTTTAAAGTTATTATGAATGAGCACAGTAGTCTTGATGCACGTGAGATTTTTGATGATAATAAACCCGATCACAGAATACTTAATGCCGCAATAAAGCTCAAGGAAGACTATCCCGACAGGAAAGTAATTCTTGTCAGCAAGGACATCAATCTAAGACTTAAAGCAAAATCACTGAGTTTGACATCCGAAGATTTTCAATCTGGAAAAGTTAAAAACATTGAGGAACTTTATACAGGCAGCACTACACTTGAAGGAGTTGATTCAAATGTTATTGATCAACTTTATTCACAAGGATTTTGCGAATCTGAAGATCTTCCTCTTGAATCATTAGTATCTAACCATTATTTTATTTTAAAAAGCGACAACGCTTCCGCATTGGCATATTATAGTTCAGTTACTAAACGCATTGAGCGTGTTGAAAAACATAGTGTATCGCGTATTATACCGCGCAATGCTGAACAAGTATTTGCATTACACGCCATTATGAATCCTGAGGTAAAACTAGTTACATTACAGGGTGTTGCCGGAACCGGAAAAACACTGTTGGCACTTGCAGGCGCATGGGAACAACGACGAAATTTTAAACAAATTTACCTTGCAAGACCTATTGTTCCTTTAAGTAATAAAGATATCGGTTTTTTGCCTGGAGATATTCATGAAAAAATTAACCCATATATGGAGCCTTTATGGGATAATTTAAAATTTATTCAAAGTCAATTTGGTGAGCAGGATAAAGAATACAAGCGCATAAATGATGCTCTAGAAAGCGAAAAACTAATGATAACTCCCTTAGCATATATTAGAGGGCGAAGCATTTCAAATATTTGCTTTATTGTTGATGAAGCTCAAAACCTCACACCACATGAAGTAAAAACAATAATCACACGTGCCGGAGAAAACACTAAAATTATCTTAACGGGCGATATTTATCAAATAGATACACCTTACCTCGATTCACAATCAAATGGACTTTCAGTGTTGATTGATAAAATTAAACATCATGATATTTATGCACATGTTAGGCTCGAAAAAGGAGAGCGGTCGGAGTTGGCAAACCTCGCTAATGATATGCTATAAGTGTAACCACTGGAAGTATTAGTGCGTTTTTGATAATCAATTTTGACATTCATACTTGACAAATTTGTTAGTAGTTAGTACTTTTGTTTCATATATTAGACTTATGATAGGTCATTTTATCCATAATCAAGTATCACACGACCTCAACAGTTGCCTGTATGAGTGTTGGATTTTTTGATCATCACCTTAACCTTTCAAGTTGATAGAAACCTGAAAGGATGTCCATTCAACAAATAACTTATAACATTTAACTCTTCACTTTTCCCCATGCATGGAACAATTTTCGATATAAAGCATTTTGCAATCCACGATGGTCCTGGCATTCGCCAAACAATATTTTTTAATGGGTGCTCTTTATCTTGTTGGTGGTGTCACAATCCAGAAGGCAGGAGTTGCAATATTTTTTCTTTTGAAAATGAAGAAATTTTAGAGGGAGAGAAGTTATATGAAACAAAATCTATCGGTAAAGAATATGCAATAACTGATTTGATTTCTGAAATAAAGAAAGATACTATATTCTTCGAGGAGTCAGGTGGAGGAGTAACTTTTTCAGGTGGTGAGCCTCTGTTGCAATATGATTTTGTTGCAGCCCTGTTAAAAAAATGCAAGGATCTGGAGATTCACACATGTATTGATACGACTGGAAATATTAGTAGTGAAAAGCTTATTAACGCAGCCTCGTATACTGACTTATTTCTCTATGATATAAAACATATTGATGAAAAACAACATATTAAATATACTGGTATAAGTAATAAATTAATCCTTAATAATTTGAAATTACTTGATGAAATGGAAAAAGACATTTGGATTCGATTTCCACTTATTCCCGAAATTAATGATAATGAATCTGATTTGCTTAGTATGATGGAGTTTCTTTCACAACTTAAGAAAAAATATCCTATAAGTATATTGCCATATCATAAAATTGGAAGCCACAAATATAAGCGATTTGGGATTGAATATAAGATGAATGGAATTGAAGAATATTGTGATGATGATGTGAAAAAAATAAAGAATATGTTTAATGAAGGTGGATTTATGACTATTTGAGAAACTTTGGGAAATATTGGATATAAGGGCATAAGGGAAATAGCGGATATGGTAATATGAAAGAATGGATGATTAATAGGACTACAATTGGGATAAGGTTAGCAAATAACCCAAAGATCCCCCAATACCTCAACGCCATATATCCCTTATATCCCGACACCTGCATTGTAAAAAAGGAAACGGACAAATTATTGGTTATTTAAATTAAGTTAAGCCATGAATGACAGAATTAAAAGATTAAGAGAACAAAGTCTAAATGCTGAACCTAGAATTTCTACTGAGAGGGCTATGCTGATTACTGAGTTTTACAAAAGTGATATTTGTAGGAAAGCAAGCATCCCGGAAAGACGTGCACTTGCCTTTAAACATATATTGAGCAATAAGTCAATTTTTATTCTCGATGATGAGCTCATTGTTGGAGAACGTGGACCCGCTCCTAAAGTGGTTCCTACCTATCCTGAAATTAACCTACATTCATTAGAAGATCTTCATGTTCTAAATACCAGACCAAAGGTTTGGTTCAGGGTTAATGATGAAACCAAGGAGTTGTATAAAGATATTGTTATCCCTTTTTGGGAAGGTAAAACAAACCGCGAAAAGATATTTTCCAATGTTGATAAGTCATGGATTGATGCCTATGAAGCAGGTGTATTTACAGAGTTTCAGGAGCAAAGAGCACCGGGACATACTGTACTTGGGAAGAAAATGTTTAATAAAGGATTCCTTGATCTAAAGAATGAAGTTAAAGACAGCATTGCAAACCTTGATTTCATTAATGATCCGGATGCGGATAATAAGCATGAAGAACTTAAAGCAATGGATATTACTGCTGATGCTATTATTCTTTTTGCTAGCCGACATGCTGACGAGTTAGAAAGACTAGCTCAGAATGAAAAGACTGAAAATAGAAAATTAGAACTCATTCAACTAGCTTCAATATGTAGAAAAGTTCCTGCCGATGCACCGGAGACTTTTCATGAGGCATTACAACATTACTGGTTTATTCATGTTGGCGTTATTTCAGAAGTTAACCCATGGGATAGTTTTAATCCCGGCAGACTTGATCAGCATCTTTATCCATTTTATAAGAAGGAGATTGATGAAGGAACTTTATCAAAAGAAAGAGCCATTGAATTACTGTCAGCGTTTTGGATCAAGTTCAATAATCATCCTGCACCTCCTAAAATTGGGGTGACCGCAAAAGAGAGTAGTACTTATACCGATTTCTGTCTTATCAATCTCGGTGGTCTCAAAGAGGATGGTAGTGATGCCGTAAATGAATTAACAACTATAATACTAGATGTAATTGAAGAGATGCGGTTATTGCAGCCAAGCTCAATGATACAGGTCAGCAAGAAAAATCCTGATAGTTTCATTACACGTGCAGCACATATTATAAAAACCGGATTTGGACAGCCATCAGTTTTTAATACTGATGCTATAATTCAGCAACTATTATATCAAGGAAAGAGCATAAAGGATGCGCGAAATGGAGGTGCAAGTGGTTGTGTGGAGACTGGTGCATTTGGAACAGAAAGTTATATCCTTACTGGATATTTTAATTTGGTCAAGATTTTCGAAATAACCATGCATGATGGAATTGATCCACTCACTGGTAAAAAAGTTGGTATTAGAACTGGTAATATGTCCAAATTTAATTCATTCGAGCAAGTGATAAATGCCTTTGAAAAGCAGGTGCAATATTTTGTCGATATAAAAATCAAAGGCACAAATATTATCGATCGCATTTGGGCTGATAATATTCCTGTTCCGTTTCTCTCATTATTAATTGATGATTGCATTGAGAAAGGAAAGGACTATAATAACGGTGGAGCCCGATATAATACAAGTTATATTCAAGGAGTTGGACTTGGAAGCCTTACAGATATCTTAACATCAATTAGATTTAACGTTTTTGATGAGAATAAAATAAATTTTGGTGAACTTGTTAAAGCAACAAAAGAGAACTTTATAGATCAACTTGAAATAAGAAATAAACTAATCAATCATACTCCAAAATATGGCAATGATGATAATTATGCTGACAAACAAGCTAGAACCATATTTGATATTTTTCTAAATGCTGTTAATGGACGTCCAAATACGAAAGGCGGACATTTTCGTATTAATATGTTGCCAACTACATCTCATGTGTATTTTGGCAGTGTAACAGGTGCTACTCCTGATGGTAGATTGGCTCATAAACCTTTGTCGGAAGGGATATCCCCCTTTCAGAGTGCTGACAGAAAAGGACCAACAGCAGTCGTGAAATCCGCATCAAAGATCGATCATCTAATAACAGGTGGAACATTACTTAACCAAAAGTTTACTCCTGCATTGCTAGAAGATAAAAAGGGATTAGATTCACTTGTGCATCTTATTAGGGCGTATTTTAGAATGGATGGCCATCATATTCAGTTTAATGTTGTTACCGCTGATCAATTACGTGAGGCACAAAAACATCCGGAAGAGCATAAGGACCTTATTGTTAGAGTTGCTGGTTATAGTGATTATTTCAATGACCTTGGGGAAGAACTACAGAATGAGATTATTAGAAGATCTGAGCATGCTGAGTATTAATCTGCTGAGTTTCACGAGATAATTATAATTGTTCTATTTAATAAGAGTTATCGTTGCGGACTCCGAATAGTCTCTTTCCTCAACACAACCTTCAGTTCGGTAGGATACTTTGTATACATATGTCCCCAAAGGTGAAGGTATATTATTATATGTGCCATCCCAACCGGAGTTAGGGTCTGTAGTTTCATATATTTTTTGTCCCCATCGGTTATAAATCATCATATGATATTTACCAATATTATCAGTGTTACCAATTGGAGCAAATAGTTCATTTTCTCCATCAAAATTAGGTGTAAATGCATTCGGGAAATATAGCTGTTCCTGAATTGACTCAACAGTAATAAAAATTGTATCGTTGTTGGAGCAACCGCTACTAGTAACAACAACCCATACAATAGTGTCTGTATCAAGGTTTTTCAGCTCAATAGTTTGGGTGGTTTCTCCGGTTGACCATAAATAAGATGAACCGGGATTGTCAGCATCCAAAGTTATTGTTGAGCAGGCTGGCAAATTATTATCATCCCCCAAATTCACAACCGGATTTGGATAAATCGTTACATCTTTTATGATTGTATCACTGCAATCATCATTTTTATGAACGATCAATTCAACATTGTATACATCAGGTTGTGAGTAAGAATGAGATGGAGTAATTTCTGCACTTGTTGTGCCGCCCCCAAAATTCCAATATAGTGAATTGATAAAACCAGGAACGCCTCCGCAGTCAGCATCGTAAGGATAGAAAACAATATCTTCATCAACACAGGCTGTCTCTTTTGAGGGATAAAAATCTACAAATTGCTGATAAGTGAAATCCTGGAATAGTGCATATGCCTGAGACATACAATAGAAACCAAATCTTCCCTGTTGAAAACATCCTTCATGTTCAAATATTTTTTTCCCATCCACTGAGATCTGAATTAGATTTGAAGTGTATCTAAGTTCAATTTCGTATTCTCTGAATGGACGCCAACCCAAAGTATCCCCATATTTTGTTTCAAGTAATTTTCGTTGTGGTGGGTTGTTAACTGCACCGACAAAGTATGCATGCTGATCCTCTCTTGTAAAATATCCATTATAATATGATAGCCTAAAACCTTGGTTGGCATTAACAGAATTTGATTTTTCCTGTTCTGATTTCCAATCGAACAGATAGAAATTGTATGTATTATCTTCTTCTAGTATTGTAGGTTTCTTGTACCCAAATACGATTCCTATAAAATCGTTGTCACGATCCTCTACCACAGTTACTTTACCTCTTATTAATACATTAATCATTTCATTTGGGCTTACAAAAAAGCTGGCAGGAAAAATCCATGTTGTATCAATCGCTTCTGTTGAACTAAGTACTTTCCAATATGCATTTGGTGTCCCTTCTTTACTCCATTGAGTTAAATCAAAAAGAGTTTCACATTCCTGACTTTGTGCCTGTAAAAATGTTAAAATAAAGGCAATTGAAATAATTAGGCTTTTCCGGGGCATTAATTAATTTTTAATTAAATAGATTTCTATTTAAGACGTATAATAGTAATAGTAGGTTGCATAATTATTTTGGTTATATCTTTTCTTATTCTTTCACTTTTAACTCCTCGGTTGGTTTCCCAAGAAACTTAACTATCAGATATAGTACAAGAATACCAATTGGGAACAATATCCATGATGAAATTCCGTATGAAGCTGGAAGTGTTCCCAAGAATATTGCAACAGCTCCCGTTGTTAATGCATATGGAAGCTGAGTACGAACATGTTCAATATGTGGGCAGGAGCTGGCTAATGAGCTTAATATAGTTGTATCGGAAATAGGAGAACAGTGATCACCTAATACAGAACCAGTTAGTACAGCTGCGGCTACGTTATGAAAAATTGAAAGGGTGGTTTCATAATTGAGTCCTGATTTTTCAGCTAACAGCCATCCTGCTGGTAAAATCAGAGGATAAAGTATTGCCATTGTTCCCCACGAGCTTCCAGTTGAAAATGAAACTAAAGCCGCAACAACAAATGTTATCACCGGTATCAAGTATGGTGAAATGGAAGCATCCATAAGCAACCCCGAAATAAAGTCGGCAGTATGCAAATGTTCAGTTAGTAAAGCAACCGCCCAGGCCAGAGTAAGTATCATAATTGCTGGAAGCATAGTCTTAAATCCCTGAATTATGCTTTCTACTGTATCTTTCAAGCTTAGCAGCCGTTGCGACAACGTTAGTATCAGAGCAGCAAACAAGCTTGCCAACGATGCCCACAATAATGATATATAAGAGTCGGAACTTCCAATTGTTTCTGATAATTTTTCGAAAAAGCTTAGTGAGTTCTTATTCCATATTTCCTGATTCCAGCCTGTATAAAGTAAAGCCGACAGCATTCCAAAAATAATAACCAATATAGGGATAACTGCATTCACACTTCTGGGAGTAACACCTTTTTTTGCCGATATTTCTTCTACTAGATCATACGAAATTTCTGCATCAATGGAGTCAGTGTTTACAGCTAACGCGCCTCTTCGTCTGGCTAGACGTTCAGCTTTATACATTGGTCCATAATCTACATTTTTCCATATAAGAATTAGAATAAAGGCAAGAGTAAAGAAAGGGTAGAATGAATATGCAAGTGAGTTAAAAAACACACTATAAGCAGATTCATTTAGATTAAGCGTATTAATCCCATCCTGAATATAACTTAGTTCAGCACCAATCCACGTTGTTACAAAAGCAACGGAGGCAACCGGTGCAGCAGTCGAATCAATTATGTATGAGAGTTTCTCGCGTGAAATCCGTAATTTGTCTGTAAGGGGTCGCATTGTATTACCTACTACAAGGGTGTTGGCATAGTCATCAAAAAAAATAACAATCCCTAATAGCCAAGTAATAAATGAACCCGAACGTGGATCAGTGGCATATTTCGAAAGTCTATTTACTACACCTTTCATGCCTCCATTTCTGGAAATCAAGCTAACTGTAGCAGCTATTATCATAGTAAATAGAATAATTGCCAAATGCCCACTATTGTTAAGGGATTGGATAATGTAAGTATCTAATATTGCTAAAAATCCTTTGAAAATAGCAAGCAGGAACCACGATCCTTTGTAGTAGTATATAATTGCTGTTCCAACCCAAATACCAACAAACAAAGCAGTATAAACCTCTCTGATTATCAAGGCAATTAATATTGCTATGAGAGGCGGTAAAACAGACATCCATAAAGGAATTGGGTTAACAGGCTCCGATTGTGTGAAATTACCAATACTGATAGTTAGTATTTCTTGTTTATCAAAGGTGTAAGGAATGGTTATTGAACCATTTTTCACAACTGTAGCTACTATTTCTCCTGATAGGAGTACATCAATTTTCTTATAGTTAAAACTATTGGCAAGTTCTTCGTCAGTTATCCTGATATCAATAGTTTGCTGAACTCCTTTAACAATAATTTCCGGGAAGTCAACTTCTAAATTTTGATTTGTGAGTACATCTGTTTCATTAGAAAAACAAGAAATATTAACGAGCAAAAGAAATACAGAAATAAGGAGTAAACGCATTCCGATTTTTTAAGTGTGTGAAAGTAACAAAAAAGCTTTAAGATTCAACATAAAGGTAATAGGATACTACTACAATTGAAGACAAATTATTATCTTTTAATAGCTTAAAATAGTCCGCTAAACATCAGTTTAATTTCTACAACGCTACCAGGTCCATAAAAATACCACCCACCTCTCTGAACCTCCAAGTTTTTATATTGATCGGTAGATTTGGTTTTTGATACATTCATTGGTAAGTATTGAATACCTGCATAAAGATTGAAAACAAAATGATTTGATCTACGTAGAAAATTATACCATCCTCCACCAACCCCAAATCCAAAGCTCCAAAATTTCTCTTTAAATGTTTCACCACGACGATTATCGGCTTTAGACCCATAGTAAAGAGCGTCAAAATCAAAATATCCAGTTATAAATTTGGCTTCTACATAAATTCCATTTCTTACTTTTCTTGGAGAATAGAATCTATAATATGGGGCAATTTTTATTCCTGTGTAGCTATTATCTTTGGTATAAAAATTAACACCAGTTCCATTATAATAGTACGAATTATGAACGCCAACGGCATGATTTACTTTTAAAAATCTTTGATATCTAACGCCTATTCCCCCATTAATAAATTCATTAACAGCTACGCCAATAAGATTTTTATATGTCAACCAGAGAGTGTCTTCTTTACTAAAAACAACTCTGTTCATGATGACTTCTATTTTGGTATTATTTATTCGCTTCCGAGTGATTGATAATGTATCAGTGTTAAAATCAGGATGGGCAAAGATTATTTCAGGAGTTGAAGCCGGTATAATTATTGAAAAAGAACCTGAATTATTTGAAGATGAATAAACTTTTCCCCCTATACCTATTGAAACTTCTCCCAATGGTTTGCTAGTATTTCTTTCGAATATTTTTCCTCCAATAATCTCATGATGTTGATGTTCATTAACAACTATATTCTCAGTATTTAAATTAGCAGGAAACAACTTAATTCTTTTTCGATGTACATTTCCATTCCTTCTTACTACTGTAATATTTGAATAGTAATCAGGATGCGATAAAAAAAGTGTGTCATCATGAATTGGTTGTTCTCCACACTTAAATTCCCCCTTTTTATTCGAAAAAATTATAGTATCTGAATAGGAATGTACTATTTGTACTCCTTCAATTGGTTTTCGTGTTTGATAATCAACTATGGTTCCCGCAATGTTTCTGTCCTGGCTATAAATGAATGAATAGTAAGGGTTAAGACTAGCAGGCAAATTCTTATCATAAGTCAAAAATAGTAATATTTACATTCTTTTTTGTTATTCTTATGCGCAAATAGCTACTCAATTATTCAGATAGCTTTTTCTCGACAACATTTGTAAGTTCAACAAATTGCTCTGGTGAAAGTTGTTCGGCTCTAAGTGAGAAAAACTTATGATCGGATTGTTGAATATTTGGCAGAAGTGGCCTTAACGCATTTCGCAATGTTTTACGCCTGTGGTTGAATGCAGTTTTTACAGTTGTGAAAAATAATTTCTCATTGCAATCCAACTTTTCAAATGAGTTTCTTTTCAGTCGTATTACTGCTGATTTTACCTTTGGTGGGGGAAAGAACACATTCTCATTTACAGTAAAGCAATACTCAATATTGTACCAGCTTTGCAATAGTACGCTTAATATACCATAGGTTTTATTTCCAAAGGGTGAGGAAATCCGTTCGGCTACTTCTTTTTGTATCATGCATATAACCAGAGGAATACGGTTTCTGTTTTCGAGAACTTTGAAAAATATCTGACTTGAAATATTGTATGGGAAATTGCCGATAAGTGCAAATGGTGATGCGTAAATATTATCAATATTAATCCTTAGAAAATCAGCTTCAATAATATTAATTCTTGAATCCTTAAAATTAGATGTTAAGTACTCTACAGATTCGTTATCAATTTCCACAACCTTCAATGTATTAATATGTGGGTTTTTAAGCAAGAGAGTGGTTAGTACACCAGTTCCCGGACCAACTTCGCATACATTATTATAATCGGAATCCAAACAATCAACAATTTTTTGGGCAATGTTTAAATCGGTTAAAAAGTGTTGACCTAATTGTTTTTTTGGTTTTACCATTTGTAAATACCTATTAATAAGACTCATCTAAAAGTTGAGCACCTTGGAAAACTCTGTCTCAATTTACATCCTGTTTATCCTCATCAAGCAACCTATATCTTTTTCTTGCTTTTCCAGAATAAATACTCTCAGGATAATCAGTCATGAGAATCATATAAAGTTTCATGGCTTCTTCATTGTTGTTAAGCTGAGTTCGCTGAATTTCAGCACGTTCAAATAAAGCATTATCTGACTTAATACTTGTAGGATAGTATTCAAAAAGTTTGTTATAAACAGAATCGGCCTTCTGAAATTCATTCATTTTAAAATAAAGAAGTGCTTTATTGTAAAGTACAAATTCCTTACTGTAGATTCCAGCAGGGTCTTTCTCAATCTTGTTTAAAAGTAACATAGCAGAATCATATTTTCCCTGATATGTATAAAGATCAGCTCCTGCAAATTTACGAAGGACAAATCCCATAGTATCTTCTTCACGCATATTATTAATGAAAAGAGAAAGTTCAATTGCATCATTAGAAATTAGTTTTGATGTTGCTGATTTTAATATATCCAGTCTGGTATTTGCCCAGTCAAATTCGCCAACATAATAAAATACTTTTGCATTTTTTAGCTTGGCTTCATGTCCTATAGGTTCGTTTTTCATATCCGATTCAACCTGCGAGTAAAGTAGTGTGGCATCCCAAATATTACCGTTAGTAACTAAAATATCAGCAAGTTTTAGCTTTAAATATGCTTCTTTATTTTTGTTAATTGCAGGATTTAACAATGCCTTTTCAATCATCTCAATTGCCTCATTTGGTTTTGAAAGATTGAAAGCAGTAATATGCGCAAGGTTTACAATTATATCGGAGGTGATATTGTTGATTCCCAATGTGTTGATGGCAGCAATACCCATCTTTTCAAGTTCTTTAAAATCTTTTTGGTTTGAATTTGGGTTTTCTTCAACTTGTTTTACATGGGATAAAAAATACCCAACATAACTATCAGCAAAGAAAGGTGTGTTATTTTTTTTGTTTTTTACATATTCATATGCTTGAGTGCTGATATCATAATCATAATTAGAAAAAGCTATATCGGCAAGTTCAAGCATATCTTTATCCCGGTTTCCAAACCTCATGTCAATAGATTTTGCCTGTCTGAACGCCATTGAAAAATCTTTTGTTTGTAGGGAATACCATAATAACATTTCAGCCAACTGTAAGTTATCGGGATTTTGCTGAGAACTTTGAAGCAACTTTTGTTTAAGCATCACTGATAAATTGCTATTAACATCCACCCTCATTACATACTGCAATTTATTCTTGATGCGCTGAATATCAACCGGAGTTTTCTCTAATTGCCTTATGTAACTATCGAACATTTTGTCGTAATCGCCACTAAATAAATATGCATTCGCCATTTCAAAATTATATTCATAGTTGCTCCCAGGCATCAATTTTGCTTTTTGAAAAACTTTAATAGCCATATCAGCAAAGCCTTTCGATTGTAAACTCGATGTAATTTGAATAATTTGATTTCGTTGCGTTGGCAGGTTATTAATAATTTTGTCCAGAATTTTGTTAGATTTTTTTTTATTTCCTGATAATCCTGCAACATAAGCTTCATCAATCATGTACCTGTAATTACCTGGGTTTGATTTCTTCTGTTGTTTAACCACACGTTCGGCTTGTTTATAATTCTTTGTGGCGATAAGGCAATTAAACAAATAATTGTAGTAGTAATTACTTTGCTTGGTTTTGTATAACTGTTGAAATAGCTCAGCAGCTTTCTGATATTTTTTTTCTCTATAGAAGTTTATGGCTAGTGTTTCTTTAGGATTTCTCTCTTTTTGATTCTTCCTGGTTAGCACCGGGTTAACTTGTTGATTGTTTTGCGCAATTGCATCAGTAATAGCTAATCCTGAAATTAAAATCAGAAGTAATAAGTAACTATAAATCTTGCCGAACACGCTCCTCAATTATTCTTATTTATTCGTTCTACAATAAGTGGATTTAGCGAATCATATCTTTTTGTTTCGGAAATCACTCTTAAACGGTTAAACTTCATTCTGTTGATTATTATATTAACGGCTTTTTTTTCTTCTTCGATATATTTTATTAATAAAGTTGTGTCAATATGATTGTTTTTAACATCATGAAGTAAGTTACTAATTTGTGCCCTCGAATTTTGGATTTCCTTTTTGATATGAAAATCCATTTTTAATATCTGTTTTATCGATTTGCTAATCTGGCTGTAGGGGATAATGAGTTTATTAAAATTACTGTCAACCTCAAAATCAATACTATTACAATTCGAATTAACGTTTTCTCGGATTTCAGCAATTGTGGCACTATCAATTACTGAATATCCTTCTACTGCCTTTTCGAGTTGTGAACTTAAGCTGTCGATACGTGTTGTATATTCCTGATTGCTGTGGTAATTACACGAAATCAGCATAGTAGTTAAGAAGGCTATGTAGATAATTAATGATCTCATACTTAGTGAAATGACTTTTTCAGCGTTAGTTAATGATGTCAAATTTAGTATAGCTTCTCAACACCTCAGGAATTACAACTCCCTCAGGAGTTTGATTATTTTCCAATAGCGCAGCCACTATTCGTGGAAGTGCTAATGCACTACCATTAAGGGTATGTGCAAGTCTTGATTTTCCATTTTCATCTTTAAACCTAAGTTTTAATCTATTTGCCTGAAAATTTTCAAAATTAGAAACTGAGCTCACTTCAAGCCACCGCTCCTGAGCTGCTGAAAAAACTTCAAAGTCGTATGTAAGGGCCGAAGTAAAACTAAGATCGCCACCACAAAGCCTTACAATCCTGAATGGCAATTCCAGCTTCCTGAGTAGTGCAGCAATCTGATCTTTCATTTCCTCAAGGGTATTATATGATTTCTCAGGATGTTGAATTTGAACGATTTCGACTTTGTCAAACTGATGCAATCGGTTAAGTCCTCTAACATCTTTGCCATATGATCCTGCCTCACGACGAAAACAACTCGAATATGCTACATTTTTAATTGGGAAATCCGCCTCCTTTAGAATAACATCACGATAAATATTTGTCAATGGAACTTCGGCTGTAGGGATAAGGTACAAGTTGTCATCATTAATAATATACATCTGGCCTTCTTTATCAGGAAGTTGCCCGGTACCAAATCCCGAATCGGCATTTATAAGCAATGGAGGTTGGTACTCTAAATAACCTTGATTTATAGCTTCCTCCAAAAAGAAATTTATCAAAGCTCTTTGCAGTTGTGCACCCTTACCGATATAAAATGGAAATCCTGCCCCGGTGACTTTGCTACCCAGATCGAAATCAATAATATTATATTTTGAAGCAAGTTCCCAATGAGGTAATGCATCTTCATCCAGTTCAAGCAACCTACCTTCCTCCAGGTGTATTAATTCATTATTTGCATCTGAATTGCCGGAAGGGACTGATGTATGTGGTATGTTTGGCAGTTCAATTAAACTACTGTTCAGTTTATTGACAGTATTACTTAATATTTGTTCGAGCTCTTTGGCTTTAGTTTTCAGATTTATCGAATTCGCTTTTGCTACTTCTGCTTCGTCTCGTTGTCCGGAACTATATAGTTTGCCAATTTCTTTTGCCAGTTTATTGCTTGTAGCTAATGTGTCATCTAATTCTTTCTGTGTTTTTTCCTCAGGTCATCTAGTTCAATAACTTCATCAACAATTACTGTGGCATCGAAATTTTTTATTGCGAGCCTTTTTATAATGTCGGCTTTATTCTCTCTTATATAATTAAGCTGAAGCATATCTAAAATTTTTGCAAAGTTAGTTTTTAAAAACGTATGAATAGTTTCAGATAAAAATAAAAAAACCCCGCCAAACGGCAGGGTTTTGTAATTTATTATAACTGATGTAACCTTTGTTAGTTAGTATCAGCATCTATAGGTGACACACTCACGTATGACCTGTTATCCCTTTTTTTTCTGAACTCTACAACACCATCAACTAATGCAAATAATGTATGATCTTTACCCATACCCACATTTAAACCCGGGTTGTGTACTGTTCCTCTTTGTCGTACAATAATGTTACCGGCAATAGCAGCTTGTCCGCCATAAATTTTAACACCTAGCCTTTTACTCGCTGATTCGCGTCCGTTATGGGAACTACCCATTCCTTTTTTATGAGCCATTTTTTAGTATTTTGAGTCTGCCTCAGGCAGACAGTTTAAACAGTAATCTTTTCAATTAATACTTTACTTAGATCCTGGCGGAAACCATTAGATTTTTGATAACCTTTTCTTCTCTTTTTTTTGAAAACAACAACTTTATCACCTCTAAGGTGAGATATAATCTGGGCATCTATAGCAGCTCCCTTAACTAAAGGTTTGCCAACTTTTATTTTGCCATCATTATCAACTAAAAGAACCTTTTCAAATTTAACTTTCTCACCTTCTTCACCTTCAAGTCTGTTAACAAAAACTTCTTGTCCTTGTTCAACTTTAAACTGCTGTCCGGCTATGTCAACAACTACATACATGTCAAATAATCTTTAGTTTAGTTTCCTTAAAAATTTGGAGGTGCAAAATTATAAAAAAAAACTAATTAACAACTAAATGCTGTTAATTTTTTTGCTTTCTCGAAAACATCCTTATTAGAACAGATTTTACATGATTATGGGAAGTTGTATTTACCATAAGCACACCTGTCAAAATGAGTATAAACCAGAGGATATAAATCGGCTTAAATACTTCACCGTCAATTATTCCCCATGCAATTGCAACCAGCGGAATTATATAGGTTACTGATGAAGCAAAAACCGGTGTGCTAGTTTTTATAAGTTTGTTAAAAGCAATTAATGCAATACTTGTACCTGCAACTGATAGAATGCTAATATACCCTAATCCTGTTAAAGAATCTTTTTCATGCAATAATTTATTAGGAATATCTGAAAAAATTAGTACATAAGCTAGAGAAGGAATTCCAATATAAAAAAATGTTAGGGCAGTTATTGCCAGCGAGTCAATCTCCTTTAAATATCTCTTAATGAAATTAACATTAAACGCATAGCAAATAGTTGCAATAATTATTAAGGATGCGTATTTGATGTTGAACACAAAACCCTGCTCACCAGAACTCACATAAATTAATCCAACTGCACCAAATAAACCAATAAACACACCTAATACGTTGAACCACGAAGCCTTGATCTTAAAAAATGCTAGCCCCAAACCCAGGGTGAAAAGAGTTGTTAATGAGTTTAGTATACCAGCCATAGAACTGCTAATACCAGTTTGAGCTATAGCAAACATAAATGAAGGAATTAAGCTTCCTATTAAACCAGAAATAATAAGATAATTTCTGTGTTTGCGATCTATTTTCTTTAGCTTTATTAAAGCAATTGGTACTAAAGAAATAAATGTGACGGTTATTCTTAGTATTCCAACTTCAGTGGGAGAGAAATAATCCAGCGATTTCTTAATAAGTATGAATGAACTACCCCAAACTAGCATCAATGAGACTAGTATTGACCAAGATATCAGATTTTTATTTTGTGACATGCTTATTAGAAATGTTGCGCAAAACTATTAAAATATTGATTAAACGCGATTTTTTTGATGCTAGGAAAAACTTATTATGAGATTGAAATTATTAACATAAGAATTAAGATCATCTAAAATGATGCTAGCTTCCAAGATTCGTCCTCGGTAATCTTTTACTGAATATCATTCAACAATATTGGAGTTTATTAAAATTATTGTATACATTTGTATATTCTAAGTTTTAATTAAAGTTCTGATATTACCAAGTTTTAACATAAGGGGGTAATTAGCTTTCACTTATTTATGATTGATAACAACGATAGACTAATAGAAGGATTAAAAAAGGGCGATAAGTCAATTTTTGAGGAAGTATATCGTGAATATTATATTCCATTGTGTTATTATTCTTTAAAATATGTTGAAAAAATTGAAGATTCGGAAGAAATTGTTCAGAATCTCTTTTTAAAACTATGGGAAAAACATGAGGAACTTGAAATAAATAGTTCTTTAAAAGCATACTTATACAGGGCTATTCAAAATTACGCACTAAATTTTCTGGGCAAGAAAAAAACAATTGAGAAATATGTATTGCATCAGGAATGGCAATCTTATGATAACTCAGAAAACGGACTTCAGAAACTCGAAACAGAAGAACTTAGTATTATTTTAAAACATGCTCTGCTAAGGCTACCTGAAAAACGGAGAAGAATTTTTGAACTTAGCCGTTTTGATGGAATGAAATACGGTATAATAGCACTCCAGTTATCAATTTCTGTGAAAACGGTTGAAACACAAATGACAAAAGCACTTAAGTACTTAAGAGTAATCTTAAAAGAATATGTGCCATTATTAGCCTTCTTTATGCTGACTAACAATATATTATAACCACTTTTTTTAATTAAATTGTAGATAAAAGAAAATAAAGTTAAAAAAAATCGAATGTGCAGTAAGGGTAAATGAATAGTTTACTGTCTTAACATAAAGCATATTATTCGACTAACTAGTTAAATGAATAGAGAATTAAGTATACAAAAACTGGTATCTTATTTAACCGGCAACTCTTCAGTAAAGGATGAGAAGAAGGTTGAAGAGTGGTTAACTATGTCGAATGAGAACATGATGTTGTTTGATGATTTTAAACAAGTTTGGGATGCTACAGCTGTTAAGAATGATCCTTGTTTAATTGATATTGATAGTACATGGGAGGACTTTATTAGACGCACAAACTTTAGTGAAACACAATCTATTAAAATTGCTGACAACAAAAAACCATCTAATACCAGAGTAATTCTTAATTATTCTATCCGGGTGGCTGCAATGATTGTAATTGTGTTTGGTTTTTACTTTTTAATTAACAAAGAAAAATCGGTTGATACAATTATGCACACCGCAGCTCTTGCGCAATTAGATTCACCAACTGTCCTTCCTGATGGTTCTAATGTTACTATGAATAAAGGAGCTAACATTGATTATCCGGAGCGTTTTACTTCTGATACTCGTAACATTAATTTTACTGGAGAGGCCTTTTTTGATGTTGTTAGAGATCCCGAAAAACCGATGATAATTGCGTCAGATAATGTGAGGGTTAAGGTACTGGGTACATCATTTAATCTATGTAATTATAATAATTCTGATGAAATTACTGTGTATCTCGAATCAGGAAAAATACTGTTTTATTCAGTTGATGAGGATGATGGCAGTATTATGGAACAAATTATTTTGTATCCGGGACAGAAAGGTATATACAATAAAAATACAGGCTTAATAACGAAACATAATTTTTCTGATAGAAATCATTTAGCCTGGAAAACAGGTGCTTTAGAATTTGTTAAGGCGCCAATGCCAGATGTAATTCAAGTACTTGAAAAAACATATAAGGTAGAAATTAATTCCCAAATTTCATTATTGGATAATTTGCTGACCGCAAGATTTAATAACGAAACTCCTGAAAGTATTTTCGAGTCATTACAGATCATTTATGGTTTCAATTATGAGATTAATGACAATTCTATAATGATCTATTAGAGTTATTCCATTTCACTAGTTTTCCTCTTCTATTCTTGATTCACCAACCTATCTCAAAAAAAAGATACTCCTCTTCACGAAAGTTTTTTTTAATTTAGCCAATAAATGTCATTATAGAAACAGTAGGGGTTTCATCCCTCAGATTTCTTATTCGTTCCAATTAATAAGATTTGTATAGAACCAAAATTTTCGTTTGCTGGAAAACAAATTTATATCAAGGTGTTGTAGAGTAGGCTGTTTGTCAGTATTCAGTTTGTTACTGTATATGTTGATTGTGCAACCTGTAGTGGCACAATCAAAGGATAACATAAATTTTAACATTGTTGATGAGAAGCTTTCTTCTGCATTATTTCGACTCGCGTATGTGGCTGATATGAACTTCACTTATGATGCTGGCGATAGTTTGTTTAACACAAAACTAAACTATAATGCTACTAATAAGCAACCCCAAGTAATTCTTGAAGAAATACTTTCCAGTGCGAACTTAACATATAAGCAAGTAGGAAATCAGGTAGTTATTTATAGGACCAAGATTAATTCTCCTAATCCGGTTTTGCAAGAAAATAATATAGAAGAAAGCAAAATTAATGATGAGGTAGCAATTGTAGAGACTGATAATAGGATTTCTTTTGAAGTAATCCCTGATACAATTTTTATCTCAGATACAATTGTTGAACTACAAACTGATACAATTCATATTACAGATACTGTTTTTGTTGAAAAGGAAAAATCCCAAAAGCAGCAAACACAAAAACTTAAAGAGATTCCTGTAGATTATTTCAACCCTATGGCTTCGCGTGAGAATCGATGGTCAGCAGAGATTTTTTTCGCTCCCATTGCATCAAGTTTTTCTCTTGTAAGGGAAACAAATTCTTTTTCGATACGTAATTTTTCGCTTGGTATAGAAGCCAGTAAAATTTTAAACAAATGGAATATTTCAGGAGGGATAAAATTGACTCACTTTGTTGAAAAGTTTAATCATACTTATAGTACTACTGATGGTGGCTTTTTTGTAACAGATACTATCGACGAATATTATACAGTTTTCCAAACAGATACTACCTGGTATTATGTAACTGATTCAACCTGGAAACCAATCGACAATCATGAATACAGTTATAATATCAATAATAGGATCGGATACCTTGAATTTGTTTTATCAGTATCGTACGATTATTATACTAATCGCAAACTGAGGTTGTATGCAAAAGCAGGTTTACAGGCTGGTGCTTTAATATATAGTAGCGGTTTAGCAATTCCAGATGTTAACGAACCTGCCGGAGTTGATTTCGCCGATCTTAATTTCAGCTCCATGTCATATTCTATTTTGGCGGGTGTCGGGTTAAAATATCGAATCAGTGAATATATTGATTTTAATTCTGAACTATATTATTTTAGAAATTTTAATGAAGTAGTAATTGATTATCCTGTAAATAAAAAAATTAGTGGCGTTGGCCTTAAATTTGGCCTGATCTACTATTTTTAATTAAAATGTAATAACCATTATGATGGTTTTTTCTTTGATAGATAAACTTATCAGAAACATTGTTTCTCGAGTACTTATGAATGCCAAATTTGGAGTTTCTATGTTACTCATTGTTGTGGCTTTACAGTCCACTTCTGAAACAATATTTGTGGGAGGAGTAATGGAGGAAAGTCAAACATGGACAAGTGACAATACCTATATTGTTTACCAGGATCTGATTATTTCGGGTGGTGTAATACTATCAATTAAAGAGGGTGTTGTGGTTAAAATTGACAACGCCTTGGGTATAATTGTAACAAATGGAAGCATAAAAGTCGAAGGAACTAAGACCGACTCGGTGAACTTTGTACCAAATCATAGCAGCCCTGGACAAATTTGGAAATGGAGTGGTCTGATTATTAGAAATGCAAATACCGAAAATAAAAGTTCTATTAATTATGCCAAATTAATAGATGCCGAGACAGCTATTAAAATAGAAAATTCTTGGGAGGTGGTCGTTGAAAACTCAAGCATATTTAATTGTCAGAATATTGGTGTTAATATTATTAACAGTAGTTCATGTTTAGTGCTGAATTGTACTATCGAGAACAACTATGATGGTATTGAAATGTTAGCAGGGTACTTGGAATCAACATCCAACAACGTAATCTATGAATGTATTGTAAGGAATCAGAATCATAATATTTATATTTTTAGAGAAGAAGGTGGTGGATGCCGCAATAATCTAATACTTAGAAATCTGATAGAGTCTGGAAACAATGGTATTTGGATAGATAATAGCGGAGGGGAGGTAGTCTCTGAAAACATTATTGAACAAAATTTTATTATTAATAATGGAGCAGGGGTTGGTTACGGAATATTTTTAGCTCACGATTCAACGGTTGTTTCAAATAATATTTTTTGGGAAAACAATATCGCAATTTTAAGCGAGGCTAAAGGCGATAATTGTATAATTAGAAATAACAGTTTTTATCAAAATAATAACGCAATTTCTATAGGTGGTGGTTCAGAAGGAAATAAGCATTTGAATAATACTTTTTCGTTGAATACTACAGAACTTTTAGGAATTAAAGAAACCCAAGGTGTAGAGTTCCGTAGAAATAATTTATTAAATAATAAGGGATTTGAAGATATTGTAGTAAATAGTACCCCTTTTGATTTATCAATCACTGGTAACTATTGGGGAACAGTTGACTCATCTCAAATAAGTAGATTGATTTTTGATGGCAATGAAAACCCTGATCTTGGCATATTATATTATACCCCTTTTCTTAGTAGTATCGATACTAGTAATCCTATGTCGCCCCCCTATCATGTAATTAAGCAAATTATTGACAATAAAGTTCAAATTTCGTGGCATGCAAATCAGGAACCTGACCTAATGGCTTACCGAGTGTATTACGGTAATTATTCCAACTATAGTTTTTCGAAAGAAGATGAAGCAGGAATGGATACATCATTCGTCTTCCCAGGAGATATTTCAATTTATGATCCCATTGCTGTTACTGCTTTTGATTCTACAATAGTTGCTAATAATGGTCAACTATTTGGACATGAAAGTCCATTTGCTTTTGCTGTACTATATCCTTATGCTGGTAACGATACAATTATCTGTGAGTTTACGAATGAGCTGGAAATTGTTAATAGTAATATTCCATTTGGATATCAGTCTATTAATTGGTCAACTAGTGGTGACGGACTGTTTAACAATACTAATATTCTTAACCCTATATATTTTCCAGGGTCCTTAGATATTCAAAACGGTGGAGCTACTATTACATTAAAAGTAAACAGTGTTGTTGGCTCTTTTGAGGATGAGTTTAGATTGTCGATAATTGATAATCCAGTTGCATTTGCAGGGAATGACACGGTTGTTGCTGCAGATTCAGAAATATTCCTGGATGAGGCAGTAGCTCAGCACTTTGAGAGCGTAATTTGGTTTACTAGTGGAGACGGTAGTTTTGATAATGACACTCTTGTTAATCCGATTTATTTTCCAGGATTTTCTGACACTGAATCAGATATTGTTTACCTTGAAATGATAGCTTATTCAGTTTGTGGAATTGCAACAGATACCATTGCAATTAGTATAGAACCGCATTTCTCAGTTGAAGGAAAAATTTGGACAATTAATAAACCTGCAAATCCTGGAGTCGTTGTTGCATATATTGAGAATAAAGATGCAACCAGAGCCATTCAAATTGAAAATGCTGAAAGTGATGGTAGTTTCAGGTTCGAAAATCTTATAACAGGTAATTACTATTTGTACGCTCTTCCCGACACTAATAATTCAGACAATGTCGTTCCCGGATATTATGCAAATAAATTAAAATGGCAATCAGCATATTTACTTCCGGTTGATGCTGATGTTTATGATATTGATATTCATTTACCATCCACTGATTTTAAACTTCCTACCGGAGAAGGCTCAATTTCTGGTCATATGGTGATACCACATAATTCAAAATACAATAGCGACATTTATTGTATTCCATGGTTCGACTATAATAACAATGTGTTTTGCAGTGGAGGATTATCAAATGTTACCGTATTTCTTTTTAATGATAGTAGAACCAAACTCTTTGATTATACACTTACCGACGAACTTGGTAATTTTTATTTTAGTGAATTGCCATTTGGTAACTATATAGTCGATGCTGAGAAAGCTGGATTTTTGTCAATACCATCTCCTCTTATCAGTTTATCTCCTGAGCATAAAAGTGAGACCGATGTTGTATTGGAAATTAACCAACAAAAGATTGGAATCTCATTTGACAATGATGGGTCATTGGAAAATAGTATTTCTGTTTTTCCTAATCCTGCGATAAATGAATTAAATATTCCGTATTCAAACCCCCTTTCTTTGGCATTACAAATTGAAATTTGTGATCTTTTTGGAAATCGTGTTTTAAAGATAACTATCCCTGTTGAGCAAATATCTGAAGTTATTAAATTAAACATTAATGGATTATCCCCAGGTTTGTACTTTGGTCAACTCATTAATTCAAGTCTAATTACTCATTTTCAATTCGTAAAAAAATAATTTAGTAATATCCCAATTATCTACTTGAGCGTGTATAAGTTGTAGTGTTTTTTTAAACAAAGGCGAAATACAAAGCAAACAAGAGTAATTTAGAAAGATTCTAAATACTGGCAAAAAGAAATAATTGAAAACCCTGTACTGTTTTTAGATGATTGATAAACAAGTTATTAACAAACAATATTTTATATCCTGCTAATTTACTTTTCCATAGTGGTAACAACTTTCTTATAAGGAGTAAAGGTATATTGTTTTTAAGCTGTCTTAATAATGAAATGTTAAATAATTGTTAAAATCATTCAAATGGGAAAATAAGAGTAAGGGTATTTGTGTACTTTAGTGTCTTAGTATTGATTGAGGACAATCATTTAAGTCAGATAAAATGCTGAAGAATACTTTATTCATACCTTTTTTGCATTCACCTTGTTATGTTTATAACAATAATTTTCACAATTTCTTCACAAAAAAATACTCGTATTTGTTTGAATTCTAATATTCTAACATTTATTTTAGGTTATATAATAATTTAAAACTCTACAATCAACAAGGAAGCAGATCGATAAACAACTAAATATATAATCATTTATGCATCAAATAAAAAGCAATTTTTATGTTGATGATTTGCTATTTAAATTAATGCATAATAATATAGAACAACAAATAAATAATAATGAATAAATTTTTTAATTAATTAACAAAAACACTAGTAGTATGAAGAAAATTACAACTTTACTATTATTGATGATGTTTATAACATCTTCAGCATTATTGGGGCAAATGTCCTCAAGTAATGCAATCTCGAGCGAGGAGTCTCAGATGATGAATAAGCGAAGGGCAGTAAGTCCCAACGCTCAGACTCAGCCTATTCCTGCTCAACGACTCATAGCCAAGAATAGCACAGCTATTGCTGTGCCTAGTCAAAATCGTGGCTCAAGAGCGATAGCTAATATTAAACTGGAATTGCAAGTTGATTCCTATTGGGGCGAAGCATCATATAATCTTTGGGATTATGATGCTGGTGCCTATTATTGGGCATCAGATAAAACCTTTACTTATGCTAATGAGATTCAAACGTGGGTTCTTCCTTTAACTGAAGGAAGTAACTATGATGTTGATTGTTTTGACACCTATGGCGATGGTGGTATCGGTGGCGTTGTTACTAATGACGATACCGGTTGGCCTATTACCGATTGGAGTTCTACTTCCTACACTTTATATGGAGCATTTCCATTTGTTGCCGGTCCTGGCACTCAACCTGTGGATATAACTACATTCCCATTTACGGAAGACTTCGAAAGCGGATCAGCACCTCCTGAATTTGTTATAACAACAGGAAGTGGTTCCGATGTATCGGTTACTGCAAGTGCAGCAGCACCAGGTGGTAACTACGGTTTGCTTTATGAAGGAAATACTTCATCAGGATGGGGTAGCACACCAACTACTTATGCAGCTGCATTTGCTGCAAGTAAATCTTCACATTTTGGAACTGTAACTCTAACTATTGTTCCTGATGGTTCAGCAGGTAATTTGACAATGATTTACGACTTTATGCAAGGGTATTCATTTAATATAAATTATTGCTGGTTCAGGGCATTGATTAATGGTAATCCATTATACGATGTTAATGGAGATTATTATTGGCGGCCTTCAACTCATTCTGATAATTTTCAAACAATGGAATTTGATCTGCAGGCTTATCAGCTACTTGGTAGCTTCGAAATTACTTTGCAGTCTTCGATGAAATATTACGAAAATTATTATCAACAAGGCGACATTGGTTATTTGGATAATTTCGAACTATTTTATCTAACTATTGGAGACGTTGAAGGTTACGTAATGAATGGTGACGGACTTTCTATAGGCGGTGCCGATGTATGGATGGATGGGATTCCAGGCGTAGTTACCGACCCAACAGGATATTATTATTTGCACCAGGTTCCAGCAGAGTGGCAGGATGTTAATGCAGATAGGGATGGTTATAATTTACAAACCGATAATTTCTATATCACTCCTAGTGGATTAACTGTACACAATTTCACACTTACCCGACCACAATTCACAATCAACCCATTATTCTTTGATGAAACTTTAAATCCAAATGAGTATTTAACTACTTATTTAGGCATATTGAATACAGGTGACGGTCCTGGTGACTGGGAAGCTATTATCAATTATCTAACTAAAGCACCAGGCAACAAGACGGTAACGGTGAATGAAACAATTGCCCCTCCTGGTATACAAACTGCTGATGGCAGAACATTTTTAACAGACGGAGAAAAACCACAATGGCCAGCACCAGTATATGAGCTTAGAGATTCAAGATCCGACCTTGATGTTGCCATTGTTACTTCAGCATTACCAGCGTCAAATGATTTTTCAGCGCTAATAACTCCATTACTTGCACTGGGTATTAATAGTGTTACAGTAATTGCTTTACAACCATTAAATACTACTGTAGATGATTTATTGGCCTATGATGGTGTATTGTTTGGATTAAATACATTTTTCACAGTACCAACAGGTCCTGTAGGTGATATGTTGGCTGACTATGTAGATGCCGGCGGAAAACTTATTCTAACATCTCCGATAAATGCTACAGGTTACACCAATTTACCTATTGCCGGTAGATTAAACACGGATGGATATTTTCCTTGTACAACAGGAAGCCTTAATGGGGCTGCTGTAAGTACTGGTACTTTTGATCCTACCCATCCTATTATGGATGGTGTAACAGCTTATGGAGGTAGTTTAACTATTTCATGTTTCCCTGCTACTAATGCAGAATGGGTTGCAGATTTTAATACCGCTACTACTTTTGTGGCAACTAAAACAATTACCAATCCGGTAGTACATGTTAACGTGTTTGTTGCAGCCACCGGCTATGTAAATGGAGATGTGCCATTAGTTATATTTAACGCTTTTAACTGGCTACAGGGTAGTACCTTTAGTGGCTGGTTATCACTTGGCGACTATGATGGTACTGTACAAGGTAATGGTGGCAGTCAGACTGTAGACGTTAACTTTGACGCTACAGGCGCAGAAGTAGGAGAAGTATATCAGGCAGAGATCGTAATGACAACAGATCCTGATGTAGCCACCTTTACTATTCCTGTAACGATGACTATCTTCGGAGATCCTCTAACACCAGTTACCGATTTAGAAGTAACACTTGTAAATGAAGTAACCGGACAGGTTAACCTGACCTGGCTATTTGCCTCCAGG
>PVBE012433564.1_pt1 | contig 71410 bp, 63 predicted proteins | sample 1631181 | NCBI WGS metagenome assembly PVBE01 (sample SAMN08397723, study PRJNA350692) | Marine metagenome, whole genome shotgun sequencing project. | isolation source: water | place: Pacific Ocean | collected 2012-04
GAGGGCTGGTTTCTCGCCGGGAAGGGTTATCACGATATCGTCGCCGAGGGGTCCCGGGTGCAATGCTCGGTCCACCGGCGCACCCGCGTGATCGCCTCGCTGGTCAAACTCTAGGGCGCATGGCCGCGGAGAAATTCAGGCTCGATTGCGGCAGGGGGGCCCCGCGCCTGGACGCTTATCTGGCCGGCGAGTTTCCCGCCCTCTCAAGGGCGCGGCTTCAGGAGCTGATTCGGGGGGGGTGTGTTCTTGTCAATGGAGCGGCTGCCCTAAAGGCGAGCGGCAAGGTTCCGCCCGGAGCGCGTATCGATGTCCATGTCCCGCCCCCCGAGCCCCACCGCCTCGCCCCCGAGGATATTCCGCTCGACGTACGCTTCGAGGACGAGCACCTCCTCGTCGTTAACAAGCCGCCGGGCATGGTGGTCCACCCCGGAGCCGGGAACCGCGAGGGCACTCTCGTCGCCGCTCTCCTCCATCATTGCCGGGGCCAACTCTCGGGAATCGGCGGCGTCGAGCGGCCCGGCATCGTCCATCGCCTCGACAAGGACACTTCGGGCCTCCTTATCGTCGCCAAGGCGGACATCGTCCACCGCCGCCTCTCGGAGGCCCTCAAGGCCCGGCGGATCAGCCGCCGCTATCTGGCCCTCGTCCGGGGCGTGCCGCCGAACGGCAACGGGTCCATCGACGCCCCCATCGGGCGCCACCCCACCCACCGCACGGCGATGGCCGTCATCCGGGGGGGGAGGGAGGCGGTCACCCACTTCAGCGTGCGCGAGGTCCTGAAGGAGGCGGCGCTGCTCGAGGTGCGCCTCGAGACGGGCCGGACCCACCAGATCAGGGTCCATCTCAACCACATCGGGTTTCCCGTTCTGGGTGATCCGGTCTACGGGCGGGGGCGGCTGCCGAGCCGGGGGAAGCGCCTCCGGAAAAAAGAGGCCGAGACACTGATCGGCCGCCAGGCCCTCCACGCCTACCGGCTCGAGTTCGACCACCCGGTGGGAGGTGCGCCCTGCGCCCTGGAGGCCGAACCGCCCCGCGATTTCCTCGATGCCCTGGAGGACCTCCGCGTCCTCGCCGAAAACGCTTAGCGAGGCGGGCTTTCCGGGCCGCCGCTCTCTTGATTTCCCCCTCTGTCGTCTTGCCGCTCCCGGGCCGGTATGCCATAAAACCCTTGGCCTGCGGGACGCGCCCCGAGGGCCCAATCGGAACCCCGGATTCCCGAATTCGAACGAAAATTTTCGGCATCTCCGGAACCATGACAGGAGCCCATTCGCATGAGAGAAGTCGTAATCCTGAGCAGCGTGCGCACCGCGGGCGGCGCCTTCGGCGGGTCGCTTAAAAATATGAGCGTGGTGGACCTCGGCGTCCACGCGGCGAGGGGGGCCGTCCGCCGCTCGGGCGTCGCGCCCGAGCATTTCGACGAAACCGTCATCGGCAACGGCTGGCAGGCGGCCGTGGGTCCGAATTCGGCGCGGCTGATCTCGGTGGGCGCGGGGCTGCCCGTGGAGGTTCCCGCCTACACCATTAACAAGCGCTGCGGTTCGAGTCTCAAGGCGGCCGCGCTGGGCGCCCAGGCCATCCGGGCGGGCGACGCCGATATCGTCCTCGCCGGTGGGGCAGAGAGCACCACGAACGTCCCCTACGTCCAGCCGGGCGCCCGCTGGGGCAACCGCTTCGGTCACGCCGAATTTCTCGACCTCATCTACAAGGACGGCTACATGTGCCCGCTGGCGGGCGAGTTGATGGGGAACACGGCCGAGAACCTCGCCGAGCGCTACAACATCGGGCGCGAGGAGCAGGACGCCTACGCCCTTGAGAGTCAGGAAAAATCCGCCGCCGCGATTGCCGGCGGAAAATTCGCCGCCGAGATCGTCCCGGTCGAACTCAAGGGGCGTAAGGGCGAGGTCAATTCGTTCGGCGCCGACGAGACCCCGCGCGGGGGGCTTTCGATAGAAAAACTCGGCAAGCTCAAGCCCGTGTTCAACGACCACGGCTCGGTCACCGCCGGAAACGCCTGCACCCAGGCGGACGCCGGCTCGGCCCTCGTCCTCGCCTCCCGCGAGAGGGCGGACGAGCTAGGGGCGAAGCCCATCGCCGTGCTCAAGGGCTATGCCTCGACGGGCGTCGAGCCCCGGTTCATGGGGCTGGGACCGGTGACGGCGATTCCCGGGGCGCTGGAGCGCGCGGGCCTCGCCCTCGGGGACATGGACCTGATAGAGGTGAACGAGGCCTTCGCCGTTCAGGTCATCGCCTGCGAGCGCGAGCTCGGCTGGGACCGGGAAAAACTCAACGTCCACGGCGGCGCCATCGCGCTCGGGCATCCCGTAGGCGCGACCGGCGGAAAGCTCTTGGCCACCTGCCTGAGCGCCCTCGAGCAGCGGGGCGGGGAGTTCGGCGTGGTGAGCGCCTGCATCGGAGGCGGCCAGGGCGTCGCCGTCGTCGTCCAGCGCATCGCCGCCTAACTTAAATCCGGCGGCTAAACCAAGGCCGGCGGCTTATCCGATTCCGGTGGCTCGAAAGAGGGGAACCCAAGAGATGGAATTCAAAAAGGCGCTGGTGGTCGGCGCGGGAGCGATGGGCGCGGGCATCGCCCAGCTTTTCGCCCAGAGCGGCATCCCGGTCACCCTGACCGACCGGAGCGAGGAGATCGCTTCAGACGCCGTGGCCGGGCTCGAGAATCGGATGGCCCGGCGGGTCGAACAGGGGAAAATGAGCGACGCCGACAAGAACGGGATAATCGGCCGCATCACGGCGGGAACCGGCCACGCCGCCGCCTCCTGGGCGGACATCGTGGTCGAGGCGATCTTCGAGGACATGGAGGTCAAGAAGCAGACTTTGACTGCGCTCGATGAGGCCGCTCCGGACCGGACGATCTTCGCCTCCAACACCACCTCGCTGTCCATCAGCGAGATGGCGGCGGCCACCTCCCGGCCGGATAAGGTGGTCGGAATGCACTTCTTCAATCCCCCGGTCGTCATGAAGCTGGTCGAGATCATGCCCGGCATCGGGACGGCGCCGGAGACGGTCGATGCCGTGAGCGAACTGGCGCGGACGCTGGGCAAGCAGCCCGTCCAGGCCCGCTTCGACAGCCCCGCCGGAATCGGCAGCCGCGTGCTGGCCGGATCGCTCAACGAGGCCGTCGAGGTTTTCGCCCAGGGGCTCGCCTCGGCCGAGGACATCGACGCGGCGATGAAGATGGGCTGCGGTTTCCCGATGGGACCGCTCGAGCTGATCGACCTCATCGGGGTGGACATCCACCTCGCCAAGACCGAGACCCTCTACCGCGAGCTCGGCGACCAGCGCTACCGCCCGAATTTTCTTTTGAAGAAAATGGCGCGCGCCGGCCACCTGGGGCGGAAAAGCGGGCGCGGTTTTTACAGCTACGAGGACTGACCCTCCGTGGATTTCGAACTCAACGAAGCCCAGCGGCTCCTCAAGGAGACGGCCGCCGAATTCGCCGCCACCCGGATCGCCCCCGTCGCCCGGCAAAACGATATCGACGGGCGGTTTCCCGCCGGGATTGTCGAGGAGACGGGCGCGCTCGGGTTTTTCGGCGGGGTGATCCCCGAGGCGTACGGCGGCGCGGGTATGGACTACATCTCCTACGCCGTGCTGATGGAGGAAATCAGCAAGGCCTGCAGCTCCGTGCGGACCGTTCTTTCCGTTCAGATGTCCCTCGTGTCCTCGACAATCCTGAAATGGGGCTCTGGCGAGCAGAAAAGAAAATACCTCCCCCGGCTCTGCTCGGCCGAGTGGCTCGGCTGTCTGGGGCTGACCGAGCCCGACGTCGGCTCGGACGCCCAGCATATCCGGAGCTTCGCGGAAAAAACCGACGGGGGGTGGCGGCTCGACGGGCGGAAAATCTGGATCAGCAACGGCGGCCTCGCCCGGCTCGCCCTCGTCATCGCACAAACCGATCGGGAAAACCCCCGGCGGATGGCGGCTTTTCTGATCGAGACCGATACCCCGGGATTCACCTCGAAAAATACGGGGGGAAAACTCGGTCTCAGGAGCTCGAACACGGCCGAGCTTTATCTCGACGGGGTCGAGGTTCCGGACGAGGCTCTGCTGGGCGAGGTGGGCGACGGGTTCAAGGTGGCGATGAGCGCCGCACCTTCGGCAAACCCATCGCGGCCCATCAACTCGTCCAGGAAGTGATCGCCCGCATGGTGGTGGATATCGACGCCTCGCGCCTCTTGGTCTACCGGGCGGGCGAGCTCAAGAACGCGGGAGCGCCCAACACCAAGGAAACCTCGATCGCGAAATATTTCGCGAGCGAGACGGCGCTCCGGTGCGCCAACGACGCGATACAGGTTCACGGGGGCATGGGCTACAGCAACGAGTTCCCGGTCGAGCGCTACATGGGCGATGCCCGCGTGGCGACCATCTACGAGGGGACCAGCCAGATTCAAAAGCTGATCATCGCGGGATACGAAACGGGAATCCGCGCGTTTGGCTAGCGGGCGGCCCCGCCTCGCCAGCAGGTTAAAGTTCGATAGCGGTGTCGTTTTTGATTAATAAGTCATTGAAATGAATAGATTTGAAGATATCCGACCCGCCCGCTACCAGGCCCCGTTCCCGCGGCGCATTTTGTTCTTGAAATTCGCCGCTGGAAACGGTAAGCCTCGGACTCACACGCTCGTTTCGTTTCCTTCAACCCGATCGAGGTGGCAATGTCGGAGGCCGGGGAAACCCTCCTGCGGACACCGCTCTACGATTCCCATGTCCGCCTGGGGGCGAGGGTGGTCCCCTTCGCGGGCTACGAGATGCCCGTCCAGTACACGGGGGTCATCGAGGAGCACAACGCCGTCCGCGGGGCGGCGGGGCTGTTCGATATCAGCCATATGGGCGAGTTCGAGGCCGAGGGGCCGGGCGCGGCGGATTTTCTCGACGGGCTCCTGACGAACAGCGTCAAAAAACTCGAGGTCGGAAAGGTCCTCTATTCGGCAATGTGCCGCGAGGGGGGCGGCATCGTGGACGACCTTACCGTCTACCGCCTCGGAGCGGAGCGGTTCATGGCCGTCGTGAACGCGGCGAACATCGAAAAAGACTGGGAGTGGATGGCCGCCCACAAAGGGGCGGACTGCGAGTTCAGGAACCTGAGCGATGAGATGGCGCTTATCGCCCCCCAGGGCCCGGCGGCGGCGGAAATCCTCGCCGGCCTGATTCCCGGCGGCGGTGACCTGGAGGCCATCGCCTATTACGCCGTGGCGGAGCGCGAGGTCGCCGGGCGGAATATGCTCGTTTCGCGCACGGGGTACACGGGTGAGGACGGCTTCGAGCTCTACCTCGCGGAGGAGGATGCCCCCCATGTCTGGGAGGCGCTTCTCACGGCCGGGGCGGGCCTCGGGATGCTCCCCTGCGGCCTCGGGGCGAGGGACACCCTCAGGACCGAGATGAAATTCGCCCTCTACGGAAACGATATCGATGAGACGACGAATCCGCTCGAGGCGGGTCTTGGCTGGGTGGTGAAGTTCAAGGCGGGAGATTTCGTCGGGCGCGAGAGCCTACTCCGGATAAAGGAGGAGGGGCCGTCCCGGAAACTCGTCGGGATTGAGATGCTGGACCGAGGCATCCCGAGGCACGGGGCGCCGATTCTGGCGGACGGGGAGCTGGCCGGCGCCGTGACAAGTGGAACAATGGGCCCCTCGCTTGGCAAAGCCATCGGCATCGGCTACGTTCCCATTTCCCATGCAGGGGTGGGAAGCGAGGTCGAGGTGGACATCCGGGGCAAGCGCCTAGCGGCGAGAGTCGTCAAAACGCCTTTTTACCGGAAAAAGTAGGGCCGGCCTCGAAACGGTCCGGGCCGGCCTGCATGGCAGGAGCCGAAAAACCTTGGGCATGAAACTATCCGTCATTTATCTTGGGAGGTAGCGGAGAAAATGGAATATCCTCTAGGGCTCAAATATTCCCGCGAGCATGAGTGGGTGAAGGTGGTGGGAAGCGTCGCGATCGTCGGGATCACCGATTTCGCGCAGTCCGAACTGGGCGATGTGGTCTATGTCGAGCTTCCTGAAGTCGGGGTCGAGGTGGAGGCGAACAACACCTTCGGCGTCGCCGAATCGGTGAAGGCGGTTTCGGATCTTTACGCCCCGGTAACCGGCACGGTGACCGAAGTGAACGAGGAGCTCAACGACGCACCCGAACTCGTCAACAGCGATCCGTTCGAGGACGCCTGGATGCTTCGGATCGAGATGAGCGACACCTCGGAGCTGGACGGGCTGCTCGAAGCCGACGAGTACAAGGTGTTCGTCGAAGAAGAAAGCGCTTGATTCAGGCGCAGCACGGAAAAGCGGCGGGCCCTGGGTCACAGGACCCGGGTCACAATCCGGCGGCCGCACCGCGTTGCACGGGGCTTCCCTCTCGCCCGTTTCGCCCGGCCTTGGATAACCGCGATAAAATTCGTCATGCCCAGTTAAGGACGGTGAATCATGGCTGAACCGCGCGCCGCACTCGAAGAGCTGGAAAACAGTGAAGAATTCATCCGAAGGCACATCGGCCCGGACGAGACCGAGATCGGGGAGATGCTCGGGACGTTGGACCTCTCGTCGCTCGATGAACTCATCGAACGGACGGTGCCGGCCGCCATCGTTTCGCGCTCGCCGCTCGGCATCGGCGATAGCCGATCGGAGCAAGAGGTCCTGGCCCGGCTGAAGAATATCGCCTCAAGGAACCGGGTGCTCCGATCGATGATCGGCATGGGCTTTTCGGACTGTCACACCCCCGCGGTCATCCTTCGCAATATTCTCGAGAATCCCGGCTGGTACACGGCCTACACCCCCTATCAGCCCGAGATATCCCAGGGCCGGCTCGAAGCCCTCCTCAACTTTCAGACCATGGTGATGGACCTCACCGGGATGGAGATGACGAACGCCTCCCTGCTCGACGAAGCGACCGCCGCCGCCGAGGCGATGGCGATGTGCTATTCGATCAGCAAGCTCGATGGCTCGAGGCTTTTCGTCTCCCGCGATTGCCACCCGCAGACGATCGAGGTGATGGGCACCCGAGCCGCGCCGATGGGCATCGAGATCGTGGCGGGCAGCCATCTCGATGATCCTTTCGATGGCGATCCCTTCGCCTTGATGCTCCAGTACCCGGCTTCCTCGGGCGAGGTCCACGACTACGCCGCGCTCATCGAAGAAGCCCACCGGAAGGGCGCGCTCGTCATCGTTGCCGCCGACCTGCTCAGCCTGACCCTTCTCAAGCCGCCCGGCGAGTTCGGTGCGGATGTCGTTGTCGGCAACACTCAGCGATTCGGGGTGCCCATGGGCCTGGGCGGGCCGCACGCCGCCTACTTGGCGACGAGGGAGAGCTACAAGCGTTCGATGCCTGGCCGATTGGTGGGAGTCTCGGTGGACGCCGCCGGGGCCCCTTCCCTCCGGCTCGCCCTCCAGACGCGTGAACAGCACATCCGCCGGGAGCGGGCGACGAGCAATATCTGCACCTCCCAGGTCCTCCTCGCCGTCATGGCGGGCATGTATGCCGTCTACCACGGTCCGGTGGGGCTCAAGCGAATCGGCGAGCGCGTCCATCGCCTGACGGCGGCGCTGGCCTGCGGGTTCGAGCGGCTCGGCTGCGAGGTCGAGACCGGCGCCTTCTTCGACACTATCACGGTAAAGGCGCCGGGCGGGGCCGCCGGCGTCATCAAGCGGGCCGAGGAGCGGCTGATCAACCTCCGGCCCGTGGACGAGGAGCGCGTGGGAATTTCCCTCGACGAGACCACCCGGCGCGAGGAGGTCGAGGCGCTGTGGGGGATTTTCGCGGACGGCGCGGGGGTTGAGTTCGGAATCGGCGAAATGGACGCCGAGGCCGGGGAGTGCATACCGCCCTCCCTCCGGCGGACCTCGGAGTATCTCACCCACCCCGTGTTCAGTGCCTATCATCCCGAGCACGAAATGCTTCGCTATCTATTCCGGCTTCAGGAAAAAGACATCGCCCTGACGCGATCGATGATTCCGCTCGGCTCGTGCACGATGAAGCTCAACGCCACGACCGAGATGATCCCGGTCAGCTGGCCCGAGTTCGCCGGCATCCATCCCTTCGCCCCCCAAGGTCAAACCGAGGGATACCGCCTGATGATGGACGAGCTCAAGGGGATGCTCGCCGACATCAGCGGCTTCGCGGGCGTCTCGCTCCAGCCCAACTCGGGCGCCCAGGGCGAGTACACGGGCCTGCTCACGATTCGCAAGTATCACGAGAGCCGGGGCGAGGGACACCGGAACATCTGCCTGATCCCCAGTTCGGCCCACGGAACGAATCCGGCAAGCGCCTCGATGCTCGGCTGGAAGGTCGTCGTCGTCGCCTGCGACAAGGACGGCAACGTCGATCTCGCCAATCTGGGGGCGAAGGCCGCCGAGCACTCCGCCAACCTCGCCTCGCTGATGATCACCTACCCCTCGACCCACGGCGTCTTCGAGGAGGCTGTCTCGGAGATCTGCGGCGTTATCCACGAGAGCGGCGGGCAGGTTTACATGGACGGGGCCAACCTCAACGCCCTGGTGGGCATCTGCCGGCCGGGCGAGTTCGGCCCCGACGTTATCCACATTAACCTGCATAAAACCTTCTCGATCCCGCACGGCGGAGGCGGCCCCGGCGCGGGCCCGATCTGCGTGGCGAGTCAACTCGCGCCCTTCCTGCCGGCCCACTCGGTCGTCCCCGGCGCGGGCCCCGAGACCGGCGTTAGCGCCGTCTCGGCCGCTCCCTGGGGAAACGCCGGCGTGCTCCCGATTTCGTGGTGCTATATTTCGATGATGGGGGCCAAGGGACTCATCGAGGCGACCCAGGTGGCGATCCTCAGCGCCAACTACATCACCCGCCGCCTCCAGGCCCACTACGAGGTGCTCTACACGGGCCGGAACGGGATGGTGGCCCACGAGTGCATCATCGATCTCAGGCCCTTCAAGGAGGGAACCGGCGTTTCCGCCGAGGATGTGGCCAAACGGCTCATGGACTTCGGATTCCACGCGCCGACCATGTCGTTTCCGGTGGCGGGGACGCTCATGATCGAGCCCACCGAGAGCGAATCCAAGGAGGAGTTGGATCGGTTTTGCGACGCGATGCTCGCCATCCGCGAGGAGATCCGCGAAATCGAACAGGGGCGGGCCGGAAGGGAAGACAACGTCCTGAAAAATGCACCTCACACGATGGGCGATATCGCCCGGGAGGACTGGACCCACCCCTATTCCAGGGAAAAAGGCGTCTTCCCGCTTCCTTGGGTCGCCCGGAATAAATATTGGCCCCCCGTCAAGCGAATCGATAACCCTTATGGGGACAAGAACCTGATCTGCTCCTGTCAGCCGCTGGAGAGCTACGCCTAGCGGGCGGTCCTGGAGCCCCCTGGATGAATTTCCCTCAGGCGAAATTAAAATCCGGCCGATTTCTCGACTGTGGACCGGCGCGCGGCGCTTGGAACATGGCTGTCGATGAAGTCCTTCTGGATAATTGCCGCTCCCACTTGGCCTCGGGCGGCCCGCCCGGCGAGGCCCCTTTCACGTTTCGACTCTATGCCTGGTCACCGGCGGCGCTGACCCTCGGCCGAAACCAATCCGCCAGGCGGGACGTTTTCATCGAGCGACTCTCGAAGGAGGGGATCGACCTATGCCGGAGACTCACCGGGGGACGGGCGGTGCTGCATGACCGGGAGATCACCTATTCGGTCGTCGGCTCCGAGGCTCTTCTCGGCGATACGATCGAAGAAAGCTACCGCCGGATCAGCGAGGGCCTCGCGGCGGGGCTCGGGCGGCTAGGGATCTCCGCCGAGTTCGCACCGCCCAGCGGAGGGGCCTACGCTTCTCAGCCTTCTTGTTTTGCCACCACCTCGGTCTGGGAGATATCCATCGGCGGGCGGAAGGTGGCCGGCAGCGCTCAATGCCGGGAGGGGAGGGCCATCCTTCAGCACGGGAGCATTCTCCTCGACTCGCCCGAGGATCGCCTGGCATCGCTCCTCAGGGACCGCTCCTCGGGAGAAAGCCAGGCCCGGGAGACCTCCCAGGTCCGGGAGACCTCCCAGGCCGACCACGCCGCCGGTCTGTGCGAAGTGTTGGGCCGGGAAGTGAGCTACCGGGAGGCCGCACTCGCCCTGCGCGGCGGGATGGAGGAGACCTTCGGTTCTTTTCTTGACGAGCCCCTGACCGGCGAGGAGGCGGAGCGCGCCCGGAAGGCCGAGCGGCGGCGGTACGCCGATTCCGCCTGGACGATGGGCCGCGAGACCGGTCCCGCGCCTTGACACCCCGCGCCGGAGGGTCATATCGTCTGGGCCATAGGCGGGTGTAACTCAGTGGTAGAGTGCCAGCTTCCCAAGCTGGACGTCGTGGGTTCGAATCCCATCACCCGCTCCAATAATAATATCCATCCGTCTACGGTAACCGCCGAATCCGTATCTTCCCGCCGCGTAGGCGAAGGGAGGAGCTTGGTCCGATGGCCTCCGGTCAACAGGTTTTCGATATTCCCGAGGATTCCCTCGTGGTTGACCTGCATCTCCACTCAAGCGCCTCGGACGGCGAGTACCCGCCCCGGCGCGTCATGGAGCGTGCGAAATCGGCCGGGCTCAGCGTCGTCTCCCTGACGGACCACGACACCGTTGCCGGTCTTGGCGAGGCCCGTAGTGAGGCGAAACGCCTCGGCCTCGAATTCGTGAACGGCATCGAACTCTCCTCGGTTCACGGCGGACACCTTGTCCACGTCCTGGGTCATTTCATCCGGCCGGAGGATCCGGAGTTGGGAACTCAAATGAAAATGTATATGGAGAGCCGGCGGACCCGGATGGGGGAGATGCTCGAGCGGCTACGGGCTTTGAGCGTCCCGATCGACAAGGAGGATTTCCTGCGGGAGTACGGCCGAGCCTCGAGCATCGGGCGGGGACATCTTTCGGCCTATATGGTCCGGAAAAATCTCGTTTCGAATCGTGAGGAGGTTTTTGGAAAATATCTCGGGGAGGGCGGTCCCGCCTATGTGGAGCTCGCGATGATCGCGCCGGACGAGGCGGTGAGGCTAATCGCCGGGGCGGGCGGCGCCGCGACTCTTGCCCACCCGAACCTGAGCGAATCGGATGAGATTATCCCGGAGCTGGTTTCGGCCGGCTTGGCGGGCATAGAAGTGGAGCATCCCTCCCAGGACGAGGAAGCGCGGCGTCATTACCTTGCGCTGGCCGAGCGCTATGGTTTGATTCCCATGGGAGGGTCCGATTGTCACGGCGCGCGGCCGGGGCCCGAGCGAATTGGCCAGTTCCGCCAGCCCGTACGAAATTATCTGGGCCTTCGGCGAAGGGCGAAGGCGGCGCTCTAGCGCCACCGTCGGGACTGACTGGCGGGGGGGTGCAAATGGCCGCCGAGATGGGGTATTGTCATGGTGATTGGGCTGGATGTGCCGGCGCCTGATGGGCGCCGGCTCCTGCCTGTCCGATGGTCAAATGCTCGGATTTCGGGCCGCTCCTACGGCCGGGAGGTTGGGAAATGCGTTTGCGGAAAGAGATGATCGAGCGAATTTCCGTGAAAATTGTAGATCGTCTGCTCAGGCGGGAAATCATCGAAATTAATACGGACGAGGAGGCGCTTCGCACCCGGATAGTCAACCTCATTGAGGAGGATCTTCTGGTCGAGGACCGGTTGAACGATGAGGTGAAGGATATTCTCCGCGATCATCAGGACGAAATGGACAAGGACAACGTCGATTACAGCCGGATGTTCACGATGGTGAAGACCAAGCTCGCCCGTGAACGGAACCTGGTCCTTTAGTCGTCCGGCTGCGCGAGCGTTATTACGGAAAGGAAGGGCGCTGCGATGCGCATCAACCGCGAGAAGATCAACCACCTCTCGAATCTCATCGTCAAGGATTTGGAGGACTCCGAGGACGTTTCCTTCCTCGGCGAGACCACCGATGTTCGGATCAACATCGTCCGGGCAATCACGAACGAGTTGACAATCGACGATGATATCGATGAAGAGGTCCGCAGGGTTCTCAGCAGCTACTCGAGCCGTCTCATCGAAGGAACCCGGGAGTGGGAAATTCTCTACGTCAAGCATTACGAGCAGGAGGCCACTCGCCGGGGTGTTTAGCGGGTCCGCCGAAGTGAGATGCTCGTTGCACGGCGGAAGATGAGCTTGCTTCGCGTTGGCCTCACGGGCGGAATCGCCAGCGGCAAAAGTTCTCTCGCCAAATTGCTCTCCGAAAGAGGCATACCCGTCATCGACTCCGATACCATCGCGCGCGATCTTGTCGCTCCCGGCTCGGAGGTGCTCTCCGAAATCGCCCGTGCTCTCGGAGCCGAAGTTGTAGCGCCGGACGGGGGCCTCGACCGAAAACGCGTTGGCCAAATCGTTTTCGCCGATGACGCGAAAAGAAAAGCCCTCGAAAAAATTCTCCACCCGCGCATCATGGCCGAGCAGGATCGATGGCTAAATCGCATCGAAGAGGCCGGCGAATCGCCGGTGGCTGTCGTCGAGGCGGCGCTGATGATCGAGTCTGGCGGGTCGAAGCGATTTGATCTCGTCGTTGTGGTGAATTGCGGAGAAGCTCAGCAAATAGAGCGTTTCATGGAGCGCGCGGGCGTGGAGGAGGCGGCCGCCCGCGCTCGAATCGAAGCTCAAATGCCCCTTTCCGAGAAGGTGAAGCTGGCGGATCGGGTGGTGGATAACAGCGGAAGCCTGCCGGATTTGGCGGCCGAAGCGGAAAGTCTGGTTAGGTGGCTCAAGGAAAGGGCCAAGAAATAAAGAAAAAGATGGATTGACAAAGTTTTCCTGGCCCCCTACATTTATAGTTGGTTTGGTTGTTGTATCCCCAATCAGCTTATCGCCCGCAGTTCCGGCGCTTCAAACCAATTATCGGTTTTCATTGATTCGAATAGGGGCCAAGCGGCAAATAAGCTTGAGACGCCGCTCTGGATTGAGTGCCTCACCGATGGTTTTTGGCGAATCTACTGCTCGAATTTCTGGCTCAAGGATTTTTTCACATCCCTGGATTCTAAATACCCTCTCGGTTACTTGGGTTTGTAGAAAAGAAGAAAAATTGGAACCACTCAATGCCGTCCGATAACCACACGAATTTCACCTGTGAAGTATTTGACTTTTATGTTTATTCGTCACCAGAGGCTGCACGTGTTTGCCTCCCTGCAACGGGCTTGGCGGTGACGGTGCCTGTCGCGGCACTGTTCTAGGCCCTGGGTGGCGACGACTTGCCCACCAAGTAAGGAGAAGGAAGGAATGCCAGTTGCCTCCAAGGAGCGAGAGCTGAATCTTGCAGAACTGAAGAGGAAGACCATTACCGAGCTGAATGAGATCCTCAAGGAACTCAAAGTGGAGGGCGTTAGCGGACTCCGCAAGCAGGATCTGATCTACAAGATCATCGAGGCTCAATCCGGAAAAGATCGTGACGGCGTAATCTACGGGGAGGGCGTGATCGAAATCTTGCCCGACGGCTTCGGTTTTTTGCGTTCGACGGCTTACAACTATTTGCCCGGTCCCGACGATATCTATGTCTCGCCCAGCCAGATCCGGCGTTTCGATCTGCGCACCGGCGATACGGTCAGCGGCCAAATCCGGCAGCCAAAGGAAGGGGAGCGCTACTTTGCCCTCCTGAAAGTGGAGCAAGTAAACTTCGAGCCGCCCGAGGCAAGTAAGGACAAGGTCCTCTTCGACAACCTGACGCCTTTATACCCCGACCGGCGCATTAATCTCGAAATCACCAGCAACGGCACCAAGGACGCCAGCATCCGCGTACTCGACCTGATGACGCCCATCGGTTTCGGTCAGCGCGGCCTCATCGTCGCCGCCCCTCGAACGGGTAAGACGATGCTCCTTCAGGCAATCGCCAAAAGCATCGCCACCAACTTTCCCGACACTCATCTCATCGTATTGCTGATCGACGAGCGGCCCGAGGAGGTCACCGACATGGAGCGCTCGGTCCGGGGTGAAGTGGTCAGCTCGACCTTCGACGAGCCCGCAACCCGGCACGTACAGGTCGCGGACATGGTCCTCGAGAAAGCCAAGCGGCTCGTCGAACATAAAAAGGACGTTGTAATCCTTCTCGACTCCATCACCCGCCTGGCGCGGGCGCACAACACCATTATCTCTCCAAGCGGAAAAGTGCTCTCCGGCGGCGTGGACTCGAACGCCCTCCAGCGCCCGAAGCGGTTCTTCGGGGCGGCGCGGAACCTCGAGGAGGGCGGCAGCCTCACCATACTCGCCACCGCGCTGGTCGAAACCGGCAGCAGGATGGACGACGTGATTTTCGAGGAATTCAAGGGCACCGGCAACATGGAGGTCCACCTCGACCGCAAGCTCTCCGATAAGCGAGTTTTCCCCTCGATCGACATCAGCAAGTCGGGCACCCGGAAAGAGGAACTCCTCATGTCCGAGGCCGACCTCAATCGGGTGTGGGTGCTCCGGAAGGTTCTGCAGCCCCTGGGCAGCGTGGACTCGATGGAACTCCTCATCCAGAAGGTCAACGAGACGGATACCAACGAGGACTTCCTGCTCTCGTTGAACAGCTAGGCTCTCTCCTTGCTCTGTTGAAGGGGGGGGGGAAGTGGTCGCGTTAGGCGGGGCTCCGGTCGGCCGTTACGCCGCGAATTTCCGTTTTTCCCCCTTGGAAGGGCCGGAGTTCGGTCCCTTTCCTGGTGGTGGACAACGATAGGGAGTTTCGGTATAAAAACGCCTTCCTCGCCATGAGGCGTCCCAGGGCGTCCGCACGGCGATATCGGTTTCGCCCTCTGTGGATTGTCCCGGGGGGATTTGTTGGAAGTTTTCGGGAGCGGGGGCCGGAGGGTCCGATCACGCCGCCCCCGGCGGAAGGAGCGAGAATCGATGAGAACGGAAATTCATCCCGAATTGCATGAGACGACAGTCACCTGCAGCGGATGCCAAACCGAATTCAAGACTCATTCGACCGTGGAGAATATCCGCATCGAGGTGTGTTCCAATTGCCATCCTTTCTATACCGGCAAGCAGTCCCGTATTATCGACACCGAGGGGCGCGTCGAGAAATTCGTCAAAAAGTTCCAGGGCAAGGAAATCCGCGTCTCAAAACGGAAGCGTAAGCAGGAGGCGCGGCAGGCCGAAATCGCCGCGGTCGAGGAGCGCGAGAAGACGAAGGCCGCGGACGAGAAGACGGCGCGCGAGGAAGCCCGGATTCGCCGCCGTGAGGAGCAAGCCGCCCTCAAGGCAGCCCAAGACGCCGAGGAGGCGGCTGCCCCCGCCGCCAGTGAGACTGAAGCGTCCGCGGCCAAGGTTGAAGCGCCCGCGGCCAAGGTTGAAACGCCCGCGGCCAAGGTTGAAACGCCCGCGGCCGAGGCCGAATCGAGCGTGGGAGGGGGTGAAGCGCCTGCCGGGGATACCTATGCCCCCGCAGCGGAGGCGGCTTCCGAGTCAACCGAGCAGTCCTAAGTTTCCCCTTTCGATTTGAGGCCGATTCCGGAGCGTTCCCAGCCTCCCGCGCCGGCGTCTAGCCCGCTCCCGGCGGGGACGGAGCCTCAGCGCCATGTTTGAGAAACTCGATCAGATTATCGAGAAACACAAGGTTCTCGAGGAGCGCCTCTCCGATCCGAACCTGATAAAAGACCGCAAGAAATTCGAGCAAACGGCCCGCGAGCATAAAGAGATCACGCGGATCGTCGAAATTTACGACGAGTGGCGCTCCTGCACCGAGACACTCGCCGAGGCGCGCCTTCTTCTGAACGATTCCGACACCGAAATCGGCAACCTGGCGAAAGAAGAGATTGAAATGTACGAGCCCCGGCTCGAGGAAATCGAACTCCGCCTCCGCCGCCAGATGCTTCCCAGGGATCCCAATGACGAAAAGAACGTCATCATCGAGATACGCGCCGGCACCGGTGGAGACGAGGCGGCGCTTTTCGCGGGCGACCTGTACCGGATGTATGCCCGCTATGCGGAAAACCGTAGTTGGACCGTCGAGGAGTTGAGCCGGAATGAAAACAACCTGGGGGGGATGAAGGAAGTCGTGGCCCTGATCAAGGGCGCGGGCGCCTACAGTCAACTCAAATTCGAGAGCGGCACCCACCGCGTTCAGCGGGTCCCCGTCACCGAGAGCCAGGGGCGAATCCACACTTCGGCGGCGACGGTCGCCATCTTGCCCGAAGCCGACGAAGTTGAGCTGAAGGTTCCCGAGACCGATATCAGAATCGATGTCTACCGCTCATCGGGGCCCGGCGGCCAGAGCGTGAACACCACGGACTCGGCCGTCCGGATCACCCATCAGCCCACCGGCCTTGTCGTCACCTGCCAGGACGAGAAGAGCCAGCACAAGAACAAGGCCAAGGCGATGAAGATTCTCTTGTCGCACTTGCTTGACTTTGAAACGCGCAAGCTAAACGAGGCGCGCTCCGCCGAGCGCAAGAGCCAGATAGGCTCGGGCGACAGGAGCGATCGGATCAGGACCTATAATTTCCCCCAGGATCGGGTGACCGATCACCGCATCGGATTCACCCAGCACAGTCTCGACAGCTTTCTCGAAGGCGATATCGGCGAGATGGTGCGGCGCGTAATCGAGACCCGCGAGGCCGAGCGGCTGGCGGAGTTCGAGGAGGACGCTCCGGAGGAAAAAGCCGAATGAATCCTTTGACGCTAAAGAAATCCCGGTGGCCCGAGGGCTCCGTGGGCGCCGAATCCGAGCACCTGAGGCGCCGCTTGGGCCAGGCGGGGATCGAGGGCGCGGCCAGCGATGCCGCCGCGCTACTTTGCTGGGCGCTGGATTGTGATCGCTCCTATCTCGCGTCGCGGGGGGAGGAAGCCTTGCCCCCCGAGGCGAAGGCCCGGCTCTCGGAAGCGGCCTCAAGGCGCGTGAGGCGGGAACCGCTGGCCTACATCCTCGGCGAGCGGGAGTTCTGGTCGCTCCCCTTCGGGGCGGAGCCCTCCGGCCTCATTCCCCGGCCCGAGACCGAACTCCTTGTTGAACGCGCCGCTGCGCTTCTGAGCGGGGCGGCCGCACCGCGCATCCTCGATCTGGGGACGGGCAGCGGCGCCATCGGCGTGGCTCTGGCGAAGGAGCTTCCCGGCGCTCGCGTGGTGGCGGTGGACTCGAGCGGTCCGGCCCTGGAACTGGCGGTCCGGAACGCGCTGCGAAACGGAGTGGAAGACCGCTTCGAGCCCGTCTGCTCCGACTTGTTCGAAAAAATCCCGGGGGACGAGTCATTCGACGCCGTGGTTTCCAATCCCCCCTACATTGTCTCATCCGAAATCGGAGGTCTGATGCCCGAGGTGGCGCGCTACGAGCCCCGCGAGGCCCTCGACGGCGGGCCGGACGGGATGCGGTTCCTTCGCCGGATTGTTCACGAGGCCCCGGCCCGGTTGAAAAGAGGGGGGATCCTCCTCATGGAGATGGATCCCGCGCAGATATCCTGGTGCGTGGCCGAGGTGCGCCTCACCCGCGCGTATGGAGAGCCGATGGTCCGCCGGGATCTTGCCGGGCGGGATCGCGTCATCGAATCGGAAACGGTGTAGACAGTGGATCAATTCCTGATTCACGGGGGAAAGGCCCTTCGCGGCGGCGTCGAGGCGGCTGGCTCGAAGAACGCCACACTCCCGATTCTGGCGGCCTCCCTTCTCGCGGACGGGCCCTGCCGGTTGAGCCGGGTGCCCAACCTCCGCGACACGGAAACCTTTCTTAAACTCCTCGCCGAGTTCGGCCTTCGAATCGAGCGGCCCGCACCCCGGCGGATCGCCATCGACACCTCGGAGGTCCGCACCGGAACCGCGCCCTACGACCTGGTGAGGACGATGCGCGCCTCGGTCATGGTGCTCGGGCCTTTGCTCACCCGCTTCGGCAGGGCGCAGGTTTCCCTGCCGGGGGGATGCGCCATCGGCGCGCGCCCCATCGATCAGCACCTCAAGGGCCTCGAGGCCATGGGGGCGGAAATTTCGATCAAGGACGGGTATATCGACGCACGGGCAGGGCGGCTAAAGGGCGTTCGCGTTTCCTTCGATATGGTGACCGTGACGGGGACCAAGAACCTGATGATGGCGGCAGCGCTCGCCGAGGGGACGACGGTGCTCGAAAACGCCGCCCAGGAGCCCGAGGTGTCCATCCTCGCTGATCTGCTGAATCAGATGGGCGGGCGGGTGACGGGCGCCGGGACACCGATCATCGAGATCGAGGGGGTTGATCGGCTCGGCGGCTATGAGGTCGGCGTCCCTCCGGACCGCATCGAAACAGGAACCTTCATGATCGCGGGGGCCATCACGGGCGGAGACGTGACGATCCACCGCTGCATCCCCGAGCACGTGCGCTCGCTGACGCTCCGGCTCCGCGAGGCGGGTCTCGACGTCACCGAGGGAAACGATTGGGTGCGCGTTCTCGCGAACGGTCCCCTCCAACCCGTGAGCATCAAGACCGCCGCCTATCCGGGGTTTCCGACCGATCTTCAGGCCCAGTTCATGACGCTGATGACGCTGGCGCGAGGATCGTGCGCCATCTCGGAGACCATTTTCGAGAACCGCTTCATGCACGCGGCCGAGCTCGTCCGGATGGGGGCGAACATCGCCACCGACGGCCGCACGGCGCATGTCGAGGGTGTCGAGTCTCTTGCCGGGGCTCATGTCATGGCGACGGACCTGCGGGCGAGCGCATCTCTCGTCCTCGCGGGGCTGGCCGCAAAAGGTGATACGATAGTCCGCCGAGTTTACCATATCGACCGCGGCTACGAGCGGATTGAGGAGCGCCTGAGAACCCTGGGCGCGGAAATCGAACGGGTGAGCGAATGAGCGATACCGAAAACGGGAAAAACGGTCTGACGATTGCGTTGCCAAAGGGCCGGATATTCACCACGGCGATGGAGCGTCTCCTCGAGGCCGGTTTGCTGTCGAAGGCGATATCGGACAAATCCCGCTCCCTCATCCACGACGACCGGAAAACGGGGGCGCGGGTGCTGATTCTGCGGAATTACGACGTGCCCACCTACGTCGAGCGCGGGGCGGCGGACCTCGGCATCATCGGCAAGGATGTTCTCCTCGAGCAGAGAAGCGGGGTCTACGAACCGCTCGATCTGCGCTTCGCGCCCTGCCGCCTCATGGTGGCCGCCCCGGATGGGGTGAGTTGGGAGGATTTGTCTCGAAAGGTGAATCTTCGCATCGCGACGAAATTCCCCGTGATTGCGGCCCGCTATTTCGAGGACCATGGTCTCCAGGCCCAGACGATCTATCTCTATGGAAACGTCGAGATTGCCCCGGCGACCGGGGTGGCGGACGCCGTCGTGGACCTGGTGGATTCGGGCGGTACCCTCCTGGCGAACGGGCTGACTCCGATCCGGGAGATTTTCAGCGCCACCGCCCGTCTCATTGTTAACCGCGCCAGCCTGAAAACCAAGCACGGCCGCGTGAGCGAGTTCATCTCCTCGATGAAAAAAGTGTGCAAATCCGGAAAGGGGACGCGGAAATGAGGCGGATTCGTTGGGGGGATGCGGATGCCGCCGCCTCGCTGGAAGCGCTCCCCTTCGCGGGCGAGACGATTTTCATGGGGGCCGAGGAGAAGGTCGCCCCTATCCTCGATGGCGTTCGCAACCACGGCGATCTTGCGCTCGTTCAGTACACAAAAACTTTCGACGACGTAGTCATAAGCCCTGACCGGATCCCCGTCCCCGAGGCGACTTTGAAGGAGGCCTTGGGCGCGCTCCCGGCCGAGGCGCGGGAAGCGCTTGAGCTTGCCGCCGGGCGAATTCGCGATTTTCACGAGGCCTGCCTCCCCCAAAAAACCGAGACTCGGCCCGCGCCCGGCGAGCGGTTCGCGCTGCGCCCGATTCCGCTCAGGCGGGTGGGCTTCTACATACCGGGGGGGCGGGGGGCCTACCCATCGAGCGTACTCATGAGCGCGGTCCCCGCCCGGGTGGCCGGGGTGGAGGAGATCGTCATGTGCTCCCCGCCGGCCGGGGAAGATGGGGAGATCGCGTCCGTCGTCCTCGCCGCCGCCGCCCTGGCCGGGGTGGATCGCGTCTTCAGGGTGGGCGGCGCCCAGGCGATAGCGGCGATGGCCTATGGGACCGAATCGATCGGAAAGGTGGACAAGATCGTCGGGCCGGGGAACATTTTCGTCGCCGCCGCGAAGCGCCTTGTTCGTGACGTGGCCGACGTGGACAAGGACGCGGGCCCGAGCGAGGTAGTCGTGATTCTCGACAGCCCCGCCCACGCGGAGTGGGCGGCGGCCGACCTTATCGCCCAGGCCGAGCACGATCCCTCCGCGATGGCGGCCGCCGTCGCCATCGGCGGCGAGGCCGCCGGCGCGGTGGACGAGAGTGTTGCCAGACAGGTGGAAAGCGCCCACCGGCGCGAGGTCATCGAGAAAGCCCTCAAGGGCCAGGGCGCCATCGTCGAGGTCTCATCGTGCGATGAGGCGCTCGAGGTGGCCGAGCGGCTCGCTCCCGAGCATCTCGAACTGATGATCGAGCGGCCCGGGGAGTTCGCCGCCCGGGTGCGCTCCGCCGGTGCGATTCTCCTGGGCCCCTGGAGCGGCGCGCCGTTTGGCGACTATATCGCCGGGCCGAACCACATCCTCCCGACGGGTAAAGCGGCGCGGTTCGCCTCCCCGCTCGGGGTGCTCGATTTTCTCAAATGGTCGAGCGAGGTGGAGCTCGATTCCGGGGCCGCGGCGCGGCTCGCGGGTCCCGCCGCCCGCCTGGCCGAGCTCGAGGGGTTTCCCGCCCACGCCCGCGCCCTTCGCATGCGCGCCGGAGGTGAACAGTAGCCAAAGTTTCCCCCGGTTCGTTTCTCCTCTGGCGCAACGCCCCCTAATCGAACATAATGGCGCGCGATTTTCGCGGGGCCCCTGGCGCCCGTACGTTATCACCCGTAACCTGTTGAAATAAATTGTTTTGAGGAGGTCCCGCCGTGGCGGCTAAAAAAACGGGCCGCAAGGCCCAGGCGAGCCGGAAGACCAAGGAAACCGATTTCACGATATCCGTCGATCTCGACGGCAAGGGAAAGGCCTCGGTGAAAACCGGCCTCGGTTTTTTCGACCACATGCTCAGCCAGATCGCCCGGCACGGACTGATTGATCTGAGTGTGTGCGGGAAGGGCGACATCGACGTGGACGGCCACCACACCGCCGAGGATGTGGGCATCCTGCTTGGCCAGACGCTCGCCAAGGCGCTCGGCGACCGCGCCGGAATCACCCGCTATGCGAGCCTGAGCCTCCCGATGATGGACGCCCTCGTCTCCGTCGCCCTCGACGCCGGCGGGCGCGGGAATCTGGTCTTTCGCGGCCGCTTCCCGGAGGCCCGGATCGGCGAGTTCGACACCGCGCTGGTGCGCGAGTTTTTCTGGTCGCTGGCGACCCAGGCGGGCATCGACCTCCACATCGAGGTCCGCTACGGCGAGAACAGCCACCATATGGTCGAGGCCGTCTTCAAGGCCTTCGCGCGCGCGCTCCGCGCCGCCGCCGCCCTCGATCTGCGCGAGACGGGCGTGCCCAGCACGAAGGGCGTCCTCTAGCCCGTCCCGGGCCGGGTGATGCCTGCGGGGTTGCATGACCTAATCCTCCGGGGGGTGACAGCCCGCTCCGGGGGGTGTCACGGCCCTTGCGAGGCGGCATGAATCCCGGCGGCCCGGCGGCATGATTCTTCTTTGATTTAAATTTTTTCACAGATTGTTTCCTGCAAGGAATTTATTTGGAGACACCGATGGCCCCCTCCATCGTCGTCGTCGATTACGGCATGGGCAACGTGCGGAGCGTCGCCAACGGACTCGCCAGCATCGGCGCCGCCTCCCGGCTCTCGGGCGACCCGGCCGACCTTGAAAACGCGGCCGGGATCATCCTCCCCGGCGTCGGCGGTTTTCCCGAGTGCATGGGCGCCCTGAACGCTGCCGGCTTGGCCGGCCCGCTCAAGGAGGCCGTCGCGCGCGGGGTACCCTATCTGGGGATCTGCCTCGGCCTTCAGGTCCTCTTCGAGGCGAGCGAGGAGTTCGGCCGGACGCCGGGGCTGGGCATCCTGCCGGGGCGCATCCTTAAATTTCCCGCCGGCGCGCGCGAGCCCGGCGCATCAAGAGACATCCGCGTCCCCCACATGGGCTGGAACGGCATCCACCTCGAAAACGAATCCCCCGTCCTGGACCCCGCCACCGAGGGCCAGCACTTTTACTTCGTCCACTCCTACTACGCCGAGGTGAGCGAGCCCTGCCGCCCCTTCATCGCCGCCACCTGCGCCTACGGCGTCCCCTTCATCGCCTCCGTCCGCCGCGACAACCTTTTCGCCACCCAGTTCCACCCCGAAAAAAGCGGGGGAAGGGGACTTGAGATATTGAAGCGCTTCGCCGGGGTTTGCGGGTAGGAAGGGTAAAAGCTCGAACTGGGAGCACCGCTCCTTCCTGAAGGCATCCCCCCTTTCTGGTTTGAAGCGGTTTGTCTGTCATTCTGAGCGATAGCGAAGAATCTACGTGCCTACCCGTCCAAGCAGTTCCTTAGCGTCGTGCTTCACCCTCGCTCACTGACAACTTTTCGGGCTCCCCCTCCCATTTGCAATTCCCCCCGTTTACGTTTAAGCCGACAAATGAGCGGGCCGCTATTTTGGTTACGGAGTATTTGAAATGAGCGAGATGGACGGGCGGGACGGGAACGATTCCACGGAGCCGGCTCCAGAACAGGAAGCCCAGACGAGGCGGGAGTTCGTGCGGCGGATGCTGCTGACCTCTTCTTATGTGGTCCCGGCGGTGGTGTCGTTCACGACCGAGGGCGTTTATGGGGGACAAAGCCCCTCGGGGATGATGATGTTCATGATGTCCCCGCCGGGGATGGGTATGCCCCTCGGCATGGGGATGATGATGGGCAGCGCCGGCGATTTGTGGATGAAAAACCCCCCCGAAACCGGCCCCGGCAAAAAATAAGCGTTCCGCCCGGGCCGAATCTTCCCTCCGGGCGCCGAATTTTCTCTCCGGGCGCGGCCGCCCTCCGGGCCGAGGGGCCGCCCGGAAGGTCCTCTCCCTCTCATTCTCAATCTCACCTTGCAATCCCACCCGAATGGGTTTATCCATCTCTAACGCTTTCGCCGGGGGGATATCTTCCGGCGCGTGGAGGGCACTGATTTTGCTCATCATTCCAGCGGTGGACCTCAAGGGCGGCAAGTGCGTTCGCCTGATTCAGGGGCAAAAAGAGCGCGAGATCGTCTACGGGGCAGACCCGGTGGCCTCGGCGCTCCACTGGGTGAACCTGGGCGCGAAGCGGCTCCACCTGATCGACCTCGACGGCGCCTTCGAGGGAAGCCCCCAACATCTGGAAGTTTTGGCCGAGGTGGCGGCCAGGGCCGGCGTCCCCGTCCAGTTCGGCGGCGGGGTGCGGTCGATGGACTCGCTCCGCGCTGTCCTGGAGGCCGGGGCGGGTTTCGTCATCTTGGGGACGAGCGCCCTCAAGAACCCGGAGTTTCTTGATCGGGCCGCCGGGGAGAATCCGTGGAAAATTCTCCTCGGAATCGACGCGCGGGACGGCGAGGTGCGCACATCGGGCTGGATGGAGGGCGAGGGCGTCTCGCCGGAGGAACTGGCCGCCCGCTTCCGGGGCCGGCCGCTCGCCGGAATCGTCTTCACCGACATATCGAGGGACGGCATGCTCGAGGGGTTCAACCCCGAGGCGACCGAGGCGCTGGCGCGGGCGGTGGAGGTTCCGGTCATCGCCGCCGGGGGTTTCAGCCGGATGGAGGATGTCGACAGGCTACTGCCGCTGGCGGAGGCGGGCGTCGCCGGGGCGGTCGTCGGGCGCGCGCTCTACGAGGGCACCTTCGATCTCAAGGCCGCGCTGGAGCGGGTGTGATGCTGGCCAAGCCGCTGGCGCGGGCGATGATGGATGATTCCGATAAGCTCTCCCTCAAGGCGGGGCTGGAGGCTCTTTAATGCTGGCGAAGCGGATCATCCCCTGCCTCGACGTGAAGGAGGGCCGCGTCGTCAAGGGGATTAATTTCGAGGGCCTCCGCGACGCGGGCGACCCGGTCGAGTGCGCCGCGGCCTACGACGCGATGGGGGCGGACGAGATATGCTTTCTCGACATCACGGCCTCTAAGGAAGCGCGGAAGACCCTGCTCGATGTCGTCTCGCGGACGGCCGAGCGGGTGTTCGTCCCCCTCACGGTGGGCGGGGGCGTCGGTCACGAGGACGATGTGCGGGACCTCCTCCGCGCCGGGGCCGACAAGGTGAGCATGAACAGCGCCGCCCTCAGGGACCCCGGCTTGGTGAAGCGGAGCGCCGAGCGTTTCGGCAGTTCGACGATCGTCTGCGCGGTGGACGCCAAGCGGGTCTCGGGCGATGGCGAGCCCCTGCGCTGGGAGGCGTTCACGCACGGGGGCTCGAAGCCCACCGGAAAAGACGCGGTGGCCTGGGCCGCCGAGGCGGCCCGCCTCGGGGCGGGAGAGATATTGCTCACGAGCATGGACCGCGACGGCACGCGGGACGGCTACGATCTCGTTCTCACACGCGCGGTGTCGGATAATGTGCCGGTGCCGGTGATCGCCTCGGGCGGGGTGGGGGGTTTGGGGCATCTTTACGACGGACTCGCCGTGGCCGGAGCCGAGGCGGCGCTGGCTGCCTCGATCTTTCACTTCGGCGAGTACACGGTCGAGGAGGCGAAACTTTACTTAAAGGAGCGGGGAGTGGAAGTCAGGTTGTGAATGGAGGTCAGGTTGTGAACGAAGAAAAACCTGCGGGAGTAAATCCCCCCGATGTGAACTGGAACGAGAGCGGGCTGGCCGCCGCCGTCTGTCAGGACGCGGGGACGGGCCAGGTCCTCATGCTCGCCTGGGTGAACGAGGAGTCGCTGCGCCTCACCCTCGAGAAAAAGACGGTTCACTTCTGGTCGCGCTCGCGCCGGGAACTCTGGCACAAGGGCGAGACCTCAGGGAATTTTCTCAGGCTCGTATCGGCGAGCCTCGATTGCGACGGGGACGCCCTGCTCTTCTCTGTGCGGCCGGATGGGCCAGTATGCCATACTGGGCGAATGTCGTGTTTTTTCAACGAGTTGGAGGTATCCGGCGGCGCTTCGACCCGGGATATCCCCCCGGGCGGCGAAAGCGCTCCGGGCGGCGGCCCCCCGAGCGGAAGCTCACCGGCGGGGGAATTCACCTTCGATCACAATCTGCTGGAGTTGGTCTACCGGCTCATCCTGAGCCGCCGCGACGCGGGGGAGACCGGGGGGAGCTATGTGGCCCGGCTCTTCGAGCGGGGCGAGGGGCGCATCCTCGAGAAGGTCGAGGAGGAGGCCGGGGAGGTGGCGCGGGCCATCCGGGAGGAGACCCGCGAGAAGATCGTCGCCGAGACGGCGGACCTATGGTTTCATTCGCTGGTGGCGCTGGCCACGAAGGATGTTCCGCCGGGCGAGGTGTTCGCCGAACTGGCGCGGCGGTTCGGCAGGGGGGGGCGGCCCGAAAGCCGCTAGACGCGTGGGTTTTCGGTCTTTCCTGGACTTTCGTTGGTATTTCGCTATTTCTTGACAAATACCGGGTCGGTTCCTATATTCCACTCCGTGTTTTCAGCGGGCCGGCCCGGTATAGGTAATTTCTTTTAAGTAGTTGAAGTTAAAGGAGAAGGGATGGCGGAAGCTGTCCCTTTGTTTTGTACCTGAATCCCGAATGAGGGCTCTGCCCGCGCCGGGTATCGTGGTCCGCACCGGGCTCTGTTGCCCGGACGTTCGGAGTCCCCCCCTCCGGGGGTGATTCACCCGAGCCGCTAGAAGTTTCGATGGCCGCTCCGCCATTTCCCGGCCACAGAGCCGGGGGTCCGCTTTCACCTGCATCTTTAAAGAGACCGCACCTGATGGATGACCGAACCCTTCAGGCAATCGAGTATCCGGGTACTCTCGGGCTAATCGCCGAAAGGTGTATCTCCGCGCCCGCTCGGCGGGCGGCCCTCGGCCTGAGACCGGCTGACGAGGCATGGGAGGTTCGCCGCCTGCTGGATGAGACCGGCGAAGCCTCTGGGCTTGCCGAAAGCGGGGAGCGGATTCCCCTGGCCGCCTTCGAGGATCCGGCGCCCTGGTTCGAGGAAATTCGCGCCAGGGGCGGGGTGCTCGAGCCGCTCTGGCTGTTGGAGATTCTCTCGCTGCTCTCCACCGCCGCGGATGTTTCTAAATACCTCGAGGGCCAGCGCGATGTGCTACTCCGCCTCTCGGTGAAGATGTCCGGGGCCGACCTCCTGCGTCCCCTTGCCTCCCGTATCCGCAAGACGCTGAACGAGCATGGCGAGGTCCGGGACGATGCGAGCCCTGCGCTGCGCTCGGCCCGCTCACGGATTCGCTCCCTCCGCGGGGAGATTCGGCGGGCCCTTGAGCGGGTCATGTCGGCCCACGAGAGTGCGATTCAGGAGATCCTCATTGTCCAGCGGCGGGATCGCTACGTTATTCCGGCGAAAACTAACTTCAGGCGCTGGTTCGAGGGCGTGATTCAGGATCGCTCCGCGAGCGGAGAGACGCTCTTTGTCGAGCCCCTCACGGCCGTGCCGCTGAACAATGCGCTGACCGAGGCGCGGGAGGCCGAGCGCGAGGAATTGAACCGAATCCTCCGCGAGCTTTCCGCCGAGGCGGCCGAGGGCCGTGAGCCGCTCGCCGATTTAACCCGCAGGCTGGTGGACCTCGATCTCATCCAGGCGAAGTCGGGACTGGGCCGGAGTTGGCGGGGCGAGAGGGCGTCGCTGAACGAGAAGGGCAGGGTCGTCCTCCGCGAGGCGCGCCATCCACTTTTGGCCGCTGGTGCGGGGGGGATGCTCCCCGGCGATGTGGTCCCAATCGACATTTCATTCGGCGGCCCTGTCCGGCAATTAATCATCACCGGGCCGAATACGGGCGGAAAAACCGTCGCGCTAAAGACGGTGGGCCTGTCGATCGCGCTCAACCAGATTGGCGTTCAAATTCCGGCCTCTCCGGCGAGCGAGCTTCCGCTGGTACGCTCGCTGTTCGCGGACATCGGCGACGAGCAGAATCTGGAGCAGAATCTAAGCACTTTCTCGGGCCACATGACGCGCATCGCGGTAGCCGTCGCCGAGGCGGGCGAGGGAAGCCTGCTTCTTCTCGACGAACTGGGCTCGGGAACCGACCCCGCCGAGGGATCCGCTATCGGAGTCGCCGTACTCGAGCACCTTGCCCGGAGCGGTGCGCTTGCCCTCGTGAGCACCCATCACGACGCGCTCAAGCACTACGCCTATGAGACCGATGAGGCGATGAACGCCTCGGTCGAGTTCGATCCCGGCGACCTCTCGCCCACTTACCGGATCCGGCTGGGGGCGGCGGGTCCCAGCAACGCGATGGCCGTGGCCGAAAGGCTGGGGCTTCCCTCGCGGATACTCGAGCGGGCGAGGGAACTCCTGAGCGGCGGGCTCGTCCAGGTGGATAGAATCATGGCCCGCCTCTCGGATCAGGAATCCGAACTTGATGAAAAGGAAAAGAAACTCACCTCGCGCTGGCGGCAATTCAGGTCCGAGCGTTTTGGGTTCAGGAACTCCCGAAGAAAACTTGAGGCCCGCCAGCGGAGGGAGGCCGAAGCCTTTCTCAAGGAGCTTCGCTGGGAGGCGGACGGCTTGTTGGCCGATATCCGCTCCGAGGGAGACCTCGAATCCGCCAAGAAGATCGCACGCGAGAAGATCAGTGGCCTCAGGGAGCGGATGGATAAGGCCCTGCCCGTGCGGGAGGAGACCGTGGAAAAGGCCCCTCTTCCCTTCATCCGGCTGGGCGATACGGTGCGCCTTCGGGCGACGGGAACCTCCGGGATCGTTCGCTCCCTCCATGGGGGAGAGATGATCTCGGTGGAAGTCGTAGGCAAATCCTTGCGGTTGGCGATGTCCGCCGTTGAGGTTGTGGACGCTCCCGCGTCTCAAGAGGCCCCCCGCGTGGTGATCACCCACGAGTCGAGTGCGCCGTCGAGGGATTTTTCTCCCGAGCTCCACGTCCGAGGAATGCGGGTGGAGGAGGCGCTCGAGAAAGTCGATAAGTATCTCGACGATGCCGCCGTCCTGGGGGTGAGGAGCCTGAGGATCGTTCATGGCAAGGGAGAGGGGGCGCTCTCGGGCGCTATCACGACACTGCTCGAGGAGAGTTTTTTAGTGGCCAGCTACGGCTGGGCCCGTCCCGAAGAGGGCGGTTGGGGCGTGACGATGGTGGAAATGACGCCGCGCCCCAACTCGGATGAGGGGGCGTCCTGATGGGCCGTGTACCCGATGACGTGGTGAACCAGCTTCGCGAGGGGTCGCCGATTGAGGACGTGATCGGCGAGTACATCCCCCTGCGCAAAGCCGGGAGCACGTTCAAGGCGCTCTGCCCATTCCACGATGAGAAAACACCCTCGTTCAACGTGAATCCCCGTATGGGCATCTTCAAGTGCTTCGGCTGCGGGGTCGGGGGCGATGCGATCAAGTTTCTCATGCAACACGAAGGCCTGAATTTCCGTGAGGCGCTCCAGAATCTGGCGAACCGCCAGGGGGTGGATCTTTCCCGCTACGAGACCGAGGACGGCGAGACGTCGCTCCCCAGCGTTCGGGAGAAGATTCACGAGGTGAATCTCTTCGCGGCCCGCTACTATTGGGTCTCCCTCCGTGGCGGGGAAGGGAGCCGGGCGCTGTCCTATATTAAAAGGAGGGATATCTCGGCCGATGCCGTGGAGGCCTTCCGGATTGGCTACGCCCCGGCCCGATGGGACGCGCTTTGCCAGGCGGCCCGCCAGAAGGGTTACTCGCCTCAGGACATGGTGGAGGCTGGGCTCGCTATCCAACGCGAGGACGGCTCGGGGTTTTATGACCGTTTCCGTGATCGGGTGATGTTCCCGATTCTGGGAGCGGATGGCGCCATCGTCGGTTTCGGGGGTCGCTCTCTTCCGGACAGCGACGCCCGTCACGCGACCGCCAAGTACATTAACTCGCCCGACACGCCGGCGTTCAGGAAGGGGCGGGTGCTCTACGGATTTTCTCAGGGGCGCGAGACCATTCGCTCGAAGAAGCGGGCGGTCGTCACCGAGGGTTATTTCGACGTTATCGCTCTCTGGCAGAGCGGGATTCAAAACGCCGTCGCGCCCCTCGGCACGGCACTCACGGCCGAACACCTTCGGACGCTCCGCGCTCACGCCGAGGAGTTAATATTCGTGTTCGATTCCGATCAGGCGGGCCAGGCGGCTTCGGAGCGCGCCGGAGGCATGGCGGGAAGAATACTGGGCCTGGCTGGCGCGCCGGATCAACTCGTGGCTGGTGAAGTTTTGCGTGAGAACTATATTGATCGTAGAGGGCTGGGCGCCATTCGCCTGAAGGTGATGGATCTTCCCAGGGGCCAGGATGTGGATGATGTGCTCAAGGCGGGCGGCGCCGATTCCGTCCGCCGCCTGCTCGGCGAGGCCGAGGGGCTGCTTGAGCATACGGTGCGCAAGGCCATCGAAGGCGTGGCTCCGGGGGCGGATCAGTCGGAAAAACTCTCAGCTGTCCAGAATCTCATGCCGGTGCTGGGCGCGAGTCATCAGAGTGTTCGAGACCAGTATTTCTCGCTACTTGAGGATCGGCTGGGGATTCCCTACCCGGCGCTGGCCGAGAGCGTGAGGCGGATGCTCGCCGAGGAGGCGAGAGAGCCCACCTGCCGCGTTGAACCTGCGGCGGACCTGCTTGGCAGAAGTGTGGATCGGCCCCGGCTTGAGGTGGATGCCGTGCGAATGCTGTTGGTTCGCCCCGATCTGGCAGGCGGCGCGGAGGTCGATCCTTCGATTTTCGCCGATCCCGCGGTCCGCGAGATCGTAGCCGCGATTATCGAGGCGGGAGGAGAGGACATTCACCCCGCGGGGCTGGCCGAACGGCTGACGGACCCATCGGCTCGTGCACTGGTTCTGGATCTGGCCGCCGGTGAAACGCCGGCCGATGATTTGGAAGGCGAGTTTTCCGACTGCATGGCGCGGATTCAGGAGAAAGTCCGCCGCAGACGCGAGGAAAAACTAATCAAGGAAATTGAAGACGTGAGCCGCAGCGAGGGGAATGACTCCCCGGCGGTGCGGCGGCTACTGGAGGAGAAAAACGCACTCCTGCGCGAGCGGCAAAAAACCTCGTCCGCGCAATGAGGCGTTTCAAGGATTAAATAATTGCTTTAGGAGAATTCCCCCCTCGGTAAACGAGCAAAGGAGCGGAAATTGGCAACTAAGACCAGCAAGAGCGGAACGGGAAAGAAGGGTAAGATCGGAGCCGCTAAAAACGGGTCCGCCAAGGTCGCAACAGCGAAGAACGGAACTAAATCGGAAGCGCCCCGGAACGGCCCTACCAAGCCCGCCGATGTCAAAAAGCTAATCGAGCAGGGAAAGGACAAGGGGTTCTTGACCTACGATGAGGTCAACGACGTTTTGCCCACCAACGTCACTTCCCCCGAGGCCATCGACGACATCATGGTGATGTTCAAGGAGATGGATATCCAGATTCTCGATACGGAGGCGGCCGAGAAGCGGCAACCCAAAGCGAAGGAGGAGTCTGAAAACGGGAACGTGGACGAAAATTCCGCGGACCCCGGGGTGGATAAGCGCAAAAACACCTCCCGGGGAATCTCCACTTTCGACGACTCTGCGTTCGGGAAGACGGACGACCCCATGCGGATGTACCTGCGCGAAATGGGGCAGATACCGCTTCTGAGCCGTGAGGGCGAGATCGCTATTGCCAAACGGATCGAAGAGGGCCAGCTCGAGGTGAGCTTTGCCACGGTCAGCACCCCCATCGCGATCGACGCCGTTCTTGGAATGGCGGAAAAGCTCCGGAAGGACGAGATCTCCGTGACGGAAGTGGTGGTCGTCAACACCTACACAAGCCGCGAGGACTCCGACGACGAAGAAAAGGAGAAGCCCACCTACGAAGAGGACAAGGCACGGGTCCTGGCTCTGGTCTCCAAGGTCAAGACCCAACTCCGGCTACTCAAGAAAAAGCGCACGGAAAATGCCAAGCCCCCCGCGATTGAAAAGGTTCAGGAGAAAATCGTCGCTCTGATTAGGCAGATGAACCTCAAGGCGGAGCAGGTGGACCAGATTGCTAATCGGATCCAGTCCATTGTCCAGTCGATTATCAAGAACGGAGAAGAAATCCAGGGCTATCTCGAGCAGGTGGGAATGGATGAGGCTGGGCTCAAGGCCGCCTTGAAGAATGTCGTCAAAGGGGCTTCGAGCGTGACGCCAGTTGGCGAGAAAAGGATTCCGGTAAGCATCCTGTCCGAATACGACAGGCGAATTAAAAATGTCCGCCGGCGAATCAGGCAGACGGAAAAAGAGGCCGGCGCCTCCCACGAGGAACTGGAAAAGGCCCTCAAGATGATTCGCCGGGGACGCCGCAAGGATCGGCGGGCGAGGAAAGAGCTGGCCGAAGCGAACCTTCGGCTCGTGGTCAGCATCGCGAAAAAGTACACCAACCGAGGACTCGCCTTCCTCGATCTGATCCAGGAGGGGAACATTGGGCTGATGAAGGCCGTGGATAAATTCGAATACAAGCGCGGCTACAAATTCAGCACCTACGCCACTTGGTGGATTCGGCAAGCGATTACGCGGGCCATCGCGGATCAGGCGCGGACCATCCGGATTCCGGTCCATATGATCGAAACCATCAACAAGTTGATCCGCACCTCCCGCCAGCTTGTCCAAGAACTCGGGAGGGAGCCGTTCCCCGAGGAAATCGCCAAGAAAATGGAATTGCCAGTCGATAAGGTGCGCAAGGTGCTCAAGATCGCCAAGGAGCCGATCAGCCTCGAAACGCCCATCGGCGAGGAGGAAGACAGCCATCTCGGCGATTTCATCGAGGACAAGAAGGCCGAGGTTCCTCAGGAGTCCATCATCAAGAACAACCTCAAGGAACAGACTCAGCGGATTCTTCAGACCCTCAGCCCCCGCGAGGAGAAAGTGCTCCGCAAGCGGTTTGGGATCGGCGCGGAGAACGAGCACACCCTCGAGGAGGTCGGCCAGGATTTCGACGTGACCCGCGAACGCATTCGCCAGATCGAAGCCAAGGCGCTCCGCAAGCTTCGCCACCCGAGCCGGAGCAAAAAGCTGCGGAGCTTCATGGAGGAGTAGGGCGAAAGCCGAGCACTTGGCCGGGGGCGGGCGGCCGGGGAGCCTGGATACGCCGGCATTTGACATTGAAGCCGGGGAAGGCGATATAAACGGGGTTCTTGGTCGCCGGATTTGGGCTGAACGTGGGCGGGAAGGTCGCTCCGCCTTGCCCTGTGGCTAGCGTATTCTGGGGCCCATAGCTCAGCGGTCAGAGCCGCCGGCTCATAACCGGCTGGTCCCAGGTTCGAATCCTGGTGGGCCCACCATTCAGTTGAGCGGTACGCGGAACCCAAAGAAGGAGTTTGCGGTGCTGGCCGAGTTGCAGGCTTTGGTTCGCCTTCAATCGATTGACAATCAGATCTCACGTCTCAAGAATGAACTCTCGAAAATACCCGCCCAAATCGAGGCGGAGAAAAAATACCTCAAGGAATACGAGGAAGATCTCGAAACGACCCAGACCGCGGTCGAGGCCATGCAAAAGCGCCAGCGCGACACCGAGGGCGAAATCCAGATGGCCGATGAGAAGCTGCGCGAGTCACGCGGGAAACAGCCACTCGTCAAGACCAACGAGGAGTACCGGGCGCTGACCCAAGAAATCGAATCCTTTCAAGGAAAGATTGCAGAGTTCGAGGATCAGGTTCTCGAGTGCATGGAGTCGGTGGAGCCTCTTCGGGAGAAAGTGGCCGAAACGAAAAAGGGGCTGGAATCCGCCAATAACACCGCCGGGATGGTTATTAAAAAACATGAAGACCATCAGGCCGGGATTGAGCACGAACTCGAGAAACACCAGCGAGAGCGCCAGCGCACTTGGGACGAGATATCCTCTGACTGGCAGGCTCGCTATAACATGGTTCACAAGAACATGGGTGGTTTGGCCGTCGCTGCGATCATCGACCGGACCTGCCAGGGCTGCCGCATGGACGAGACGATACAGCGGTTTTTCGAAATCCGCGACTCCAAGGACGAAATTTCCTCGTGCTCGAATTGCGGCCGGATCATCTACTACAAAGAGGCCGAGGCGGTGGGCACGGTAGTTCCGACCGATGAAACTGCTTGAACTCTCAAGCTGAACATCTCCTGATACATACCGACGGCGCCGCGAGGGGCAACCCCGGACCCGCCGGTGCGTCGGCGGTGCTGTACGACGGATCAGGTGCTTGCGTGGCCGAGGTGCTTCAATATCTTGGCGAGGCGACGAACAATGTCGCCGAATATCGGGGCCTGCTCCTCGGCTTGAAGAGGGCCAAGGAGATCGGGGCAGGGACCGTGGAGATCGTGACCGACTCTGAGCTCCTGGCGAAGCAGTGGAACGGCGAATACCGGGTGAAGAACAAGACCCTCAGGCCCCTCTTCGATGAGGCCAAGGAGATCGCCGGCGCTTTCGAGAGCGTCGAGGTCCGCCATGTGCGGCGGGGCGGGAACGCCGCCGCCGATGAAGCGGCGAACCGGGCCATTGACGAGCGGGCGGGCGTTTAGCCCTGATTTGGAGTACATTTTATAATGAACCGGAGCGGGCTGCGCGGCCGCGCGCGGACTTGCGCCGCGGGAGGAAAGTCCGGGCTCCGCAGGGCAGGGTGGTGGATAACGTCCACCGGGGGCGACCCCAGGGAAAGTGCCACAGAAAACAGACCGCCCCGGACCTCGGTTCGGAGCAAGGGTGAAAAGGTGCGGTAAGAGCGCACCAGCGGTCCGGGTGACCGGACCGGCTTGGTAAACCCCACCCGGAGCAAGGCCAAGTAAGGAGACGCTCGAGGGCGGCCCGCCCGATGTCTCCGGGTCGGCTGCATGAGGCGGAGGGCAACCTTCGTCCCAGATGGATGGTCGCGGACCCGCCCCCGGGCGGGTAACAGAACCCGGCTTACAGGCTCGCTCCGGTTCACTCCGAAATGTAGGCTCTCCGGCGGGACCCTCTTTGGGCGGAATGCGGTATGATTCCTCCTCTGTTGGGCTCCTTTCCTGAACCGGATTTTATATGCAGCAGGAGAGTTTTAGATGAGCGGCGATACGTTCCTGGTCGATATTCAAGATGGAATCGCGACGGTTACGATTAACCGGCCTTCGCAGCGAAACGCCCTGACGCGGGCGATGTGGGCGCGCCTGCCCGAAATCCTCGAGGAATTCCGGGACGGCGGCGAGGTCCGCGTCGTTATCCTCCGAGGGGCGGGAGAAGAGGCATTCGCCTCGGGCCAGGATATTCGCGAGTTCCGCGAGATGGAGACCCCCGAGGAGTGGAAGCACCACAGCGGCATAGTCGAGGACGCATGGCGGCGAATCTACCGGGTCGAGTTGCCTGTCATCGCTCTCGTCCATGGCTTCGCGATGGGTGGCGCCTTCGGACTCCTGGCGATGTGTGATCTCCGCTACGCGGCCGAGGACGGCGTGTTCGCCATTCCCGCGGCCCGGCTCGGTGTGGTATATCCCGAGATACTCACGCGGCGGATAATCCGCCTGATCGGCCCCGCGAACACCAAAGAAATATTGATGACGGCTCGGCGCTACTCCGCGCACGAGGCCTGCGAGATGGGATTCGTGAACCGGGTCATTCCCAAGAATGAGCTGGACGCCTACGTAAGCGATGTGGCCCGGAAGATTGTGGTCAACGCGCCGATCTCGGTCAAAAACTCCAAGGAGATGATCAATCTTATCGAGTCGGGCTCGCTGGGTGTCGAGGGCGTCACGCGGGCCGACATGCTCCGGCATGAGGGATTCAACAGCAAGGATTTCCAGGAGGGCGTTCACGCCTTCATAGAAAAGCGCCAGCCCGAGTTCAAGGGCGTATAACCGGGCCTATTGCCCGGATCGAGGCGTGACGGATGGAATTGGCGAATTCAACCCCTGAAGACCAGGGCCCGCTCGATGCGGATAAAGTTGCCTCCGAGGCGGAAGCCGCCGCCGAGGTTCTCGCCCCCCACTTGCGTCCGACGCCGGCTCGCCTGAGCGATCATTTTTCCGAGCAACTCGGCGTCGAGATCTACCTCAAGCCCGAGAATTTCCAGCGCACGGGCTCGTTCAAGGTTCGCGGGGCGGGTTATGCTCTCAGCAAGCTCAACACCCAGCAGCGCCGGTGGGGCGTCGTCGCGGCCTCGGCCGGGAATCATGCCCAGGGCGTCGCCTCAGCCGCCCGGCGGATGGACATCAAGGCGCTGATCGTCATGCCCGAGTCCACGCCCAACACCAAACTCGACGCGGTGCGGGCGCTGGGCGCCGAGGTCGAACTCCACGGCCCCACCTTCGACGATTCCTACGAGCGGGCGAAGGAAATCGAGTCCGACCGGGGGCTGGCAATGATCCCCCCCTTCGATCACCCCGATGTCATCGCGGGCCAGGGCACCGTCGGCCTGGAGATCCTGGACGAGGTTCCCGAGGCCGGGACCATCATCGTCTCCGTCGGGGGCGGCGGGCTGATCGCCGGTCTCGCGGCGGTGGTGAAAAAGCGGCGCCCCGATGTCCGCGTTATCGGGGTAGTGGCCTCGGGCGCGGCCTCGTTGGCCCGGTCCCTCAAGGCAGGGAAAATCGTCGACACACAGGACATCAAGACCATCGCGGACGGTATCGCCGTCAAGCAGGTGGGAGAGTTGTGTTTTCCGCTGATCAAGGAACTCGTGGATCAGGTCGTCACCGTCGACGACGATCACATGGCGCGGGCGATTTTGAGCCTCCTCGAACGCGAGCGGATGCTGGCCGAGGCGGCGGGCGCGGCCCCGCTGGCCGCCCTGCTCGATCGGCGCGTCCGTGTGAACGGGAAGGTCGTCGCTCTCGTCAGCGGCGGAAACCTGGACGTGAACCTGCTTTCGAGAATCATCGGAAAGGGCCTCGCGCTTCAGAACCGCTATGCGCGGATTCAGGTCGTACTGCACGATGTGCCGGGCTCGCTGATGAACCTATCGAAAATTGTGGCGGACGAAAGAGTGAATATCATTCATATCGAGCACGATAGAATGTCGACGGCGGTGCCCATCAATCATACGGTCTCCACGCTCTACCTGGAACTCCGTGGCCGCGAGCATCTCGAATCTCTGATTCAAAAGCTTCTCGCCGAAGGGTACGAAGTGTGGCGGGAGGACAACTAGGGAATGAGTGGAACCAAAAGAGCGGTCATCAGTGTCAGCGATAAGCGGGGGGCCGCAGAGCTGGGCAAGTCTCTCAGCGAGGCGGGATGGGAGATTCTCTCAACCGGCGGAACGGGCAAGACCCTCCGCGCCGAGGGGATACCGATCACGGACGTATCGGCCTACACCGGCCAGCCCGAAATTCTGGGCGGACGGGTGAAAACCCTCCATCCCAAGGTTTTGGGCGGTATCCTCGCCCGTCTTCCCGATCAGGCCGATGAGATGAAAGCCAACGGCATCGAGGCGATCGATCTCGTTGCCGTGAATTTTTATCCCTTCCGTGAGACCGTCGCTCGCCCCGGCGTCACGCCGGCCGAGGCGGTCGAGCAAATCGACATCGGAGGGCCGACGATGGTCCGGTCGTCGGCGAAAAACCATGGGCGCGTCACCGTCCTCGTCGATCCGGATGACTACCCGGCCGTAATCGCGCAAATTTCAAAGGGAGAGGAAGTTGCCGTCGACCTCAGGCGGCGCCTCGCGCAAAAGGCTTTTGGGTACGTTTCGCGCTACGACGCGGCGATCAATGCCTACCTCGCCGACCTCGATCAAGATGCCGGCGGCGATTCCTTTCCGGAAAGCTTGCCGCTTGAGTTCGAGCGCATTCAGGTCCTCCGCTACGGCGAAAACCCGCATCAGCAGGCGGCCTTCTATCGTGCCGACGCGGTGGGTGGCCTCTCCATCGCGGACGCCGAGGTGTTGGGCGGAAAAGAGCTTTCCTACAATAACATTCTCGATCTGGCCGGCGCCGCCGAACTGATCGCCGACCTCGGCGGTACCGCCTGCGCCATCCTCAAGCACACGAACCCTTGCGGCGTTGGAATCGCGGACACCCCCGCCGACGCCTATAAGCGCGGGCTGGCCTGCGATCCAGTCTCCGCCTTCGGTAGCATTATTGGCTACAACTGCCGGGTGGATGCGCCGGCGGCCGAAGCCATGCGCGAGTTGTTTGTCGAGGCGGTCATCGCGCCCGAGTTCGACGAGGGCGCGCTCGCGATATTCCGTAAGAAAAAAAACCTGCGCATCCTCAGGCTGCCCGGTCTTGCCTCCCAGAAGAGAGCGGGCCTCGACTTTCGCGCCGTCCCCGGCGGTGTTCTCGTCCAGGAGCCCGACCACATGTCGGCCGAGGAATTTGACTGGAAGGTGGTCACCCCGCGCGGACCGACGGCGGATGAAGAAAAGGCCCTTCACATCGCCTGGACCGTTTCGCGCCACGTAAAGAGCAACGCAATCGTCCTTGCGGATCAGGGCGGAACCGTCGGAATCGGCGCGGGCCAGATGAGCCGCGTGGACTCCTCACGGATCGCGGCGGACCACGCCGTGCTTCCGCTCGAGGGTTGCGCCCTTGGATCGGACGCCTTCTTCCCGTTCCGGGACGGGGTGGACGAGGCCGCCAAGCGCGGCGTCAAGGCCATCGCTCAGCCGGGAGGCTCGAAGCGCGACGATGAAGTTATCGAAGCCGCCGCCGAACACGGCATCGCCATGGTTTTCACCGGCAGACGGCATTTCCGCCACTGAGATGCGGCCCTCCGAGCTATCGACGATATTCTTCGATCAGGAAGAGACCTCTTCGGCGGAGAGTTACCGGCGAATCGAAATTTTCCTGAACGCGCTGGCGGCGCTTCCCAAAAAAAGCTGGCGGCCCCGGGTCAATGCGCGCTGCATCCGCGTCGAGGGACCCGGCCTGAGCCGGATGCAACGGCTTATCGAGTGGCTCGATATCTCCTTTCAAGATCGCTCCATCGTTCATGTGGCGGGAACGAGCGGGAAGGGCTCGACCGCTCTCATGATCGCCGAATCGCTTCACGCGGCCGGGCGATCCACAGCCGCGTTTTTTTCGCCGCATGTGACTTCGCTGGCCGAGCGATTTTGGATTCGGGGCGGATTGTGCGGTGCCCGGACGGCGGGCCGGGCCGCGTCCCGAATCGCCGAAGCGGCGGCGGCGATGGCCCGCGAGCCAATCGGGCCGCCTTCTTATTTCGAGAGCGCTCTTGCGCTCCTGCTTCTCGCGGCCGAGGAGGAGGGTTGCGACACCGTCGTCCTTGAGGCCGGGCTGGGCGGTACCTTCGATGCCACCTGTTTGGTGGCGCCGGCGGCCCTCGATGTCCTCACTTCGATCGGCATCGATCACACCGATTTGCTCGGCGATACCATCGAGCAGATCGCTCGCGACAAGGCGGGGATCATCACGCCGAGAGGCCGCGTCGTCTCCGCCGCTCTTCCGCGGGGAGCCAGGGCCGAGGTCGAGAAAACCGCCCGCGAGCGTTCGGCGATTCTTCATCATCCTCCCGAAGTGGCGGGATTGGTATTCGAGGGGGCGGGAATCCGCCTGGATTTCCGCTTCAGCGGCGGTGAGCGGTGGAAGGATGTCCGTGTCGGGATGAGCGGAGCCCACCAGGCCGCGAACGCAGCGGTGGCGGCGGGGGCCTGCCGCCTGCTGGGTCTCGGGGAGGCGGATATTCGGTCGGGTCTTTTGGAGGCTCGTCTTCCCTGCCGGATTGAACGGATGCCCGGCGAGCCGCTAGTAATCCTCGATGGCGCCCATAACCGCGATAAGATGCGCGCGTTGATGGGGGCGCTCGGCGCCGTTCCGGCGGATCGCCGCTTTTTCGTTCTCGGAGCGGTAGGGGATAAGAACTACGAGGGTTTGGCCGAGGAACTGGCCGGGCCAGTGGATAGGTTTTTCGTGACCACCCCTCCCGGAAGCGCTCCGCGCTCGGGACTATCGCCCCAAAAATTCGCACGGGCCCTGCGTCAATTCGGCGCTGTGGACATTCGAGAGTTCATCGATCCTTGGCGGGCCTTCGAGGCGGCGCTATCGGAGGCGGGCGAGGGTGATCTCGTTGTCGTGGCCGGCTCGTTTTTCCTGGCCGGGGAGTTTCGCAAGCGCTGGGTGAGCGAGGAGCGAATCGTGGAGGCGGGACATCCGTTTCCGCCGGAGATGGGCCGATGAAAAAAATTCTGTCCTTTGAGCCGGCCGAGAAAAAAATCCCCCCCGAGGCCCTCTGCCGGGGAAGGAGGTTGGATTTCTCCCGCACCCGGGTGATGGGTGTCATCAACGCGACCCCGGACAGCTTTTCGGACGGCGGTCGTTTTATCGAACCCGCCATGGCGCTCGAGATGATCGCCCGGATGACCGAGGAGGGGGCCGACATCATTGACATCGGCGGCGAGAGTACGCGCCCCGGTTCGGGGGAGGTGGACGAGGCCGAAGAGCTTCGCCGTGTGATGCCGATCCTGGAGCGTGTGGACATGAGCGCGGGCCCCCTGGTCTCGATCGATACGCGAAAAGCGGCGGTGGCGCTTGAGGCGCTTCGGGCCGGGGTGCATATCGTGAACGACATCGGCGGATTCGGGGATCCGGAGATGAGGCGGGCGGCGGCCGGGTCGGGCGCGGCGGCGATAGTGATGCACATGCAGGGCGAGCCGCGCACAATGCAGGAGGTCCCCGAATACGAGGATGTTGTCCGCGAGGTGGCTGCCTTCCTCGGTGAGAGGGCGTCAATGGCCGAACGGGACGGTGTGGACAGCGTTTGGATCGATCCGGGAATCGGCTTCGGAAAAAGCTGGGACCATAATCTTGAAATACTTCGGGACCTTTCGCCGTTTCACCATCTGGGGCGTCCCCTGGTCGCCGGGGTGTCGAGAAAACGCTTTATTGGCGAGGCGACGGGCGTCGCGGAGGCGGGAGAGCGCATGATTGGCTCGAAAGTCGCCGAGGCCTTCGCCGTACTGGGTGGAGTGGATATCATCCGGACACACGATGTCCGCGAGGCCATCGAGGGAATCAGGATGGCCGAAGCCCTGGCGCGCGGAGAGGTGAATCCCGGTTCCGTGAAAGAGGCGAGATAATTTGGTGTTCGAATATATTTTCGAGTTTTGGTGGATGCTCCCGGTCGCGTTTTGCATCTGCCTGATAGCAACCAGTTCGAGCGTCGAGGGGGCGGTTTTTTTCACCCCGATCTTCATTCTGGTTTTTCCGCTTGTCGCGGGTGTTCAGATTGTCCCGATAGAGGCTATTTTCCTGGCCTTGTCCATCGAGTTGTTTGGCTTCGGTAGCGCGATGATCGGCTACCTCAGGCGACGGCTGGTGGACCTCTCTATCGTCGGGAAGGTTCTTCCGGTTTCGGTCCCGGTGGGAATGGGGTTTGGTCTCCTGGCGCACCGGGTTCCCTCTCACCTGATTCTCGGATTTCTCGGCGGCCTGATGATCATCCTCTCGGCGCTAATGCTCTATTCCTATCTCGCGGGAGGGTTTCATGAGGCGGCGGTGGAGGGCGAGGGCCCGCCGACCCGGATAGATTCGTTGGGCCGGAGCTATTTGTACACCTACGAGCACGGTCTCATCGGCGTGTCATGGTCGAGCCTCGGAGGCATCCTCGTTGGCCTGACGGGAATTGGAATCGGGGAGCTGACGACGACGACGCTCATACTCCGTAACAAACTTCCCGTCCGTGTGGCCGTGGGCACCGGGATCATGATCGTTTTTTTCACCGCGTTCATGGCCACCCTGGTGCATGCCTATGTTTTCTCGTCGGGGGAGCTGAACGTGCACTGGAACATCCTTTTCATGACGATTCCCGCGGTGGCTTGCGGCGGGCAGATTTCCCCCTACATCAACAGCCGGATGGATGGCGAAAAGATGAAGGCGTTTTTGTCGCTGATATTCATCGTCGTCGGCGGGCTTCTCATCTGGCGGGGCCTGGGGGGGTAGGGGTATGAAATACACCTCGGGTTTTGTTGAAAGGCCCTCCAGCCTTTGTTGACAGGATGGCCTCTGAAATCTAACCTTATTACTCGCCGCCGGGAGCCCGCGGGGCCTCGGACGGGGGGAGTTGTTGTTCGGCCCGCAAATTCAAATACCTAGGCGTTCACCTTCAAGGAGGGAGCGACCATGAGCACCGTCTCCACACGCCGTAAGATCACCACCAAAACCATCCGCGCCCGCAAGGGCAAAACCAAAATCACCTCCTTGACGGCTTACGATTATCCGACCGCGAAGCTCGTCGACGGGGCCGGGGTGGATGTCATCCTGGTTGGAGACAGCCTGGGTATGGTGATTCTGGGTTATCCGGACACAACTCATGTCACCATGGACGACATGGTCCACCACACCAAGGCGGTGAGCCGGGCCAAGCCCAATGCCCTGCTGGTGTCGGACATGCCATTTCTCTCCTTTGGGGTAACCCGCAGCGAAACGATTCTCAACGCAGGCCGGCTCATCCGCGAGGGTGGGGCCGAGGCTGTGAAGCTCGAGGGCGGGGTCCGGGTGAGGGACGATATCCGGGCGCTGGTCGAGTGCCAGATTCCGGTCATGGGCCATGTAGGGCTCACTCCCCAGAGCGTTCACCAATTCGGAGGTTTCAGGGTCCAGGGTAAAAAAGAGGCCGAGGCGGAACAGGTGCTTCGTGACGCGGTGGCTGTCCAGGAGGGAGGTGGGTTCAGCCTGGTGCTCGAGGGCATTCCCTCCGAACTGGGAGAGCGGATTACCCGGGAGATCGATATCCCCACCATCGGCATCGGCGCAGGGCCCGACTGTGACGGACAGGTGCTTGTCACCCAGGACATGTTGAACCTTTTTCGGGATTTCACGCCCAAGTTCGTCAAAATCTACTCCGATCTCGGGGAGAACGCGTTAGAGGCGATGGAGCGTTTCTGCCAGGAAGTCCGGGACGGCATATTCCCTGACGAGGAACACTCCTTCTAGCCCCCGCTCGCCGAAGGGATTTGGTAAGATCGGCCTGACAGCCCCCCTCGGAGGGAGCCCGCTCAGCGCCCTCGCCCGGAATTGTGCGCCCGTTCGACTTCATGGGAGTTCTCACCGTGAAGGCCTTTGCCCTGGCCAACCGATTTCTCACAATCATTCCCTGGCCCTCTCCGCCGGAGGAGTATGGCCCCGGCGAGGCGCGCTCGGCGCTCAGGCGGTTCCCTCTCGTGGGCTTGATGATGGGCCTCGTTCTGGTTGCGGGCGATTGGGCATTGAGCGTTATTTTTCATTTGGCCGTCCGGGACGCTATTCTCGTCGCCGGTTTGATTTTTCTTTCGGGAAGAGTTCAGATCCGGGCGTTAGGTGCGCTCACCGATGGCCTGTACGGCGGTGGGGACTCCCCGGCTACTACCCCGGGCGGGGCCGCCATTATGGGAATCCTCCTCCTCAAATTCTCCGTCCTTCTTTCCCTGCCTGCCAGGGGTAGATGGTCCGCCCTGATTCTCGCCCCCACCCTCGGCCGGGCGGCGATGGCTTATTTGCTGGTCCAGATTCCCGGGACGGGCGAACCGCCGGAAGGAGCCGCGGAACTCACGGCCGAGGCCACGGCCAACGAGGCGCATGCAGCCTTAGTCTGGTCTTTTGCGGTGTGCCTGGTATTCGGGTTCATCGGGGGGGCCGTGGTCGCGCTAGGGGCGGGAGTAGTTGTGATAGGGCTGAGGCGTGCCACCGAGGGCCGGGAATGTCGCGGGGATGTCCACGCGGCGGCCGGAGAAATTGTTGAAGTGGTGGCGCTGCTGATTGCTTCGGCTTGGTGGGGCTAACTCTATAACCGCGCTCGATGGAGGGCCAAAATGAGAGATCATCGCCAAGCGGCTTGAATTTTAAATTTTTTTTCCAATAATTTTTCCTCATCTTCTAGTGAAAGTAATTCCCCACTTTTTACCACCTATACAATATATGGTGTTTTTTCATCGTTTTTTGGAATTTTAACGATATAGCTTGTAGTAATCGCTTTTTATTCGTTATATGTGACCTCCCCGATACAATGTGTTCCACCCCTAAATAATTCTTGAAAATCTTTGATTTTCCTTGAATTCCGTAAATTTCATGTTGACACTCCCTTGTCAAGGGTTTATATGTGAACTCATTGGTGGGAAAAAGTGGGAGATGGTGGGGAAGCAAAGCGATGCTAATTAGCTCCCATGTAGTTTCAATAGACGCGAAGGGACGCGTCAGTATCCCCGCCCGGTTCAGGGAATTTCTGAATGCCAAGTTTGGGGATCGGCTCATTCTTTTGGATATGGACGGGTGCATCTTCGCCTATCCCCAGGAGGAGTGGCAGAGAAGATTTAGCGAGCGGTTTCGCGATTTGCCCACACACCGGGAGAGTGTCCGCCGCTACGTGAGGCAGATGTACGGGAAGGCGGTTCCCGTCGAAATCGACAAGCAGGGGAGAATCTTGATGCCCGCCCGCTTGAGGGAAGCGGCGGGAATCGAAAAAGAGGCCATCATCGTCGGCCTTGAGAGCAAGTTCGAGATTTGGGGCCGGGAGCGCTGGGAGCAGATGATGCGGGAGGAGCCTCCGGAGCTTGAAACCACCGGCGAGGGCGAGGGCCCGATAGAGCTGGAGTTTTAAATCCCGGTCCAAGGCATTTCGGCGCAAAGCTTCAAAAGGGGGGGCTTTTGTGACGACCACCTTGAAAGTCCAATATTCAGAGGGAGACCGCCTGCTCGGGCGGCCCTCCTTCTTTGAGAAGAAAATGACCGCGTCTCACGTTCCGGTCATGGTTCGGGAAGTCCTTGACTTCCTGTCACCAGTTCCAGGAGCTGTGTCCTTGGATACTACCTTGGGCGGAGGAGGGCACAGTTTTGCGGTTCTGGAGGCGACTCAGCCATCGGGTGTGCTGATCGGCTGTGACCGGGACGTAGACGCGGTAAATGAGGCGAGGCGGCGCTTGGCCTCCTTCGGCCCCAGCGCCAGACTCCACCATGCCCACCATTCCGAAATCAAGCGAATTGTCGCCGAGGAAGGGTACGAGGCGGTGGACGCTGTCTTGTTTGACCTGGGCCTGTCCTCGATCCAGCTCGACACTCCGGGCCGGGGGTTTAGGATCGACTCGGCCGACAGCCTCGACATGAGAATGGATCAAACCGGCGGCCCGACGGCGGCCGATTTGGTGAACGGACTTCCCGAAAAAGAACTTGCCAACCTCATTTATGAATTTGGTGAAGAGCGCAAATCTCGCGCTATCGCGCGGGCGATCGGGCGGGCCCGCGCGCGCAAGCCACTGGAGCGCTGCGATGAGCTTGCCGCTGTGGTGGTTTCCGCCGTCGCAGGGAGCGGCGGCGGAAAGCGCGGGAGGTGGCGTATCCATCCGGCGACGCGCACCTTCCAGGCGCTTCGCATTGCACTCAACCGCGAGATGGAAACGCTCGAAGGCGCGCTGCGCAATGCGGTGGACCTCCTCCGCCCCGGTGGCCGAATCGCCGTCATTAGTTTTCATTCGCTCGAGGATCGGATTGTGAAAAATGTTTTTCGAGAGATCGCCAGAGACGGTGATAGGCCCGCGTCTATCGATATTTTGACCAGAAAAGTCATTCGTCCCGGAAGAGACGAGGTCGCCTCGAACCCCCGATCCCGGAGCGCCAGGCTCAGGGCGGCGGAGAAACTCGAAAGCGCCTAAATGGCGAGCGGGTTTGGGCCGAAAGGCCGCGTTCGCTCGAGGCTGCGGTGGAAGTTTGAAATACCCGTTTCCAGGGCCGCTTTTTGCATCGGCGCCTTGGCGGTCAGCGCCTTGGCCTTGGCGTGGCCGCATCTGGAGATGGTGAGAATTGGATACGAAGCCGCTCGCTTAACGGCAGAGCGCAACGCCTTGTCTCAGGAACGCAGGGTTCTCAGAGTCGAGGCGGCGGCACTTCGCCAGCTTGATCGCATCGAGGCAATTGCCCGGAACAAGCTGGGGATGGTTTTCCCGGATAAGGACCAGGTGGTGTATGTGATGGTCCCGACCCGGCATCCTTAATACTTTTTATATTTTTATTGTGATCCACCTCCGCCCGGACCAGGAAGCGGGCCATGAAGAAGGGTTTCTCCGTACGCCTGATTGCATGCGGTGTCCTCGTCGGCCTCGGATTCGGTGCGCTTGTCGTTAAGCTTCTCGTTATTCAAATTCGGGACCGGGGTCGCCTCGCCGCCTATGCCGATCGGCAGCTTCGCCGCACACTCCGGGTCCGCGCCAAGCGCGGGGATATCCTCGACGATAGGGGACGCCCCCTTGCGGTAAGCATGGATGCGTTTTCTCTCTATGCGAATCCAAGGGAGGTGAAAAATCCCGTGATGGTGTCCCGGAGGCTGTCTAAAATCCTGGGCCTTCCTCCGGCGAAACTCAATAAAAAGTTGAGGCGGCGCGGCAGTTATGTCTGGTTGAAGCGGAAACTGACCCCCGAACAAAAGGACCAGGTGGCCGCTCTCAAGGAGCCGGGGCTGGGATTCGTCACCGAAAGCCGCCGGTTTTATCCGAAAAGAGAAATGGCTTCCTCCCTGCTCGGGTTCGTTGGTGTTGACGAAAACGGGCTGGCCGGGGTCGAGTTGGCCCGCGACGCGGATATGAAGGGGAGGCCCGGCCGGATCCGAATCGAGAGGGACGCAAGAGGACGCTCGATCCATCCCGAGGCCACCGTTGTCGCCCAATCCGACCCCGGCGCGGACATTCGTCTGACGGTGGACGAAGTAATCCAGTACATCGTCGAAAAAGAGTTGACGCTCCAACTCGAACGCTCGGGCGCGCGGCGGGCTATCGGCGTGATGGTGGAACCGGCCACCGGCCGAATTCTTTCGATGGCCACCGTTCCGGGCTACAACCCCAATACCTACGGTAGCTACAAACCCGAGCGCTGGAAGCAAGATGCCGTCCAAAACATCTACGAGCCGGGTTCGACATTCAAGATTATTACGGCGGCCGCCTACTTGGATTCGGGCGGAAAACTGAGCAGGAGCTATTTTGCGGAGAACGGTAGATTTCCGATCGGGAGAAGTCACCTTGTCCTCCGGGATCACAAAAAATACGGATGGTTGACGGCCGAGGGAGTGATCGTGAACTCATCGAACATTGGCACCTACAAGATGGCCATGGACGTGGGAGCGTCGCGGATCCACCGGATGGCCCGCCGGTTCGGCTTCGGTTCAAAGAGCGGGATTGATTTTCCAGGAGAGTCAAAAGGGATACTCCGGCCGGTGAAACGTTGGTCGAGCACATCGCTCGCCTCGATCTCCATCGGGCAGGAAGTCGGCGTGACGCCGCTTCAAATGGTGATGGCCGTGGCGGCGGTGGCGAATGGCGGTCTCATGAATCGGCCCCGGATTGTCGAGGCCGTTGAAAAAATCGGTTTTTTCCGGAGGCGGATCGGGGCCTCGCGGCCAAAGCGGGTAATTTCCGCCTCCCATGCGAAAAAGCTCGGCGGGATTCTCAGAAAGGTGGTCACTCACGGGACGGGAGTGTCCGCGGAGGTTCCCGGCTACGGCGCTGCCGGAAAAACGGGAACCGCGCAAAAGGCGGAACCGGGCATCAGGGGCTACAGCAAGACAAAATTCATCACATCTTTCGCAGGTTTCATTCCTTATAAAGACCCCCGTATCGCTCTCCTCGTCGTCTTTGATGAAGGAAAGATCAGGGGTGCGGCATGGGGATCGACTATCGCCGCGCCGGCTTGGAAGCGAATCGCGTGGCAGACAATGCGCTATCTCAGGGTGCCGCCCGAGGGCGCCCGGGTCGTAACCCTGCGTGACGAAATATTGCCCTCGGGCCGCCAGGCGCGGGCCGAGAAGGTCTCGTTTGGTGAAAGAGCATTTCGCATGGTGGAGAGGGTCCGGGATGTGCTTCACGACCGACCGGTTTATCCGAGGCAACCGGAGCGGGTGCGTTGAGCGTGAATGTGATGACAGAAAACCGAAGAGCTTTCCTCTTTGAGTTGGCCCAGGCGATCCCGGGAGCGCGAATCGAGGGCGATGGGGGCGCGGAGGTTAGCGGAGTGGCATTCGACTCCCGCCGCGCCGGCCCGGGAGATCTTTTCGTCGCGGTGCCGGGCTTCGAGGCGGACGGGCATGATTTCGCCGCCATCGCGGTTGCGTCGGGCGCCGTCGCTCTCGTCCTGGAACGGTTGGTGGATGATATCCCCAAGGATGTTCCCTTCCTCCTGGTTCCCTCCTGCCGGGAAGCGATGGCTCTGCTTGCAGATGCTTTCTATGGGCATCCCTCCGGGGACTTGGCTCTTGCCGGAGTGACCGGGACGAACGGAAAAACGACGACAGCGTTTTTGATTGACGCCATTTTGCGGGCGTCGAGCCGTTTCACCGGTTTGATGGGGACTATTCATTACCGCGTGGGGAGCGAGATTATCGCTAATCCCAGGACGACCTCCGAGGCCCCCGACCTTCAGTATTATCTGGCCAAGATGCTCAAGGCGGGGGCAGGGCATGCCGTGATGGAGGTTTCGAGCCATGCCCTGGAGCTTAAGCGTGTTCTGGGATGCTCGTTCAAGGTCGCGGTGTTCACCAACCTGACGCAGGATCATCTCGATTTTCACGGGGACATGGAAAGCTATTTTCAGGCCAAGTTGCGTTTGTTCACGGAAATGGCCCCTGAAGTTTCGGTTTTGAATACGGACGACCCGTTCGGAAAAGTAATTGCGTCCGAGGCTGTTGGAGATGTCAGAAGCTACGGCTTCTCCGGCGAGGCGGATGTGGGAGCCGAGGGGCTTTCCGTCACCGCCGGGGGGATGGATTTCGAACTGACTTATCCCGGGGGGCGGGAGAAGATCGAATCTTCGCTCATCGGACACCACAATGCGAGCAACATCCTCGCTGCTTCCGCGGCTTGTATGGCGTTGGGGCTTGCTCCCGGAGAGATCGCCGAGGGGGTGCGCACGCTGGAAAATGTGCCGGGCCGTTTCGAGAAAGTGGACGTGGGGCAACCTTTTCTCGTGGTCGTCGATTATGCCCACACCGAGGATGCCCTTGCGCGGGCGCTGGAGGTTGCTCGGCCGGTGACGAAAGGCCGCCTTTTAACGTTGATGGGCTGTGGCGGCGACCGTGATCGGAGAAAACGGCCGTTGATGGCGGCGGCGGCGCTCCGGGCGAGCGATCGGGTGTTCATGACCTCCGACAACCCACGGACGGAAGACCCAGAGGCCATTCTTCGCGAGACGGAAGCGGGCGCCGACCTCGTTGAGAGGGGAAGGGAGCGCTCGTGCACCATAGTGGATCGGCGCGAGGCGATTCAGAGCATCGTTGCCGAAGCCCGCTGTGACGACACCGTGGTAATCGCCGGAAAAGGACACGAAACCTATCAGGAAATCGGAGACCGGCAATTGCCGTTTGACGATTGCAAAGTGGCGCGTGGGGCGCTGCGTCTTTTGGGGTATGGGCAGTGATGCTGGCGTATATGGCGGCGGGATTTAGCGCAATTGAAGTCGAAGAGGCGGTTTCGGGGAGCTTGGTGCGGGGCGAGGGCGAAATGAAGGCATCAGGGGTGAGCACGGACTCGCGTTCCCTGCAAACGGGTGAACTTTTCGTTCCGATCTCTGGGCCGAATTTCGACGGCCACGATTTCATCAAGACCGCTTTCGAGAGCGGGGCCGCGGGGTGCCTCGCCGGGCGAGGGCGCTCGCGGGAGGAGCCGGAGGGCGGCTTTATCGTGGAAGTGGAGGACACCCTCGGGGCGTTGGGCGATCTTGCCCGGTACCACAGGGGGCGGTTTGAACTGCCCGTTGTAGCGGTGACCGGTAGCAATGGAAAAACCACGGCCAAGGAAATGATCGGCGCGATCCTGGCTGAGGGGGCTGAAACGCTGAAATCGGAGGGGAATCTGAACAATTTCATCGGTTTGCCGCTCCAGGTGCTCGGGCTGGGTCCGGAGCATGAACGGGCGGTTTTCGAAATGGGCATGAACCGTCCGGGGGAGATTCGCCGCCTGGCGGAAATCGCGACGCCCACTGTCGCCGTGATTACATCGGTGGCGCCGGTTCATCTCGAGGGGCTCGGTTCGATTGAGGCCGTCCGCGATGCGAAGGGAGAGCTTCTCGAGGAAATGGGAACGGGTGGCGTGGCCGTCCTGCCTGGTGAAGATACTCAGTGTGCCGTTCTGGCCGACCGGTTTAGGGCGCAAGGGGGCCGCGTTCTTACATTTGGTTTCGAGGCGAAAAACGATCTCTGTGCGGCGAACGTTCAGATGTCGGAACGCGGGGAGGTCTCTTTTCGAATCCGAATCGGTGGCGGTGAGGAGGAAGTCCGTCTGCCAGTGGTTGGACGCCACAACGCCCTGAACGCACTGGCGGCCGCGGCCGCGGCATCGGAGCTTGGAAGCCCGCTTGAAGAAATCGTCCGCGGCCTGGAGGAGGCGGCTCCCCCGGCCATGCGGCTAGGCGTCGAGGATCTTGCTGGAGGGATTTTCCTTCTGAACGACGCCTATAACGCGAACCCAACTTCAGTCCGCATGGCGATCGAAACGGTGTGCGAACTCAAGGGGGCTGGCCGGGCCTTCGCGGTTTTGGGCGACATGAGAGATCTGGGAGCTTTCGAGGAGTTCGCTCACGCGGAGGTTGGCCGTGCGGCCGCCGGCGCGGATATCGATTTTCTGGCCACTGTCGGTCCGGCGATGCGGCTGGCCGCTAACGAGGCCCACCGGGCGGGGATGGCGATTGATCGGGCGGAGGTTTTTTCTTCTCCCGAGGAGGCCGCCGCCTGGGTGGCGGAGCGGGCGATGCCCGGCGATTGGGTGCTGATCAAGGGCTCGCGTTCGATGGCGATGGAGCGCGCGGTGGAGGCGTTGAGGGGCTGATGCTCTATGAATTCACGGTCTATCTAAGCGAATGGGTTTCGGCCTTCAGCGTCTTTAGATTCATCACCTTTCGGGCGGCGGTGTCTGTCATGTTCGGCATGGTTTTATGCCTTGTGCTCGGACCGGTCCTGATCCGGATACTCAAGCGGCGCCAGATCGGAGAGGAGATACGGGACGACGGCCCTCAAAGCCATTTTTCCAAGGCCGGAACCCCTACGATGGGCGGGTTGTTGATTCTCTTCAGTTCTATCTTGTGTGTTTTTCTTTGGAATGATCTCAGCAACCGTTTCGTCTGGTTGGTTTTATTCGTCCTGGCCGCATTCGGTTGTCTCGGTTTCGCGGACGATTATCGCAAGGTCATTCTCAAGGATAAAAAGGGGGTCACTCCCCTGCGCAAGTTCGTGATTCAAGGCCTCATCGGTCTTATCGCGGGTTATGCGCTTTACAGCGGTGGGGTCGAGCCTTCGTTTCCGTCCGTGGTGATGTTTCCCTTTTTCAAGAACCTTCAGCCCGATATCGGCTTCTGGTATGTGCCCTATGCGGCTCTTGTGATCGTGGCCACGAGCAATGCCGTCAACCTCACCGACGGGCTCGACGGCCTGGCTATCGGTCCCTTTATCGTGGCGGCCGGGGCTTATCTCGTTTTTAGCTATGTCGCGGGGCATGCGGTGATCTCCCGTTATTTGCTCGTACTGCCGGTTCGCGGAGTGGGCGAGCTCGCCATCGTGTGTGGTGCGCTGTTCGGCGCGGGGTTGGGGTTTTTGTGGTTCAACGCCTACCCGGCGCAGATTTTCATGGGCGATGTGGGCGCCTTGCCCCTGGGCGCGGCGCTGGCCGCCATCGCCCTATCCATCAAGCAGGAAATTCTGCTCTTTCTGGTGGGCGGATTGTTCGTTCTCGAAGCGCTTTCGGTCATTGTCCAAGTGACCTCCTTCAAGACCACGGGCCAACGAGTTTTCCGCATGGCACCGCTTCATCACCACTTCGAGGAGAAGGGGTGGTCCGAGCCGAAGGTGATCGTGCGTTTCTGGATAGTCGCGGTAGTTTTGGCGCTGCTGAGCTTGAGCACGCTGAAATTAAGATGACTAGCGCCGTGCTTGCTCAGGGGTCTCGAATATGGGCCGAGGAAATTCCATCCCGCCGCGCCGTTGTCATGGGAATGGCCCGGACGGGGCGGGCGGCGGCGGCGGCCCTGGCAAGAAGGGGGGCGAAGGTGGTGGCGACCGATATGAATGAGCCCACCGGTTTGGCCGAGGAGCTTCCTCCGGGAGTCGCTCTCGAATTGGGTGGCCACAACGAGGAGACGTTTCGCGGGTGCGACCTCCTCGTCGTGAGCCCGGGTATTCCGGCGACGAATCCATTTATCGCCGCCGCGCTCGAAGGAGGAGCCGAGGTGATCACGGAGATCGAACTTGCCTCCCGGTTGACCTCGGCTCCCATCGCCGCTGTCACGGGTACGAACGGGAAGACGACAACGACCGCCATGCTGAGCGGCATTCTGAATGAAGCGGGCATCAAGGCTCCCGCTGGAGGAAACATCGGCAGGCCGATGACCGAAATGGTCGAAGAGGAAGGAGACCAGGCCGATATATTTGTGTGCGAGGTGAGCAGTTTCCAACTCGAATGGTCGCCTACGCTGCGGCCCCGAGTGGCGGTCATGACGAACATCACTCCCGACCATCTCGATCGCCATTCCGATCTGGGCGAGTACGCGGCGCTGAAGGCCCGCCTATTTTCAAACCAGGGCCCGGAAGACGCCAAGGTGGTGAACGGAGACGATCCCCTCACTGCCCGTTATCTCGGCTGGGGGATCCAGCAAGCGTTTTCATTCAGCCGGAAAGCGGCCCACCGGCAGGGCGCCTGGGCCGAAAAGGGAGAAATCTACATCCTCATGGGCGGAGAGCCGGAGCGAGTGTGCGCGGTCGATGACCTTTCGGTCCCGGGAGTTCACAACCTTGAAAATTTCCTCGCGGCCTGCGCAGCCGCGCGGTTTTTGGGAGTGGGTGTCGAGGATATGGTCCGCCTAGCCCGGAAGTTCGAGGGGTTGCCGCATCGGATGGAGATCGTTTCGAGGTCCGGCGGTGTGACGTGGATAAACGACTCGAAGGGAACAAACGTCGGTGCGACGACGATGAGCCTGATGAGTGTCGAGGGCGGTGTTTTGCTCATCGCGGGTGGGACGGACAAAGGAGGTGATCTCTCACCCCTTCTGGGACCCATGCGGGAGCGAGTGCGGAAAATGTTCCTGATAGGGGAGGCGGCCGATCGGTTCGCCGCTTTTTTTGAAAGCGCGGTCCCCGTGGAACGCTCCGGCACGCTGGGCGAAGCGGTGCGTCGGGCCGCCGTGGAAGTCCGGACGGGCGAAACCGTTCTGCTCTCTCCTGCGTGCTCGAGTTTCGATCAGTTTAGGGATTTCGAACATCGCGGCGATGTATTTCGCGAGTTCGCCAAGGCCGTTTCAGGAGAGGTGGAATCATGAACCGGAGCGGAATCGACCTTGTCATTTTTTCCTGTGCCGTTGGCCTCATGGCTTTCGGGATCGTCATGATCTACAGCACGACCAATATTCTTGGCCTGGATCGTCACGGGGATCAATACCATTTCGTGAAGCGCCACGTCATGTGGGCGGGAATCGGGGTGGGCCTGATGCTCCTTTTTGCAAGGATGGACGTTCGAAGACTCAGGTGGCTGGCGTTCCCCGTCTTTGTGCTCTCGGTTGTAGGGCTGCTGATAGTATTTGTTCCCGGTCTCGGAAAAGAAGCGGGGGGGGCCCGGCGGTGGATAGCGATGGGGCCGGTAACTTTTCAGCCGACTGAATTCGCTAAGTTCGGACTTGTTTTTTTTCTGGCGCATTTTCTTGCCGTCAAGGGGGAGCGCATCGGAAATTTAAAATTCGGTTTTCTTCCGCCGGTGGTGTTCACGGGTCTGGTGCTCGTGTTGGTCCTTGCTCAGCCCGATCTGGGGACGGCGATTTTGATCGCCACCGTCGTCGGAATGTTGCTCTTCATGGCGGGCGCGAGGTGGTGGCACCTTGGGAGCTGCGCCGTATTGGTTTCGCCGGTTCTCTACGGGATGATTTTTACCGTTCCCTGGCGAAAACAACGGATCCTAGCATTCCTGGATCCCTTTTCATCCGCTCAAAACGCCGGCTATCAACTCGTTCAATCTCTCCTGGCCATGGCCCGGGGGGGAATTTCGGGAACGGGGCTTGGCGAAGGAAAGCAAAAACTATTTTATCTGCCCGAGCCTCACACGGATTTCATTTACGCGGTCGTGGGGGAGGAACTCGGGCTTATCGGCGGATTAGCCGTTGCCGCCGTATTCGCGGTCATTCTCTACCGGGGGCTTGGTGTGGCGGCGCGATGCCCGGACTCATTCTCGGGGCTCCTTTCCGCTGGGGTGACGCTGGTTATCGTCATTCAGGGTCTACTCAACATGGCTGTTGCGGTGGGGCTGGTTCCCACGACGGGGGTTCCCCTTCCTTTGGTCAGTCTGGGCGGAAGCTCGCTCGTTATGACGCTTGCTTCTCTCGGCCTTCTGCTGTCCGTGGCGGCCAGGGAAACGGTGTCTGAGCCGAAGCAGGAGCCTCGCAAGGACGCTGCAAAAGGGCCGGAGCTCCTATTCGGTTGGCCCTCCGGCAAAGGGGGATGAGCGAGATGCGATTGTTGATCGCGGGCGGCGGAACGGGCGGTCATCTTTATCCGGGAATCGCCGTTGCCCGGGCCTGGCTGGCGCAGAGTCCCGAATACCGTGTTCTGTTCGTGGGTACGAGCAGGGGGATTGAAGCCCGCGTACTGCCCGTGGAGAAGTTGCCGCTTGAAACGATACCGGCGGAGGGACTCGTGGGACGCTCTTTTTATCAGAAAGTGAAGGCCGTATTCATGATGACCCGGGGGGTTATTCAGTCGATGGGCATCATCGGCCGCTTCAGGCCGAACATCGTTCTGGGCGTGGGCGGTTACGCCAGTGCGCCCACCGTGATGGCCTCCTGGTTGAGGAGACGGCCTATCGTTCTCCTCGAGCAGAATGTGATGCCTGGAGCAGCTAATCGTTTCCTCTCGGGGTTCGCCGAAAAGGTGGCCACCTGTCTCCCGGTCGCGACGAAATATTTCTCGCAAGAGAAGGTCGTCGAAACGGGGATGCCACTTCGGGAGGAAATTACAATGGCGGCCCCCCGGCAAGACTCTTTTTGGGAGGGACCGCTCAGGGTTCTCGTGTTCGGGGGCTCCCAGGGTGCCAAGGCGATAAACACCGCCGTGGCCGAGGCGTTGGGTCATCTTGAGGAGATAGCGGGCGACATCGAATTTGTCCATCAAACGGGAGAGGGCGATCTCGAGCGAATTCGTGAGGCGTATCAAGGAGCAAGCGTTAAAGGTGAGGTGGTTCCGTTCCTTTACGACATGGCCGAGCGGTACCGGTGGGCGCATCTGGTGGTGGCCCGATCCGGGGCGATGACGGTGGGAGAGGTAACGGCGATGGGTTTGCCATCCTTCCTGGTTCCGCTTCCAATCGCCACGCATGGACATCAAGAGGCGAACGCGCGTCAGCTAGTCGACAAGGGCGCGGCCCGGATGGTTCTTCAGCGGGATTTGACCGGAAAGTCGTTGGCGGAGTTTCTCCGGGAGATGAACGCCGATCGGGGCTGTCTGATTGAAATGTCGAAAAAGGCCTGGATGCCCGCTCACAGGAATGCAGCGAATGATGTCGCCACCCTGTGCCGGGAAACGGCCCGGGCGGCTTAAGGAGAGTTGAAAAAATGATCAAGCTGGGTTCTCAGTCGCATCCGATGCTCCGGCATTCGAGGCGAATTCACTTTGTCGGAATCGGTGGGACCGGGATGTGCGGAATCGCCGAAGTGCTCATTAATCTCGGCTACGAGGTGAGCGGTTCGGACCTGGCGCAAAGCGAGGTGATTTTCCGGCTTAAGGGTCTTGGCGCTCGGGTGATGGTGGGGCATTACCCGACAAATGTCGAAGGGGTCGATGTCGTTGTCTATAGCTCGGCGGTGACGGGCGATAACCCGGAAGTGACCGAGGCGCTCAATAGAAAGATTCCCGTAATTCGCAGGGCGGAAATGTTGACTGAGTTGATGCGGATGAAATACAGCGTTGCGGTCGCCGGGACACACGGAAAAACGACAACGACCTCGTTGGTGGCGTCCGTCCTCGCGGCGGCAAATCTCGACCCGACGGTGGTGGTCGGGGGACGGATCAACGCTTTCGGAGCCAACGCGAGGCTCGGTACGGGAGAATATATTGTTGCCGAGGCGGACGAGAGCGACGGGACGTTTCTGAATTTGCTTCCCTCGATAGCGGTGGTAACGAACATTGACCTTGAGCACCTGGATTTCTACGGCGACTTCGAATCGCTCAAGGGCGCGTTCCTCGAGTTTATCAATAAAGTCCCGTTTTACGGGTTTTCTGTTCTCTGTCTGGATCATCCGACCATCCAGGAAATTATTCCCCGGGTGGGAAAGAGGTTCTACACCTACGGGTTTGGAGGTCAGGCCGACTATGTCGGGGAAAATTACCGCTATGAAAATGGGGGGGCGGTTTTCACCGTGCGGCACCACGGACGGGAAATAGGAGAAATACAGCTCGCTATTCCCGGCCGCCACAACGCGGAAAATGCGCTGGCCGCCGTTGCGGTGGCGAGCGAACTCGACGTTTCGTTCGATGCGATTCAACAGGGTCTCCATGAGTTCGCGGGCATTGGCCGTCGTTTCGAGCATGTGGGAGAGGCCGGCGGGGTGATCTTCATGGACGATTACGGGCACCACCCTCAGGAGGTTCGGGTGACGCTCCGCGCCATTCGGGAGGCGTGGCCCAATAGGCGAATCGTCGTCATTTTCCAACCTCACCGCTACTCGCGCACCGAGCAGCTCGGGGAACTCTTTCATACCGCGTTCTACGACTCGGACGCTCTTTTTCTGGCGCCGATTTACGCCGCGGGAGAAGAGGCAATCGAGGGCGTCGATTCGAGGAATATCGCCGAAGGGGTTCGTGCTCACGGACATAAGTTTTGCGAGGAAGTGAGCGACTTTGTGGATGGTGTTCGTCGCCTCCGCTCGGTGATTAAGCCGGGAGACCTGGTCCTCACTTTAGGGGCTGGAGATATTTGGAAAGTAGGGCACGAATTATTTGATTTGCTTGAAGGAAGCGTAAACCGGGCGGAGGACGCTGGGTGAGCGCAATCCTTATGGAGGGAGCGGTGACATCCGATCTGAAGGAGAGACTCGACGGATTGGGGTGTGAGCTACGGTTCGGTGAACCGTTATCGGCCTATACCACTTTTCAGGTGGGAGGCCCGGCCGATGTTCTCGCGCTGCCCAGGGACGAGAGCGAGCTCGAGGAACTAGTCGAAAGGTGCCGCTCGGAGGGGCTGGGCTCGACTGTGCTCGGTGGAGGGGCGAATACCCTGGTACGCGACGGAGGAGTGCGCGGGGTCGTGATTTCTCTCTCGAGGGGATTTCGCCAAATAAAACTGCGGGACGAACCCGGGGATATTACCCAAATCGAGTCTGGAGCGGGGGTGAAGATTCCCGCACTCGTCCGCTTTGCCGCTGTCGGTGGGTGGGGAGGTTTGGAGTGCCTGTCGGGGGTCCCCGGCACTGTGGGCGGTGCGTTGGCCATGAACGCGGGGACCGGAAAAGAATTCATCGGGGATTCAGTTGAAAGAATCCGCTGGATTCGGTTTTCACGAGGCGGGGTGGAGAGACTTTCGGCCGGAGAAATTCGGTTTAGTTACCGAAACGCTCTTTTCCCCGAGCCTGGAATTGTTGCTGGCGTTTGTTTCAGTGTGGCCAGGGAGGATTCGGAAAAACTACGCACCCTTCTGCAAATCGATGCCAAGGCGCGCCGGGAGCGCCAGCCCTGGGGAATGCCCTGCGCCGGTTCGATTTTTCGGAATCCTGCTGGCGATTTTGCGGGACGGCTCATCGAATCCGCCGGACTCAAAGGACGCCGAATCGGAGGCGCCGAGGTGAGCAAAGTCCATGGAAATTTTATCGTGAATCGCGGAGGAGCGAAGGCGGCGGATGTGCTTTCTTTGATTGATGAGATTCGGGCGGAAGTTGAAAGGAAAATCCACACCGATCTCAAGTTGGAACTCAAGGTAATTGGAGATGAGGCCATATGATTCCCTCTGTATCCGGGTCGGTCTCATCCAACAGGAAAGTTGGGGATAGAGGGAAAGCGGGTATGGGTAGATTGACCGCTAAAGCTGAAAAATATTCTCGTGGCCGGAAAAAACATTATTCCCGGAAAAGACCCCTGTCTATCGCTATGCGTAATTGGCTTTGGCCTGCTATCGGAGTTCTGGTTTTTGGCGAGGTTCTTTTACTGGGCGCGCATGCCGTCCGTTGGATGATGACAAGCCCCCGATTCGTGCTCGGCGAGGTGAAGGTTGTGGGGCATCAAATATTGGCACCCAAAGCCATTGTCCAGCTTGCCGGACTGAAGTCCGGGAAAAATATCTTCGAGTTCGACTTGGAAAAGATTCGCCGCCGGATAGATTCAAATCCCTGGGTTCGGCGATCGAGTGTACGGAAGTCTCCTCCCAATACGCTTCGAATAGAAATTGAAGAACGCAAACCGATTGCTCTTGTTAATAACGAAACCGGTGTTGCGGTTGACCTGGAAGGAGTAATTCTCGGTTCGCTTCCCCCCAAAACCGCTGGTTGTCTGCCCGTCTTGGAAGGATTCTCCGAAAAAAGAGCCCGGCCGGGGGACCGCATCGAAAATTCGAGTTTTAGTACCGCAGTGATTGCGGCCTCACTTTATTCAGGCGCTTCTTTTAATCGGGAGAAGTGCTTGAATATCAGCCCGGCTAAAAACGGCCGCCTTAGAATTAGGATAATGGAGGGAAAAGCTGAATTGCTGGTGGGTGGAGAAAAACTAGAGGCCCAAGCCGCTCGGTTTCATGCAGTGGCCATGCGGATTTTCAAAGGGAAAATTCCCTCTGGTGCGCCCATGCTTTTGGACCTCACTTTTCCAGGCCGGATTATCGTTCGGTCGGCAAATAAAAATGGAGGGTTGGGAGGATGATGAAACGATCTGATGTGCTGGTGGGCCTCGACATTGGCACGTCGAAGATCTGCGTCATCGTGGCAGAGGTTGCGGAGGGCGGTTCTCTTGAAATTGTCGGGTTGGGGAAGCATCCTTCGAAAGGCCTTAACCGCGGAGCCGTGGTCAATATCGATCAAACGGTGGAGTCAATTCGTTCGGCTGTTGAGGAGGCTGAGTTCATAAGCGGCGTTCCCATTCGCACCGCTTATGTTGGAGTGGCGGGAGGGCATATTCGCAGCTTCAACAGCAATGGAATCGTTGCCATCAGGAACAAAGTGGTGACGGAAGCCGATGTCGACCGCGTTGTCGAACAAGGGCGGGCTGTAACCTTGGCCGCGGATCATGAAATCCTTCATGTTCTTCCGCAAGAGTATATCGTTGACGATCAGGAGGAAATCACCGAGCCCATCGGAATGGCGGGTGTGCGGCTCGAGTGCAAAGTCCATGTAGTGACCGGGGCCATTCCTGCAATTCAAAACATCACCCGGAGCGTTGAACGGGCCGGCCTTACGGTGGAAAAACTCGTCTTGCAGCCGTTGGCATCATCGGTAGCGGCGCTTACCGAGGATGAGCGCGATCTGGGTGTCGCGGTAGTGGATATCGGAAGTGGGACATCCGATGTCGCCGTGATCAGCAGCGGCGCAATAAAATATTCAGCGGTCGTCCCCATCGGCGGAAATCATGTGACGCGGGATATCGCGATTGGTCTTCGAACCCCGGATCATCAGGCGGAGCGTATTAAACAAGAATTCGGTTGCGCCCTTTCGTCAATTTTGGACTACGAAGAGGAAATCGAAGTTCCCAGTGTGGGGGGGAGGCCGCCGCGGGTGCTCAGCCGCCAAATGCTTGCCGAGATTATCGAACCACGCATGGAAGAAATTCTCACGCTGATTCGACGGGAAATTCAAAAAAGCGGCCACGAGGACCTTCTCCCCGCGGGGGTCGTCCTTACAGGTGGGGCGAGCATCATGCAAGGAACAGAGGAATTGGCGGAAAAGATGCTGCAGCTACCGGTTAGGCTCGGTTCCCCGGGAGGGATCGGAGGACTTGTCGATATGGTCAATGGTCCCATGTATTCAACGGGTGTTGGGCTGGTTATGTATGGGATGCAAATGCCCGGAAGAAATAAAAGCGGCTGGTTCGTTCCGGGCGCGAAGAATGAGCCTTTCCGCGGGGCAAAGGATAAATTTCGCACGATCATTTCGAGCATATTCAAGTAATTCGGGATTGGATTGAAAATAGGGTGATGAAACGAATAGGAGAAAACGATGAGCGATCTGATGTTTGAACTAGAGCAGGCCAAGGAATGCCGCGCAAAACTATGTGTTATCGGCGTAGGAGGAGGAGGAGGAAACGCCGTTAACACAATGATTGCATCCGGTATGGACGACGTGAATTTTGTCGTGGCAAATACAGACGCGCAGGTGATGGAAAAGTCTCTCGCATCGGGAAAAATCCAACTCGGTCATGAATTAACCGGCGGTCTTGGTGCAGGTGGAAATCCCGACATCGGACGAAAGGCGGCGCTTGAGGATACCGAAAAACTTTCCCAGTTTATCGATGGGCTGGACATGCTATTTGTTACGGCCGGTATGGGTGGGGGAACCGGAACGGGGGCTGCACCCGTTTTGGCCCGAATCGCGAAAGAGACCGGAATTCTTACCGTCGGGGTTGTGACAAGGCCCTTTGAGTTCGAGGGGCCGAGACGCATGGCACAAGCCGAGGAGGGAATAGCGGAACTAAAAGAATCCGTGAATACGTTAATTACCATTCCAAACCAACGTCTCCTTGGAATGGTGGAGCGGACGACTCCGATTAAAGAAGCCTTCAAGAAGGCGAACGATGTTCTCTTGCAGGCTTGCCGCGGAATCGCGGATTTGATCACGACCCCCGGGTTGATCAATTTGGACTTTGCTGATGTGCGAACCATTATGCGGGATATGGGTGGTATGGCCCTGATGGGTAGCGGGACGGGTTCGGGAGAAAACCGCGCGGTTATCGCTGCCCAAAATGCCATGTGCAGTCCACTTCTCGAGGAGGGTTCCATCCAGGGCGCGCGCGGGGTGCTGATTAATATTTCAGGTGGAGATGATCTGTCTCTGTTCGAAGTTGATGAGGCATGCTCGCTGATACACGAGATGGCCCATGAAGATGCCAACATTATTTTCGGTTCGGTAATTGATTCCTCGATGTCCGATAAAATCCGGGTAACGGTGATTGCGACCGGATTTGGGGTCGAAAAAATGATCCGTGAAGTTCCGCCCATTGAAAATGAATCCACCGGAACCGATGGCCGAAAGCTTTCCGTGCCTGCCTATGTACGGGCAAAAGGGAATAAAAAAGACACGGCTCTAAGTTATCAATTGGGTGATGACGAGCTGGACGTACCCACTTTTTTGAGGAAACAAGCCGACTGACCTTCCCCTTCGCCGTTCATGGAAGGTCCTCTTCCAAAAAGACGGCGAATCATCCTCTCCAAGAGCGCCAGGGGGGCTTGTCCCCCCTGGCTCCCCCCCTTTGTGTAAAGAGGCCATAAAAATATTTATCTGGTAGACAAACTGTATTTTCATATCGATTTCGGTATGATGAAGAAATAAGGTCACACCGGGACCTTTGGATCACTGCTTGTAATGAGATGCCTCATGAAAAATCTTGAAATTCACGAAGAAAGAGGTGTGGAATTTCTTTTTTCGCCCTTATTTAGTGACTTTCTTTTTTTGCGGCATGCTTTCAGCACTCGCCGGGGGGGAATGAGTAAGGAGCCTTTCCGCTCACTCAATCTAGGTCCTTCGGAGGGAGAGGACCCGGCCCATGTCAAAGAGAATCGCCGCCGGTTTTTCGAAGCATCGGGGATGAAACCAACAAAGGTGGTGGAGGTGAAGCAGGTCCACGGAGCGAAAGTGGTTAATGCCTGCGATATACCGGAGGACGGAGTTGTCGCGGCGGACGGTATAGTGACCAATGCCCCGGGTATTTTTGCCGCTGTTCAAACGGCGGATTGCCTCCCTGTACTGGTGGCCGATCCAGTGAAGTGTGCTGTTGCGGCAGTGCATGCAGGACGGCGAGGGTTGGCATCCGGGGTCTTGGAGGCCGTTGTCCTGCGGATGAAGGAGTGTTTTGAAAGTGATGCGGAGAACTTGGTTGCCGTCCTTGGGCCCGCGATATCGGGTAAATGCTACGAGGTGGGCGATGAGTGCATTCCGCCGTTCCAGCAGAAGTACCTCCAGTGGAGGGATTTTTGCATTCCGATCATGGGCGGAAAGTGGTTTCTGGACCTGCCTCAAGTTGCCAGGAGCCAGCTTGTTTCGGCCGGCCTCTCAGAAGAGCGCATCGGGTATACCTCATATTGCACGTTTTCCGAGTCCGCCAGGTTCTTCTCCTATCGCCGGGACGGATCGCCAACGGGACGGCTCCTCTCTGTTATCGGTATTGTTTAGCTCGAGAGTTTCGGAGGAGGGGGAATGGGGTTCGACCGGGTTCGCTTAGAGCATGTTCTAGAACGAGTTGCGCGGGCGGCGGAAAGTGCGGGGCGGCGGCCGGAGGATATTGATCTTGTTTCTGTAAGTAAGACCCAATCCGCCGAGGTCGTCGCGGAGGCTATCGAGGGGGGTGTTCGGATTTTGGGGGAAAACCGCGTGCAGGAGGCGCGGGAAAAACGCGACATGATAGGCCTGGAGTTGGCGGCGCGGGCGAAGTGGCATCTCATCGGCTCGCTCCAGCGGAACAAGGCTCGGCAGGTTCCGGGGCTCTTTGATGTGGTGGAGTCGGTTGATTCGCTTGCCCTTGCCCGCGAACTCGCCCGCCGGATTGAGGGCGCGGGAGGAGGGCCGCTCGATATCTATATCCAGGTAGATACCGGGGATGAACCCCAGAAGGGCGGACTCGATCCCGGCGATATCCCGGTATTCCTCGATAATATCATGGAGCTCGGCGCCCTTCGGGCGGTGGGCCTGATGTGCATCCCTCCGCTGGGGCGAAGCCCCGGGGAGAGCCGCCCGCACTTCATGAAATTACGGGAAATTCGAGACACCGCACTCGCCGCGGGACACGCCACGGTCCGGGGCCTCTCGATGGGGATGTCCGCCGACTTTGAGGTGGCCATCGAGGAGGGCGCCACCTCGGTCCGGGTCGGCACGGCTATTTTCGGACCCCGGCCCCCAGCTTGATTTCACCGCACCTGCTCCCCCGTCGCCGCCCCCGGTTCCCTCCGCTGGGCTCCTATATTGTCTTGAGCCCGCGAATCCAGTAGTCTCAATGTGTTAGGGGTTTCACTATTTTATTTTCCGGGAGCGCGGGATGGATTCTGAGCAGATCGCAATCATCGGTGGTGGAAACATGGGCGAGGCCCTCGCCGGAGGGATGGTCAAGGCCGGCCATGCCTCCCGCGAGCGGATTGTCCTCGCCGAGCCCCTCGAGGCGCGCCGCGAACACCTCAAGTCGGACGGCTACCGGGTCGTGGACAACGGACCCGATGCCGTTCGCGGCGCCGGGACCGTTCTCTTCGCCGTGAAGCCCCAGGACCTCGGCTCCGCCCTGGCCCAGCTCGACGGCGAGGTTTCGGTGGCGGACCACCTCCTCGTCTCCATCGTCGCCGGTGTCCCCACCACCCGCTACACCAAAGCCTTCGGTGAGGCCGCCCGCGTCATCCGCGTCATGCCGAACACGCCGGCCCTCGTCGCCACGGGCGCGGCCGGGGTGTGCGCCGGTGGGGCCGCGACCGCGGAAGATCTCGCCGCCGCCGTCAAGATGCTCGAGTCCGTGGGCCGCGCGGTGGAGGTTCCCGAGTCCCTGATGGACGCCGTGACCGGCCTTTCGGGGAGCGGTCCCGCCTACGTGTTCCAGTTTATCGAAGCCCTGGCGGACGGCGGGGTGTGCTCCGGTCTGCCGCGTGACAAGGCGATGATGCTGGCCGCTCAGACCGTCATGGGCTCGGCCAAAATGGTGCTCGATCTGAACGAGCATCCCGGCCGTTTAAAGGATATGGTCGCCTCTCCGGGAGGGACGACCATCGTAGGCCTCCATGCCCTCGAAAAAGGGGGCCTCCGGGCCGCCGTCATCGATGCCGTCATGGCCGCCTCGAAACGAAGTAAAGAGCTGGGGGCCGGCTAGGCGGCTGGTTCGGCGAAAGGGGTTTTTCGTGTTCTTGCTCTCGAATTTTATCAGCGCCTCCGCGACACTTATCGGCTATATTTTGACCCTTTATATGTGGATTATTATCATCCGGGCGCTGATTTCATGGGTGAATCCCGATCCCAACAATCCCATTGTCGAGATTCTCTACCGCCTGACCGAGCCGGTTCTCGCTCCCGTCCGCGCCCGGTTGCCTAATTTCGGCGGACTCGACATCAGCGCCATCGCGGTTCTTCTCGGAATTTTATTTCTACAGAGCTTTTTGGTCAGAAGCCTTTACGAAATCTCTCAACTGTTGCGTTGAGGGAAACCAGGCGGGGGGGACTAAAGAATGAAGTTGACCGGCGGCGATATCAGGAAACAGGATTTTCCCAGAAAAATGCGCGGCTACGACACGCTCGATGTAAATGCATTTCTCCAGTTCGTGGCCGACGAGATGGACCACCTAAACGCGGCCAACGAGGAGTTGAGCGAAAAATGCGCCCAGCTCTCGCGCAAGGTGAGCAAAATGGTGGGCCGCGAGGGCCGGATCGAAAAGAGCCTTCAGGCCGTGAACGCTCTCAGAGAGGAAACGCAGTCCCAGTCCGGGCAGTTGCTCGAAAATTCAAAGGCCGAAGCCGAGAGGGTGGTCACCCAGGCCGAGGAGGACGCCTCCCGCATTCGGCAGGAGTCGGAATGGAACTCCCGCCGCCTGAAGGACGAGGTGGCCGCGCTCGATAAATTGAGGGAAAGAACCGTCCAGAACCTCGCCGAGGTGCTTCACATGCAGACACGCCTTCTCGAAAACGAGGCGGATCGCCTGGGAATCGAAATTCCGAAAATCTCGGATGACGAGGGCGCGAAGGTGGTTCCCATCAAACACAAGGCGGAAAGCAAGGGGAAGTGATTCCCGTTCGCCGGGATGTCGGCGCCCTGAGTTTCGAGGTGGCGGTTCAACCCCGCTCATCGAAGGCCGCCGTCGAGGGAGCGCGGGGCGGCGCCCTGAGTGTCCGGCTGACCTCGCCGCCGGTGGATGGAGCGGCGAACAAGCAGTGCGTGGAAGTGCTGGCCAAAGCCTTCCGGATACCCAAAAGCACTGTCGAAATCGTTTCGGGAGCGAGCTCCAGGCGAAAGCGGATTCGAATCGACTGCGCCGATCCTTCCGCGCTGGAAAGCCAACTGGTTTCGTTGATTGAAAAAACCTCCTGACATTAAACGCCTCTGGCAGTTTCCCCATTTCGTGGTGTGCGTTTGGAGATGATCTTGGAATCCGATGGAAATTTTCACACATTGGAATACCGGGACGGCGCGCTTCATCTGATCGATCAGCGCCGCCTGCCCGGGGAGGAGAGCTACGTCGAGTGCCGGACCGAGGCAGAGGTGGCGGACGCCATTCGCACGATGGTGATTCGTGGGGCTCCGGCCATCGGCATCGCCGCCTCCTACGGAATGGCGATTGCAGCCGCGAGAAGCGCGGAAATGAGCCCTTCCGATCAGGCCGCTGCCCTCGATGCCGCGGCCGAACAACTCGCCGCCACCCGGCCGACGGCGGTGAACCTGTTTTGGGCGATAAAACGATTCCGCGCGGCGGCCAGGGAGAGCGGGTCCACGGGAAAACCGCTGGCGGAGAAGCTCCTCGGGCTCGCCCATGAAACCCACCGCGAGGATATCGCCATCTGCCGCCGGATTGGGGACCACGGCGCGGCCCTGCTTCCGCCGGGTTCGAGCATCCTCACCCACTGCAACGCGGGGGCGTTGGCCACGGCGGGGTACGGCACCGCGACCGGTGTGATCAGGAGCGGATTCCGGGACGGAAAGGTAAGCCGGGTGTTCGTGGACGAAACGCGCCCGTTCCTCCAGGGGGCCAGGCTGACGGCCTGGGAACTCAGCCGCGACGATATTCCGGTCGTGTTGATCACCGACAATATGGCGGCCTACTGCATGCACCTCGGCCGGATTGGCGCGGTGGTAGTCGGAGCCGACCGGGTGGCCGCGAACGGCGATGTGGCGAACAAGATCGGCACCTACGGGGTTGCGATCCTCTCGCGGGCGCACAAGATTCCTTTTTATGTGGCGGCTCCGCTTAGCACAATCGATATGGACACTCCGAACGGGGCCGGGATTCCGATTGAGGAGCGCTCCCCGGAGGAGGTCCGCCGGGTCGGCGGAGAATTGATCGCCCCGGAGGAGGTCGAGGTTTTCAACCCCGCTTTCGATGTGACGCCCGCCGCCCTGGTAGACGGTCTCATCACCGAGCGCGGCGTCGTTCGGCTGGCCGAGGGGGAGAGCATTTCCCCCCTCGTTGAAGGCTCAAACGCATTATAATCAATTAGTTGTCCCGTATTTCCCCGGCGGCGCGTGGCTGCCCGGAGCTATTGACTTGGGAAAGGGAGCGGCTTATAAACTGACTCGCCCGACCTATCGGTGAAAAAAATATGCGGGGCTGTAGCGAAGATGGTTATCGCGCCGGCCTGTCAAGCCGGAGATCGCGGGTTCGATCCCCGTCAGCCCCGCCAAGTATTTTCTTGCCGCCGGGAATTCCCCGGCGGTATTTTTTTAGGAGGGAATCGAGTGGGGAGAGATTCGCAGCAGGTTCACACCGGACAGATCGTTGTGGACGCTCTTGTCAGGGAAAACGTCGAGAAAATGTTTTGCGTTCCCGGCTCTCACGTTCTTCAGTTCTACGATGGGTTGCGGGATGCGCCCTCCATCAACCTCATTACTTGCAAGATGGAGCCGAACGTCTCCCTGATGGCCGACGCCTACGGCCGCCTCACCGGAAAGCCGGGTGTCTGCCTGCTGACGGCGGGGCCCGGTGTGGCCAATTCCGTGGCCGGCCTGGCCCAGGCCTACGGAGCCGCCTCGCCGGTGGTTCATTTGACGGGGGGGATTCCCCTCAAGGCTACGCGCGAGGCGTTTCACGGGGTCGATAATCCCGCGTTCACCCAGGAGATGTGCCGCAACGTGACGAAATGGAGCGCCCGCATCGAGCGCATCGAGGATATTCCCGCCACCATGGCCAAGGCGTTCCGCATTTGCCAGAGCGGAAGGCCGGGGCCGGTTCATGTCGAGTTCCCCCGCCTCTCGGACTACGAGCCTTATATCCTACAGGCCGATCCCGTTTCCCTTCCGGCCTATCAATCGGAGGGTGTGGAGGTGATCGAGCCCTCCGGCGAGGACATCGAGCAAATCGCTCTTCGGCTTCTCTCCGCCAAGGCTCCCGTCATCTGTGCGGGCAAGGGTGTCATGCGGAAGAGGGGGATGAAGAAACTGCTGGAAGTCGCCGAGATTCTTTCGGCCCCCGTCGTTTATCCTCAGGACTCCATGGGCATTATTCCCGACGATCATCCTCTCGCGGCGGGCCATTTCATCGCCACCCGGTCGGACCCCCGGTTCGATTACGTTATGGAGGGGGCCGACCTTCTCTTGTCGGTCGGGGTCAGGGCATCGACCGCGGAAACCGTCTTTTTAAATGAACGCGCTCCCGGGGAAAGCATCCTCGTCGGATTCGACGACGCCGAGGACGAGAACTATTCGAGGAAGGACGAGATCGTCGCGGATCCGAAACTGTTTCTGGCGGCGCTTCTCGAGCGCTTGAAAGGGGAGAGCCGGCCCGGCGGCGAGGAGGTCAAAAGAGAGATCGCCCGGATCCGGGCCGAGTTCAGGGAGTCGGTCCGGACCTTCATCGATGGAGACCGAGATGATGTGCCCGTTCATCCGGGCTTCATCGTCGAGACGATCGCGAAAACCATCGCCCCGGACGCCGTGGTGGTGAGCGATGTCGGAAATTGCCAGATGTGGGGGCGGTATTATCTTCCCCTCACCAACCCCGAATCGTTTTTGCAGTCGGGCGTCTGGAACGCCATGTCTTATTGTCTGCCGACGGCGATTGTCGCGAAGCTGGAGAACCCCGGCAGGCAGGTTGTCGGGATTTCGGGTGACGGGGCGTTCCTGATGACCATAGGGGATTTCGTCACCGCCTGCGAGTACGGCGCGAATGCTGTCTTCGTGGTTTTCAACGACGGAGCGTTCTCGCAGATGGTGGGCCAGCAGGAGAGGCTTTACGGCGAGGCCTACGGTTGCGAATTCAAGAGCCCCGATTTCGCCGAGATTGCAGGCGCTTGCGGTGGACTGGGGATTCGGGTGGAGGAGCCCGGCCAGCTGGCGCCGGCCCTTAAGCGGGCGCTCGCCGCCGGGGTGCCCGCCATCATCGACGTAGCGACGACCTATAGGCCGACCCCGCCGTATTAAGTGAAGGACGAGAGACGCGGGGCCACATCGGAGCCGAGGCGCTCGTCCGCTTGGGTCTTTAGGCCTTGGCCTTTAAGCGAAAGAGCGGCCCGGACGAGCGGGCTCCCTCTAGCGCCCGGCTCATTTTTATTGACTCGGTGACAAGCCTTCTTATAATACGCCCCATACCACTTGTCCGACCCACCCCATCCGCGGAGGACCCGGCATGTTCTATGCTGTGGTTCCCCATTCGGCGCATTGATGGTCGAAGTGAAATAAATAATCTAGAGGGAGGTGTTTCATGCCCAAGCCCAAAGTAATCCTTCAGCTCTACCCGATGCTTCCCGCCAAGGATCGGAAGGACCGCGAAAGTAAGCGGCCGCTCGGGCGCAACAAAGAGATCTACAACAAGGTGCTCCACGACTGGCTGGACATCGTAAGGGCGGCGGACCAACTCGGCTGCTGGGGAATCAGCACCATCGAGCACCATCTCCACACAGAGGGTTATGAGGTGGGGCCCAACCCGGGGATATTGAACGCCTGGTGGGCCTCCCACGTGAAAAACGCCCGAGTGGGGGCGCTGGGCTACGTCATGGCGACCCAGGACCCGATCCGCGTGGCCGAGGAGTGCGCTATCCTCGACCACATCACCAAGGGAAAATTTTTCGTCGGCGTCGCGCGGGGTTACCAGTCGCGCTGGGCGAACATCCTGGGCCAGGCCAACGATTCGGTGGCGGCGGTCTCGCGGTATATCGGCGGAAAGGACGACATCAAGAACCGCGATATTTTCGAGGAGCGCATGGAGATGCTCCTCAAGTGCTGGGCCGAGGACTCGCTTGTCCTCGACGGCAAGTATTATCAGGCCCCCTATCCGATCAAGGACGGCATCGAGTACCCGGCCTGGAAGAGCGCCAAGAGCGCGGGAGTGGATGGCGAAATCGACGACGAGGGCCGGGTACGGCGGGTGGGTGTGTGCCCCGCCCCCTATCAGCACCCTCATCCCCCTATCTTTCAGGCGGTTAGCGCCAGCGCCGATTCCATCCGGTTCGCGGCTCAGCGGGGCTTCCGCCCCACTTATTTCACAAAACTCGAAAAGATGGAGGAGTTTAGCCGCCTCTATGTCGAGGAGGGCAAAAAGGCTGGCCACGGTTGGGCGCTCGGAGAGCGTCAGAACATGTGCCGGTGGATTCATGTGGCCGGCTCCGAGAAAGAGTACGACGAAAAGCTGCGCAGTTACGATCAGGACATTTATCAAAACTTCTACGTTCCGTTTTTCCCGCAGTTCCCGGACGATACGGAGAGCATCGACTGGGTCCAAAACATCAAGGACAGCGGTATTTTCCACGGCGGTACTCTCGACCAACTCACTCGGCAATTCGTGGATTCCTACAAGGTGGTTCCCGCCGAGTACATCACGCTGATCTGGCATTACGCTCAACAGCCCAAGGACGAAGTCATCCATGAGCTTGAAACCTTCATGACCAAGGTGCTTCCCGAGCTCGAGGGGCCCGCTTCGAGCGGCAATACGGTGGGCGGCGTCGGCTGATCCGGGAAAAAAAGGATTCAAGAGCTCTGGCAAGAGCTTGGGGGAGCCATCGTTTTCGGAATTCAATCGAACAGGAGGGGAATCATGTACGAGATTGTCGATCTCAGCCAGGAAATTTACACGGATGCCCCTCGTTTTCGGGGGCACCCGGCCACGAAAATCGAATACATCGCCCGTCACGAAGACATGGAAAACGCCCCCATCAAACCCAAGGACATCACCTACGCGGCGATGATGCTCCACATGTGCGATCACGGTCCTACCCACACCGATTCGGTGAGCCATATCGACGAACGCGAGACCGCCCCGAATATCGATCAGTCGCCTCTGTCGATGTTCCTCACGCGGTGTGTCGCGCTGGATTTTACCGGGCAGGTTGAACCCAAGCAGGAAATCTCACTCCAGCTTCTCCAGGACGAACTCACCAAGCAGAATCTCACCCCGCCGAAGGAAGGTACGCTCCTTTTTACGGGGGGCCACTACCGCCGGACGTTTCCTCGGGAGGAATACATCTCCGAGTATCCGGGGCTGGGACGTGAGGCGGCGGACTTTCTCTACCGCGAGTGCGGCGTCGTGAACATTAGCCAGGACGCGCCCAGCATCGACGCCGGGGTCAACGCCAATGACCTGATTTTTCCGTGCCATGTGATATGCCGCGAGCTTCAGCGCCATAACACTGAAAACCTCGCCAACATCGAGGAGGTGGCCGGAAAGGAATTTCTTTACGCAGGGCTCCCCCTTAAAATCCGGAACGGGACGGGGTCGCCCGTAAGAGCCGCCGCCATCCTGAACCTCTGAGAAGGGTTCTTTCAAAATAATAAAAATGAAATCAATTGCTTGTCCCCCGAGGGGCACGCCTCTGGGGGATTTTTTCGGCTTGATTAGGGGGAGGTAAATAAACGCCCCGAGTTGTTCCTAATTCGATTCCGACCAATATTAAGATAAATAAATCCGAATCCGTGATATTTGAGGGCAATTTTTGATTTTTTTCGGTTTTCGTGTAAAATTTCCCGTATAGACACAGCATGAATATCGAATCCTATGGCGCGGATTTTTTTATTTTGAAAGATCGAGGTTTCTCCCGGTGCGGAGATTTGCCGAGGAGATGATTTGAAGAAAAAGGAGAGCGCACCCTGACAGAATCCCTTTTTTGAAGTGGTTTGTTGTTTGTTGTTGGTTGAAACAATGCTGCCGTATCTTTTTCGTAGTTTCTATACATGGAGGAAGTACCAGATGAAAAAGCTTTTTGGTTTGTTTCTTGCCGTAGTGATGCTGGTTGGCTTCTCCGGCTCGATTACCACCGCCGATGCCGCCAAACTTCGCATCGGGGCGCACCGGTCCCTCTGGGGTTCGTTCGAAGTCATCGCGGACCGGATGGGCTACTGGAAGGCCGAGGGCCTGGACTACAAGGTCGGCTACTACAAGCAGGGTAAGCTGATGCGTAACGCCATCATCCAGGGCAACCTGGATACGGGCACGACGGGCTTCTCGCCCTTCACGACGGCTCTCTCAAAGGGCGTCAAGGTGCAGGCCATCGGCGTGACGGCCAACATATGCGCAGCCGTCAACATCGTGGTTCCAGTCAAATCGAAAGCGAAATCCCTCGCCGATGTTAAAGGCATGGTCTTCGCCAACAAAAAGGGCACGAGCACGGACTTCGCGTTCCAGTCCTACGTCATTCCGGCCTACGGCCTGAAGAGCAAGGATTTCCCGCTGCTCAGCGTCCGGGCCACCGAGCGGATCGCCGCCATCATCTCGGGCACCGCCGGCGCCGCCATGGTGGGTGAACCCCAGACCACAATCGCCGAGCAAAAGGGCCTCGTCCGCAGGCTTGAGAACCTCTGCAAGTACGACAAAACACGGATGATGCACATCGGGAACCCGGCAACGGTCAAGGCGCACCCCGAGATGTATGTGAAGTACTTCCGCGGGTGGATTAAGTCTCACCAGCTGCTCGAGAAAGATTCCCTGAAGTACGCGAAGGTTTACGTCAAGGCCCTGAACGAGGTGGGCGATAAGGCCAAGCTTTCGTACATGAAACATGTCGTGAAGAAGCTCAAGACCGATTTTTTCATCAACATGGATACGAAAAAATACCTGAACGACATGGCCAGCAAGCAGGTGAAACTCGGGTGGATCAAGAAGCACCCGGATTTCACGAAGATCAAGCTGGTTGACGACTCAATCCTGCGAAAAGTCGCAGCCGAGATGAATTATAAAAACTAGCAAAGCCGCTGGATAGTACTAACCGGGGCGCTTCGGCGCCCCGGTTTTTTTTGTTTTTAAATTGACTTTTTTAGTGTAGAATTTATCCGATCGTATCCAGAAAAATGATTTGCCGGTATTTTGCTCGAATTTCGTGTTGTCTGGGGGATTTTCTCCGGTATCGGCTAAAGCAGAGGGACAAAGTCCTGGTTTCGGGGGTAGTCTCTCCTGTATGTCGCCATTCCTTTCCATTGAGGAGAAAGTAGAATGAAAAAGCGAATCGCCAGTATCTTTATCGCCGCAGCGATGCTCGCCGGCCTTCTGGGCGCGGACACAGCCGCAGAGGCCGCCAAGCTTCGGATCGGCGCTCACCGTGCGCTCATGGGCTCGTTCGAGATCGTCGCCCACCGCGGTGGATTTTGGAAAAAACAGGGCCTCGATTACACCATCGGTAACTACAAGCAGGGCAAGCTGATGCGCAACGCCATCATCCAGGGCAACCTGGACACCGGCACGACGGGCTTCTCGCCCTTCTCGACGGCTATCTCGAGAGGCGCCCGCGTCACCGCCATCGGAGTCACCGCCAACATCTGCGACACCCAGCACATCGTGGTTCCTGTGAAATCGAAGGCGAAGAGCCTCAAAGACCTCAAGGGCGTCA
>PVBE010892424.1_pt1 | contig 71173 bp, 73 predicted proteins | sample 1631181 | NCBI WGS metagenome assembly PVBE01 (sample SAMN08397723, study PRJNA350692) | Marine metagenome, whole genome shotgun sequencing project. | isolation source: water | place: Pacific Ocean | collected 2012-04
CCCCAGTGACCGTAACCGGAACGGCCGAGATGAAGCGTTGCCACGACCATGCGACGGCTGGTCGGGCTGGCTCCGGAGGAGACTGCGCTGCCAGCGGCACGTCGCAGGGAGAGGCGGCGTTTCAACTCGGGGAGGGCGGCTGCGTGCAGCCGACCGAGTAGGGTGCGGTCCTGGCCAAAGGGCAGGAGGGGCCAATGTTCCCCTTGAATGCTTCATCTTAAAAATCAAAAGTTACTTCAACGGCAGGGCCATTGAGACAGGCGGAACACACTTTGATTGAGCTGAAAATCGAACTTATTGGCATCAAACCACCGATCTGGCGCCGGATCCTCGTGCCGAATGACATCAGCTTGGACATCCTGCATTCCGTTCTCCAGGGCGCTATGCCTTGGCAAGACTATCATTTGCATGAGTTCGAGATTGGCGAAGACAGGTTCGAGGCCCGCGACGAAAGTGACGACAGCTGGGACCCTACCGATGGGCGGAAGGACGAGAAGAGGTTTACTCTTGGAAAGCTGGTCAAGAAAGGCAGTCAGTTCACATACACTTATGATTTCGGCGATGGCTGGCGGCATCTCGTCACCGTTGAGAAGTTTAGCAAACCAACCGGAAGACCAGATCTGGACTTTCCCGCCTGTGTTGACGGAGAGCGAGCCTGCCCGCCAGAGGACTGTGGAGGACCCTACTCTTACGAAGAGTTTCTCGACGCGCTGACCGACAAACACCACCCGGAACATCGCGATACAAAGCAATGGGCGGGCGCGTTCGAACCGGAAGTGTTCAGCGTGCAGCAAGCCAATGCTGCCGTCGGTGCGATGTTTGTATGGGCAAAAGAACGCCACAATCGAAAGTGAAACCTGACTCTGGTTTGGCGCAGCGGCTTCGACAGGGGCACATAGCTTCGACTGTTCGATCCGAATGGCCGGATGTCTTCTCAGCCCTCCGAGGGCATCCACGCCCTGCTTTGCTGGTGAGCTTCAGAGCTGACAACCACCAGTCTCTTTGAAAATTCCAGAATTTGTCGATCCTTGACGGACTATCTCACAGGTTATCACAGAAACAAGTGGCGGCATCTTTAAAAATACATCATTATGTCGCCCATGAGTGGACAAGAACACGAAAAACTAAAGAGTCTTCTTGAGGCTGTCCCCACGGGGTTCCTCGTGGACTCCGCCTGGCTGGAGCACCACGGGATAGGTCGGCGTTCGTCCTACGGCTATGTGCAACGCGGCTGGCTAGAACGCCTAGGACGCGGAGTGTTCCGCCGTCCCGCACCAAGCAGCGCCACCACGAATACGCTCGACTGGAAGACCAGCCTGCTCTCGCTCCAGCACATCATGCACTACCCTGTCCATATCGGGGGGGCGACGGCATTGGGCCTGCAAGGCTATGCGCACTACCTCTCACTCGGCGACAAGAGCACAGTCTGGCTCTACGGCTCAAAAATCCCCAACTGGCTCGAAAAACTGCCGCTCAACACCGAACTCCGCACACGCAGCGTATCGCTGTTCTCCGATCCAGAGTTGGGTGTCAATGACGCGCGAAATAATCTCAACGAGACAGCATCGTCCCTGCCATGGGACTGGAAACTGGTGATGTCCTCGCCGGAACGCGCCATCCTCGAAGCGCTTGACGAGTTGCCGGATCAGGAGAGCTTTCACAACCTCGACATGGTGTTCGAAAGCCTGACGACGTTGCGCCCAAGAACCCTCTCGGCACTGCTCAGAAGTTGCAAGAAGATCAAGGTCAAACGCCTGTTCTTCGTGTTCGCCGACCGCCACGACCATGCCTGGCGCAAGCGTCTCGATCCGGAAGACTTCGACCTCGGCAGCGGGGATCGCGCATTGGTCAAAGGCGGCAAGATACATCCACGCTACAGGATCATGGTGCCCGAAGAGTTTGTAAGAAAGGAACGTGGTGATGGCGCGTGAAGACTATGCCGCCCAAGTGGCCCTGCTCGTACGGGTACTTCCATATGTGGCGAAGGAGGAGATATTTGCGCTCAAGGGCGGGACGGCCATCAACCTCTTCTATCGCGACCTTCCGCGCCTCTCGGTCGATATCGATCTGACCTATCTGCCTGTCAAGGACCGCGCCGACAGCCTCGTCGAGATCAACGACGCGATGGACCGGATTACCGCCGCCATCGAAGGCGGCATCGCCGGCGCCAAAGCGCAGCGAATTGCCGGCGGTGGCGGCGGCGCCACGCGTGCGCTCGCCCGCCTCGGCACAGCCGAAATCAAAATCGAAACCTCCCCCGTTACCCGGGGCGTCGTGCATGATCCGGAACAACGCGAAGTCTCCGAAGCCGTCGAGGAGGCGTTCGGATATGCGACGATGAACATCGTCTCCTTCGAGGATTTGTTCGGCGGCAAGCTACATGCGGCCCTAGATCGCCAGCACCCGCGAGACCTCTACGACGTTAAACTGCTCTACGAGAACGAAGGGTTTACCGACGAGTTGTTCCGCACGTTTCTGATCTACCTCGCGAGTTCACCACGCCCGCCGCACGAACTGCTGAATCCAAACCTGATCGATCTAGATCAGCCCTACGCGCGGGAATTCGAGGGCATGACGAAGGAAGCAGTCGACCTAACGGAATTGGTCTCAACGCGCGACCGCCTGATCGGTGATATCCAATCCCGCTTGGATGAGGGCGCGAAGAGGTTTCTGAGAACCCTGCATGACGGCGATCCAGACTTCGACGCGATCGACCGCCCTCAAGCGGCCGAGCTTCCAGCGGTCCGATGGAAGCTCATCAACGTGAACAAGCTGAAAGCAGAAAACCCCAAGAAGCATGCCGCCCAAGGGGAAGAGTTGGAGAAGCTCCTCGGCTGAAGATGGACCAGAGATGACTGATTTCGAGAACGACCCCGACTACGAAGAATGCCTTGTGACCTTTTTTGATGTCCTCGGTTTCAGGAACCTCCTGCACACGCGAAGCGGTGCAGAGATCAGGCACTTGCTTTCGATGTTTCGCAGGGTGTCCGAAGGGGATGCCACGCCGCCCACCCGCTCCGACGAGATGCGGATGATCAGCGAAGTCCATGCAGAGATCGTGTCTGACGCGATCGTAAGAACCAGAACCATTGAAACTCAGTACCAGGCTGGCCCTTTGGTCTGGGAACTCATCGATCTGCTGCACATCCAGATCGAATGCGTGGCGAACGGCATAATGGTGCGCGGCGCGATGACCATCGGCCCTATGCATCTCGGCATCGACTTCAGTGGTCCGGTGTTTGGGCCTGCCCTCGTTCAGGCTTATTTCATGGAAGAAGGCGAGGTCATCTTCCCGCGCATTGCGATCCATGAAGATGTCATCGAACGCCACCGACAGGACCAAACGCTTTGGCGGGAAGGACATTCCTATGAGGATGAAGAGCGTCACCTGAACAACCTCCTGCGCCAGGACGAGTCAGGCCTCCACTACATCGACTATCTTCGCGCCAGTCTGAGCGAGCTCGACGGCGAATACGCCGGCTGGATCGAGTTTCTGGGTAGGCACAAAACGTTGGTGGAGAGCGGTCTCGCCGACAGTCCCAACGCGACGGTGCGGCGCAAATACAGCTGGCTCAAGAACTACCACAACGCAGTCATCGACGAGAACATAGCAAACCTGGAACCGGGCGCGATGACCGAGGATGGGGACCCTTGGGAAGCTCTGTTCAGAGGGCTCAGGATCGAAGCCTGAGTTCTCTCAACAAGTCACAACTGAGAGCGTCACGAAATGTCCACGACATGCCTCACCGTTTGGCCAATACGGGGATCGCCAGCCCGCAACCATTCCTATGACCCGCCATCCAGACCTGCGTCCTCCAACTGCTCCCGCTCTGGCAGATCCGCGAGAGTCTCCAGATCAAATGCAACAAGGAACTGCTCGGTCGTCACAAATGTGTATGGCGCACCGCGGCGCGGCGATCGTGGCCCGGTCCCGATCAAGTCGCGCGCATGCAGCCGACCGATCAGGTCGCGGCTGATCTCCTTGCCGAAGATGTCCTTGAGCCCGTCGCGCGTGATCGGCTGGTGATAGGCGATGGCGGCCAAGACCGCGACGTCGAATTCACTCAGGTCGAGTAGCTGATCCTCGACATCCGCGGCGACCCGGATCGCGGGAGCGTAGGCCGCCCGCGTCCGAAACATCCAGCCGCCAGAGACCTGGGCGATCTCGAAGGCCCGCCCTTCCAGATCGGCGACGAGATCCTCGACCAACAGATCCACCGAGACCCCCTGCCCCACCACGCGCGCCAGGTCTTCGCGCGGCACCGGCGAGGCCGAGGCAAACAGCACCGCCTCGATCCGGCGCATCCATTCCCGCCAGCGCAGCTCAGGCGGCAGGTCGGCCAACTCACGGTCCAGGTCCGGCTCTGAACGATCCTTCGCCATCGCTACACCCCGTAGAGCCGAAACGTGTCTCGCCCTGTCAGCTCGCGCACCGCGCCGAGATCGACCAGTCGGTCGCAAAGCCGCCGCGCGGCGCGATCCGACAAGGGCAAGGCCAAAGGTGCCACGGCATCGCGGGTGAGGAACATCTCGACAGCGGCATCCGCTCCCTTGGCGCGAAGCTTTGGCGCAACGGCCTTTAGGTGTGCCGCCCGACGCGCGAGGTCGGCGGAGAGACGCACAGCCTCGACCGCCGATAAGATGAGTGCCCGATGACAGACGAGACGCAAATCGTCGCCCTGCTTGCGCAGGTCGGCACGTTTCAGACCCGCGGCCAACAACGGCACGAGATGATCCCAACCGAATGTTTGGGCGAGAGCCGCATCCGCGAGGACCAGCGAAGCTACGTCAGCGCGTGGCGCCTCCGTCAGCACCGCCTCCAGCACCATCGCGGCCCGAGTCACCGGCGCCCCCTTCCCTGCATTGAGCCACATCGCGATCTTGCCCGACTCGAAGGCCGGCAAGGCTCGATCCAGAGCCTTGGTCGACACCGGCCGCTCCACCGCGCGCCGCCAGGCGAGGCAGGTCTCGCCAGCCGGTCCCGGCAGATCGCCAGAACGCAACAAATGCACCGCGTCGCGCAGATCCCCTGCTCTCTCCAGGCGCCCCGAAAACGCGACACAGGCCTCCGCTGCGCGCAGCGCGAGCCGATCCCGCAACAAGGCTTGGGGCACCTCCTCGCGCTCCAGCACAACATGCAGGTGGCTCAGCGCTGCGCCCGACAAAAACGCAACATCTTCAAGGCTTTCAGCCCGCGCTGAGGTGACCCAGGCGGGCATCCGGGGTAATGTGTCGAGGTCGCTGGTGTGATCGAGCCGAGCATATGTCATGCTTGGAGCCTACGTCATCGCGGCGCTTTTCACCAGAAAATAGCGTTAGAACCGCCGCAGCCTGCAAGATCGCGCTATGTCCAATAAGTTTGCATTATCGGACATAAAAAGACATGCTCTGCGATATGTCAGAAAACCACGAGAAATCGATCTCAAAGCCGCCAAATGGGCCTTCGGTCAGCGAGGACAACGAGAGAGATCAACCCAGCAGCGAGGCTTTGAGCCTTCCTTCCTTTGTGGCTGGTTCAGGCACGCTCGATCGGCTGGTGGATACCGCGCGCGACTATGCCCGCGCCGCGGCCTCGGACAATACGCTGAAGGCCTATGCGAAAGATTGGGCGCATTTCGCGCGCTGGTGCCGGATGAAGGGCGCGGAGCCTCTGCCCCCGTCGCCCGAAATGCTCGGCCTCTACCTAGCCGATCTGGCGTCCGGATCAGGCGTCTCCCCTGCCCTGTCGGTCAGTACAATCGACCGCCGCCTGTCGGGCCTCGGCTGGAACTACGCACAACGCGGCTTCACCCTCGACCGCAAGAACCGCCACATCGCCACCGTACTGGCCGGGATCAAACGCAAACACGCCCGTCCGCCGGTGCAAAAGGAAGCGATCCTGGCCGAGGACATCCTCGCGATGGTCGCCACCTTGCCTTACGACCTGCGCGGTCTGCGAGACCGGGCCATCCTGCTCCTCGGCTATGCTGGGGGCCTCCGACGCTCAGAAATTGTCAGCCTCGACGTGCACAAGGACGACACGCCGGACTCGGGCGGCTGGATCGAGATCTTCGACAAGGGCGCCCTGCTCACCCTCAATGCCAAGACCGGCTGGCGTGAGGTCGAGATCGGACGCGGCTCCAAGGACCAGACCTGCCCTGTCCATGCGCTCGAGCAATGGTTGCACTTCGCCAAGATCGACTTCGGCCCAATTTTCACCGGCACCTCGCGCGATGGCAAGCGGGCATCTGAAACCAGGTTGAACGACAAGCATGTCGCGCGCCTGATCAAGCGCACGGTCCTGGACGCGGGCATCCGGTCGGACCTGCCTGAGAAAGACCGCCTGGCGCTGTTCTCCGGCCATTCGTTGCGCGCCGGTCTCGCCAGCTCGGCAGAAGTCGACGAGCGCTATGTCCAGAAGCAGCTTGGTCACGCAAGCGCCGAAATGACCCGCCGCTATCAGCGGCGCCGCGACAGGTTCCGGGTAAACCTGACCAAAGCCGCCGGTCTCTGAGCCCCTGCCCTATCACGCCGCCTGCCCACTGAGCCTACCATAGAAGCTGCGCTCGAGATGCAGCTCCCCTGCCCCGGCTTTCTCTACCATGCCCCGCAGATAGCCGCCCGGCGAGGCAACCTCGCCCGCACTGTGCTTCTCGAAGACGAGGGCAAACGCGGCCGTGGCCACCTGGGTGCCCATTCGGTCCTGCGCCACGTTCCAGGCATGCTCCGAGATACCGATCATCGGCCTGAGTTGACCGGCAACCCGGTGCAAATCGCCCCAATCCTTGAGGAATCCACCCAAATTGCGCGCCCAAGATGCAAATTCCGGACAGGCCTGCATGATTGTCGGCAGATCGAGAGCTGTGCGCTTCTTGCGCACCTCGGCAACCCAGTCTTCCAGCTCCCTGTCAACCCGCTCTTCCGGTGGCGCATTGGGCACCACACCCGCCGCTTCCTCTTTTTCAGAGGAATTACTAGTTACAGGATCAAGTTGATTTGTAATTAGTATATGAGGTTCACAAATGACCTCCCTGGGGTTCATTTCTTGAGTCTTCTCTATGGCTTGGGCGTGTTTATCATCGGTGTTTTCCACAAGCTTCGCCGCGCCAGTCGCTTTGAGATAGGCCGCCTCCACCCGTTCCTGGAGTTCCTTGAACCAGGTGAGTAAACGTACAAGCTGCTCGGAGGCTTCCTGACGGCGCGGAAGACGGTCCAAAAGCTCCTCAAAGAGCCCCGTGAATTGCCTCCAAGGCCCACGCAGCGCGCTGCTGAGAGCTGCCTCGATCCGGGCTCGGATCATCCGGCGCGCCACAGTGATCTGGCGCTTCAGGCGCTGGCAGAGTTCGCGCTCGGCCTGCAACTCGGTATGAAGTCCCTCGAACTCCTCGACACGGGCGGAAAGCGGTGACAGATCGAAGCCATAGGCCTCGACGATACGCCCCTCAGTGTCCCTGCGGCCCCACCGCTTGCCATTGGGGCTGTCTTGGAAGGAGATCACGCCGATCTCAGCAAGACGCCGCGCGTGGCGCTTGAGCGCGGAGAGCGAGAACCCCGTCTGCTCCATCAGATAGGCGTTCGACGCCCAGACGATCGGGCGCTGCCCCTCCTCCCAGTCCTGGGCCTGGGTAAACGCCCCCAGTGTATCGAGGAGCATCATGTCGCCAGCCTTCAGGCCGATATGTGCCCCAACGCGTTTGAGCGCGACAAATGCTCGTGTTTTGGGTACTGCTACCCGTTCACCGGCTTGGGCAAGTTGCTCAGCAACCCCAAGACCCGGTGTCGGCTTGCGCCAACCTGTATGTTTCATGCCTGTATCTCACCTCCGGTTAGTTGGAGGCAAAAGAAAGCCGTTCGCTCAAAAGCGTTCGTCGTTGACAGTGATTCGTGGGAGAGGTATCTTCTAAGCGACCAAACTTTTCAGATTAGCTCTCAGGCCACGCTGCTTGGGGGCTTTTCTTTTGCCTAGATCATTGTTCCGACTGCTCCTCTTTTGTAGCGAGGAATTCGCTGTAGAGCTGATCCAGTCGACCGGAGAGAAAGTCCCCGAACTCGGTTGAATCTTGCGCCGTTAGCGAAATACTGAACGCCTTACCGGACCGACCGATGACGCCTTTGATTCGGCCTTTGCCGGCGGTCCAGGTGCGTTTCTTGGGCGCAGCGCGTGCTTTCCGGCGCTTCGGCGCCCTGCCGGCTTCTCCCAGTTTGCTGTGCAAGAACTCGAAGCGAGCATCACTATCGAGATGCTGAAACCCGTCAAACTCCAAGGCTTCTTTAAGGATCTTGTCATTCGCGGGCTCCAAAGCCAGCTTTTTGAAATCCTCCCAGCGATCACGCCCGATCTGCTTGGCTGGGCCAATCTGCTCGATAACATCCCGTGGAACGTTCTGAGTCACCGACAGCATGCGCGAAAGCAGTGTCCCATCAATGGTCAACGCAGCCTGGATCACATCCTTTGCCTGCCCCATATCCAAGAGACTCTTCGCAAACAGCGCCTTCTCGATGAACGAGAGATCTGCGCGCGCCGTATTTTCCTGCCCTTGAGCAAGAATGTGCGCTACATCGTCCATTGGTTTGACGACAGCGCGAACCTTACGGTCGAGCGCCGACGCAACTCGCACACGGCGATGCCCGAAGACAATCATATAGCGACCGTCTAATTTCGGGTGCGGGCGAAGCAATACTGGTGTGTCCTGGCGTCCGGCTGCGATCGAAGCCTTCAGTTCATCGAACGCCTGGTCGTCATCGCTGAGGCGATCCGAGACAAAGGACACGTCGATCAATTGTGGATCGATCTCCACAATCGTTTCCCCTTCGAGGAGACGCTTCGAGTTCTCCGCGAGGCTGTCGATTGAAACTTTCATCGACTTCGAAGCACCGCGCATTGCGTATCCAGAGCGGCCAGAATCCTTGGGTTGCTCCGGGGAACCGCTCATGACGCTTTTCAGGAGGTCTTTCCGAGCCATCAAGCCATCTCCTTTTCGTCAGAATCCAACCGACGCGCGCCAAACATTTCGACAGTTGCACGGCTGTCAAAACTGGCGCTCTGCACGGCTGTCAAAACCACAGTCATTCTCGCCCCCAAGCCTTGTGGATCAGCTCTGCGATCTCGTCGTTCACGTCGTTCAAAGAAGTGACAGCGCGATCATAGGTGGTCCGGACGAACTGCGACCGCTCAACTTCATAGAGCGTCTGCTTCGTGATCCCTGCGTCGGATATCGCGGTTGATTTCAACACCGGAGCCGACAGCATCTGATTTGGAAACATTGCCTGGAGGAACCCGACCATCTGCTTTTGGGGGCCGTCCGTCGGTTCAAATCGCGTTACCAGGTAACGGAACCACTTCAGGCGCATGTTTGCTCCAGCGTCTCGGATCGTCTTCATGATCCCGCCCAACATCAGAAGAAACTGGCTCATCGACATGACGTCCAGCATCTGAGGATGGACGGTCACAATCACCGAAGATGAGGCCGTCAGAGCGGTGAGCGTCAGGTAGCCCAACTGAGGGGGGCAGTCGATTACGACCACATCATAGCGCTCATCGACCTCGCCGAGCGCTTTGGATATCCGAGTGAAGAAGGTTCGGCCCTCATGGGGGTCGTTGCTCGTCAGCGCAACCGGGGTATCATATTCGTACTCTTGCAGTTCGAGGCTTGCCGGAACGATATCCAGATTTGGAAAGTTCGTCGGTCGGATTACTTCGGAGATGGGCTTGCGCTCGTCATCATACCGGAGTGTCTCATAAAGCGATGGCACGTTGTCGAGTTCAGGCTGAATACCGTGCAAAGCTGTCAGCGAAGCTTGAGGATCCAAGTCGATCGCAAGAACGCGATGCCCCTTCAACGCCAAATGCTGAGCGAGATGAGCTGCGGTGGTGGTCTTTCCGCTGCCCCCTTTGAAGTTCACGACAGACACAACGTGCAACTCTTCGCCTGGCTGTCGGTAGGGCACATATCGACGCTTGCCGGGGCGACCATGTTTGTCCAGATAAGCTCTCAGCTCGAGCATCTGCTCCGCAGAGTAGCTACGCCTTCCGGATGACGACGTTTCAGGCTCGGGGCCTTTGCCCTCGAGGTGAAGCTTCTTGATGGTCGACTGGGTTACGCCAAGATAGTAGGCAACCTCCGCCAGCGAAAACTGACGTAGACCTTTCTGGGCATCTGGAGGATACTGTTCCTGCCGCAACATATTGAGACGGTCAGAAATCAACTCTCCCTGCTGAAGGATGATCTCGTCGAAGGGTTGATCCTTCGTATCAGCCTTGAATGACCTATCACGCATCCGCCTGCCCTCTAAATATCGCTTTTTCAGCGATTTCGCTCTTTAAAGTGTCATCTACACGGAAAAATGAGTCTTAACAACGATTTTCACCCAGAGGTTCGAACCCACTCGATGCACCAGGCGGTTTAGATGCGGCGACAACCTGTAGCGATCACGGAACACCGCGGCTCAATATATAGGGACAATAGCGACATCTTCGACGCAGATATTGGGTCATGTCTCGCGGCGATGCCTCTGTAACCATCTGTTTTATTTTGAATTTATGCGACTGCACGGCTGTCAAAACACATGCAGATCTAGGACTCGAAACGCCCGACAGCGCCTCGAAACCTAGGGTGCCAAAACGAACAGTATCGGCCGGGCCTTACAAACGGACTATGATCATTTGCTGCCGTTCCGCTCTTCAATCACGGCAGACCAACATATAACCAAGTCGCTTCGGGGGCCTAGAAGGCAGCGGAAATCGGCTGGGTTGCCCCAGCCGATTCTTTGCGTCACGCGGCGTCCTTTGGCCCCCAGGGGATGACGGCCTGCAGGGACAGATCGTCCTGGTTCGCCGCCTTGCCGAGGTTCGCGTTGAAGCCGTGATCGCGGATGGTCAGCGTGTAGTAGTCGGCGCCGGTCTCCTTGTTCTGCTTCTTCCAGATGCCGCCGCACTCGACCAGCTTGCCACGCGGGGAGCGGCCGAGGACGCGGTGCGTGGGGGCCATCGGGTTCGTGCTCGCGACGGGTTCGACCGTGATGTCGAGGTCGAAGGTCAGGGTCGAGATGGAGCCGACGCCCTTCGCGGTTTCGATGTCGGCGCTGGTGAATTTGATGCAGTTCGTGGTCATTGCTCTTCTCCTTGTTTGCGTTGCAATGATGGTCCCCTTGCAGCTGGCCAAGGCCCGGCCACACCGAAGGCGAAGCGCAGCGGAGAGGGGCAGGCGCCGGTCTTTTTGATCCGCGCGGAATGGCCCGCAGGGGCAAGGGAAAAAGATCGGCGACAACCTTTGTGGACGGGACGACAGCTGCGACCAGCATGTCATGCAACTCAGACATCGGGAGAAGTGTGTTGGCCAAGAAGGAAGGTAGTGAACAGCCGAGGGAGACGCTGCAGCGGGCAATCAACTGTGAAGCCGACGTACTAGCCTAGAGGAGCCGACAGGTCGCACTCTCGGGAACAAGAAATCCAAACTCAGCGTAGCGTCTGTGGCTTTACGACCGAAGAAGTGAGGCTAGTAGTCCTCAAAAAGATGCCATAGGGCAGGGGGGACCGGTCAGGAGAATATCTCTGGCAAAGACCCTCGGTTCCGAAGCGGCCACTTAACGATCGTGCGGCAAACGGCAGCTGTGAGCCCAGAGTGAGCGATGCTGCGCGCTCCACCAATGTCAGTTTTGGTGGTGATCGGCGAAATTGTGTATTTTTGGAAGCACCGCCAAAAGCTCTACAAAGTGTTCGCGGTGCGCGGTATCACGGGAACCCCGCACGCATGTATGCGATGATTTTCCAGATTTCTTCTTCAGTCAGCGCTTCCCTGAAGGCTGGCATTTCTGTTCCGAAGCGCTGACCGCCCTCAGAAATTGCCCAGAGCAGATACTCGTCTCCCGACATCGGCATCTGAACAAACCATCTAAGGAGAGCCGGAGAAGGCACGAGAGACCGACCGGCCTCACCATCCCCGAGACCCTCGGCTCCATGACAACTTGCGCAGTTCGCTGTGTATAGCGTCTGGCCTTCCGCGATAACTTCAGGCGTCGCGCGAATAGTGCTCCGAGCGCCCCGATAAGCTGCGGGCACGCACTCGTTCATGTAAGTCCAATGTCGTTGCATGCGCTGTTGCTGGCCCGGACCCATGTTGCCGTGTCCCCAGCCAGGCATGCGTTCAGACCACATGTGGTTCGGTCCCATTGGCCCGTGACCACACCCAATCGCCTCGCTGCTGCTGTGCGAAGGCTACAGTAGCAGAGATCATACACACCGCAACCATACCAAAATAGCGTGATTTATGCTGCTTCATAGTCTTCTCCTTATGGTTTCCGATCAATGAAATTGCCGTCAGGCTGCTTCGTAACTCGTGAACACTTCGGTGTTACCGTCGCGCCGGATCAGAAATACATCGTAGGCTTCATGCTGATCTTCTGGCCCCATTCCGTGTGATCCATAGGGCATGCCGGGAACGGCGAGACCGACTGCGTCTCGGCGTTCGTCCAGAAGGCGACGAATGTCTGCTGCGGGCACATGGCCCTCGATCATATAGCCTTCGATCTCGCCTGTGTGGCACGATATCATCTCTTGGGGGATGCCATTGTCCAACTTGTGTCGGACCAGAAGTGTTCCAAAGCTGCGCTCCTCGGTCACACGGAAGCCTTCAGCCCGAAGAATATCAGCCCAAACCCGGCAACAGCTGCAATTCGGGTCCTTAAGAACGTGGATCGACGGAGCTCCCTGCGCAATCGCGGCGAAGGGTGCAATGCTGGTAAGACCTACAGCGGCTATAATAATTTGACGGCGCGTTACATCAATATCAGTCGTCCTTTAGCTCTGTCCTAGTCTATTTCATCGCTTAGTGGCTGCTTATCTCCCGCGATAGTTGTCGCAGGCCTCAACGCCCCCTGCGACCACATCGAGAAGTGCGTCCACATCGCTCAACAGCGTTGCGATACGTGCGCTACTGATACGGTAGCGGATGAAGCGCCCATCTCGGTCGCTGTTAACTAGCCCGCACTCCAACAAGCATCGCAAGTGGTTGGATACGTTTGGTTGTGATAGTCCCGTACGCTCGACGAGTTCGTGAACAACCAGCGGCTCCCCGCACAGCGCGCCGAGAATAGACAAGCGGCTTGGGTCGGCAAAGCCGCGAAATAGTTTTGCGCGTTGTTCAATGGTACCGACCTTGCGGTCCACAACGATCTGCGTCATATCATTGCTCACTGATATATTATCCTTTGATCCACTTTAGCAGGAGAACTGCGATCATGGCCAACGCTGATAGCACCGGTTCGGCGGCAGATATCCCATCCTTCCGTTACCGCGTTTCCGGTATGGATTGCGCCAAGGATGCCGCCCAGATCGAGCGGGCGGCGCAATCTGCAGGTATCGCGCCTGACGCCGTGAAAGTGTCTACTGCAACGCACATAATGACTTTGACAGCTCCCGAAGCGCGCTTGCCGGAAATTGAAAAAGCCGTCGAGACAACAGGGTATGGGTTTGACCGCATCGAGAGCGACGAAGATATTCAGCAAGGTGCGGCCCATCAGGACCCTGGCTATCGCCGCGCGCTCTGGATCGTTGTGATCCTGAATGTTGGTTATGGCGTTCTTGAAATGATCGGCGGGTTCATTGCCGGGTCACAGGCCGTGAAGGCCGACGCGTTGGATTTCATCGGCGACGGCGCAATCACCTTCCTCGGCCTGTTGGCCATCGGCTGGAGCCTCGCTTGGCGAGCGCGGTCGGCTCTGATCCAGGGCATCTTCCTCGGCCTGCTTGGTCTTGGAGTCTTTGGCACGACCATCATAAGGGCATTCGAGCCGACAACCCCAGACGCCACTTTGATGGGGATTCTGGGCCTGATTGCTCTTGTGATAAATGTCATCTCCGTGCTGCCGTTGCTGCGGTACCGCAAGGGCGACGCGAACATGCGCGCTGTCTGGCTGTTCTCGCGCAACGACGCCATCGGCAACGCCGCAGTCGTTATCGCCGCCGGGCTGGTGGTTTGGCTAGGCAGCGCATGGCCCGATCTCATCGTAGCCTTCGGGATCGCCGGACTGTTCCTGCACTCGTCATGGGCGATCATCCGCGACGCGCGGGCCGATCTGAAGGCGGTGGCATGAACAGCCGCGTTCTCGGTGGGCTTTGCGCCATCGCCGCGTTTGGTGTTGATCAGGGCACCAAGGCTCTTGCCCTGAACTCCCCGGCGCTTGAGAACGGGGTCGAGGTTCTGCCCTTTCTCAACCTCGTGCGGGTTTTGAACGATGGGGTCAGCTTCGGTATGCTCGGCGGGGTCGTACCCTGGTGGGGTCTGGTCGCACTTGCTGCCGTGGTCGTGGCATGGCTGCTGATCTGGCTGTGGAAGGCTCCGGACAGGCTGACAGGTGCGGCGCTCGGTCTGATCATCGGAGGCGCGCTTGGCAATATCCTTGACCGTCTGCGCTATCAGGCCGTCCCTGACTTTCTCGACTTCCACTACGGGTCATACCACTGGCCGTCCTTCAACTTGGCTGACGTGGCGATCTTTTGTGGGGCAGCATTGCTGTTCTGGGACAGCTTTCGCGCGACGAAAGGTAAGCCGGGACATCAGGTACAAGACCAACGCGAGGGAAATATCACGGGGAGATAAACGATGTCCGGCATACCATCCGCAAAGGGCTTCGACAGCACGTTCGCCCAACTGCGCAACCCAAGGCCCGCACAAGACATGCCATCCAAAAGGAGAAATGCGATGCACATAACGCGCCGCCAAATTTTGACCGCCGTCGCTGGCATTGCCAGCGCCGCGCCGCTTGCGGCATTTGCGCAAGTTGCACCAACAATCCACGTTCTCAAAGACCCTAATTGCGGCTGCTGTCGCGCCTGGGTCGCCATTCTTAGGCAGGAGGGCTTTCGCGTCACCGAGGAGCGGAGCTTTGGGACTCTTATGATGCGTCACAAGCTGGACAACGGCATCCCGCAAAGAATGATATCGTGCCACACGGGCGAGATTGAGGGTTACATGATCGAAGGGCACGTGCCGGTCGCCGACATCAGCCGCCTGTTGGCTGAACGGCCAGATGCTGTCGGTCTCGCTGTTCCTGGCATGCCCTATGGGTCGCCTGGAATGGGCCCAGAAGATCAGCGTGAAGCTTATGATGTGTTCTTGATCCGCCGGGATGGTAGCAGCGAGGTCTTTACGAGCTATTCCGCAGCTTAGAACTCGAATGAACTCTGGGCCAGAGGCTTTATGAGAAATGACCGTTTTGATTGTGTCCTTCTGATGGAACTTATCCAAAAACGGTGATGCACGTTCCGATCTGAAGGCGGCGGCATGAACAGCCACATTCTGGGTGGGTTCCGCGCAACGGAAGACACACCGGAAAAGCCCGAACAAAGGCCACCGCAAGGGGAATATCAAGGCAGATAACAGCTAACAGGCAAAGTATTTTGGGAAAGGACTAGGCTTGAGATTTTTGGATTGGATTGACCTTGGCATTCGCGGCATCGGCGTCGTGACTGCGTGGCTGACAGTTGTTTCGATTGCTGCTTATGGCGCGCTTCAGATGCTGGATCGCAAGCTACAACTTGGCGTGTCGAGCTATTTGCCGGACCTGTCCACGTCACTGCTGTTCATCCTAATTTTCTTGACCTTTGGGTATACCTATCTGCGCGACGGTCACGTGCGCGTTGATGTTCTTCGCAGACATTGGTCCGCCCGCCGCATTGCTTGGATCGAACTGATTGGCGGCCTTTTTGTCCTTCTGCCGCTCGCCGCCATCCTGACCTACTACGGATGGGACGGCCTGATGCGCACCACAAAATACGCCGAGACCCAAGTGTGGGCACAACGCATAGCGGGGGTCATAGGCCCCATCTTGCTGGCTTTTGCGGGGATGATCGTCGCCCTTCGCAACATCGGCTTTCTGGCAGGGAGACGTGCGCAAGGCGCACCGGACCAAGCAAGCGGCCTGCACAATGGTGAATGAGGTCCTCACGGTTGCCATGCTTGTCGTGATGGCGATTGGGGTTTTCAGTGGCTTTCCGGTGGCGCTGGTGCTCGCGGGGACAGGCTTCTTGGGGTTTGTCGCTGCGGTTTGGGTGGGGATCACTGATTTTCAGCATCTGGGGCTGATCTACCTGCGGGCCCGTGGTGTACTGACTAATGAATCAGTCCAATTCACCAGCGTTCCAATGCTGATTTTTCTTGGCCTGATCCTGAATGCCAGCGGCGTTGCCGAAACCATGTTTCGCTTGCTGGGGCGTCTTCTGACAGGCGTTCCCGGTCGCTACGCCATTGCGACTTTGCTGATCGGCCTCGTTCTTGCGCCCGCCGCCGGGGTGATCGGTGCTTCCGTCATAACTGTGGCGTTGGTGGCCTATGCCCCGATGATGGCGTCGGGCTACGCACCGCGAACCGCAGGAGGCGCTGTCGCAGCTTCTGGAGCATTGGGTGTCGTGTTCCCGCCAGCCGTGATGCTGTTCTTCATCTCGAACGTGTTCTATCTGCGCATCGGATTGATGTATGTGGCCCTCATCGTACCTGTGCTTCTGATGGTCATGGCCTTCGCGGTCTACTTTGCGGTCACCTTGAGAAAAACGGTCGAAATCCCGCTGGACGCACCCAAGACCAATCTTGTGTCAGACCTCTTGTTTGTACTCGCGTCTGTCGCGGTTATCGCATCCATTCCGCTCAGCATCATTCTGGGCTTTGCGACACTAACAGAGGCGGCTGGAGTAGGGGTGTTTGGCGCGCTTTTGGTTGCTCTGGCGCGAAAGCGTCTGTCTTTCTCGTCGTTAAACTCTGTCACGGTGCAGACAAGCACGATGACGTCGATGGTCTTCTTCATCGTACTTGGCGCATCGGTGTTTTCGCTCAGTTTCCACCTCGTTGGTGGACCAAATGTGATCTTCGACTGGATATCCGCTTTCGATCTCACCCGGTGGGAACTGTTGGCCATGCTCCTTGGCGTGATCATCATACTTGGGTTTGTTTTTGACTGGATCGAGGTGCTGCTGGTCTTTGTACCCGTACTGATGCCGATTATTTCAGAGCTCGACTTCGCAGATCACGTCGGCTCTGCCTACTTTGCACAAATCTGGATCGCTGGCCTGATAGCCTTGGCGTTGCAGACGTCTTTTCTGACGCCCCCTTTCGGTTATGCCCTGTTCTTTGCCAAGATGGCCGCACCGAAGGGTATCAATCTGTCTGATATCTATCGCGGAGCGGTACCCCTTGTTGCCATTGAGATTGCATTGATCGCGGCGCTGATCTCGTTTCCTCAGCTTATCACTTGGCTGCCCGAAATGGCCCTTGGGGATGCCGATGCGCCGCAATTGATACAGCGGTGAGTGATGTAGCCTGCAGCGGGGGAAAGCATTCCCTTGTGGGTTCTCTAGGTTTAACCGTTTTTTCGGATTGAGCTGAAGCGGCCACTGGCGCAGCCGCAGCGAAATGGTGCTTAGTCCCGCAGAGCAGCCCTTTCGCGAAAACAGGGCCAATGGCTGCTTCCTTGAACCAAGCCAAGAACGAACCGGGGCCTAAGCCCCGATCCTCTTGATGCGGATTCCGAGCTTGCGGGCCTTGTCGACGATGTTCTCGGTGATGCCCGAACCGGGGGTGGCGATCAACCCTTGGGGCATGGTCTCGAGCATCTTGTCGTTGCGCTTGAAGGGGGCGGCCTTGCCGTGGCTCTTCCAGTCGGGTTTGAAGACCACTTGGGTGACACCCCGGGTATCTGCCCAGCGGGCGGCGATCATCTCGGCGCCTTTGGGCGTACCGCCGTGCAGCAGCACCATGTCGGGGTATTTCGCAAGGGTGGCATCGAGGACGGACCAGATCAGGTCATAGGCCTGATAGTCCCCGCCCGAGAAAGCGATCCGCGTGCCTTCGGGGCAGTGTACCTCAGTCTCCTTGCGGCGCTTGGCCGAGAGATAGGCCCGGCTGTCCACCACGGCGGAGGTGAGACCGCGATGGGAGACCTTTGATCCGGTGCGGGGCAACCAGGGTGAACCGGTGACGGCCGAGAAGTGGTCCACGGCCAAATCGCGCATCTGCTCGAAGGCGTCGCGATGGTCCCAGAGTTTAAGCCCAATCATCTGGAGGCGTTCCAGCTCGACCGAGGCGACCTCGGAGCCGTCCTGAACGCCCAAGCTTTCCCGGACCTCGAATTCGTTGTCATCGAGGAGCTTCTGGATATGGGTCAGCCGGCGATGGAAGATCGAAGTGAGCGACCAGAGCATCTCTTCGAGATTGTCTTCCAACTGGCTGCCGTTGAGAAGGCCGATGGTGGTGTCAAAGAGCGTCGCCATGGCGAGTTCGACCTCGTCGGGCTGGGGCAGGGGCCGGTGATCGGTCTCGCCTGGTCCCGGCGTTGCACCATGAAGTGCCAAGTGGTCGAGGATGGCGGAGGTTACGCCGGTCTCCTCTTGGATGTCTGTCTGATGGGGCATTGTCTGGTTCCTCTGTTTGATCTGACCCGATTTGGATGGGGCGATATCAGCACCGGCGGCGACCGGGCCGCATCCGTCAGGATCGGAGCAAAGCGGAGAATGCGCCGCGGGCCGGAAAATTGGTCCCGCGAGGAATGAGCCGAAGGCTCAGGGGAATTTTCTGGTTCGGGGCGCATTGCTGCCCGGGCGAGGGGCACTCAGCCCCGACCCGCCGGTCCATCGCACCCCTTATCCAAACGGGATCAGATCGAACCGGCGTACCCTTTGCCCTGTCGGACATCACAAGGGAGGTTGGCGGTTACCCGTCCTCGATCTCCAGACCATGTGCTTTCATGGCCTTGAGCACGGAGCGGCGCAGCGCATCCTTGCCGAATGCCCGCAGATCGTCGTTGAAATCGCCCATGCGCGGCACGAGGTCACCACAGATAATTCCAAGCGATTCCAGTTGGTTACGCAATCTCATTGATGCATTGTGACCAGCTTCGTCGTTGTCCCGTGCGATCCATATACGCTTGACGCCCGGCGGCGGAATGAAGAGGCCGAGATGGGTGGCGGTGAGACAGGAGGCGAGATCGAACTCCGGGAGAGCGGTGCCAACCGAGAGGGTGTTCTCGAGCCCTTCGCCGACGATGAGGTCGTTGCGAGGTGAGCCGGACCAGAAGCGGATGGCATGGCCGTGAAGCTGCCCGAGGATCCGTTTCGGACTCTCGATCGCGGCCAGACCGCCGGTGGGCGGGTCGAGATAGACCCTTGCGCATCCTGTGATCTGGCCCCGATTATCGGTGATCTTCGCGAGCAGGGCAGGCGCCCTTTGCGGCGGATTTGGATTGTCCTCGCCCTGCCGCAGGAAGACCCGTGGGTGATAGCGCAGGGCCGGGCCCAGCCGTGTGATCCCGCGACCTTGCAGATAGGTGGCAGCCAAGGTGCCGAGAACCGGCTTGCCTGCGGCGAAGAGTTTGCGTGCCCGCGCAATGCGTTTGCTGGAGGCAGCATCCGGGCGCTCAGCCCTTTGGGTTTCACGAGGTACGGTGGGGCAGGGGGCCTCGCCGAGAAAGGACCGGGCCTCCCTCAGCGTTTCCTTGAGCGTGACCGACCCGAGCCGTTCCTGCAGCAGGTCTATCAAGTCGCCATACTCACCGGTCGCGAAATCTTGCCAGGACCCGGCTTTACGACCAACCTGCGCCTGCAGACGGATGGCGAGGCTCTGGCCCTTTGCACCGGACGTGTCGCCGACCTGCCAATAATTACCCAGCTTGCGCCCCTCGGGGAAATACTGGCGGCAGAAACTCTCGGCATGGTCTGCCAGATCGGCCGAGAGGTCCGCGATACTGTGGCGCGCGCTCATGCGGCGGCCTCCGATGTGCCGGCGCCAACTGGATGCTCGGCAAGGACCCGTGTCAGCACCTCGATGCCGTCGACCGGAATGAACACCCGCGTCTTCCACTGGATCACTTCCGTGAAACAGCCCATTGCCTTCAGTCCGGGCAGGGCCGCGCCTGAAGCACCTATCAGCTCAAGCCTCGGCTGCCCCATGACCAGCGACCGGCGCAGCTGATAGCCGCCGAGGAGGTTCAGCGTCGTCCTGGCTTCCATCACGGCGGCGAGCACTTCCCGCGGCGTCATCTCGATCTGGCAATCGAGACCAAGGCGTGCAAAGACATTGAGAAGCTGCTCCTGGCTGACCAGTCGACCGATGGCGCGCTCCCCATCCTCGGTCTGAAGGCGGTAGATGCGCATGTTGTCAGCGGGAAGCCGATCCCAGATCGGCAGGAGAAGCCCGCAGATGAGCGTAATCTTTGAGGTGGTGAACTCCGGCACTGCCTCGACCTCGGCCTGCCAGAGCTGTTCGAATATCGCATCATCGATCTCTTCCCAGTGCGACTTCGAGAACTCGGTCAGCGCGAGGATTTCTGTGGCCATCGGACGCAGAAGCTTCACCCGCAGGATCGGCACGCCGTCCTCGTCCATGAAGGCCGGCGCATTCACCATCAGCGCCGCGCGTTTGGAGGAGGTGTTCCAGCACAGCGTCGCGCCGTCCGTATTTGCGCAGATCGATTTGATCCGGGGCAGGGTGAGCGGATCGTTGCGATCGGTACGCTCCACGGTCAGCGCAGTTGCCGTTGCGCCCGTAGCCCCGTGCTCGAAGATGACCTTGCGGTCGACGATTTCGAATTTCTCGGCCTTGAGCGTTTCGAGGCCGACATCGAGCGTGCCTGCCTGGCGCGCATCTTCGATGATGGCCGAGAGGAACCCGCCGAAGGCCTCGAAGATCGCGTCCTGCATGTCGATGCGGAGCGCGAGGCAACGATTCAGGAACTGCTGGATCGGCGGCAGGGTCTCTTTCATCGTGCCATCCGCTTCATCGAGCGTCAGCCCAGTCATCTCCTGGAATTTCGCATAGGAGCAGGCCTCGATCTTACCCGCACGCAGCTTGTAGAAGAACTGGCGCAGCGCAGCGCGTGCGTAGGGGCTCTCAAGGTTGTCCTCGGCACGGAACATGTTCTGACCGCCGGTCTCGCGCTGTCCCTTGGTGATGGCACCCAGCGTGTCGAGGCGGCGGGCGATGGTGGAGAGAAAGCGCTTCTCGCCCTTCACGTCTGTGGCGACGGGGCGAAAGAGTGGCGGCTGCGCCTGGTTCGTGCGGTTGGTCCTCCCGAGACCCTGAATCGCATTGTCGGCCTTCCACCCGGGCTCCAGGAGGTAATGCACCCGAAGGCGCTGGTTCTTGGCCCCGAGATCGGCGTGGTAGCTGCGCCCGGTGCCACCCGCATCGGAGAAGATCAGGATGCGTTTTGCATCGTCCATGAAGGCCTGGGTTTCGCCGAGGTTGGAGGAGGCGGGGCGGTTCTCGACCTTGAGCCGCCCCTCACGCGTCTTGACGATGCGCCGCTTGCGCCCCGTGACCTCAGCCACTGCATCGCCTCCGAAATGCCAGAGGATCTGGTCGAGCGCGCCCTGCACCGGGGCGAGGGCCCCAAGATGCTCGACAAGATCATCCCGCCGCCGCTCCGCCTCGCGGCAGATGATCGGGTTGCCATCGCAATCGAGGGCGGGGCGCGAGCGCAGATCGCCATTCTCGTCGGTGTAAGGCTCAAAAAGCTGCGTCGGGAAGCTGTGCATCAGGTAGTCCATGATGTTCTCCCTCGGCGTGAAATCGACCTGCAGATCGTCCCAGTCCGAGGAAGGGATCTCTTCAAGGCGGCGTTCCATCACCGCTTCGCTGGTCGAGACCACCTGAATCACGGCCGAGTGCCCTGCTGCAAGGTCCGCCTCGATGGCGCGGATCAGCGAGGGACATTTCATGGCGGTGATGAGATGGTTGAAGAAGCGCTGCTTGTTGCTCTCGAAGGCCGAACGCGCGGCGGATTTCGCTTGGGCGTTCAGCGTGCCGGTCTCAGAAGAAATACCCGAGGCCTGAAGCGCTGCCTCAAGGTTGTTGTGGATGATCTGGTAGGCATCGGCGTAGCTGTCGTATATGGCGACTTGAGCGGGGCTCAGCTCATGGACCAGCATCTCGTATTCGACCCCGGCATAGGAGAGGGACCGCGCCAGATAGAGCCCAAGCGCCTTCAGGTCGCGCGAGATCATCTCCATGGCCGCAATGCCCCCGGCCTCCATCGCGGCGACGAACTCGGCCCGCGTCACGAAGGGGAAATCGCCGGTGCCCCAGAGACCGAGGCGCGAAGCATAGGCAAGATTGCCGACGACTGTGGCACCGGTCGCCGAGACATAGAGAACCCGTGCATCGGGCGCGGCGTTCTGCAGCGCGAGGCCAGCGAGGCCCTGCTGGGACGCCTTCTTGTCGCCGCGGTCGGACTTTTCTCCGGCAGCATTCGCCATGGCATGGCTTTCATCAAAAGCAATGACCCCGTCGAACCCATCGCTGAGCCAGGACGTGACCTGATCGAGGCGGGAGGCTTTGCCCTCACGTTCAGCCGAGCGCAGCGTGGCGTAGGTGACGAAGAGGATGCCCTCGGGCAGGCGGATGTCGCTGCCCTGGCGGAACTTCGAGAGCGGCACGATATCGCTTTCGCGTCCCCCGAGCGCTATCCAGTCGCGACGCGCATCTTCGATGAGCTTGTCGCTCTTCGAGACCCAGACCGCCCGTCGGCGCCCTTTGAGCCAATTATCGAGGATGATACCGGCAACCTGTCGCCCTTTACCGCATCCCGTGCCATCACCCAGAAACCAGCCCTTGCGCAGGCGAAACGCGCCTTCGTCGCCCTCGGCCGCCGCCATCAACTGGCCTTCGATCTCGCCGCGCTTGAACCAGCCCTTGAGATGCGTCTCATGCGCGTTGCCCGCATAGATGACACTTTCCAGCTGCGGCGCAGAAAGAAGGCCGTCCTGAACGAGGTTCTTCGGCAGGATGGGACGATAGGTCGGCACGGGCGGCGGCACCGAGGCCATGGCGGTGGATTGCACCAGCGCGGTCGGATGTTCCGCCGCGCCATCGATCCTGATCGCCTGAAGGTCATAGGCCTCGTAGACCGTGTCCTGCAGCGTGCCGTCGGGTTGGCTCCAAGCCTTCGGCAGGTAGTCGATCGGGGCCGTCGTGATATCGTCAAACGGGTGCCTTGCGCGTTCTTCGGCGAGGGCACGGGTTTCCTTGCGCGCGGCATTGCGCAGGGCCTGCAGGTTGGTGCGGGTCGAAGCGGTCGGAGCCGACAGGGCCGTACTGGTGGGGCAGGGCGAGGGGCTGTGGCGCTGCGGGCAGTGGGTGAGCACTGCGTTGAGAAGGTCGGCGGTGGTCGCGCAGATCGGATGGTAGACGGCCTCGCTTTCGACCGATGCGATCTCATCAGCGCCAGTCGCACGCTTGTCGATCACCGTCAGCCGTGTGTCGATCGTGGTGCCATGCCGCGCAAAGACCTTGCCGTCGATAGCGGCGGAAAATACCACATCGGCGCTTTGTGCGATCCGCTGAAACGTCGACTGAAAGGATTTCGTCGAGGGGCGGAAGCTCTCGCCGGTGATGACGACAAGCCGCCCACCCGGCGCGAGACGCGCTAGGGCGGACAGGACATGTTGGCTGGTGGCCTGCCGGAACCGGCCGTCGACATGGTTGGCCGCAGAAAACGGTGGGTTCATCACGATGACCGAGGGCGTGATCGACCGATCCAGCCGGTCATCGATCGAGGCGGCATCGTGATCCGAGACGACTGCACCGGGGAACAGATGTCCCAGCAGGGCGCGGCGGGTCTCGGCAAGCTCATTCAGCGCCAGGCGAGCGCCTGCAATCTTTGCGAAAATCGCCAGCAGGCCGGTACCGGCCGAAGGCTCGAGCACCAGGTCGTCGTCCCGAAAGCCCGCCGCCTGCGCAACGATGGCCGCGAGGGGCAGAGGGGTCGAGAATTGTTGCAGGCGGACACTGTCTTCAGAGCGCCGCGTGTGGGAGGGGGCCAGACCGGCGAGACGCTCGATCATGGTGAGAAATGCCCGCGGCGCGGATACCTGGCGCTGCATCAGCGCACCGTAGCGCGAAAGCATCAGGATCTGGGCGACCTCTGCGGCTTCGTAAGCATCCTTCCAGATCCAGGAGCCGCTGGTGTCGCTGGCACCGAAGGCTTGCTCCATCGCAGTGCGAAGGGCGGCGGCGTCGATGGACCTGCCCGCCTCGAACAGGGGGACGAGGGCTTTCGCAACCTGCATCAGGTGTTGGGCGAAGCCCGGAGCCTCTGGCAGGGCAGGGGCGTCGGGCTCGGTTGCAAGTTGGACGGAATGGGGGTGAGCGTTCATCGGCAATCTCCGGGGTTTAGGGTTGGCCCCAAGCCCCGCGCGCACTCTCTCACCCGGGAGGGGTCACCCCTCCTGCCCTGCCTCTCGCTCTTTCATGGCAAAGCCCCGGTGCGAATTCGCCCGTTATCAGGACGACCGCAGATGCCTCGGCACGTCCATGGACTGATGCAAGACTCGGATCACGAAGATCCTGTCCGGGTCCACCTCGTAGAACACGAGGTGCCGGCCCGTGATCAGTTTACGCGCACCCTGCAAGAGATCGGAACAGTCAGACCCCATTTGCGGGTTGGCGATGAGACCCTTCAGGGCGCGATCGATATCATCGAGATAGCGGTCCGCCTGCGCCTCGCCCCACTGTCGGTCTGTCTCGACCCAGATATCGACGAGGTCGGATTTTGCCGCCTGAGAGTGATGAATGTCACGCATCAGAAGCGCCAGAGCGGCTCCGCGCGTCGCGCTTGATCTCATCCATGTCAAGCGGACCGGCGTCACCGGATTGTTTGCCCTCCATCAGCGCAACGCGAAGCCGCGCCCGCTGACCTTCCTGCTCCTCCATCAGGCGCAGAGAGGCGCGGATCAACTCGCTGGTTGACCCGTAACGCCCCTCTTTAAGCATCAGGGCGATGAATTCGTCCCAATGGGGGCCAAGTGTGACGCTTGTGCTTGCCATGCTCACCTCCGTAATACGCATGAATAAGATATATGAGTATTGCGGGCGTTTCAACTCGGGGGTGGGCTTGCGCCCTGTTCCGCAGCGGCGGGTCTTTGTACCTCTCGCAAAATCAGAGGATCTACAACCGCCCGCGCCTCGGACAGGCAGTCCAGATCATAGTGCTCGAAGAACCCCCAACAGGCGTCGATCTCTTCACCGTCACGCTCGACGACATAGCCATAAACCCGTCCGCCGAGGTAGGCATCGAAGGTGACGATCTCAGCGCGCAGAATGTCCTTGGCCTTTTCGCGCATCGCCTTGGTGACGCGCTTCGCGCCGAACTCCTTTCGAACCGTTTCGAGCGTTACGTATACAAAGCCAACTTGGCCGGAATCCCACGGACAATGGAACTCGATGGTGTTCATCGCGAGGCCGGAATGGTCGTAGAGGTACACGGGCAAGATGATTGCCTTGCGCTCGGCGCGCTCGCGGAGGCGATCCAGTGAAAGATCGCTCTGATCCGAGACGCCCGCAAGATCGCGCAGGAACGCCTCGGGGCAGTCGAACCGGTGGCTGTCCCCCAGCCGGTATCGGCGGTGCCAACAGATCAGCGCTCCGAGGTTGGACCACTCCCTTGGGTTCTCAGAATCGGGGTCGTGATAGATCTTGATGACGTGGCCTTGGTAGGCCTCCTCGTAGACAGGGTCTTGCATGTCGATATCCTTTCTTGAAACGCAATCGACCCGCCAAGCCGGTTGTGGCGCAGGCGGGTCGAAGTGGATGGGATCCGGTGGTTGGTGAGTTTTCTGGCCGGCGGATCAGGCAGCGGCGCGGTTTTGGCGATGCTGGATGTGCTCGACAGAGACCTTCAGCAGCCAGTCCTCAAAACCGAGAATGGTCTGGTGATTGGAGACCGCCTCGATCCAGACCGCACGCGGATCGCCAACAATCTGCGTAGGATCGTTGTCGATCCGGCCATTGGCCATCCACGGTTCCGGCTGAATGCGGACAAGCCAGTCCGCCAGCGACGGGATCCGTCCCTGGCAGTCCTCGCGCACATGCTGCTCACCGATCCAGCGGATCGGGACGACCCGGCCCGCGCTGTTGGTCAGGCTGCGGCCGAAGTGACGTTCGGCATCATAGATCCCGACTGTATGATGTTTTTGGGCTCTGTGAACAAAGAGACCTAGGTGCTCTTTGGATGAGTCAAACCAGTCATGCACGAACTGATAGTCATCTGGAACACCGCCGAATTTTCGGGCGGAGCTTTCGGCGTGGTGGAGGGGATGTGCCATGTCAGAGCCCCTCGTGTTCGGTGGTGTTGGTTTCGATATAGCGGTTCGAGTGGCTAACATCGATCTTGTCCGTCTCGAGCGCCCAGGTCAGCTCGCCATAACCGCCCTCGTTGTTCTCGAATCCGGGGCTCAGCGCATAGGCGAAATCCCAACCAAAATCTTCAACCCGGCGTCGCAACTCTTCTGTCAGCGTGATCGTGTCGGGTGTCACGACGACATCCTCGACATTGCCGGAATCGCCGTAGCCTTCATATTGCACCTCGATGCTGGTCACGCCGAAGGCACGCAGCTCGGAGAGAAGGGCAGCGCGAGTCTCGCCCCGCTCTTCGGATGCGCGTCTCTGGGATTCGAGCATCTGTGCGTAGAAATCAGTCGCTTGTGTCATGTCTTTTTGTCCTTTGGAATTGGGAGAGGGGAGGGCGACCGTTACGCGAGGCCGCCCCGGAGTTTCCTTTGGGGGGCTTCAGGCCGCAGCGTCGCCGCGGTTTTCAGCCGTCCGGTCAACCAGGTTGAAATACAGATTCTCGGTCGCGCGCTTGAACCCCGGCGGTTTGCGCGGGGCGAGGCAACGCACCGAAGCACTGCAACTCTCACCATGCTCCATTGCGAACTGCGTCACCTTGTCGATCAAATCGTCCATGCCCGCGGCCTGGACGCGCTTTTCGGGGTAGGTCGCCATCATATGGAACTGGGTAACAACGAAGGCGCCGTCACGATGCGCGGGATAGAGGGTGATCTGGTAATCGAGTGTCTTGGCCATCTCTGGTCTCCTGCAGCAGGCCGGACGCGATCATCGCGCCCCTTGAAACCCGCCAGCCCGAAAGGACCGCCCTTTATGCAAGGACGGCCCGGGGCGGCGATTGGGGGTGGAGGGCGTCAGTATTCCGACGGGAGAAGCAAGGTCAGCACGCGACGCGTCTGTTTCGGGTCGGAAGGCTCAGGCGAGCCGTACTGATAATCGACGTCGTACAAGTCGATCTTGAACCAAACCTTCGTGCCATTGAATTCGATGACCCCCATCTCGTGCAATCCCTGCGGGTCACTGTCGGCATTGAAGGCGTCGAACGCGGCAACGCGGCGTGTGAGTTCCAGTTGTGCGTCGGGTCCAAGCGCGGCGACGCCACATGTCATCACAAACTGTCCCTGCGGGGCATCGGCAACGGAAGGATTGCCGAGGATGGAATTGCGAAACGCGTCATTCTGCGCGGCGATGCGTGCGGCTTCCTGAACAGGATCGAGGTCGAGTCTGGTGGTCATAGGATGTCTCCGGGACGGGCCAGCCGATCCGATATCGGCTGTCGGCAACCCGTCAGCCGGAAAGAGCCGCCCTCGATGTGAGGGCGGCCCAAAGCTCATGTCGTGATCAGGTCGGTGTTTGCTGCGTCAGGCCGCATCCCCGCTGAGGAAAGCGGGCAAGGACGATGGTTCATCGCTCTCCGCCTCGGCCAGAGGATCTGCCGCGGGCACGTCGCCTTCCTCGGCCTCGGGCGCATCGCCAGTCATTTTGGCGTCAGCCTCCGTCGCACCGGCAAAGACCATCCCGTCAGGCAGCCAGCGCGTCGTCTTTGCAACCGTCGCGGCGTTGAACCCTTCCGTCTCGCCCGCCGTTTCCGCGAAAGCCCGTTCCATCGCGGCCGCGATATCGCCCTTGCGCTCGCGATTGCGATCTTCGGCGTAGTCGTCGCCGATCAGCTTGCGCGCAGTGGCCACCGCATGCCCCTTGTTGACCCGACCCCAGTAATTCTGCGCAGTCGGGCGCCAGCAGGCCGCCACATCGACGTCGAGCCGCGCACCAATCTCCTCAATGATGTGGGAGGGGCGATTGTCAGAGGAGAGCTGCGGCTTGACCGCGAGACCCGTCGCCCAGGCGAAAAGCGCCTGCTTGTCCGCAATGGGCAGGGCCGACATCGCCCGGAAGTCATCGGGTTTCTCCAGCTTCATCCAGTCGGTGGCGAGGTCCTGCTCCAACGCCTCAAGCATCTTCTGAGCGACGGTGTCCGCATGCAGCACCTCGCGGTTTTGCGCCTGGAAGGGCCGGATGGAGATATCGAGCGCCTCGTTGTTGTAGGACCGCCCCAAAGCCTGCTCGCAGAGCGCGTAGAGCATCGCATCGAAAGCCACCTCGAAATCCGCCGCCAGATGCGCCCGCAGGATGTGCTGACGCGTGGCGCGCAGATCGTCGGCCAGGCTCGCCGAAATCCCGTCCGCCTTGCGCAACGTCGCGGCCGGGTCGGAGCTCGGCACCGGCGTGGAGGAGGTCGGCGGCGTCACCTGTGGGCGGGCAGGGGAGGGAGCGCCATCCGGATCTGCGGTGGTATCGTCCGGTTCGGGCGCAACAGGAATGTCCTCGGGCCGCACCAGGCCTTTCTCGACGCGCAACACCCCGTCATGGCCGATGGTCAGGACTACACCGGCGATAGCGCGATCTGCCTCGGCATAGGGTTGCCGTTCGCGCTGCATGGCTTCAATTTCGCGCAAACGCGGCTCGATGGCGTAGTATTCTTCGGTCTCCGCGTCGGTCCAGTCCTCCCCGTCGTTCTGCGCCGCCAATTCTTCCTCACGCGCGATGAGACGTTCCTCCTCGGCCAGCATGTCCGCATCCGGTTCGATGTCCTGCGGATAGACCCGCCCGAAACTGCGAAACGCGCCATAATCCACCGAAAGATGCACTTCGACCCATTTCCATATCCCTTCGAAGGGTTTGGCCGCAGCCTGCAGTTTCTCAATGGCGAGACGCTCCAAGAGGTCGGGGTTTTCCATATGAGCGGTTGCCCGGTCGTCGAAGAGATCCCGCAGCAGAACCCCGCCCGCCGCCTCATACGCCTCGATGCCGACAAATCGACCAATTGCCGAGTTCGCCGAATGTGCGGCCCCGGTCAGCTGACGTTTGATGCTCTGCGGATGGATGTGATAGCCGCCCTTCACGGCGTTCCAGACCGCGAGCTGGCGGTCATGGTCGTCGGTCAGCGTGAAAGCCATCACGCATTCGAGGGTCAGATCACCGGCACGAAACTGCTCGATGATTTCGGGTGCGACACGGGCGAGTTTGAGGCGACGGCGCACCAGGTCGACGGAGACGCCGAATTTGAGCGCAATCTCGTCTTCGCTGCGACCCTCGCCGATCATCTTGTCGAAGGCCTCGAACTGGTCTGCCGGATGCATCGCCGCGCGCTGGAGGTTTTCTGTGGCCGAGGTAAGGATGGCGTTGCGCTCGTCCTCGACAAGGCAGGGCACTGGATGATCAGCGGGGATCACACCGTCCTCGGCGAGTTGTTTCAGCGCCTTGAGGCGACGACCGCCTGCGTCGACGGCAAAACGTGTCTCGGAAAGTGCGTGAACCACCAGGTTCTGCTTGATTCCCGTCTCGCGGATGCTCGCAAGAATCTCGGCATCGTCGCTGGCGCTTGCGGCCACCTTGCGGACGTTGAGTGGGCTCGGCTCCAGCTTGTCGAGCGGGATCATCCGGATGTCGGCACCGCCGTCAGGCGCGGCCGATCCAACGGCTTCGGTCTTTTTTGAGGTGGTGGGATTCGGGCGGGTCGTGGTCTTGGCCATGGTCAGGGTCCTTGTCTCGCCGGACCCGGATGAGCCTCTCTCTATCCTTTCAAGCCCGGCACCCGGGCTTCCCTTTCTCTGGCTTTCACTGTGCGTTGACGTGTGAAGTGGTCCCATCTTTTCGGACAGGTTTGCAGCGTTTCTAAGGTGTATCGGGTTTAGGTTTCATGCTGCGTGTCGCTCTTCCAAGCCTGCCCAATATGCGTCGTCCGGCGTCTGCCGATCAAGCGCGGAATGGGGTCGGCTGGTGTTATAGAATGCCATCCAGCCCTTGATGACACGACGGGCCCGGAAGCCTTCATTGATTTCTTCGAGATAGATGGCCTCCTGCTTCAGGGATCGCCAGAGGCGTTCGATGAAGATGTTGTCGAGGTAACGCCCGCGCCCGTCCATCGAGATGCGCACGCCCGCCTCGGTCAGCGTCGTGATCCAGGCCGATCCGGTGAACTGCGATCCCTGATCTGTGTTCATGATCTCAGGCGGGCCGTACCTGGCGATGGCCTCGCTCAGTGCTTCGACGCAGAAGTCGGCGTGCATCGTGTTCGACAACCGCCAGCTCAGCACCTTGCGCGTCGCCCAGTCCATGATTGCCACCAGATAGAGGAAGCCATTTCTGACTGGCACAAAGGTGATATCGGCGCACCAGACCTGGTTCGGTCGGTCAATCACCATCTTCCTCAGCAGATACGGGAAGACCGGGTGCTGAGGATGCGGCTGGCTGGTTCGTGGGCGCTTGTAGACCGCTTCAAGACCCATCTTCGCCATCAATCGCCTGACGCGATGGCGGCCAACAACAATGCCTTCCCGGCGCAGATAGGCCGCGATCTGGCGCGACCCGAAGAATGGGTATTTGGTGAACACCCGGTCGATCTCTTTCATCATCGACAGCGTGTCGGCGTCGATCCCGGCGGGCGTGTAGTAGAACGCCGACCGGCTCAGGCTCACCAGCTTGCACTGCTGGCTGATGCTCAGCTTGGGGTGATCCCGGTTGATCATCGCGCGTTTCTTTCCAGGGCTCATCGCTTCAGCCCTTCCGACAAAAAATCGTTCTCGACCGCCAGCCTCCCGATCTTGGCGTGAAGTTCCTTTACTTCCGCCTCGGTCGGGCCGCTCTGCTTGCCACCCGAGAACACATCGGCCATGCCCTCGATGGCCTGCCGCTTCCATGTGCTGACCTGATTTGGGTGCAACTGATGCTTCGCCGCGATCTCCTGCACGGTCTTGTCGCCACGCAGCGCTTCCAACGCCACCTTGGCCTTAAACTGATCTGTAAAGTTCCGGCGCTTTGCCATGTTCGTATCCCTTCAAAGGTTCGGGAAACACCTTAGCTGACTGTCCGGTTTCCTGGGACCACTTCAGACCTCATCCGCTGACCTTCGTCTCTGGCCGCGGCTTTTCAAAATGCCATTCTTGAAGGCCAGATAGAAATTTGCACTCGGTCACACGCAAACGGGGCGAAAAACCTCTTTGATTACAGGCGGCAACCTCAAAGGTTGCTAGCTCACTGTTTGATTTTCCGAACCCACTTCCGCGAGCAAAATCTGCCGAATTGAGCTTTCAATTTTGACTTTTCCAAATGTTGAAGCATCTCGGAAAACTGACTTCGTTTCGCATTCGAAGCAAATCAAGTCATGCTGACGGCCGACAACTTTTAGACCAACTGAACTTTCCCCGACATGGACCACATAGACCTCGCATGCTAGGTTCGCGCCTGCTTTCACCGGCGCATGGAATTGTAGGTCCATAGAGACAAAAGGCATGGCCGTGTTTCTTTCCGTGAGTAGAAAAAGCCAGCCCCGGCCTGAAAGCAAATCGTCCCAGAAAGTCTCGATCGCTTCCAGCGCGAAATTCGTGATCCGGCCAGTAAAGGCGATTCCCAGCTGGTCACAGTCGCCAAAGAAAATCCTGCGTTCGAAGGCAAATCGTGGTTTAAATTCTGTTTCTGGTACATTCATTGCAGCGTTACGGGCTCAACATTTCTTTGTCTCTGGTGCGTGACAGCGATAGGAAGGAATAGTTTTCCGGTAATTATGCCATGCGCCGGAATTCGGCGGGGGTCGCGCCTGTCATTTTTCGAAAAGTTCGACTAAAATGACTCTGATCTGCAAAACCGCAGTCAAGCGCGACCACTTTCAGGGGGGCATTACCCTTTCTCAGCATCTCCTGGGCCTTCGATATTCGCTTGCGCAAAACATATGCATACGGTGCCAACCCAAACTCCGCCTTGAACTGACGCGAAAAGTGAAACTGGCTGAAACCGATAGATGCGGCCATGTCTTCCAGACTGAGGTTTTCACCTAAGCAGCTTTCAACGAGATCGATGATTCTCTGCCTTTGAGCAGGGCTGAAGTTCGAGTTTGCGTCGCTGGTCAAAGAGACCTTGGCGTACTGACGCAGAAGGTGAACGGCGATCTGGATGCGCAGGGCGTCGATGATCAATCTCTGGCCGATTCCACCGTTCTTTAGCTCATTCTCTAGCAATTGGATGCAGTTCAGGATACAGGGGTCCTTCGCAGACAGACAATCATTGATCTCAATGGACTTCGGGTCACGATCAAAGACCGAAAGGGCCGTGTTTTCGAGTTCACTGTGACTGAGATAGACGTGTCTAACCGTGATAGGCTCGGACCAACTCCAAGTGGATTCCTCTGCACGCGTGAGCAAGGAAATCCTACCTTTCTCTACGCGCGCGCTTTGCCATGGGCCGCCACTCGTGCGGCGCATAGTGGTTGGCGCGCCATCATATGCAACAATCATATAGTCGCGCATGGGGGGAATTGCCGCGTCTTGTCGCTCATAACGATAGCCCTTCAGGGTAATGCCGTTCCAGTTGCACCCGGAACTGTCCAACGTAGTCGTGCCGGGAATCCATTCGGGTATCCGGTCCGGTGATATGAGCAGTCTTTCCATCTTGGCCTCCCTGAACTTTTTCACGATCGTCCGCTTGAGCTGAAATTTCGGCTTAGGTCGTCTCGCGCATCCGCGGTTCTTCTCGAACGATATTCGCTTGAGTCAATCTATCGATTTCAGCTTCTGTCAGTCCAGCCTCGCTAAGCAACTCCCTACTATGCTGCCCGAAGCGAGGCGGTGCCGCGCGAACCGCTCCGGGGGTACGCGACAAGCGTGCTGGCACGCCGGTGCCGCGGTAGGTGCCAACTGATACCACCATGCCGCGATGTCGGGTGTGTGGATGCTCCAACGCTTCATTCACATTCCGAACGACTCCGGCGGGAATCCCAGCTTTCAAAAGCACCGGCTCAAGTTTGAAGGCGTCATGTTGCACCAGGCACTCTGACAAGACCTCTGTCATCTCTGACCGATGCGCAAGACGCGCGGCATTGTCGGCAAATCGTGGATCGCAGGGCACCTCAGGTAGGCCAAGCACGTCACAGAGTTTTGCGAACTGACCATTGTTACCGATAGCCAGATAGAGTTTGCCATTACTTGTTTCGAACATGTCGTATGGTACGATATTTGGATGCCCATTGCCGGTCGCCATTGGTATCTGTCCGGACATGAGGGAATTAGCCGCTTGGGGATGCATCATGCTGATCGCGCAATCATATAGCGGCACTTCGATGGCTTGGCCCAATCCGGACCGGCCCCGTTCCAAAAGTGCGGCGAGAATAGCGTTACAGGCGATCAGACCGGTGCCGATGTCCACGATGGGCGTACCCATGCGTGTCGGGCCTTCGGAGGGATTGCCGTTGATGCTCATGAGGCCCGTCATAGCTTGTACCACGGCGTCATAGCCGGGAAAACCGCCAAGTGGGCCATCGGAACCAAATCCAGTCACATGGCAGAGTACCAGTCTAGGAAAACGTGCCCTGAGAACATCAGCATAACCAAGCCCCCATTTTTCAAGAGTACCAGACTTAAAATTGTGAACTAAAACATCCGCATCCTGAAGAAACCGCAAAATCAGGTCGCGCCCTTCCGGTTGCTGCAGATCGATAGCGATGGACCGCTTGTTGCGGTTGGCGCCAGAGAAATAAGCGCTGAGTTCATCATTGAAAGGCGGGCCCCAACTGCGGGTCTCGTCGCCCAGAGGCGGCTCCACCTTGATGACCTCAGCGCCATGATCCGCAAGCATTTGGGTGCAGTAAGGCCCGCCCAGCACGCGGCTGAGGTCGACCACCTTGATCCCGTCCAATGAGCCAGCCATCAAAGCGCCTCCTGATAGAGGCGCGACACATCTTCGGCTGTCATGTCGCGCGGGTTGGTCTCCAGCAATCGCGTGATACCGGTCACGACCTCATTAGCCATTCCGGGAATGGCTGCCTCGGTCACTCCGACACCAGAAAGTCGAGACTCAAGTCCGCTTTCGACTAGCATCCGTTCCATCTCGTCGATCAGGCCATGGGCCGCAGCCGCATCAGAGTTGAAAGGCCGCGAGGGCAGTAGTAACCGCGATAGACGAGCATATTCAGCTTCTGCAACGGGCATGTTGAACCTCATCACTGGTCCTGCGACCAGAGCGTTTGCGTGCCCGTGAGGAACCTTGAAACCTGTTCCAAGTGGGTATGACAAGGCATGAATCGCCCCCACGCTGGCATTAATGAAGGCCATCCCAGCCAGTGTCGCCCCCAACAGCATGGCCTCTCGCGCTGACAGGTCCGAAGGCGTTTCCATGACGATTGGTAAGTTCTGACCGAGAAGCACCAGCGCTTTGTCCGCCATTCCATCGGAAATGGGATTCTTTCTGGTGCGACTGGTTACTGCCTCAATGGCGTGAACCATTGCGTCTAACGCCGTGGCCGCTGTGATGTGACGAGGCATTCCCAATGTTAGCTTTGCATCTAGCAAGGCAACGTCAGGCAGAAGCTGCGGTGCATATACCGCTTTTTTTTCGTGGCTTTCCGAAGTCAGCACGGACACCCATGTTACCTCTGATCCGGTCCCTGCCGTGGTTGGCACCTGGATCAGTGGCAAGCGTTTATCGGTGACCTGATTAATCCCGATCATGTCCGTAATCGGTTGATCGTTGGCTACCGCCGCTGCGATGACCTTGGCAGTGTCCAGTGAACTGCCGCCGCCAAGTCCGATGATTCCGTCAGCACCAAAGGCCCGCGCGACCTCTACCGCGGCCTCGACGACAGCGATCGGGGGGTCCGCTTCGACTTTATGAAAAATCTCAACCTCGATGCCAGCAGCCCTAAGTGAGGCGGCTGCCTCGTCCGCAAAACCACAGGCCAATATGCCCGGGTCCGTCACGACCAGCGCACGGGTGCAAGACAAATCTTGCATCAGGCTGCCGATCCGGCCAAGCCCACCGCTCTCGCAGACGATCCTCGGGGTGGAAAGGAAATTGAAGTCCATAGTTTGTCTTCGCTCCTGTTAAGCTGCTGCAGTGCGGATCATATTCCGCGCGATCAGTATTTGCTGAATCTGGGTTGTCCCCTCGTAGATGCGGAAGAGACGCACATCGCGATAGAAGCGCTCGACCGCATATTCGGCCATGTATCCTGCACCGCCGTGGATTTGCACTGCGCGATCGGCCACTCGACCTACCATCTCACTGGCAAACATCTTGCAGCAGGCAGCATCAGTCGACACGTTCTGACCAGCGTCCTTGCGGCGTGCTGTTTCTTCGATCATGCAACGCGCTGCGAAGGCCTCGGCGCGACTGTCAGCCAGCATGGCTTGGATCAGTTGCTTTTCAGCGATGGGTTCACCGAATTGTTTGCGTTCCATCGCATAGGATAGGCTGTCACGGATCAGCCGTTCGGCGGCGCCCACACAGACGGCAGAAATATGCAGTCGGCCCCGGTCAAGGACTTTCATTGCTGTCTTAAAGCCCTTGTTCAGACGGTCCGGCCCGCCGATAATGTTCGCGGCAGGCACGCGGACATTGTCAAGGATGACGTCGCATGTGTGCGAGCCCTTCTGCCCCATCTTCCTGTCAGGCTGGCCAAGCGTTATGCCTGGCGTCCCTGCCTCGACGAGAAAGGCGCTTACGCCGGCAGAACCTTCCGCCTCTGGATTGGTCCGGGCAAAAACCGTGAATAGATCGGCACGCGGTGCATTGGTAATGTAGCGTTTCGTGCCGTTCAGAAGGAAATCGTTACCGTCACGCCGCGCCGTAGTGCGCAGACTGCCAGCATCCGACCCAGCATCTGGCTCGGTTAGGGCGAAGGATGCGATCATATCTCCGGACGCGAGAGCTGGTAGATACTGCGCCTTCTGCTCGTCGGTTCCATCGATGATGATTCCCTGAGAGCCGATCCCGTTGTTGGTGCCAACTAGCGACCGGAACGCAGGCGAAGCCTGGCCAAGAACGAAAGCGGCTTGCACTTCCTCTATCATCGACAAGCCGAGCCCGCCGAAATCTTCCGGGATCGACATGCCGAAAAGGCCCATCATGCGGATTTCATCGACCAGCATCGGCGGAATCACATCCTCGTCGGCGACGCGATCCTCGTAAGGGATTAGTCGCTCTTTCACGAAGCGGTCGAGCGCGTCGAGAAACTGGGAAAGGGTATCTTTATCAAGGGCCATGATGCTCTCTATTGTTCAGGGTGCGACCGCCGCAACGCGTCGGACAAGATCGACAAGGCGGTGCGCGACGTCGCTTTCGATCCAGTCGCGCGTAAGGGTTTGCGAAGGGCCACCGCAGTTGAAGGCAATAATGGGTGAGCCGTCCTTCGGCACGAAGGGCACCGCTACAGCGTTCACATCACGTTTCCACTCCGTGAAGGACGTGCAGTAACCGTGCTGTTGGTAGTCTGCGATAGCTGCTTCGATTCCGGGCTGCACATTCGGCCAGTTGTCGCCTTCATGTTCCTCCACAAGGGCCAGAATTCTGGCCCGCTCATCCGGGTCGTGCGCCGCTATGCAGGCGCGACCAACCGCGGTCGTGGCCAGTTTAATATGGGCACCAACCTCGATCGCCAGCGTGACGGCATTAGTGCCCTTGCACCGCTCCAGATAGACCATCGATAGCCGGTCACGACTGGCCATGGCCACCGGCATGCCTGTGTAATCAGCCAGCTCCTGCATAAAGGGCTTCGCCAGTTGCCGCAGCGGAATCCCTGCAAGGCAGGAGAAACCCAACGAAAGCACTGGAGGGGCCAGTCGATAACGTGCTGTATCCGGGTCGTAGCTGAGGTATTCCAGCTTGTTCAGTGTATAGGCCAGCCGGGAGACCGTCGATCTGCTCAGGCCAGTGCGCTCGGCCAACTCACCGTTCCCCAGAGCCTCCCCTTCCCGCCGAAAGGCCCGCAACAGCTCCAAGCCGCGCGCCAACGCCGTGACAAAATCGCGATCCTGTTTCTCGGCATCCTTGGTGCGGTCTTTCCTTGGTCTCACGATATCCCTCCTCGGAAAGAATTATGCGTCTTGAAACACACCTAAACGATCGATAACGTCCGAGTCAATACTGCGGTAAACTTTCCCGCTATGCGGAAAATTAAGGTCGTCCACCTAGTCCCATTCGTGCCGGATCCTGCGGATGACACAACTAAGCGAGGGCATAATGCCATGAAAGAAATGAATTATCCGACCATCCAGCACCTCATCGGACGAGACTGGATCGCTTCTCCCACGCCAGAGGATCGTGCAGTCATAAACCCTGCAAACGGGCAAACTATCGGACAGATTCCGCAGGCTAGCGCCGCAGATCTAGACCATGCGGTTCACTCGGCCGAATCAGCTTTTCGCCGATGGAAAAACAGCTCTCCCATGGAACGAAGTGCGATTTTGCGGCGGTTTGCCGACCTGCTGCGCCAAAATGACAGACTGATCGCTGGCTGGATCACTCTCGATGAAGGCAAGCCGCTGGCTGAGGCTTTGGCTGAGGTCCGCGCCTCGGCTGACCACGTTGACTGGCACGCCGAGGAATGTCGGCGCATTTATGGGCGCATCATTCCATCACGCAGCCCGCGGGTACAGCAGCTTGTCGTGCGCGAACCGATAGGCGTCTGCCTTGCCATCACGCCTTGGAATTTTCCGCTGAGCCAAGCGGTACGCAAGGTCGCGGCGGCGCTTGCGTCAGGTTGCACGATGATCTTAAAAGCCCCGGCAGAGGCTCCGGCGGGTTGCATGGCAATTGCTCGCTATCTGCTGGATGCAGGATTGCCCGAAGGCTGTCTGAACCTTGTCTGGGGTAATGCGGCCTTCATTTCGGAAACTCTAATTGCGCGCCCCGAGGTGCGCAAAATCACCTTCACCGGTTCGGTCGAGGTGGGCAAGCATCTGGCAGAATTGGCTGGCCGCCATATGAAGCGGGCGACGATGGAGCTCGGCGGTCACGCGCCCGTATTGGTGTTCGACGACACCGATGCCACGGCCGCGGCGCGCGCCTTGGCGGTCAACAAGCTGCGCAATGCAGGCCAGGTGTGCATCGCCCCAACCCGGTTTTACGTACAACAAGGCATCTACGATCGATTTCTGTCCGAACTAGTTTCAGCATTTGAGAGCGTAAAGGTGGGCGCTGGTTTAGCCGAAGGCACGCAGATGGGACCATTGTGTCATCGCGGACGCGTGAATGCGATGGAAAAGCTCGTCGAGGATGCCCGCGAAAACGGCGCACGGGTGTTGACGGGAGGCAAAAGGCTTGGAAATCATGGTAACTTCTATGCCCCGACAATCGTCGATACGCCCAACGACGACATTGACTTGATGCGCGAAGAACCCTTCGGCCCGATTGCTGTCGTCTCGTCTTTTCGTGACATAGAGGACGGACTGTCGCGGGCCAACGGGCTACCCTTCGGGCTGGCGTCCTATGTCTTTACCAATTCGTTAGAGCGTGCAGATAAAGCAGCTGCGGGTTTGCAGGCAGGTATGGTAAGCATCAACCAGTTCGGCCTCGCTCTGCCCGAGACTCCGTTTGGAGGCGTGAGAGACAGCGGCTATGGGACTGAAGGCGGGACGGAAACCTTCGAAGGCTATCTCATTACCAAATTTATCTCGCGCAATCGCGCGCCAGTGCTGTGAGGATGCCCATGCCTGTTGAATTAAGCTTCTCAAATGACGCAGCAATTCTGACCATAGACAATTCGCCGCTTAACCTAATCAACGCGGAGGTTCGGGCTGGAATACAACACTGTATCTTCAAAGTCCTCGAAACTGGGGCTACCAGGCTGATTATCACCGGCACAGGAACGACCTTCGTCGCGGGCGCGGATGCGAAGGAATTCGGTAAGTTGCCTGTTGATCCACAACTAAATGATGTGCTGATGCAACTTGCACACCTCCCGATTCCTACTATCGCAGCAATCAACGGGGCTGCGCTTGGTGGGGGACTAGAGATTGCTCTGGCTTGCTGCTATCGCATCGCCTCAACTTCTGCCAAACTGGGCTTGCCAGAGGTAAACTTGGGGATCGTGCCTGGCGCAGGGGGAACCCAAAGACTGCCGCGACTTATCGGTATTGAAGCTGCGCTTGACATGATTGTCACCGGGAAGGCTGTTTCCGCCGAGCAGGCACTGAAAATGGGACTGATCCAGCTGCTAGCCGATGACCCGCTTGGCGCGGCCATAGCTCTCGATGACGATGTACTTGAGGCGGCACAGGCACCCGACAATCTTCCTTCACCAAAGCCAAACCACGTCGCAGCGGAAGTCGCCCGAGCGCATGTAGCGCGGCGTATGCCTGGCCAGAATGCCCCGCAGGTTGCGGTGAACCTAGTCGCGACCAGTGCGACGACGCCGCTGCACGACGCACTAGCCAGCGAGCGCTCTGCGTTTTTGGACCTTCGTACCTCGGATCAGGCGCGGGCCCTTAGGCACGTTTTCTTCACCGAGCGTACCGCAACCAACAAGGGGCGCGCCTACCCCCGACCTTCCCGAGATGCTGAAACCGCCATCGTGGTCGGTGGTGGCAATATGGGCGCAGCTATTGCGTACACGCTGGCGACCGCAGGGATCTCGGTGACTGTCGTCGAACGTAGTGCCTCGTCCGCCGAGTGGGCCAGTAAAAACCTGCAAAAGCTGATTGATCAGGGTATCAGTCGCGGTATTCTGTCCGTCGATGCGGCAAAGACGGTTGAAGACCGGCTGGTTACGGTCTCAGGCTATGACGCTCTGCCACCAACCGATCTAGCAATCGAGGCGGCCTTCGAGGATTTTGCGGTTAAGACCGCGATCCTGACCGAACTCGAAGGCGCACTGCCACCCGAGACCATCATTGCCACAAACACATCCTATCTCGATGTAAATCGGCTCTCTGATGGGTTGAAACACCCGGCACGCTTTGTAGGGATGCATTTCTTCAGTCCTGCGCATATTATGAAACTTCTGGAAGTCGTCAGGAGCGACCGAACGTCAGACGGAACATTAGGTGCAGCACTTGTGCTGGCGCACAGGCTTGGTAAAATCCCGGTACTGTCTGGTGTTTGCGATGGCTTCATCGGAAACCGAATTTTGTCGAGCTACCGTCGCGCCGCTAATCGCCTTCTGGTGGAGGGGGCTAATGTCGACGAGATCGACGCGGCTATGCGCGGATTCGGTATGGCGATGGGTCCATATGCTGCACAGGACATGTCGGGGCTGGACATCGCCTACGCGAATATCCGTCGCAAGGCAGTTGCCGAAGGGAACTGCTGTGGTCACGTGCCCTTGGTCGAGCGGCTGGTCGAAAAGCACAAACGCCTAGGACGCAAATCGGGCGCCGGATGGTACGACTATGGGCCAGACGGCAAACCCTCACATTCGGAGCTGGTCGCTAGCGAAATACTCCGTGTCTCAGAAGAAATGAACTTCACTCGCCGCGAGTTCTCAGCTGACGAAATCGTAGAAAGGCTCTTGCTCACAATGGTGGCGGAAGCCTGCGATATCCTTGACGAAGGCGTAGCAGAAAAACCGCAAGACATCGACCTAGTAATGATTCACGGCTACGGATTTCCCCGCTGGCGGGGAGGCCTGATGCACCACGCCAAAAATATCGGCAAGGATCGGTTGACCGCGCTCTTCAGCGCGCATGTCAAAGAGGATCCTTGCGGCTGGAGGGTGCCTCGTTATTTAGAAAGAGTTTTCGCGACCGGGGAGGAACATGTCAGCATGTTTCCCACGATCACCGGCAGATAAGTTGTCTTTCTGTGGTAGAGGGAGTCTGTTTTGCAAATGGGGTGATGGCCGTGGTTGCCCTTTCCCCGGATAAACTTATCCCACAGCTTCCGTAACGGGTATGCCGAGTGCAGTGTATCCGTTCAGGACGGCGATGCGGACTGGGAGTGCCGCGACCTGACGGTCAAAGTCCCGCGCTATAAGGCGATGCCCCAGCGACATGACACAGTTCATTTTCGTCTCGACACTGCTTCGGCGGTGGTATCCGCTCCATCGTCGCCAGAGCGCGCGAGCCAGGCACTTCGCCGCGCGCAGGGCCTCGTTTCGCGCCACGGCTCCGGCGGTGATGGTCTTCCATGGCTTTGCGTTCTTGCGTGGCGGGATAACGGCGTGGGCACCACGGTCAGCAATTGCGTCGTGGCATTTCCGTGTGTCGTAGGCACCGTCAGCCATGACACTGCCGATCTACTGGTCCGCCGGGATCTGGTTGAGGAGGTCGGGTAAAACCCATGCATCGCCGATGTGGCTCCCTGTGACCTCGTCACTGCGCGAACCTCCAGTGTTTCCTCGTCAACCCCGAGATGGATCTCGGTCCAGACGCGCCGTTTGGGTCCACCATGCTTGCGGGCGTGCCACTCGCCTTCGCCCGCGACTTTGATACGCGTGCTGACAGCAGGTGCAGCGGCCCCTTGGAGCCGCGATTCGAGATGTTCACGGCCAGGGTCTTCTGACGCCGGGACAGGGTGCTGAAGTCGGGCACAGTCCGGACGAGACCAACCAGCTGCAGCAGGCTCTAGACGAACCCAGTCGTCTACCGGAGCGCCATGCCGAATAACACCTTCATGGAAAGGCAGGTCTGGCTGGAGGCATCGCTGTAGGTCTGCTGCCGGCCACGACTGCCTATCGGCGCGGCCTCCCAGCTCATTTCGGGGTCGAACCAGATTGCCAGAGCGCCCCGGCGCTTGAGCGCTTCATTGTAGGCTCGCAAGTTCCTGGTGTTGTAGGTCGGGGGTGCAGTCTGCTCATGCACCCCGGCTACCAAGCCGGGTTCATAAGATGGATCCCGCACGGAATTTGTTCAACAGAGCCTAGTAGCAGGCATATCTGCCTCACGACAGGCTGAGCAAGATCATACAATTTCCAAAGCAGGTATGTTCAATACACGGTGCATTCTTCGCCCTTACTCTGAGATCATTGGCGTACGCCTCAGACCGTTTGACGCCTCCGAGATTGGCGACGTCAGGTGGTGGCTTTGCCAAATGTTACTCTTGGGAGGATAAATATGGAAATCAGTAGAGAAGCGGATACGCTGCGGGCGCTTTATCAGAATTGGACCGATCAGATGGTCGAGAACCCAGACCTGACGATCGCGAACTTGCGCAGCATGTTCGATGAATGGGGGCAGCCTGCTCTAGAGCCGGAAAACGTTAGCTACAAAAGCGATCATATCGGAGGAGTCGAGGCTATCTGGGCACTGCCTGTCGGGGCCGATACCTCGCGTGTAATTGTTTACACTCATGGTGGCGGCTTTGCCGTCGGCTCAGCCGATAGTCATCGGAAAATGGCAGGGCACCTCGCTAAGGTGCTTGGGGTTACGTCGGTGATCCTGCACTATCGACGCGCACCCGAGCACCCATTTCCGGCGCAGATCGAAGATGCGGTAGCCGCGTACACAGCATTGCTGGATAAGGGCTTCAAGGCAAGAAATATTCTGACCGCTGGCGACAGTGCTGGCGGCAATCTTGCCATCGCCAGCGTGCTGAAATTTCGCGAACTTGGGCTGCCACTGCCCGGAGCGGTCATCGCATATTCGCCCTGGCTAGACATGGCGATGCGCGGGGAAACACTGGAAACCAACGCGGAAACCGATGCGCTAGTCGGGAAACCGATTCTCGAAGCGATGGCGGGAATGTTCCTCGGTGAAGGCACTGATCAGCTAAATCCGTTGGCCAACCCTCTGGAGAACGATTTCACCGGTTACCCGCCGCTTTATATCAATGCCGGAGGGGCTGAGACGCTTAGGAGCGATGCCGAGCGGTTGCACGAAAAGGCCAAGGCACAGGGCGTAAATGTGACCCTGTCTATCGTCGAAGGCATGCAGCATGTCTTTCCCGCGCTTTCGGGACGCGCGCCCGAGGCGAACGAGGAACTTGGTCGCATCGCCGCATGGTATCAGGCCCTCTGACACCTGTACTCGCACTGCATTGCGGTGCGGTGCGGTGCGGTGCGAGAGAAACCCCTACGACACATTCATCTGCCATCTCACCCGCAAACTGCGGGGCGGAGCAGTCTTACTCTGGGAGGAGTGACATGAACATTCAGACTGAGATTACTAAAACATCCGGAGCGGATTACGACGCAGTCGTCATTGGCGCGGGCTTCGGCGGGCTTTACGCCGTCCACAAACTTCGCAACGAGCAGGGACTGAACGTCCGGGGCTATGACAGCGCCAGTGACGTTGGCGGCACCTGGTGGTGGAACCGATATCCCGGTGCGCTGTCGGACACGGAAAGCTATGTCTACCGCTATTCTTTTGACAAAGAGTTGCTTCAAAAAGGCCGCTGGAAAACGCGGTATCTGACCCAGCCCGAGATCCTCGAATACATGAACGAGGTGGCGGATCATCTCGATCTCCGACGCAGCTACAAGTTCGACACCAAGGTGGACGGCGCGCACTATAATGAAAAAACCGGTCTCTGGAACGTGATCACTGATAGTGGTGAGACAGTTACCGCCAAATACCTTGTCACTGGCCTCGGTCTCTTGTCCGCAACGAATGTTCCAAAATTCAAGGGCATCGATGATTTCAAAGGCCGTATCTTACACACAGGTGCCTGGCCCGACGGCGTGGACTTGAGCAACAAACGCGTGGGCATTATTGGCACTGGCTCGACCGGTGTGCAGGTTATTACAGCAACGGCACCAGTTGCAAAACACCTGACTGTTTTTCAGCGCTCTGCACAATATGTCGTGCCGATTGGGAACACCCCGCAAGACGATGCTACCATCGCAGAGCAAAAGGCAAACTACGATAGTATCTGGAATCAAGTGAAGAATTCTGTTGTGGCCTTCGGCTTCGAAGAAAGCGTCAAGCCCGCCGAAACCGCCTCCCCCGAAGAACGGGAGCGGGTCTTCGAAGCCGCCTGGCAGCGCGGCGGTGGTTTCTATTTCATGTTTGGCACCTTTTGCGATATTGCGACCAGCCAAGTGGCCAATGATGCGGCCGCTGACTTCATCAAGGGCAAAATCAAGAAAATCGTGAAGGACCCCAAGGTCGCAGAGAAACTGACGCCGAAGGACCTTTACGCCAAGCGCCCGCTTTGCGGAAACAACTATTACGAGGTCTACAACCGAGACAACGTGACCCTCGCCGACGTTAAGGCCGATCCGATCGCAGAGTTCACTCCGAACGGCATACGTCTCGAAAGCGGCGAGGAGCATGAGCTTGACATCGTAATCTTTGCCACTGGCTTCGATGCGGTCGACGGCAATTACGTCAAAATGGACCTCCGCGGACGCGGAGGCGTGACCATGCGCGACACTTGGAAGGAAGGCCCGCTCGGTTACCTCGGCATGATGGAGGTCGACTTCCCGAACTTCTTCATGATCCTTGGCCCTAATGGCCCCTTCACCAACCTGCCCCCCAGCATTGAGACGCAAGTCGAATGGATCGCTGACACGATTTGCACGGTGGAAGAAGAGGGGGTTCGAAATGTGGAGCCAACCGTGGAAGCGCGCGATGCTTGGGTTCGCACCTGTCGTGAAATCGCCGACATGACACTCTTCCCCAAAGCTGAAAGCTGGATCTTCGGCGCAAATATCCCCGGAAAGAAGAATGCAGTAATGTTCTACATGGCCGGGATTGGCAATTACCGAAATGCCATTAATGCAGTGAAGGAGGAAGGTTATACATCCCTGATCCGCAACCGCACTGCCGAGAAGGTGTAAAGAATTCCGCCGGGCATCAAGAATCCCCGGCGGAACCAATTAAATTTGTTCATGAAAACTAGGGAGAGAGATTTGGGAAGGGTATTCGGAAAAGTCGCACTGGTAACAGGTGGAGCGATGGGCATGGGAAAAGCCCATTGTGAAACGCTGGCACGTGAAGGTGCGCATGTATTTGTAACCGACCGTGACACGGAAGCGGCTGAAAGCGTAGTGAAAGGTATCATTGAAGCCGGAGGGAAGGCGGAATTCATTCAACATGACGTGACGCTTGAAGAAGATTGGAAGAATGTCATCTCTACGGTGCAATCAAGTGCTGGTCGGCTTGATGTGCTAGTGAACAACGCTGGCATTCTCATTCTTAAGCCGCTCCACGAAACCTCGCCTGACGAATTTGACATGACGTTCAACGTCAATGTACGCGGTATTTATCTCGGCATCCGAGCCGCGGTTCCATTGATGAAAGAGGCCGAAAAGGCATCTATTATCAATATTTCTTCAATCTATGGGATTGTTGGAGCCGCTTCGGCGGGAGCCTACATTGGATCCAAAGGCGCCGTACGGATGTTGACGAAATCCTGCGCAGTCGACCTGGCTGAAAGTGGCATACGCGTGAATTCGATCCATCCCGGTGTCATCGATACTCCCATGACAAAAGATCTGCTACACGCCGACGAAGTTACCCGGCAGGCAATTCTGGGGGCGACGCTGCTCAAGCGACCAAGCAAACCTGAAGAGGTTTCGAATGCGGTCCTGTTCCTCGCATCGGATGAGTCATCGTTCGTTCACGGAGCAGAGATTGTAGTAGATGGCGGTTATACTGCGAATTGACAGGGACCCATCCCGAGTAACGGCTCGGAATCCGGGCCGTTACCACCATTGCAAATTTTGAAAACGATAAAAGCCAATGAAAATAATTGCTCCTATAAAACGCCTAATTGACCACAACGTGAAGGTTCGCGTTAAGGCGGACGGGAGCGGAGTTGATCTCGCGAATGTGAAGATGTCGATGAACCCGTTCGACGAGATTGCGGTCGAAGAGGCGATCCGGCTGAAGGAAGCGGGCAAGGCGGACGAGGTTGTCGTCGTCTCGATCGGCGTGAAGCAGGCGCAGGAAACGCTGCGCACGGCGCTGGCGATGGGCGCGGACCGGGCGATCCTGGTTGTGGCCGCCGATGACGTGCACCAGGACATCGAGCCGCTGGCGGTGGCCAAGATCCTGAAGGCCGTGATCGACGCCGAGGCGCCGGGCCTGGTGATCGCGGGCAAGCAGGCGATCGACAATGACATGAACGCCACCGGCCAGATGCTGGCGGCGCTGCTGGGCTGGGGCCAGGCGACCTATGCCTCCGAGGTCGGGATCGAAGGCGATCATGCCGTCGTGACCCGCGAAGTGGATGGCGGGTTGCAGACGATCAAGGTCAAGCTGCCGGCGATCGTCACCGCCGATTTGCGCCTGAACGAGCCGCGCTATGCCTCGCTGCCCAACATCATGAAGGCCAAGAAGAAGCCGCTGGATGAGAAGACCGCCGCCGATTACGGCGTCGATGTCACCCCGCGCCTGGAGATTGTGAAAACCGCCGAGCCCGCCGCACGGTCGGCAGGCGAGATGGTCGGCTCGGTCGACGAGCTGGTGTCGAAACTGAAAGAAAAGGGGATCGTGTAATGGCTGTTCTTCTCCTTGCAGAAATCGCCGGTGGCGCGCTGGCGCTGGACGCCACCGCCAAGGCGGTGACCGCTGCCAAATCGCTGGGCGATGTGACCGTTCTGGTTGCGGGCCCTGCTGCTGCGGGTCAGGCCGCGTCGCAGATCGACGGCGTGGCGAAGGTTGTGGTCGCGGATGACGCGGCCTACGCCAACGGCCTGGCCGAGCCGGTCGCCGATCTGGTGGTCAGCCTGGCAGGCAATTATGAACATATCGTTGCTCCCTCCACGGCAAGCGCGAAAAACATCCTGCCGCGCGTTGCGGCGCTGCTGGATGTGATGGTTCTGTCGGACGTGACGGCCATCCTGGACGGGTCCACGTTCGAGCGCCCGATCTACGCGGGCAACGCGATGCAGACGGTAAAGTCCAACGATTCCAAGAAGTTACTGACCGTCCGCACCACCGCCTTCGACGCGGCTGGCCAGGGTGGCTCGGCCGCCGTCGAGGCCATCGCAGCAGCCGGCAACGCGGGCCTGAGCGCCTGGGTCGAGGACAAGGTCGCGGCGTCGGATCGTCCGGAACTGACCTCGGCCAAGGTCGTGGTCTCGGGCGGGCGCGGCGTCGGTTCCGAGGAAAATTTCGCGATTATTGAAGCACTTGCGGACAAACTGGGTGCTGCCGTCGGCGCCTCGCGCGCGGCTGTGGACTCTGGGTTCGCACCGAACGACTGGCAGGTCGGCCAGACCGGCAAGGTCGTGGCGCCCGAGCTGTATATCGCGGTCGGGATTTCCGGGGCAATTCAACACCTTGCGGGGATGAAGGACAGTAAGGTCATCGTCGCCATCAACAAGGACGAAGAGGCCCCCATCTTCCAAATCGCCGATTACGGCCTCGTCGCAGACCTCTTCGACGCAGTCCCGGACCTGACAAAGGCACTCAAAGAATGACAAACGTCTATATCTGCGATTACATCCGCACACCAATCGGTCGCTATGGCGGCGCGCTTTCTTCTGTGCGAGCCGACGATCTTGGCGCAATCCCACTCAGGGCCTTGGCCAGCCGAAACCCGGGGCTAGATCTAGCGACCATTGACGAAGTGATTTTTGGCTGCGCCAACCAAGCGGGAGAGGACAACCGTAATGTTGCTCGCATGTCGCTTCTACTAGCTGGATTTCCGGATTGTGTACCGGGGACAACAATGAATCGGTTGTGCGGGTCGGGCATGGATGCGATAATCACGGCCGCCCGCGCTATCAAATCAGGAGAGGCCGATCTCATTGTCGCAGGTGGTGTGGAAAGCATGTCGCGTGCTCCGTTTGTGATGCCAAAAGCTACAACAGTATTCTCGCGCGAGAATAGTGTGGAAGACACCACCATCGGCTGGCGCTTCGTCAATAGACTGATGAAGAGCCAATACGGCGTCGACAGTATGCCTGAAACGGCCGAAAACGTGGCTGAAGTCTTCGGCATCAACCGCGCCGACCAAGATGCTTTCGCCCTACATTCCCAGCAAAAGGCGAGCGTTGCTATGGCGAACGGTCGTTTGGCCCGTGAAATTGTCCCGGTAGAGATTCCTCAGCGAAAGGGGGAGCCAAAGATCGTCGTACAGGATGAACACCCTCGCGCGAGTACGACTTTGGAAGCGCTCGCCCAACTGAAAACTTTCGTAAAAGCGGATGGCACGGTAACCGCAGGGAATTCTTCAGGCGTGAACGATGGTGCCGCAGCATTGATCCTTGCCACCAGCGACGTCGCAAAAAAATTTGGCCTCACGCCGGTCGCAAGGGTCTTGGGCGGCGCAACCGCCGGCGTTGCACCGCGCATCATGGGTTTCGGGCCGGCACCGGCGTCGAAAAAGCTGATGGCGCGACTTGGACTGAAACAAGAAGACTTCTCGGTGATCGAACTTAACGAAGCCTTTGCTTCGCAGGGTCTGGCCACACTACGGCACCTGGGGATCGCGGATGATGATGCCCGCGTGAACCCAAACGGCGGCGCTATTGCTCTCGGCCATCCGCTTGGCATGTCGGGTGCCCGCATCACCGGCTCAGCGATGCTGGACCTCAAACCTGGAGAAAAGTCGTTGTCGACCATGTGTATTGGCGTGGGACAGGGAATTGCAATCGCACTCGAAGCTGTCTGAGGTGCCGTGACAGCCTAAAAATTACCATAATCATGATTACGCGATTATTGGTCGACCCCAAATTTTCCGTGTAGAATTCGCCCTCTACCACCTCCCTGTGGGCGATACCCTGGCGGTACCGGAACCTCTCTCCGGTGCCGCCCTTTCCTGAAAGAACAATTGAACGGCCCATAATGTTTGCGAGACGGATCATCACGTGACCTGCGTTTCGGCAGGCATTCCATTCCGGCGATCTCGCGCCATCCCAAGATTTCTTCTCTGCACTTCCGAATGTAACATATATCGCGTGGCGATATTTCGCGCATCGTGTCCGTTTCAACGGCATGAACTTGCGGGACCGTGTAGCACTAAACATCCAGGAATTGAGACGCGCCCGCGGCCTCAGCCAGGAGGAGCTTGCTCATCGGGCCGATGTGAGTCGCGGCCATATGGGCAAGCTCGAGAACGCCAAGTTCGCGGCCTCCCTCGACCTTCTCGAACGTATCGCCAAAGCACTGAACGTAGATCCAGCAGAGCTCTTCACAAAACGCTAGCCAGTTTTTGCCAGCCCCTGATGCGTCCTGGAGCGGAACGTCTCAAGAGGTAGTCAAATGGAGTGCAGAGAGTTCGATGGGTAAGAAGAAGACAGGCTGGCCCTTCCAGAACGGGTTTCTGAACGACGGTGCGCAGGAGATTCACCTGTTCACCGATTACCGTTGGAATGATGGCTCGGTGAGCCGCCGCTGGCATGTCGATCCAGAACGCTTTGATGCTTGTCTGGTCGAGCTTCGCCCAGTTTCCCTGAAGGCATCAGACCGTTCGGATCAGTAGGAGAACCACTCCGAGTGGCCCATGTTGCCCTCGTAGTCGCCGTATTCAACCATGATACTGCGCAAATAGAAGTACGAGGAACCTCCGCCGGTCGGATAGGCGATCTCCTGACCGCCTTCCGATACGAATGCCTCGGGCCAGGGCGTGTGGGATCGGTAGACCCGCTGGATGTACCGGCAGGTGCGGTTCTCTCGGTCGCAGGAACGGAGAGACCAGTCCCAATACTGTTCACCTCCCCTTTCTCTATAGGCTTGACCGGTGAACCAGATCACATGGGTGCGGTTCAGCCATTCGTATTCGGGCAGAGTGGTGTCGAGCTCGCCCTCCCCGCCGGGCCCGCCCAGCTCGACCGGCACATGTGCGAAGGTGCAGACCCCGAAGGGCGGCAGGCTCGGCCAGGGCGTGATGCGGCGGATCATAGTGCGATAGGCCCGTGCACAGACTGCGCTCGGGGGGAAGCCGCCAGCCATGCAGAGCATGATGGCGCAGTCGATGTCATAGGCCTGCGCCTTCCCCGGGGCTCCGAACACCGCCATCACCCCCATCGCCGCTGCCATCGCCTGTCGCTTCATGTCGCTCTCCCGCAAAAGTTGCGCAGACTATCGCGCAATATGTATTTTTCTGCAATATGTCGTATTGACTCCATATGACTTTATGGCCTTAGTGTCGTGCAGTAGAAGGGCTCTCGTGGGGAGAGTCCGAACATGCCGATAGCGCGCAACCAGATCCTGATCACCATCGATGGTGTCAAAGACCTGTCCGAACAGGGCATCGCGTTCCGCTGCCGGTATGAACTCGTGGGGTTCACGGACGATGGCAAGCCGCGCTACCAGTGCATCTACCTGCGCGAGGGTGAGCCGGAAGCCATTCTGGTCTCGACCCGGATCACCCCGCACGGGCCTGAGCCGCGGTATTTCAACATATGGCCAGGGCTCTTCAAACATCATCTCGAGTTCGGTGACGGGCGCGATCTGCGCTTTGGTCCTGACTACAGCATCACCCTCGAGGAGCGCGGCTGACGTTATCGCCTTCGGCCGCGACGGCACAGCCCGGACTTCGGGCTGGACCTTTCACGGTGAGCGCCCTGCCTGGGCTGGTTTGGAACATAGCGCTGAAGCCGAGGTCGTTCTGGCCTCGTTGGACGCCACGCCGCCTTCCAGTCGCGACGACACCCTCTCCCTGATCCGCACGACTGCCGTCCGCCACCAGGGGAACCGTGCCCTGCGGCAGGTCAGCCTTGATGCGGACGACTGGCAAATTCTGTTCCGCGCCCTGGTCGAGGCTGAAAGCAGCTACAACCCGACCGCCGTCAGCCCGAAGGATGCCTATGGTCTTGGCCAGCTGATGCCGGATACTGCCCGTGCGCTCGGCGTCGATCCGCGCGATCCCTCCCAGAACCTCGACGGCGCGGCGCGGTATCTGCTCGCACAACTCGGAACGTTCAAGGACATCGACTTGGCGCTCGCGGCCTACAATGCCGGACCGCACCGGGTGGTCGAGTATTCCGGCATCCCGCCTTTCATCGAGACCCGCGACTACATCGCGCGCATCCACCGGATCCGGTCCCGACTTGCGGGTACACCTGTTTCCGCGCCGGACATCCGCGTCGCAGACCGGGTTCCAGCCCGCGCGCCGGTCCTCATCGATCTTCAGTAAAACAAGGGAACTTCGCATGCTTCGACATCGCCTCAGCCGCCTCTTGCCTGCCACCACAACCTTGGCGGCTCTCGCAAGCCCTGCCTTCGCGCAGGACTTGTCGCCGATCCAGACCATGCTGGAAACCGTCGAGGCCGCGCTGACCGGTCCGATTGGGATCGCGGTTGCCACACTCGCCGTCATCGGCACTGGTTTCATGTGCATGATGGGGCGGCTGAACTGGGGCTGGTTCGCCTCGGTCATCATCGGGATCGTGCTGATCTTCTCGGCCGGCACCATCGTCGACGGCTTCTCCTGAGGTTGGAGAATAGAGTTGGCAGAACGATCCCCCCTTTTTCTGGGCCTCGCCCGACCGCCCAAGTATCTGGGCCTCCCTGTCGGATACCTCGTGGTGCTGGCGACCGGGGTCGTTCTGCCGTTCATCTGGACCAAGTCCATGGTCTTCTTCCTGATCGGCCTCGTCGCCTATCCGATCCTCTGGTTCGTCGCCGACCGCGAGCCGCATTTCTTCGAGGTCCTGCGCGTTTCCTACGGCTCGGTGCGCCCGACGAAGAACCGCGCCCTGCATGGAGGCGACAGCTTTGGCGCTTGATGCGGGCACACTTTCCACTCACGGAACCGCTCTGCTTCAGGCTGGCGGCGGGGAGTTCGCGCGGGAGAGCTATCTCGCTGATCACCTGCCGTATTTCGCGCTTGCCGATGACGATGTGATGGTGCTGCGCGAGGGCGATCTGATGGCGACCCTGCGCCTTGATGGTCTGAACCCGATGACCAGCGAAGACGCACGGCTCGATGCGCTCAAGCGCGCGGTTGCCGCCATCGTCGCCCAGACCGGCAATGCCTTCGGCTTTTACATCCACCGCATCTCCGTGCCACAGGATCTGGGGATGCGCCCCATCGAGGGCGACAGCTTCGCCGCCGCGATAGATGCCCGCTGGCAGGCCCATGTGAAAGACCTGCGCCCGGCCAAGCGCCAACTCTATCTCAGCGTGATCCGGCGCCCCGATATCTCCGCGCGCATTCCATTCCTTCGGACGCTGGCCCGCAAAGCCTGGGTCAAGGACCGCGCGACGCGCCTGCAGGAGCTGAACGAGGTCATGGGCTTTTTCGAGGTGGCTCTGTCTTCGGCCAACCCTGTGCGCCTGACCCGCACGGGTGGTGAATGGCTGGGCTATCTAAACACGCTGAACGCGGGCAGCTTCTCCCCCATAGCCTTCGGACAAAGCGCTCTGCCTCTTTCACATATTTTGAGCAATTGCCGCGCGACCTTCGACGGCGACGTCGTCACCCTGACCGACGCCGTGACTGGGCGGGTCAAATACGGCGCGCTCTTTTCGATGAAGACCTACCCGGCATTGACCGATGTGACGCTGCTCGACGCGCTCGACCTGCCGCTCGACATCGTGCTCACGAACTCCTTCAGCCCGATCCCGAACAACATCATGGCCGAACGCATCCAGCGCATCATCCGCCAGATGCAGGCCTCCGACGATGCGGCCGTCTCCCTGCGCGAACAATTGGGCCAGGCTGCCGACGACCAGGAGGCAGGACGCATCGCCTTCGGGGACCATCACCTCTCCATCGCGGTCTACGCGCCGGACCGCGACACGCTCGAACGGGCCGCCGCCCAGATCAAACGCGTGGGTCAGGAGATCATGTCCGTCATCGTGCGCGAGAACATGGCGCTGAAAGCCACCTACTTCGCACAATCCCCCGGCAATTTCGGCTACCGCGCTCGCAAGACGCCGATTTCCTCCATCAATTTCGCCGACTTCGCAGCTCTGCATGGTAGCGTCGAAGGACGCGGTCCTGATCAGTCGCCCTGGGGTCAGACCATTTCGGTCCTGCCCACGGTCGGCACCTCTGGTTATCGCTTCAATTTCCACGAGGCGGGAGCCCCAGGCAAGGAACCGACCGTTGGCCATACGCTGGTTCTGGGGCGCACCGGGACCGGCAAGACGCTCACCACTGCCTTTCTCGCAGCGCAGGCGCAGCGGGTCGGCGCACGGCTTTTCTTCTTCGACAAGGATCGCGGCCTGGAGATGGCCGTGCGCGCCCTCGGCGGGCGCTATAACGAAATCCGGGCTGGCGTGCCGACAGGTCTGAACCCGCTCGCCACCGAAACCGACGAGCGCGGCCGCGCCTGGCTCTCGGACTGGCTTGCGACACTTCTCACACGGAATGGCACGCTCTCGGGCGAGCAATCCCGCCATATCCAAAGCGCGGTCGGCCAGAACGCCGATGCGGGGGCGGCGCTGCAGCGTTTCGCCAGTTTCGAGACCCTGTTCCAGTCACTCGATGATGATGGCGAGCTGCAATCCCGCGTTGCCGAATGGGCCCCCGGCGGGCGCTATGGCTGGGTGTTCGACGAGCCCGAGCGCGGCGCGGGCCTCAAGCTCACGGGCGACATCGTCGGGTTTGATATGACCGAGATCCTCGACATGACGACCGAGCGCATGGCGGTACTCTCCTACATCTTCCGCCAGATCGAACGCGTGGTCGAAGACCGCCGTCCCACCATCATCGTGCTCGACGAAGCGTGGAAGCTCTTGGACGATCCGTATTTCGGGGCGCGGCTGGAAAACTGGCTGGTGACGCTTCGCAAGATGAACTGCGTCGTCATCATGATGACGCAGTATCCGAGCCAGTTGCGCGACAGCCGCGTCGGCAAAACCATCGTCGAGACGGTGCCGACGCAGATCCTCTTCCCGAACGATCGCGCCACCGTCTCCGATTACGATTTTCTCCGCGTCAACGCCAAGGAGGCTGCCCTTCTCGTGCAGCCGACCATCGGCCAGCGCATCGCGCTTATCCGCTCGGCGGGCGACAGCGTCTTCGTCGATGCCGATCTCTCCGCACTTGGCGACCTCCTTCCCATCCTTGGCGGCGGCGCCACTGGCGAGGCCCGCGTGCCTGCCGATTGGCGCGCCAATCCCGATTTCTGGAGACATGTGATATGAGTTCGAAACCCCTCCTCGCGCTTTGCGCCGCCGCGAGCCTTCTTTCCGCTTGCGAGAAATACACCGAGAAAACCTCGCCCTGTTTCGGACGCAATGGCGAGCCGCAAGTGACGCGGTCCGCCCTGTCCTTCTCGACCATGGGCGCACCGGTGCAGGAGACGGCCAAGCCTGACTGCACCTTCGAGCCCCTGCCCCGTTCGGAATGAGCCGCGCCGCGATCATATCCGCCGGGCTCTGCCTCGGCCTCAGCGCCCTGCCTGCGCATGCCCAGGGCGTGCCGACACAGGACAATTCCGCGATCGGTCGCGCCATCGCCCGGGTGAGGGCATTGGCCGAGGATCTAAGCGTCCAGCAGGACAAGGATCGGACCGAGTCCACGCTGGCGGATGTGCAGGCCGACCAGCTGCGCGTCCTCGAGGAAATGACCGCTGCCATTACCGGGCCTGGCTTCGACATCCGTGCGCTCGAGGGCAATGCGGATTTCGGGGTGGCGGCGGTCTATCCCAATACCGATCCAAGCCCGATGAACAGCCGCCTCTTCGGCGAGGGCCGCGAGACGGTCGAGATGATGATCGTCGAGGTCGCCGGCGAGTTCGCAGGCGCGCCCGGTGTGGCCCGCGCCGGTCTCTCGGCCACCCAGTGGCGCTGCCTCTTCCAGGCTCTGATTAAACAGGAGAGTCGCTTCAACGTCGCCGCTGAAAGCCCGGTCGGGGCTTATGGCCTGACCCAGCTCATGCCTGGCACCGCCTCCGATCTCGGCGTCGACCGCTATGACGTGAAAGACAACCTCCGCGGCGGCGCGCGCTATATCACCACCCAGCTCAACCGCTTCGGCAACATACCCCATGCGCTCGCGGCCTATAACGCGGGGCCGGGTCGGGTCATCGAATACGGGGGCGTGCCGCCCTTTGCCGAGACCCAAGGCTATGTGCGCAACATCTCGAAATTCTACAACGAATACCTCGCTGTGGTGGGCGGTGCCGACGCGCTTGGCACGCTCTCGCCCTCGGATTTTGCGCTCGCCGAATATGCCAGCATCTCCGAGGCGGGCGTCTATTACGCCGCCGACAGTTCGGCAACGACCGAGCAAGTGATCAACCGCCTCCGCGCGATCATCCTGCAGATCGATGCGCAACCCAATGCCAAGGCGGCCTGGGAACTCAACACCTACGCCAAGGCCGAGATTGGCCGCATCCTCAACCTTCGCGTCCGGCTGATGGCCGCCAACCAGCAGCGCGAGGCGGTCTATGCGCAGCACCTCGTCGCAGACCGGTTGGCGGAGCGCGACTTCATGCAGATGGGAGTTCCCGAATGAGACAGCTTCTCCTGACCGTGGCCGCGGTCGCCACACTCGGGTTTACCTCGCCCGCAACGGCCCAGGGCGTCCCAACCTTTGATGGCTCGCAGCTTGGTCAACTCGTGGCGCAGCTCGAACACATGGCCGAGGACCTGAATGTCCAGATGCAGCAGCTCGCCACAATGCGGCTGGAACTGGAAACCCAGCTCTCGCAGCTCACGAACCTCGAGGCGCAACTGACCTCGCTCATTGAAGGCAGCGGGCTCGGAGAACTCTTCGCCACGGTCGAAGAATTCCGAGCGCTGCGCGGCAAGCTGGTGGCGCCCCTCAATACCGCACAATCGCTGGCAAGCGGCGATTTTCTCAGCGGCTTCAATCCGGGTGCAGAACTCTCGGCCTCGGTCGAACGGGTGCTTTCGGGCAGCGGGTTTACTTCGGAACGCCTGAGCACGCTTTCTGGCTCGGATGAGCCCGCCGATAACCGCATCGCCGCTTCCGCCGGGGCCAGCGCCATGCTCTCCGTCGCGGCACAGGAAAGCCACGAAGAAGCGGGCCAAAGCCTTGAGCGGCTCGAGACCATGGTCGGGCTCATCGACGATCAGGACGGGCTGAAGGCTGCCGTCGATCTCAACACCCGCGTCACCGCCGAGCTTGGCATCATCCTGACCCAGATTTGGCGGCTGGAAGCGGCGCAAGGCGTGAGTGCCGGCCAGCTTGGCGTTGTCGATGCCGCGACCCTCGCGGATGAGCGCAAGTTCCGCTCGATGGCGGTGGATCCATGAGGCAAACCATGACCCGCAGCTTGGCTCCAGGCCGGGCGCTCGGTCTCGCCGCCCTTGTCTTGAGCATCCTGCACAATGCTGCGTCGGCCCAGACCCCGAGCACGAACCCTTCCGGCGACACGCCCTTCAACTCGATGGCCATCGCGCGGGATCAAACGGATGAATGTCGTGTTCCGAAACCCCCTACCGATCTGGCCGAAACCGCCTATCTGCGCAATGGCTACCGCGCGATCTTGCGCATCCTGATTGCCGAAGAGGCGCTCGCTTCGGAAACCTGCACCTGCCTGCTGGATCAGTTCGCCTGGGATCAGGCGCTTGCCGCCCTGCCCCGGTTCCAGACCTCGGACAACCCGCGCCTGCCCTTCAACGTGCTCGAGCTCTACGCCAAGGCGGACGCGCTCGAGGCGCAAGTTGTGGAGGCCTGTGCGGAGTAAATGGGGGTCATTCGCGACATCCTTGGCCAAGTCGACGCCGCGGTGAACACCGTGGCGCAGGACGGCTTTATCTCCTCGGCGGCCTCGGTCGGTAATGTCATCTCGGCGGGCGCGACGCTCCTTGTCGTGCTCCTCGGGATCAACGCGGTCATGCAGCTCCGCCCCCTGCCCTTCGGAACCGGGTTTGCCTTCGGGATGAAAGTGGCCCTGGTCGGGATCTTCGCGCAGAGTTGGGATAATTTCAGCGTCATCTATGACATCGTCACGCGCGTGCCCGACTCCGTGGGCGCCTCGATCCTGGCGCTTACCGGCTCGGGCGACGAGGCAGGGGTCTATGAGAGCCTCGACAATATGGTCGCCCGCATCACCGCCTATGGCGATACGATCGGCGACCGCGCGGGCTGGGTCTTCGGCGCGGTTCTGGGTGCCATCTTCTTCGTCCTCTCCGCCGTCTTCGCCGCCGTCACCGCAGGGATCATCGCCTTCGCCCGCATCGTCTTCGCGCTGATGATCGTCATCGCCCCCTTCATGATCGTGACCTCGCTGTTCAAACCGACCCAGTCCCTCTTCGAGGCCTGGACCCGCGCCACCATTGGCTACGCGCTCATGCCGGTCGCCGCAGCAGGCGCCGCGGGCATCATCGTCGCCATCGCCGAAGCGATCGGGGACGCCTCCGCCGATCCGGGCGATGTCGAAACCGTCAGCCTGATCCTGCCCTTCCTCGTCATTCTGATCCTCAGCGCCGGGATCATGGCCTCGGTGCCCTACATCGCCTCCAATCTCACCGGTGTCGTCGGCATCGCGTCCAATGCCGTCGGTCTCACGGGCCTTGCGCGCCAGGGGTTCGTGAACACACGGGAGTATGGCGCGGGCGCAACCTCGCGCCTCGTCACCGGCAAGTCCCCGCATGAGCTGAACCAGATGGCCAATGCGGGTGTGGTGAAGACCGGCGAGCTGATCCGGCAAAGCCCCGGCGCGCTTCTCTCCGCCGCCAAGGCCTTCCGCAAACCCTGATGTGAAAGACGACGACTTTGAAGAAGCTTGTGACCAGTTCCTCCGCGCCTGACCGCGACGCTTTCGAGGCGGATTTCATCTACGGGCCAAGACGGCGTGAGCGTTTCGCCTGGTTCGTTGCGGCGGCAGGCGTGCTGGTTGGTGTTGCCGGCATGGTCGCGGGCGCGAGCCTCTTTCCACTCAAATCGACCGAGACCTTCGTCGTCGTGGTCGACAAGGAAACCGGAGAGATGGACCGGGTCGCCGCCGTACAGGCGCTGACGCTTTCCGAGAGCGACGCCATCATCCAGGCCAATCTCGTGGCCTATGTCGATGATCGGGAAACCTATGACCTGACCGATGGCGAGCAGCGTATCAACTCGGTGCTCAACCGTTCCGATGGCGATGCCGCCCGCACGCTGCGCGATCTCTGGTCCTCGACCAACGAAGACTACCCGATCACCGTCTATGGCCGCGACGCCAAGATCGAGGTGGTGATCAAGTCCGTGAACCAGATCGAGCGCGGCGTGGCCCAGGTCCGCTTCACCCGCACGCTGCGCCGTCCCCGCGACACCCGCACCGTCACCCGGTCCTATGTCGCTACCGTTGGTTATGACTTCCAACCTGAAACCCGCCAGCGCCTTCAGGACGTCTGGGCCAACCCCTTGGGCTTCGTGGTGACCTCCTACCGCGTCGACGCCGAGACTCTGGAGAACTGACCAAGATGAAATCTCTGCCCGCGCTTTTCCTGGCGCTTGCCCTTCCTGTTGCCGCAAACGCCGAGGCCACGCCGCAAGGCGGCCCGCTCGACATCCGCATCCGCACCGCCGTCTATAGTGAAAACCAGGTCTATCGGATCGAAACCGATCTGAGGCATTCGACCACGATCCATTTCGGGGCGGGCGAGCGCTTCGAGGCCGTGATCGTCGGCGACACCGAAAGCTTCCAGGTCGATCCGATCCCAGAGCTTGGCAATGTGCTGACCATCAAACCGCATGTGGCCAATGCCTCCACCAACATGACGGTGATCACCAACCGACGCACCTATTCCTTCCACCTGCGCGAAGGCTCGATCCCGAACCGCACCGGCATGTTCTTCGAAGTCCGCTTCCGCTACCCCGATGAGGAACGTCGAGCGACGGCGGCTACCCAGCCCAAAGGCTTTGAGGCGCCCCGCAACTACAACTACCGCGTCTCGGGCGAAGGTGATTTCCGCCCCAGCCATATCTATGACGACGGGCGCTATACCTACTTCGTCATCCCGGAAAACGGTCGCCAGCCCGCCCTCTTCAAGGCCGATGACCAGGGCCGTGAGCGCACGGTCAACTGGACCCAGCAAGGCAACACGGTCCGGGTGCTTGGGGTGAACACCTACTGGTCGCTGCGTATCGGCGATGAGGCGATCTGCGCCTGGCGCGACGAGAGCGCCATCTACGTGAGCAACTGACCATGGCCGAACAAACCCCTCCCGACCTTCAGGACCGTCTCGACCAGTTCAGCCAGCGCGGCAAGTCCAAGCCCCGCGGAAACAGCCTCGGGGTCGGCGCGCTCGCGGCCGCCCTCGCCCTTGGCGGGGCCGGGGTCGCGTATTTTCTGGCCACCGGTCTGCAGGAAGGTGACAGTGCGCTTGAGACCTCCGATGTCGAGACCTTTCAGGACCGCCGCCCCGGCTCCGGCGGGCGGCTGAAGTTTCCGCCCGACGAGACCGAGCAACGGGTCAATGACGCACTGATCGCCGTCGAGGAAGCGCTCGACGTGCCCGCCGCCCCTGCCCCGGAACCGAGCGCCGAGGTGCTGGCCGAAATCGCCAAGCTCCGCGAAGCCCTCGCCGCCAGCCAGGCTGCCCGCAACTCGGAAATCCAATCCGCTGTCGCGGACCTGCGCGAGGCCTTCGACGAGCAAAAGGCCGCGCTCGAAGCAACGCTCGCCGCAAAGGAAACCGAGCTGGCAAACCTCCAACGCCAGACCGAGACTCGCATCGAGGGGCTGCAGGCCATGCTCGATGCCGAACGGGCGCAGCGCGAGGGGCTTGAGGCCGAGCTCGATCGCGAAGGGGTGATCGCCGATCAGCGCCTTCTCGAACAACGCCGGCGTCAGGAAGAGGAGCAGCGTCTGCGCGAGGCCGAACGCATCGCCGAGGAGCTTCTGACTGCCCAGATCAAATCCCCCGCCGTGGTCTATGCGGACGGTCCACGTGGTGGTGCGAGTGGCGCGGCGGTGGCCGATCCTGCCGCCGCTGGCGCAAGTGGACCGGCCCTCTCGGGCAACGAGCAGTTCTTGCAGAGTGCGCGACCGCTCGAGGTGCAGGAGGCCGCCCGCCTCATCCATCCCGAACGCACGCTGACCCAAGGATCCGTCATCCAGGCGGCGCTGCAAACCGCTATTAACAGCGATCTGCCCGGCTCCGTTGTCGCGGTGGTCTCCGAGCCGGTGCTGGCGTTTTCCGGAGACCGGATCCTGATCCCCCGGGGCTCCCGCCTTTTTGGCCAATACCGCTCCGGGATCGAAATGCACCAGAAGCGCATCCTGATCCTTTGGACCCGCGTCCTGACCCCGGACGGCACCTCGATGGAAATCGCCGCTGTGGGCGGCGACCAGCTTGGCCGCTCGGGCCTCACTGGTCTCGTCGACACCAAGTTTGCCGAGCGCTTCGGCGGGGCGGCGCTGATTTCCGTGATCGGGGCGGCGCCTGCCGTGGCGGCGGAGAGTGCCAACAACGAGACGACAAGCATTGTCCTGGGCGATGTCAGCAGCGACCTGCAGGACGCTGTCGGGTCGGTCATCGCCGATCAGGTCTCGATCGCGCCGACGATCTATGTCGATCAGGGCGCCTCGGTCACCGTGCTCGTGGACCGGGATGTGGTGATCTACGGGGGTTCCGGTTCACAATGAAAAAGAAGCATCAGGTTTCGCGTTCGAGCCGCAGGCGAGAGGCAGCGAAACCAGGTTCAATATTACCGGAATCACCGAATTGATGGATCAGGCCTCGCCAGCCTCATACCTCGAGCGTTATCTCGACCCGTTCCGCGATCTCCTGCGGCGTGACGACGTGGTCGAGATCGCGATCAACCCCGACGGCAAGGTCTGGCTCGAGGTCGCGGGGGATGCCAGCATGCGCCACGAAGGTCAGACCGTGGATCGGACCACAGCCCTCAACATGGCCCAGACCATCGTCGGCGATGCCAAGGCCCGCGTCTCTGAAAAGAACCCCCTCGTCTCCGGCAAGGTGGAATATGCGGGCCGCCCGCTTCGGGTCCAGGTCGCCGTGCCGCCCGCCATCGATCGCGGTGCCTCGATCACCATTCGCCTCTTCGCCTCTGGCAGCATTAGGGACTACGCCCCGGCTTATCTCTTCGGCAAGGCCGTCTCGCTCGACGCCCTCCGCGCGGAGAAGATGAAAAACATCGCCAGTCTAGCGGAGGAGAACCTTGAGGCCGCGCTGCAGACTCTGGTCGAGGCGCGGCTCAACGTCCTGATCAGCGGCGGCACCTCGACCGGGAAGACCACGTTCGCCCGCCACCTCCTGACCCATGTGAGCGAGCACGAGCGGCTGATCACCATCGAAGACGCTTTTGAGCTCTTCCCCGGCCAGCCCAACACCGTCGCCCTCCTTGCCGACCGCGGTGCCGGTTCGCAACGCAGCGCCAACGCTCTCCTTCAAGCCTCCCTCCGTATGCGACCTGACCGGATCATCGTCGGCGAGCTGCGCGGTGCCGAGGCCCTGACCTACCTCGAGGCCATCAACACCGGCCATGGCGGGTCGGTTTCCACCATCCACGCGGAAACCGCAGAACTCGCAATCGATCGACTGGCGATCATGGTGCTGCAGGCCGGCACACCACTGACCTTTGCCGAGGTTCGGGAATACATCCGGAAATCCATCGATGTGATCGTCCAGCTCGGGCGGGCCGAGGGGAAGCGGGGGATTACGGAGTTCTATCTGCCGGGGTCGAGAAAACTACCGACATAGACGGCGCGATGCAGCCGTTTGCAACGCTGAACTGAACTTCCGCAAGGCGAAGTGTAGCGTTCACGCCAAAAGGAGACAGCTGACGTATTATCAACGGGCAGCGGTGACACTCCGGACCTTGGGGCGTTGAAGGAGTATCGCACAATTTCTTTGACCGCAGCGCGAAGAAAAACCTAACTATTTGAATTACGTATGATACTCTCTATGCGAGCAGCAGCGGGGTCGGCACAACCACCCTAAAACGAAAGGAGGCGACCACTGACTCAAGTACTTCCAGAAGATTTGGTTAATATAGTTTCGGGCGATCCAGAAGAGTTGGGTGTTCATCTCCAGCTTGTTAAACGGGACGTGCTCTTGAAAGATTGCGTGGCCCGTCTCCACTGTCATTGCCTGACTGTGGATGGGAACGGACGCGTCAAGCCGGAGCGTCTTGCGGAATTTATGCGCAACTCAATTATCGATTATGCCGTCCCGAAATCGCGGTTGGATGATGCGCGGGCGCGGGACGCCAGATTCAAGTCCGGAAGCGCGGTTGCAGCCCTGCACCACGAGGCAATCGGCACTTTTACGGACCTTGCCAATACTGGCGAAGGCGGCGAGATGCTGCTCTTCCTACTCGCAGAGCGCTTTCTCAAGGTTCCTCAGGTGCTCTGTAAGATGGACCTTAAGACCGACTCTCACATGCACTATCATGGTGCGGACGGCGTCTATGCTTCCGTAAACGAAAACGGCCTTCTCAAACTTTTCTGGGGCGAGTCAAAGGTGTATGGCGACCCTACAGCGGCCATAAGAGATTGCCTTTCATCACTTGCCCCTTTCCTCGTGGAGACGGACCACGAAGGCGCTGATCGCGAGCGGGATCTCGTGCTCCTCAGCGACAAAGCCGATCTCAGTGATCCGGAACTTACGGCCGCATTCCGGAAATATTTCGACCGAACCTCACCGCTATCGAACAGGGTCGAATATTGCGGGATCGCGCTTATCGCCTTCGATGCGGATTTCTATCCGAAAGATGATGCAAAAGGCATCGGGGAGGACATCCTGAAGGCGGCGAATGACGAAATGGAAAAATGGGTGAAGAATGTAAAGAACAGACTATCGGTGGAGAAACTCGACAAATTCGACATTCAGTTTTTCTGTGTGCCAGTGCCTTCGGCGGATGGGTTTCGCGCATCGTTCCTTAAGGCGCTGGGTATTAAGAAATGAAAGATACCGAACTCTTTGATTGGCTGTCGGGTGAGGCGCTTCGTGATGATATTATCAGGTTGACTCAGATCACAGTGGCGACTGAGATAACAAATCTGGACGCAATCCATGAATCCGCTGACCCAAAGAAGAGCTTTGACTGGCAGCAGCTTCTTTTGGCCGGAAGCCTTTTGGCCAGATCAACCGAACGAACGCATCAGGAGGCGGCGCTGCGGATCGCAACCGCTGCCGTCACACTCGAAACTTCGCCGGAAGTGCGGGATGCGGGGGCTGTCCTCCTCGAAAAGCTGTCCAATCGCAGGTCCGTCGAGCTGGCAATACTGCGAAACCGGATCGCTCCCGATCTTGAGGGCAGACTGGGCGTGTCGATGCGCCTTGAAGCCAACAGAAGACGTTTCGAGGACTCGATACTCCTTGAATCGAGCGGAAAATGGATAGGCGTCAACGATTTTCAGAAAGAACTATGGGCGGGCGCCTCTTCCGGCGCCGGCTGGCTTTCAGCGTCCGCGCCAACCGCGTCCGGAAAAACTTACCTCGTTTTGCAGTGGCTGCTCGATCACGTTCGCACGAGCAAGACAAAGATCGCCGTTTACCTTGCCCCAACCCGGGCTTTGGTGAGTGAGATTGAACTCAGTCTGAAGGAGCTATGTCAGTCGGACACCGGCATCGAGATCACGTCGCTACCGCTGACGGAAGTTTATTTCTCATCTACGACGGGAGACAAGAAAGCCGTCTTCGTATTCACGCAGGAGCGTTTGCACCTGCTTGTCAATCTTCTCGGGGAGGACTTCAGTGTAGACCTTCTCATTGTTGATGAAGCGCACAAGATCGGAGACAATCAGCGTGGTGTAATACTGCAGGATGCAATCGAGCGGGTGTCTCGGCAGAACCCGATGATGAAGGTCGTGTTTGTAAGTCCTTCGACACAAAATCCCGGAGAACTGCTTGAGGATGCGCCGAACGATATGCCGAAAACGTCGGTCAATACCGATATGCCAACCGTTCTGCAGAACGTGATCCTAGCCGAGCAAGTGCCTCGGAAGCCCAAGGAGTGGTCGCTGGACCTTGTCTGGGGCGATTCACCCATACCACTGGGCACGCTTAAACTGTCAAACAAGCCTGCGGGCCTGAAAAAAAGGCTGGCGTTTATCGCAGCGGCGGCAGGCGGTCGCGGCGGCACACTGGTTTACTGCAACGGCGCGGCTGAAGCGGAGGACGTCGCGCTCCTTATCAGCCAGTTGGAAGGCTCGGAGAAGACAGATGATCAGGAATTGCTGGACCTGGCTGATCTGGCCCGCAAAGGGGTCCACCGTAATTATCAGCTCGCGCCGCTGGTCGAACGTGGTGTCGCTTTTCACTATGGAAACATGCCCTCTCTCATCCGCACCGAGGTTGAGAGGCTGTTCCGCGACGGCAAGATAAGATTTCTTGCCTGCACCTCGACGCTGATTGAAGGAGTAAATCTCTCTTGCAGGACCATCGTTGTGCGCGGTCCCCGGAAGGGCCGTGGGAACCCGATGGAGCCGCACGACTTCTGGAACCTCGCGGGACGGGCCGGTCGCTGGGGAAACGAATTCCAAGGCAATATTATCTGTATCGATCCAAAGGATGAAAAAGCATGGCCCGTCGGCGTGCCGAAGCGCTCACGCTACCCGATCAAGAGAGAAACTGACGTCGTTATATCTTCCACCGATGAACTGGCTGCGTATCTTGAGAACAGAAACATCGACTCTTTGGCCGATCTTGCGCAAGGCGAAGAATTCGAACAGGTCGGGGCTTACCTCCTCAATACATATATTCGTCTTGGTACGCTTTCCGATGCCGCATTTGCGAAACGGCATTCTCCAGATGCGCTCCGGAAACTCGATAGAAGCCTCGAAGGTATTTCGGCGCTGATCAATATTACGCAGGATGTTCTAGTAAGACATCCAGGCGTCAGCGCGGTGGGCCTGCAGCGTTTGCTGGAAGCTTTTCGAAAGTACGAAGGCAATATCGAAAATCTGCTGCTCGCGCCTTCGGAAAGCGTCGATGCGTACGACAGGTACGTCACCGTCATGCGACGGATTAACGCAAATTTGTATCCTGTCTTCCTGCCAGACAGTCTCATTCCCCTGCACGCGCTCGTGGTTGTCGAGTGGCTGAAAGGATTGTCTTTGGCTGCAATTATCAGGAAGCGTATAGAGTATCAGCAACGAAACAACAGATCGTTCAAGCTTCCAGTGCTCATTCGCGAAACGATGAGCATGGTGGAAGAGACAGCAAGATTCAAGGCACCGAAGTATATTTCCGCCTATATGGATGTCCTCCGCCTGTTCTTGACTGAAGCCGAGCGCGAGGACCTGATTGATGAAGACTTTGACATCGGGATAGCGCTTGAGTTTGGCGTCTCCAGCATCACGCTTCTCTCATTAATGGAACTAGGGCTTTCCCGCATGTCTGCGGTGGCCTTGTATGAGAAGATTGCGCGCGACGATCTGGACAAGGAAGGTTGCCTGGCCTGGATTAATCAGCATGGCCCGAATTTCGCCGGGATGGACCTGCCTAACCTTATCGTCAGGGAAACGCTGCAGGTATCGGGCCTTGATGATCCGGAAGCGGGCCACGAATTCAGCGAATAGAGTAGAGAGGAAGCGATTATGCCCGCAAAGCCAGTAGAGATCGGATCGCTCTCATTCGCGAGGAAAGGAGACGCAAACGACTTTTTTAGGGATATGCTGTACAAATATGAACTGGGTGACAAGGTAACCAATGAAGACGCCGAAATACTAACGCATCTCATGCATATGCATCCCGAAGCCGCCGAAAAGATCGGCCCGGGAATTGAAAGCTTCAGTGTAAGAACGGCGGATTACGGAACGCGCTGCTTCTGGGTCAACCGCGTCGATGGAACGACAGAAAAATTCTCCTTTCGAGCGTGTTACTGATCATCAACACAGAGCTGCCATCGGCTATCGCTCATTAATTGGCTCGTATTCGAGTTTATGCTCTTCCTGGTGTGCGGTGACCTGCCACTGGGCTCTGATCCAGCCATGACTGGTGCCCGGTTGGTCTTAAGCTGCCTACGGATTCTGGACCGCCGAAAGGTGGAGGATCCGGTTGCCGAAAACAAACGCGAAATACATGCTATGCGAAATCTTCTTCTCTAAAATTCAATCTTAGTTCTGCGCCACGGCTGCCCTATACCCTCGCTGCTTTTTGCTAGCATGGAGCTTCATGAGCGCCGTGACAGCCTTGCCCTCGTCATCATGAAATTCGATCATCATCTGCCCTCGAAACCCGATACGGCCCCATTCCCGCACGAGGCATGCGCCGCCAAACAGGTCTGGTTGAACACTCATTCTATAGAAGCGCCGCATGTTGATAGACAGGTCGACCCGCTTGAGATCGACTGTCGTCGGGAACACTTCCATTTGCTGCATCGTATCCAACATATTGGGCAATCCCTTCTCATGTGTCACAATATCAGGTAGACATATGTGTTTCCACTATGTTCTAATTTTTCCCGACTCGGGCGAAACATTTCCGCTGCACTCTCTCCTAGCTTGGCAGAACTGCTGCAGGTTTAGGATTTTGACTGTACTTCGTGTTCTTGAATAGGGCGACAAATGGTAAAGAACATCTGCATATTCTCGGACGGAACCGGCCAGATGGGTGGCGCCAGGCCAGACCAACGGCTGTCGAATGTTTACAAGATGTATCGAGCCATGCGTCCCGGCCCAGATTCACCAATTAGCCCTAAGGACCAAGTGGCTTTTTACGACCCGGGCTTGGGAACAGGAGAACGCGGTGGGTTTTTCGGTCGGATCAAGCCCATCCTGGAAAGCGCCGTCGGAACTGGCATCGACCACAACATAATCGATTGCTACGAGCAGATCATCGCCCATTACGAGCCCGGCGACCGTGTGTTGCTGTTTGGGTTCTCGCGCGGGGCCTACACAGTAAGAGCACTTGCAAACGTTATGAACCTCTGCGGTGTCCCGACGCAGATGCCAGATGGTTCGCCGGTCCCGCGTTACGGCCCCGGATTGCGCAAGATCGCCAAGGACGCTGTAAAATTCGTGTATAATCACGGTGCTGGAAAACCGCGCGGACAAGATCCTTACTTCAAGAACCGTGAAGAACTCGGCAAGCGATTTCGCAAGAAGTATTCGAGCTTTCCGCTCGTAGGCGAAGAAAATCAGGGAAACGTTCAGCCAACATTCATCGGGGTCTTCGACACGGTGGCATCACTGCGAACGGCAGTTGTCCGCACCTTGGTCTGGGGCGTCACGTTCGGGGTCGGGGCGGCTTTGGCCGCAGGCGTTGCACTCGGATGGTCTTGGCTTTTGGTTGTTCCGCTTGGCGTACTTCTAGTCGCGCTTCTTTGGCAGCTAGGTTCCCTGTTGCTCGACAACTTCAAGTATTTCTCGGACGATCCCGAGCGCAAACTGAAGCTCTGGCGCCCAACCGATTGGCCGCAGATTCTCAAGACGGGTCATTTCGCGGCTTGGAACAAGCGCAACTACGACAAGTGGCTGGATCCCGATGTCCAACACGCCCGTCACGCCATGGCGATCGACGAAGACCGTGCTGACTTTCCAAGGGTTGGATGGGCATCGAAGGCGGCCGCGATTGAGACCAAAGATCGAGAGCCGAAGTGGTTGAAGCAGGTCTGGTTCCCGGGCTGTCATAGCGACATCGGTGGAAGCTATCCTGAGGCAGAGTCCCGCCTGAGCGATATCGCCCTCGATTGGATGGTCGACGAATTGAAAGACTGCGTGCCGTCGATCCAGATCAACGAGAACGTCTTGAACCGCGCCCCTGACCCTCTGGGTTTGCAGCACCGCGAAGACGCGATGGTAGCATTTGGCCCCCTCCGCATCCGCTGGAAGAAGGGAATTCGCGCAGTTGGCGACGACTTCCCGCTCCATCCTTCAGTCGAAGAGCGCATGCGAGCCAAGGCCGTCGCCCAGTGTGGCGAGGTCAAACCCTACCGACCTGCCCAATTGAAAGAGCGACGCGACTTGAAATTCTACTACGACGAATAGGGGACTAGTCGACGGCGCTCACCCTCCCAACAATTCCTCTATGAAGTCCTCCTGCCGGTCGAGCGCCGCCTTCCAATCCTTCGGCACGGCGGCTTCCCTTTCGAGCGTCTCGGGCTCGGGCTGCCCGCGTCCGGCCTCAATCGGCATCACGCTCATCGCGCGCGCTTCGCGCCGCTGCGATCGATCCCGGACAGGCGCACGTTCGGCTAGTTTCGCCTGGTCGTCTGCGCCGACCTCAAAGTCACCGCCCCAGGGCCCCACGCCCTGCACACTCGGCGGATAGGGGAACGGCTTGCCGTCCTGGCGGGCCAGCATGTCCTTGAAGAACGGATCGTCGTAATACTTGATCCGGCTAGCCTTGATAGGGTGCTGGGGCGAAGCGAGGATTATGACCTCGTCGGGATCCATGAGGCGCGCTTCCGTCTCGGAAAGTAGCGGCCGCTCTTCCAGACGCGCCGAGGTCGAGGTCGCGCCAAGGAAGCCCTTGTTGCGACCGTACATCCGGGTCACCGCCTCGCGGGTGGTGCTGCCGACCGCGGCGGAGACCTCTTTCACCGTGCGCTGGTCCCGCGGGGTGATGTAGAGCTTCAGCCCTGCCCCGTTCTCGAGACTTTCACGGCCCTCGGGCCCGTAAATCCGATCAAGCGAAGCCAGCGACTGCGCGATCATCGCGACGCGGCCGCCATAGCTTGCCAGCGAATGGATCGCCCGCTCGAGATAGGGCATCGCCCCCATCTGCTGGAATTCGTCGATCATCATCATGACCGGCCAGGGCTCGTCCGGGCCGGGCTCGTTCAGCCGGATCGAGGCGATGAGATCGGCGAACATCAGGCGCAAGAGCGGCGCCAGCGTCGCGATGTGATCCTCGGACACCGCGATGTAAAGCGACTGAGGGGTCTTCCGGAAGGTCGAGAAATCGAAGTCGCTCGCCTCGGTGGCCGAGCGCACCGCCGGGTTGTCCCATTGCTTGAGACCGGCCGTCATCAGCGCCTGAATGTTCGAGGTCAGCAGCCGCGACGAGGCTGAGGCCGCATTGGTCCAGAGCTCGCGCAGGATGTCTTCCTCGGCCTCGTCGGCATAGGTCTTGTACTGGGCGTTCTTGTATTCGCCCCCGGCGACGATCTTGTTCACCTCGCCGAGGTTCGGCGTGCCGCGTTGGATCGCCAGCAGACAGGCCGCAACGAAGATCGACTTGCCGGCCTCGGAAAAGGTGTCGAGCGTCTTGTTGTCCTTGTCGAGGAAGAGGTCTGCCAGGATCGAGACCTCGGTGAAGCGCTGCGCGAATGTCGGGGCCTTGGCAATCCGCGCAAGCGGGTTGTACCGATGCGTGGCATTGGCCCAATCAAACGGGCTGAACCGATAGACCTCGTCGCCGTTGAGCGCCCGGAGCCGCGCGGTCTTCTCGAAGTTCTCGCCCTTCACGTCCAGCACCACAACCGAGCCCGCAAAGCTCAGAAGATTCGGGATCACGAAGCCAACCCCCTTACCGGCCCGGGTCGGCGCGACCATCATCACATGCGGGATGGTGGTCGAGGAGATGAACTCAGCTTTGGACGTCGGGGCTCCGAGCTTGCCACAGACAAAGCCCTTGCCAGGCGCTTGAAGCATGTCGTTCTTCTTCAGCTCCGCCTTGGTCTGCCAGTGGGCCGAGCCATAGTCGTCCCGCTCCTTCTTCCAGGTCCAGGCAAGCGCCAGGGCGCCGAGGCCAATCGCCCCGAAGCCTACGGCGCCAAACCCCACCTTGAACGCTTCGGGATGCGCCGCTCGGGTGCCCGCGCTGGCTTTCCAGAGCGCCAGCATGTCAAAACTACCAAACCCGGTTTTCAGGGCCAGGGTCAGGTAGAAGGCGGCGACGATGGTGCCGATGACGGCGCCGCAGATCACCCCGAAGAGGAGCGCGGCCCAAAGGGGGAGTGTCTTGGTCATGGTTGTCATCTCCCCCTTAGAATTCCATCTCGTCATCGAGACCACGATCTAGTGTTTTGTTTCGGGCAAGTTCACGCCCCATTTCCTGCGCCTCTTGCTGGCCGCGCATCCGCGCCACCTCCGTCGCCTTGTCCTGCTGCAACCCGGCGGCGCGGTCGGTGAAGACTTGGTCGCCGGTCTCCTCAAACGTCATCTCGAGGAATTCCTGCGTGACGGTGATCTGGTCGAGCTTGCTCGGAAGGGCCGCGTCCAGCACCTCGTAGTTGCCGCGGCGAAGTGCAGCCAAACCCTCCTCACCCAACTCCTTGAAGAGCTCGGATTGCAGGGTCCGCTCAACCACCTCTTCCTGTTCCTCGGTGAGCTTGCCGTCCCGAAGCATGTCGGCCAGGTCCTGCAGGTAGGGATTGGGCGTCCGGTCGTCTTCGTCGATGAGGGGCAGTGTCGCCTCCTCTTCGTCCGCGAGGGTTCGGCCGATCTCGACGCCCAGTTCCTTCGCCCGCTCCATCAGTGCGTCCATCACGCCGTCGACCTTTTCGAGCGCGGCATCGAGCTGGTCGTCACTCGCGGTCTCCACGCTGAGACCGTCCTTGGCCAGCACCGCGTTCATGTCGCGCTCGACCCAGTCTTGCGCCATGCCGTAGTTGCGCGTGCCGCCGGCAGTGATCCGGGCTACCAGCTCCTCGCTGTCCATGCCCACCTCCTCGGCGCGCTCGAGCACGTAGCGCAGCCCCTCGTCATTGCCGGATTGCAGCGCCGCAATCAGCACTTCGCTGCCCGCCCCCGGCGGATAGGGTTCTTCGAGCTGCTTTCCAAACCGTGCGCGCAGCTCCGGGTCAGGCACCATCTGCGAGAGGTCCGCGATGATCGGCGCGGCCTTGGCCTCGAAGGCGGCGCGCTCGGCCGGGTCCAATTCCTCGGCCTTGAGCCTCAGCGCCTCGATCGTGCGCTCGGAATAGTCGATCGCATCACCGACGGTCTTGATGTCCTTCATGTCTATCTCTCCTTCGGTGAAGTTCCAGGGCGTGCCGGAGCCGAGACCGTCTGCCATGCCGCGCACGGCGCGCGCCATGTGACGCTGGTCCATCCGGTCCAGCAGGTCGGCGAGGTACTTGTAGTCCTTGGCGAAGCCCACCACCTGCGCCTGCGCCATGGCGGATTCCTGGGCCGTCATGACGATCTCGCGCGGAAGGCGGGCCTCTTCCTTGGCGCGGTAGATCTCCTCAATCCCGGCGGGCTTCTCGAAAATGCCGCGCTCGAGCCGGGTGGTGGCGTCGAGCGTCACGCCGTAGCCTTCAGCGATCTCGGCCTGCTTCTCGCGCATCAGCTGCGGCGACATCACGCCCTCGGCCCAGCAAGAGAACCAGGTGCCGTTTTCGACGCCGCGATTGTTCAGGATGATATGGGCATGCTTGTGCGCCCGGTCGTCATGGACCGCGAGGACATAGTCCCACTGATCGCCATATTCCCCGCTCTCGAAGAAATGCTCCGTCCAGTCCATCGCGATGTCGCGCACCTGGTCGACCGTCACGTCGGTCGGGAAGGACAGCAGCATGTGCGAGGTGAAGCCGAGCTTGGTCGAGCCGCGCCAGGTCTCCGCCCAATCCTCAATGATGTCCTCTTTCTGCTCGTCCGTCAGGACCACTGCGTCCGTCAGCGCGTTGCGCGCCGACATGGATCCGACGCGCGAGAAACTTCGCCCCTGCCGACGCCCCGCCAGCCGCGCGTCGATCCGCGCCGCGGCCTGACCCCGGATACG